>Ga0209057_1000696_pt1 | contig 29146 bp, 29 predicted proteins | sample GraSoiAngelo_146_FD_185903 | JGI IMG/M metagenome (GOLD analysis project Ga0209057, IMG submission 185903) | Grasslands soil microbial communities from the Angelo Coastal Reserve, California, USA - 14_1009_05_30cm (SPAdes) (version 2) | ecosystem: Environmental > Terrestrial > Soil > Grasslands ... | reverse complement strand
GACCTTCGCACTCGCGCTCGGCCTGGTCGTCGCGCCGGCGGCGCGCGGCGCCGGCGGCTTCGGCGCCCCCGTGGTCGTCACCGGCCTCGATCTGGGCGAGCCCGGCATCGACGTCGCCTCCGACGGCACGATCTACGTCAACGCGCCCGCCGGGCTGCTCTCGAACCTGCCCGGCTCGCCGAGCTTCGTGTTCCGCTCGGACGACGGGGGCGCGACCTGGGCGCCGACCCCGCCCGGAGGCCGCGCCAACCTGCCCGGCGGTGGCGACTCGGACCTCTCCGTCGACCCGGCGACGGGCACGCTCTACATGACCGACCTGTGGCTCGGGAGCGCCACCGTGTCGCGCTCCACCGACCGCGGCGCGAGCTGGCTCGCGAACCCGCTCGAGGGCGTGGTGGTCCAGGACCGCCAGTGGGTGGCGAGCGCCGGCGGCGGGAACGTCTACCACGCGACCCATCAGATTCCCCTCGGCCTCGTGGTCTCCAAGTCGGCGGCGCCCGCCGACGGCCTCGTCTACCCGGTCTCCACCGTCGCGGCCACCCCCGTCGATCAGACGGGCTGCGTCTGCCCGCCGGGGAACCTCACCGCCGAGCCAGGCACGGACCCCCTCGGCTCCGGCGATCGCGTGGGCCTCGTCTACGCCACCTCCACCGGGGGCATCAAGTTCGCGCGCTCCACGAACGGCGCCATCAGCTTCACGAACGTCCCCGTCTCGGCGCCGAGCTCGGCCGACACGACGCAGGCGTTCCCGGTGCTGGCCTCGGCCGGCAACGACACCCTGCACGCCGTGTGGCTCGAGGTCTTCGGCACGGCATCGTCCCGCGTACGCTACGCGCGCTCCACCGACTGGGGAGCGAGCTGGACCGTGCCGGCGACCCTCGTCTCGGCCGGCACGTCGGTCTACCCCTGGGTGGCGGCCCGGGGCAGCAAGGTCTCGGTGACCCTCTACCACACCGACGCCGGCGGCACGCCGGACACCGCGGCCGAGGGGAGCCAGTGGTTCGAGACCTACCTCGAGAGCACCGACGGCGGCACGACCTTCTCGCCGCTCGCCATCATCGATTCCGTCCCGGTGAAGAGCGGGCCCATCTGCACGGAGGGGATCGACTGCAGTGGGGATCGCGAGCTGCTCGACTTCCAGTCCGTCACGCTCGACGGCGCCGGGCGGGCGAACGCCGTCTGGACCCGCTCCATCGACGGCGTCAGCGACACGGAGATCCGCTTCGCGCGGCAGTGAGGCCCTCGAGGGCCGACGCTGCCGGGTCCCCGGCTCGTTGAACCGCTGCCCCCGATCGTCGTAGCTCCTGCGGGTGCGCTACCCCCGCCTGCGAGCATCTGAATCCCGCCAGCTGCGCGGGCCGCACGACCGCCCTGGCTCGCATCTGCACCCGACCAACGCCTAGGAGTCTGTCCGAGTAATCATGGCGAGCGAGGCGCACGAGCCGGGGAGCGAGAGCGGGAAGCGCAGCGACGACCGACGAGGCGTGCCTGAAGGCACGCCGCAGGAGGAAGGAGCGAGCACCCCGCTCGCAGCCCCCGGATCGTGCGCCGCAGCCGACACGATTACTCGGACAGCCTCCTAGAACACCGAGCCGCCCCCGGGCGCGATCTCGATCCGCCCCTCGCGCACCACGACCGGCACGATCCGGCGGCCGCGCGTGAGCTTGAGCAGCTCCGGGACCGCCTGCGGCTCGCGGCTCACGTCGATCTCGCGGAACGCGACCCCCGCCGCCTGGAGCTCCGCGCGCTTGGCGTCGCAGCGCGGGCAGCCGGTCTTGGTGTAGAGGAGGACCGGCGCCGCGGGCATCACGGGACCTCGGTGCCCGCGATGAGCGTCGCCGCGGCGCTGAACATGCCGCCGAGCCCGTGGCAGAGGGCGATCCGGGCGCCGGCGACCTGCCGCGGACCGCACTCGCCGCGCAGCTGCCGCACCGCCTCGACCAGCGTGAACATGCCGTACATCCCGCTGTGCGTGTAGGAGAGCCCCCCGCCGTTGGTGTTCATCGGGAAGTCGCCGCCCGGCGCGGTGCGCTGGCCGGCGACGAATGCGCCGCCCTCGCCTTCCTTGCAGAAGCCGAGCGCCTCGAGGGCCATGATCGGCACGATGGTGAAAGCGTCGTAGACCTGGGCCACGTCGACGTCCGCGTACGTGACCCCCGCCATCGCGAAGGCGCGCTCGCCCGCCATGCGCGCCGCCTCCCAGCGCGCGAAGTCGGGCATCTGGCTCACCATGACGTGCGTGGAGGCCTCGCCCGCGCCGAGCACGTAGACGGGCCTCTTCGGGCAGTCGCGCGCGCGTTCGGCCGAGGTCACCACCACCGCGCCGCCCGCGTCGGTGACGAGGCAGCAGTCGAGGAGGTGGAGCGGCCAGGAGATCAGGCGCGAGGCGAGCACGTCCTCGATCGTGAGCGGATCGCGCATGAGCGCCCGCGGGTTCAGCTGCGCCCACCGCCGCGTCGCGACCGCGACCTCGGCGAGTTGCTCGCTGGTGGTGCCGAACTCGTGCATGTGGCGGGCGGCGGCGAGCGCGTAGCCGGTCGGCGGGCCGGCCAGCCCGAAGGGCTGCTCGAACTGGAGCCGCCACGAGTCGGGAGCGAAGCGCGTGCCGGGCATGCCGATGCGCGAGGCGCCGCTCTCGCCGTGCGTGATGAGCGCGACCTCGCAGAGGCCCGCCGCGATGGCCGCCATCGCGTGCTCGACGTGCGCGATGAAGGAGCAGCCACCGATCTGCGTACCGTCGATGTAGCGCGGCCGGATGCCCAGGTACTCGGCGGTCTCCGAGCCCATCCAGAGGCCGGCGCTGAAGACGGCGTCGACCTGGTCCTTCGCGAGCCCCGCATCGGCGAGCGCGTTGCGCGCCGCCTCGGCGTGGAGCTGGAAGGCCGACTTGTGCGGCAGCTTCCCGTGCTCGTCCGCCTCGCCCGCACCCATGATGGCGACGCGGCCCCGCAGGCGGCGCACGTCCCGGCTCATGCGGGCCGGAAGCGCGGCAGCGCGAACTCGGGCGACACGTCCTCGAACACGACCTCGACCGGCATGCCGATCGTGATCGTCGCCGGATCGGGCGCGATGCCGACCAGGTTGGTCATCATCCGCGGGCCCTCGTCGAGCTCGACGATGGCGATCACGTAGGGCGCCGGGAGGGGAAAGCTCCGGGCCCCGCGGTGCACCACCGTGAAGGTGTGGAGCCGGCCGCGCCCGGAGACGCGCCGCCACTCGAGGTCGGGGCCGAGGCAGCGCGGGCAGGCGGCGCGCGGGTAGAAGACGTGCGCGCCGCACGCGCGGCAGCGCTGCAGCGAGAGCTCGTGCCGCCGCGCCGCTTCCCAGAAGGGACGCGTCTCGGGCGTGGGGACGGGGAGCGGTCCGCTGTACTCGGACATGCGCGATGCGCGATGGACTTGGCGACCCGGGCGGCTTATAGAGGCTTCGCTCGGAACGGGTCAAGCTTGCGCACGTTCGTGATCAAGACCGCGCTGGCGCTGGTCGTGGCGCTTCCCGCGCTCGGCGCCGCCGAGACGACGATCGGGTGGGACGAGGCCGACAAGCACGTCGGCGAGGAGGCGACGGTCGAGGGCCGCGTGGTCGACGTGCACTGCTCGCCGATCTCCTGCCTGCTCGCCTTCGAGCCCTCCTACAATCGCTTCACCGCCGTCGTGCAGGCGCGGAGCTTCGACGCGCTCCCGCCTGCCGTGCTCGAGCGCCGCTACAAGGGCAAGCACGTCCTCGTGCACGGCACCATCCGGCAGAACGACGGCAAGCCCGAGATCGAGGTCGCGAGCCCGGAGGCGCTCACCCTGGCGGGTACCACGCGGCGCGCGGAGCGCGGCCCGGAGAGCACCCCGCGCGCCCAGGCCGAGGCCGCGCAGCGCCTGGCCGACGTGCTCGCCCGCATCGAGGACCTGACCGAGCGCCTCGCCGGGGTGGAGGAGCGCCTGGACACGCTGCTCGCGCAGATGGAGCAGCGCGACGCGGCGCTCGCCGCCGCCGAGAGCAGCCTGGCGCCCCCGCCGCCGGCCGCGGGTCCGGCGCCGCCGCCCGCCTACCAGTCGCTGCGCTCGGTCAAGCGCGGCATGTCGATCGCCGACGTCCAGCGCCTCGCCGGCCCGCCGCAGTACGCGCAGTCGAACGGCGGCGGCTGGACGACCTGGTACTACGACGACGGCCGCACCGTGAGCTTCGACGCGCGCGGGCGGGTGGAGGCGCTGAGCGGCTTCAGCACGCGATAGCCGGCGCCGCCTACGGCCGCGCCCGCAGCCGCTCGACCAGTTGCGGCAGGATCTCCCCCGCCGGACCGCGCAGCGCGTGGCGGCAGAGCGGGGTGATCTCCGAGTCGTACGGGTTCACCTCGAGGAGGTCTCCACCCCGCTGTTGGATCGTGATCGGGAACTGCGCCGCCGGGTAGACGGTCGCCGAGGTGCCGGCGACGATCATGCAATCGGCGAGCTCGGCCTCCTCGAAGCACTGGTCGAGGACGTCGGGCGGGATGGGCTCGCCGAAGGACACCGTGTCGCTCTTCAAGATGCCGCGGCAGCGCGGGCAGCGCGGCGGCAGCTCGGCGAAGTCGATCGACTCGCGCGGATAGCGCGCGATGCACTCGATGCAGCGGATCAAGGTCGCGTTGCCGTGGATCTCGAGCAGGCGCTCGCTGCCCGCGGCGCGGTGCAGGTTGTCGACGTTCTGCGTGATCGTGCACTTGAGGACGCCGAGCGCCTCCAGCTCGGCGAGCGCGGTGTGGCCCGGGTTCGGGCGCGCGGCGGCGAGCGCCTCCCACAGCTCGCGCATGGGACCGGCCGGGTTGAGGCGCTCCTCCCAGGCGCGGCGGGGGTCCTTCAAGAAGCGCTGGTAGCCGTCCATGGGCGGCTCGCCGTGCTTGGTCCAGAGGCCGCCCGGCCCGCGGAAGGGCGGGATGCCGCTCTCCACCGACAGGCCGGCCCCGGTGAGTGCGATCACGTAGCGCGCGCGGGCGAGACACTCGGCCGCGCGCTCGAGGACGTCGAGCTCCCACGCTTCCATTGGGCGGCGCCCGGACTCTCGCGCCGAGGGCCGTCCGTGTCAACCCGCGCGGTCGGGCGGTTGACACGGCGGAGCGGGCCGGTACTTTCCCTGCCGCATGAGCGCGTCGGTCGCGGGGGTGATCGTCGCCGGCGGACGCGCCTTGCGCATGGGCGGACGCGACAAGGCGTTCGCCGCGGTGGGCGGCGAGCCGATCGCGGTGCGGACGATCCGGCTCTTCCATGACCTCTTTCCGCAGGTCCTGGTGGCGAGCAACCGCCCCGAGCGCTTCCGCGGCCTCGGCGTCGAGACGGTCGCCGACCGTTTCCCGGGCTGCGGCCCGCTGGCGGGCATCCACGCGGCGCTGCTCGCGACGCGACACCCCCACGTCTTCGTCGCCGCGTGCGACATGCCGGGACTCGACCCGGACGTGATCCGCTTTCTCCTCGCCCGCATCGGCGGCGCCGACGCCATCGTGCCGCGCTGGGAGGGCGACGTCGAGCCGCTGCACGCGATCTACGCGGCGCGCTGCCTCGCCGCGATGGAGGTGAGCCTGCGCGCCGGCCGCTACGCGCTACGCGACTTCCTCGGCACCATCGGCGTCGACTACGTGAGCGAGGCCGAGCTCCGCCGGGTGTGCGGCGCGGCCGCCAGCTTGACCAACGTCAACACGCCCGAGGAGCTGGCCGCGGTGGGCGGCCGCTTCGAGGAGCCCCGAGGGGTGAGCCGCGACCCCGGCGGCGAGCTGGTCGACGTCCTCGACGACGCCGGCCGGCCGGTGGCCACCGTCACGCGGGGCGAGATGCGCGCGCGCCGCCTGCCGCACGGCGCGACCTACGTCCTCGTCTTCAATCGCCGGGGTGAGCTCTTCGTCCACCTGCGCTCGCCCGACAAGGACGTCTACCCGGGCCACTGGGACGTCGCCATCGGCGGCGTGCTCGCCGCGGGCGAGTCGTTCGACGAAGGGGCGCGCCGCGAGGCGCGCGAGGAGCTCGGCGTCGCGCTCGAGCCGGAGCCGCTCTTCCCGCTCCGCTGGGCGGACGAGCAGACCGTCGTCCACGGCATGGTGTACCGCGCGCGCCACGACGGCCCCTTTCGCCTCCAGCCCGAGGAGATCGTGCGCGGCGAGTTCCTCGCCCTGGACGCGGTCGCGGCGCGCGCCGGGCGCGAGCCGTTCTGCCCCGACGGCCTGGCCGCCCTGGCCGAGTACCGCCGCCGCTGGCCGGCGGGCACGAATGAGGCGCGCCGCCTCGTTCCTTGACACCGCGCGAAGCGCCTCCCTATAACGCCGCCGCCTGCGTGCGTCGGCGAGCGCAGGGGGGAGGCGTCCCTATGACGACGGCGACCACGCGACGTGCGCGGCGGCTCCTCGCCCGGCTCGTCCTGGCCGGCATGGTCCTCGGCGCCCTCGCCGGTCCGGCGCGCGCCCTGACGCTCGACGACCGCGGCGAGATGCGCCTCGGCTTCCGCGCCTACACCGCGGCCCGTATCGGCACCGAGAAGATGGGCGGCGACGACGACCCGCTCACCTTCCCGAACTCCGCCGCGGGCCATCTCCGCCAGCACCGCTATTTCCTCGAGCTGAAGCTCGACCACGACGTGCGCCGGCTCGCCAAGACGGGCTGGGGCCTCGCCCGGCTGTTCGACTGGATCGACCCGAACACGCTCAAGTACAGCCTGCAGTACCGCGGCGAGGGCGAGGGGATCTACGACTACGGACCCGACGAATTCCACCACCAGTTCCGCAAGCTCCAGGCGGTGCGGCTCGACATCCCCAACATCCCGGGCCTCCTCAGCAACCGCATCCCCGACGCCTACATCAAGCGGCGCATCGACTTCCTGCGCCGCATCGCGCGCCAGCGCCACCGCTTCTTCCTCGGCTACGTGGACTTCGAGAAGGGGCCGGTCTTCCTCCGCGTCGGCCGCCAGATCCTCGCCTGGGGCGAGACCGACGTCTTCCGGCTGCTCGACAACATCAACCCCCTCGACGACTCCTTCGGCGGCTTCTTCATCGCGCTCGACGAGCGGCGGCTCCCGCTCGACATGGCGCGCGCGAGCTACCACTTCGGCTCCGTCGGGCCGCTGCACGACGCCTTCCTCGAGGGCTTCGCGGCTTTCGGCAACCGGGTCGCGACCGTGCCCGGCATCCCGCAGGGCTCGCCGTGGGAGCCGGGCGGCCTCGGCTTCCCGCTTCCCAACCTGCGCACGGTCCCCAACGTCCCCGACCGCAGCGAGGTGCGCGGCGGCGCGCGTCTCGTGTTCAGCAGCGGGGACGTCACCTACACGCTCGCGCACTATTACACCTACCTCGACGTGCCCGGCATCCGCTTCCGCCTGCCCGGCCAGGTCCAGCTGCCCGGCGAGGCGGCACCCGCCAACTTCGCCCGCTTCGGGAACGAGATCCAGGCGATCGAGCGCTTCCCGCGCGTGCCGATCAGCGGCGCCTCGCTCACCTTCCCGGTCCCGTCCTGGTACGCCGTGGTGCGCTCCGAGGCGGCGTACTTCCAGGGCGAGCCCATGAACCGCCAGGGGCGAGGGTCGAGCGCCGACTCGACCGGCGCGCCCGGCTCGGCGGCGGCCCGTCGCCTCCAGCAGCAGAACAACACCGAGGGCGGCCTCGATCCCTTCCTCTACCCCGGTTTCCTCGACCTCTCGCGCAAGGGACCGGTGCAGGGCCAGGTGCTCCAGCGCGACACCTTCAACTTCGCCGCCGGGCTCGACCTGAACCGCTTCGTCCGCTGGCTGAACCCCGCGCAGACGATCTTCATCACGACGCAGTTCTTCTACAAGCACGTCTTCGACTCGCCGGGCGACCTCGTGCTCCCCGTCGCCTTCCGCCTGACCGCCGTCGACAACTCGATCCCGATCATCGGCAACGGCTGCGGCCCGAAGAGCGCGCGGCGCGCCTGCCGCCTCGAGCCCCGCCTCTTCCACCTCGACGACGACCGCTTCCTGCACACCCTCCTCGTCACCACCTCGTACTACGGCGGCCGGATCGTCCCTTCGTACGGCATGTTCTACGACTGGCAGGGCGCCTTCGTGTTCCAGCCGGGCGCGGCGTATGTGCGGGATCCCTTCAGATTCATCACTGACTACACCCGGGTCGAGGCCGCACCCACCGGCCAGTTCGGCGCGGTCCGCGACCGCGACAACGTGCGCTTTCAGGTCGAGTACGTCTTCTAGCCGTTGACCTGGGGGGATTGACCCGCGCCTGGCCGCCGAGTGCATCATGGGCGAGGTGAACCGGGTCACCATCTATCGCCGTCTCGGCATGCTCCCCCGCCGGCTGGGCGAGCTGGTGGGCGCCCTCCTCGCGGGCCTCGCCACCTCCCGGTGTCGGAGGGCCACGGCGTGAGCGGCCGGGCGCTCGCCCGCGCCATGCTCCTCGTCCTCGTGCCGCTCGCCGCCTCGGCGGGCGCCACGCCCGTCACCCTGCGCGAGATCCGCCAGGGCCTCTTCGGCACCTGCTTCGCGACCGACCGCGACGGCTGGATGGTGGGCGAGCTGGGCCGCATCTTCCACACCGCGGACGGGGGCGAGACCTGGGAGCGGCAGGACGCCGGGACGAAGCGGCCGTTCCTCGCGATCGCATGCCTCGACGCGCAGAGCGCGTGGATCGCCGGCAAGGAGGGCATCGTCTACGGCACGAGCGACGGCGGCGCCACCTGGAGCGAGGCGAAGACCGGCTCGTCGCGCCATCTCTTCAGCCTCCAGTTCGCCACGCCCGCCCGGGGCCACGGCGCGGGCGACTTCGGCACCATGATCCACACCGAGGACGGCGGCCGCACCTGGACCGTGGTGCGCGTCGGGCCCGAGGTGGAGCTGCCCGCGAGCGCGCTCGACACCGGCGTCGACCCGGGCGACGTGAACCTGTACGCGATCTCGTACGCCGACCCCGACCACGTCTGGGTGGTGGGCGAGTTCGGCACCATCATGGCGAGCGACGACGGCGGCCGCTCGTTCCGCCAGCAGCACGCGCCGATCGAGTCGACGCTCTTCGGCGTGCACTTCACCGACGCGCGACAGGGCTGGGCGGTCGGCATCGACGGCGTCATCCTCCGCACCCAGGACGGCGGCGCCACCTGGACGAGCCAGCCGGCGCCGGTGGCGCAGCGCTCGTTCTACGACGTCGTCGTGCAGGGCCGGCAGGGGTGGATCGTCGGCAACTCGGGCACCGTGCTTGCGTCCACGGATGGGGGCGCCAGCTGGGCGCTCGAGCCGCTGCCCATCCAGCTCGCCGCCAACTGGATCCGCGCGCTCGCCCTCGGCCCGGGCGGGCGCGGCCTGGCGGTCGGCGCCGAGGGGCTCGTCTTGCGGCTCGAGGGGGCGACGCTCCGCCGCCTGGGCGAGCACGAGGGGGCCCTGTGATCCCCAAGCGCTGGATCGAGGCCTACCTCTGGTTCCTCCTCCGCAACCGGCTCGCGGTGACGACCGTGGTGGCGATGATGACCGTCTTCTTCGCCTACGAGGCGACCCAGCTGAAGGTCGTGCCCCAGTTCCTCGACTTCTACCCGGGCCCGAGCAGGGTGCGTGTCTTCGGACACGAGTACACGTGGCGCAAGGGCCACCCCTACATCAACATCTACAACACCTTCCGCCGGATGTTCGGGAGCGCGAACATCCTGACCGTCATCCTCGAGGTGAAGCACGGCGACATCTACAACCCGACCACGCTCGAGAAGATCGACGTCATCACCAAGCGCCTCACCGAGACGAAGGGCGTGGTGCCCTACCAGATCCTCTCGATCGCGCACCCGAAGATGAAGAGCATCACGACCTACGGCGGCGCCATCCAGGTGCGCGAGGTCTACTTCCCGGGCCTGCCGAAGACGCAGGAGGACGCCGAGCGGGTCAAGTTCGCGGTCTACTCCACCAAGGGCATCCGCGGCCTCTACGTCGCGCTGGACGACAGCGCGGCGCTCGCCACCGCCGGCTTCTGGGAGGAGGAGCTCGACTTCCACTACCTCTACGATCGCATGATGGAGCTCAAGCGCGACGTCGAGGACGCGAACCACACCGTCTACATCACCGGCTTCCCGTGGCTCTACACCTCGGTGCTGCGCTACGTGCCCGAGGTGCGCGAGGTGTTCGTCATCACCGTCGCGGCGCTCGCCTTCCTCCTCTGGAACTACTTCCGCACCTGGACCGGCATCTGGGTGCCGGTCTTCTCGGGGCTCCTCTCGAGCGTGTGGGCGCTCGGCATGGGGCCGCTCCTCGGCTTGAACCTCGATCCGCTCGTGCTGGTGGTGCCGATCTTCCTCTCCGCCCGTGCCCTCTCGCACTCCGTCCAGTCGATGGACCGCTACCACGAGGAGTACCATCGCCTGGGGGACAAGCACGCGGCGATCGTCGAGTCCTACTCGCACCTCTTCCCGCCCGCCATCGCCTCGGTGCTGAGCGACGGCATCGGCATCCTGCTCGTCTCGATCGCGCCCATCCCGCTCATCCAGAAGATCGCGGTCTTCTCGAGCTTCTGGATCGTGTCCATCATCGTGAGCGTGGTGACGCTCCACCCGATCATCCTCTCGGTCATCAACCCGCCCGGCGTGCACGAGGCGCGCTATCCCGCGTGGTCGCGCTGGCTCGGGCGCGGCCTCCTGCTCGTCGCCGGGGGCCTCTGCGCGCTCTACGCGCTCTCGATCGCCTTCGACCTGCTCGGCCCGGTCAAGCTCGGCGTCGTCCTCGGGACGGCCCTCGTCCTCTACCTCTTCCACGGGCCGATCTACCGCGTGATCACCGAGCTGGTGATCGCGGCCAGCGCCGGACGGCGGCGCTGGGCGGTCGCCGGGCTCTCGATCGCGCTCTACGTCGTCTGTCCGATCTGGGGCTGGCGCCTCAAGGTGGGCGACATGACGCCGGGCGCCGCGCTCCTCTTCCCGCACCATCCCTACAACGTCGCCTACGCCAAGCTGAACGAGAAGTTCCTGGGCGCGAACCAGCTGGTCGTCATCGCCGACACCGGCCGGGAAGACGGCATGAAGGACGTGGCGCCGCTCACCACCATGGAGGAGTTCGCCGATCACATGGAGGCGGCGCCCGGGGCGGGCGCGTCGGTCACCGTGATCGACATCGTGAAGCAGCTCGCGCGCCTCTACCACGAGGGCGAGCCCAAGTGGGGCTTCGTCCCCGACAAGCAGAAGTACATCGCCGAGCTGTTCTACACCTTCACGCAGACCGGCCAGGCGGGCGACCTGGACCGCTTCCTCTCCACCGACATGCGCTACGGGACCATCATCACGCTCTTCCACGGCTACTCGCACGACATCATCATGAACGCGATCGACACCGGGAAGCGCTGGGCCGCGGAGCACGCCGGCGAGCACGTGCAGTTCCTGTTCGCGGGCGGCCTCTTCGGCGTGCTCGCGGCGGTGAACGAGGCGGTGGAGAGCTCCTACTGGATGACGCTCGCGCTCGTCATGCTGGCGGTTGCGGCGTGCCTCTATCTGACCTACGGATCCCTGGTGGCGGTCGGCATCCTGATGATCCCCGTCGTCCTCTCGCAGCTCGCCTGCGAGGCGTTCATGTACCTCTGGCAGATCGACCTGAACGTCAACTCCCTGCCGGTCGCGGCCGCCGGCGCCGGGGTCGGCGTCGACTACGGCATCTACCACTTCAGCCGCATGATCGACGCCTTCGACGAGGGCCGCACGCTCGACGAGGCGGTCGACTACGCGACCGCGACCACCGGCAAGGCGATCATCTTCACCGCCACCACCATGGTGGCGAGCACGATCTTCTGGTGGTTCTCCGATCTGAAGTTCCAGGCGGAGATGGGTCTCCTCCTGGCGCTGCTCATGCTGTTCAACACCTTCGGCGGGCTGGTCATCGTGCCGGCCTGGATGAAGATCATCCGCCCCCGCTTCCTCCTCCGCCGCCGCACCGGGGCCGCCGAGCGCGAGCCCGTGCGGCTGGCTGTCGGGTGATCGAGGCGCGGCAGCTCGCGAAGCGCTTCGGCGGCCGCGCCGCCATCGAGGACGTCTCTCTCGGCGTCGCGCCCGGGGAGGTGGTGGGCTTCCTTGGCCCGAACGGCGCGGGGAAGACGACCACGCTGCGCATCCTGGCCGGCGTCTTCCCGCCCACCAGCGGGCAGGCGCTCATCGACGGGCACGACGTGGTGCGTGCGCCGCTGGCCGCCCGCCGCCGTCTCGGCTACGCGCCCGAGCGGCCCGCGCTCCACCTCGAGATGACCGTCGCGGGCCTGCTCGACTTCGCGGCCGGGATGAAGGACGTGGGCGGCAGGCGCGCGCGGCGGGCGGCGGTGGAGGACGCCCTCGGGCGCGCCGCGCTCGCGGAGGTGGCGGCGCGGCGCATCGGGACGCTCTCCAAGGGCGCCCGCCAGCGCCTTGGCCTCGCCCTCGCGCTGGTCGGCGATCCACCCGCGCTGCTCCTCGACGAGCCGACGGCCGGGCTCGATCCCGAGCAGAGCGCCGACATGCGCCGGCTGATCCGCGCCCTCGGCACCGAGCGCGCCGTGCTGGTCTCGAGCCACGCCCTCGCCGAGGTCGAGGCCCTGTGCGACCGCGTCGTCATCCTGCACCGCGGCCGGGTGCTCTCCGCCGGCACGCCCGCGCGCCTCGCGGCGCGTCTCCGGCCCGCCTCGCGCATCGACGTGGAGGCCGCGGCGCCGGCCGACGCCCTCGCCGCCGCGCTCGCCGCGGTTCCGGGCGTGCGCCGCGTCGACCTCGTCACACCGACCAACGGCCACGCGCGCTGCCGCGTCGAGGTCGAGCCCGGGCGGGACGCGCGCGCCCAGCTGGCGGCGCGGGTCACCGGGAGCGGCTGGGGCCTCCTCGCCCTCGCCCCGGTCGAGACCTCGCTCGAGGAGGCGTTTTTGGCCTTAGTGGCAAGCGAGGAGGGGACCTCGAAATGATGGGAGGCCGAGCGCGAGAGCGCTCACGCAGCACGCGGCGAGAGCCGCGCGGGAGTCGAATTAGGGGCATCGGAAGCGCGCAGGGCGCACAGTGCGCGAGCACGCCCGCTGCAAGAACGGAGGGAGGCCGAGCGCGAGAGCGCTCGAGCTGGCCGACGGGGTCTGGGGGCATCGGAAGCGCGCAGGGCGCGCAGCGCCCGAGCACTGGACGGGCCCCCAGAATCAAATGACCAAGATTCTCCTCGTTTGCCGGCGCGAGCTGGCTTCCATGTGCGGCGGGCCGCTCGCCTGGATCCTCGCCGCCGTCTTCCTCCTCCTGACCGGCTACTTCTTCTACAGCGACCTCGCCCTCTTCGTGCTGGTCGGGGGCGCGAACCAGACGCGCGGGCTCTGGCGCTTCGTGTTCCTCGACTTCCGCCTGGTGGCCCTGCTCGTCGTGCCGCTCCTCACCATGCGGCTGTTCGCCGAGGAGCGGAAGCAGGGCACGCTCGAGCTGCTCTGGACCTTCCCGGTGCGGGACGGCGAGGTGCTGGCCGGGAAGGTCCTGGCCGCGCTGGCGCTCTACCTCGGCATGCTCGCCGCGACGGCCATCGGCCCCGCGCTCCTCTACGCCCTCCATCCCTTCGCGGTGGCGCCCGTGGTCGCGGGCTACGCCGGCCTGGTGCTCCTGGGCGTCGCGTTCGTCGCCTGCGGCGCGGCCGCCTCCACCGTGAGCGAGGACCAGGTGGTGAGCGCCATGCTCGCCTACGGCGTCCTCGTCTTCGCCTGGTTCGCCACCTGGAACGAGGCCGCGATCGGCGAGCGCATCGCGCCCGCCCTCCTCCAACTCTCGCTCTTCGATCACTTCTACGGCTTCGCGCAGGGCGTGATCGACAGCCGCGACGTGGTCTACCTGCTCGCCTTCGCGGCGCTCTTCCTCTTCCTGGCGCACCGCTCGCTCGGCGCGCGCGCCTGGCGAGGCCTCTGATGCGGCGCCCGGCCCTTCTCCTGGGCGTGCAGGTCGCGGCCGTGACGGCGAGCCTGGGCTGCCTCGTGGCGATCGCGGCGCTCCATCCGCGCCGGCTCGATCTGACGCCGGAGCGCCGCTTCACGCTCTCGCCGTACACGCGCGAGGTGCTCGGCCGGCTCACCGGCGAGGTGCGCATCACGCTCTTCTACTCGAGCCAGGCGGGCGCACTGCGGCGCGAGATGAGCGACCTGCTCGCGCTCTACCAGGAAGCCCAGGCGCACGTCACGGTGCGCGCCTTCGACCTCGACCGGAGCCCCGGGATGGCGAAGCGGCTCGGCGTCGGCTCCTACAACACGGCGGTGGTAGAGGCGGGCGAGCGCAACCAGGCGGTCGAGGTGGTGAACGAGGAGGCGGTGACCGCGGCGCTCCTCGCCGTGGCGGGCACCCCGCCCGTCGCCACCTACTTCGTGGTGGGGCACGGCGAGCACGACCCCCGCGACACCGACGAGCGGCGCGGCGCCTCCGAGGCGGCGCGCTCGCTCGCCGCGGAGGGCTTCCGCACGGGCGTGCTCGAGGGTGCCGCCGCGGTGCCGGCCGACGCGGGGCTCGTGGTGGTGGCCGGGCCGACGCGCGATCTCCGCCCGGCCGAGGTGGAGGCGCTCGCCGCCTACGTCGCGGGCGGCGGCGACGCCCTCTTCCTCTGCGACCCGGGGACGCCGCCCAGCGTCGCGGCGCTCGTCCGCCGCTTCGGCGTCGAGCTGGCGGGCGATCTCGTGGTGGACGAGCGCGCGCGGCTCTTCGGCACCGACGGCCTCTCGGCGCGCGTCGCCTACCTGAACCAGGGCCTCGTCCCCGACGCGCCCGAGGTGCAGGCCCTCCTCCCCGAGGCGCAGTCGCTGCGCCTGGTCGACGCGCCGGGCGTGCGCACCGACTACCTGGCCACCACCGCCGAGGGCGCGTGGGCGGACGTCGACCGCCGGGTGGGTGACGGCGCCGCCTTCCGGCCCGGCCGCGATCGCCGCGGCCCGCTGCCGATCGCGACCTTCACGCGCGTTCTGGCGGCCGGCGGCCGGGAAGGCCGGCTGGTCGTGATCGGCGACGCCGACTTCGCGACCAACCTGCACCTGGGCGTGCTCGGCAACCGCGACCTGCTGCTCACCGCGGCCGAGCTGGTGGCGCGCGCCGACGCGCTCGCCGCGGCGCGCCCGGCGGCGCCGCCGGGGGGCACGTTCTCGCCGCTCACCCTGACCGCGCGCGAGGCGCGCCTCGTCTTCTGGGGCGCGGTGGTGGCGCCGAGCGCGCTCATGAGCGCCGCGGCGCTGGCCATGGCCCGGCGGAGGCGCTTCGCATGACGGCCCGCGGCACCGCGCTCCTGGTCGCGCTCCTGGCGACGCTCGCCGGCTACCTCTGGGTGGTCGAGCTCGCGCCCCGCCGCGCCGCACCGCCGACCGCAGCGGAGGCCCCGCCCCTCCTTCCGGTTCCGCCCGCCGCGGTCGCGCGCGTCGAGCTGGCGGAGGGGGAGCGCCGGGTGACCGCCGTGCGCGGCGAACGCGGCTGGACCGACGCGGCCGGCCGCCCGTGGTCGGAGGGTGCGCTCTCGGATCTCCTCGCCGCGCTCGGCGCGCTCCGTCCGCTGACGACCGTCGATCCCGATCCCGCCGTGCCCGGCGACTACGGCCTCGGCCCGGGCGCGCGGCGCCTCGAGCTGACCGCCGCCGATGGGCGTCCCCTCCTCGCGCTCGAGCTGGGCGAGCGGAACCCGGCGTGGACGGGCCTCTACGCGCGGCGCGCCGGCGAGCCGGCCGTGCTGCTCGTCGGCGGCGTGCTCGGCTGGGAGCTCGAGAAGCTCCGGCAGGCCGCGCCCGAGGCCAACCCTTGACAAGCCAGCGACAAACGACCGAAACGGAGACCGGCGCGCGAGGCGCCCCCGATCCGAGGAGACACCGAATGCAGCTCTGCATGCGTCTCTGCGCGGCCATTCTCGCCGCCGGCGCGCTCACCGCCGCCGCCGAGGAGCAGCCCTGGACGCTCGAGGCGAGCAACTGGGAGAAGGGGAAGGACCTGCTGCCCGAGCCGGTCGTGAAGCGCCTGCAGAAGGGCGAGTACTGGTTCAAGGTCGTGTCCGCCGACCCGAGCAGGTTCCACCACAACTACAGCCAGGCGTTCTGGGACGCGACCGAGAAGAACGCCGGCAGGTACGACCTCGACGAGAAGACCTGCGGGCTCAAGGACAAGGCGACCGACAAGATCCCGGACTTCGTCTTCGGCCTGCCCTTCCCCCAGATCGACAAGACGGACGCCAAGGCCGGCTGCAAGATCGCGTGGAACTTCACCATGGCGGGCGCGATGGGCGGCGGGGGCGGCGCGACCTTCACGCTGAACGGCGTCGACACCGGCGGGCAGTTCCGTCGCATCAAGGCGTTCATCCACACGCGCGGCTATCAGGGCCGCCACTTCGGCCCGCTCAAGGACAACCCCGAGGGCCTCTCGGGCGAGGCCATCGCCGGCGCGCTCGAGCCGGTCGACGTGGAGGGCGTCTCGACGCTCACCAAGCGCTACTGGAACTGGGACGGGCAGGACGCGGTGTGGGCCTACGTGCCCTCCACCCGCCGCGCGCGGCGCGTGAACTCCGCCTCGCGCTCCGACCCCGTCGCCGGCCTCGACATCTTCGCCGACGACCTCAACTGCTACGGCGGCAAGGTCGAGTACTACCAGTGGAAGCTGGTGGGCGAGCAGACGATCCTGGCCCCCCTCCTGCAGCCCTACCCCTTCCCCTCGAAGTCCGTCAGCCCGACGCGCCAGCTGATCGACACGCCCTACATGGCCGCCGGCTACGAGGTGCCGAACGCCAAGGGCGCGCCCTGGTGGATCCAGCAGAACCTCGTCTTCGTGCCGCGTCCGGTGTGGATCGTGGAGGGGCAGTCGAGCGATCCGTACTACAACTTCGGCAAGGTCATCATGTACTTCGACAAGGAGATGTACCGCATCTACTGGAAACAGGTGCACAACCGGGCCGGCGAGTACTTCTATACCGCCATGTGCGGTTACCACTTCGTCAAGAACGACGAGACCTTCTCGGCCGTCTTCCCGAACCTGGTGGTGGGCGTGAACGACAAGACGAACCGCGCCGCGCTCGGCGGCCGCTACCAGAGCTCGTTCCTCGAGCAGAGCTGGGACCCATCGTACTTCTCGCTGCGCACACTCACCCACATGACCGACTGATGCGGCGCCGCGCGATCGTTCTCGGGGTGCTCCTCCTGGCCGCGCCCGCGCGCGCCGCGGACCCCGCCGGCGCCCAGGTGCTCGAGCACAAGGGCCGCTGGGAGTCGGGCTACGGGGCCCAGTTCTACAACGTCGTCGGCCGGCTCAAGAACACGAGCGGGCACCAGCTCCGCTACGTGAAGCTCCGCATCGAGGCGCTCGACGAGCACCGCAACGTGGTCGCCAAGACCGAAACCTTCAACGAGAGCGCCGAGGCGCTGGCGGTCCCCGACCTGAACCCCGAGGAGCTGCTCAAGTCGGGCAAGGTGAAGCCGCTCCCCGCCGACGCCGAGGAGCGCTTCCGCGGGAGCTTCTTGAAAGAGGAGACGCCGCCCTTCACCGACTACCGCGTGAAGGTGATCGAGACGCCGGAGGCGACGCCGAGGAGTCCGTCCGAGTAGCCATGGCCGCCCCCGACCCGCGGGCCCTCGCCGCCGCCATGCCGTTCGCCGTCGCCGTCGGCGCCGAGGTGACCGCGGCCACGCCCGAGGAGGTGCGCGGCCGCCTCGCCTGGGCGCCCGAGCGCTGCACGAGCGGCGGCACGCTCCACGGCGGCGCGATCATGGCGCTCGCCGACACGCTGGGGGCGATCTGCGCCTTCTTGAACCTGCCGCCCGGCGCCGGCACCTCGACCATCGAGTCGAAGACGAACTTCTTCGCCCCGGTGCGGAGCGGCCACGTGGAGGCCGTGACACACCCGCTGCACGTCGGGCGCCGGACGATCGTCGTCCAGACCGACGTGCGCGACGCGACCGGACGGCGCGTCGCGCTGGTCGTGCAGACGCAGGCGGTGCTCGTCGACTGATGGCGGGGCGGATTCTCGTCATCGGCGCGACCGGCACCGTCGGCAGCCAGCTCGTCATGCAGCTCGGTCAGCGCGGCGAGGAGGTACGCGCGGCGACCCGCCAGCCGGCAACCGCCCGCCGCCGCTCCGCCGGCGCGTCCGAGCTCGTGGAGTTCGACTTCGAGCGGCCGGAGACCTTCGCGCCGGCGCTGGAGGGCGTCGAGCGCGTGTTTCTCATCGCGCGGCCGGGCGACGAGCAGGCGGACCGGGTCGCCGTCCCGCTCATCGACGAGATGAAGCGGCAGGGCGTCCGCCACGTCGTCAACCTGACGGCGATGGGAGTGGAGATGCTGGAGGGCATGGCGCTCAGGAAGGTCGAGCGCTACCTCGAGGACTCCGGGATCGGCTTCACGCATCTCCGCCCGAACTTCTTCATGCAGGTCTTCAGCGGGGGCCCGCTGCTCACGGACATCCGCTCGACCGGCGCGATCCACGTCCCTGCCGCCGACGCGAGCATCTCGTACGTCGACGTGCGCGACATCGCCGCCGTGGCCGCCGCGGCGCTGAGCGAGGCAGGGCATGTGGGCAGGGCCTACACCCTCACGGGTGGCGAGGCTCTCGACCATGCCGAGATCGCCCGGGCCATCTCCGAGGCGGCGGGCAGGACGGTCCGCTACGTCCCGATCAGCGAGGACGCCGCCCGAACGGCAATCGAAGGAGCCGGTCTTCCACCGCAGCGCGCCGAACGGTTGATCGGCTTCTACCGGCTCGTCCGCCAGGGGTTCTGCGCGCCCGTCTCGGCGGACGTCCAGACGGTCCTCGGCCGGCCGCCCGTCTCGTTCGCGCAATTTGCGAGGGACCACGCGGCCTGCTGGATGTGACGACGGCCGTCGGGAGGCGTATCGTCGAGGATGCGCAGCACGAGCTCGCCCGCCACCTCGACCTCGCGCGTGAGCTCCCGCGCGACCGCGAGCGATGGCGCCGCGAGCTTCGGCGTCCGCCTGAAGAGCCCGAGCATCAGGCCGCCAGCAGCCGCTCGAGGCCGCGCGCCAGGCAGCGCGTGATCTCGTCGCGGCAACGGCGGAAGACGTCCTCGTCCTGCATCGAGGGGTCGGCGATGTCGCCCGACTCGCCCGCCAGCTCGCGCACGGTGAGCACGGGCTTGCCGGCCGCCTCCGGGAAGTCGCGCAGCATCTGGCGCTGCTGCTCGGTCATGACCACGATGACGTCCGCGTCGGCGAGCAGGTGGCGCTGGCGCTTCAAGTCGGTCGCGCCCGCGCCGGGCGGCAGCTCGATGCCCACCTCGCGCAGCACGAGACGCGCGTCGAGCGAGACCAGGCTCCCGTCACGCGCGTAGGGCGCGATGCCGCCCGAGCGCACCTCGACCTGGCCCGCGAGGCCGTGCTCCGCGAGCAGCCGCTCGAGCACCTTCTCCGCGATGATGCTGCGGCTCGTGTTGGCGTGGCAAACGACGAGGACGCGCCGCCGTGGCGCGGAGGCTCCGCTCACAACCCCCCGGCGAAGACGTCGCCCATGCCCTCGGGCGCCGTGATCCCCTTCGCCAGCTCCTCCCTGATGCGCGCGCCGAGCTTCATCGGCTCCCAGGGCGCCGGCTCGGGGTTCTTGATGCGGGTCGCCGAGTGCCAGCCCTTCATGGGCCACACGCTGCGGCCGCCGACGCGGAACACCTGGCCGTTCACGCTCGCCGCATCGTCGCTCGCGAGCCAGGCGACGAGCGGGGCAACGTTCGCCGGGCTGAACATGTCGAACTCGCCCGGCTTGGCCTCGGCCCCCATGAGGGCGGCGGTGGAGGGCGTGGCGTCGACCGTGAGCCGCGTGCGTGCGACCGGCGCGATCGCGTTGGCCGTGACGCCGTACTTCTTCATCTCCTGGCCGATGATGATCGCCATGGCGGCGACCGCGGCCTTGCACGCGCCGTAGTTGCTCTGTCCGACGTTGCCGAGGAGCCCGGCGTCCGAGGAGGTGTTGATGATGCGGCCGTTCAGCTCGTTCCCCTTCTTGTGCTCCTCCCGCCAGTACTCGCACGCGTGGCGGCACATGTTGAAGGTGCCCTTCAGGTGCACGGCCACCACCGCGTCCCAGTCCTCCTCCGCCATGTTGAAGATCATCCGGTCGCGCAGGATGCCGGCGTTGTTGACCACGATGTCGAGCTTGCCGAAGGTGTCGAGCGCGCACTGGACGATGCGCTTGGCGGCCTTGAAGTCGGCGACGCTGTCGCCGTTGGCGATCGCCTGGCCGCCCATCTTCTTGATCTCGGCAACCACATCCTGGGCGGGCGTGGCCGTCGGCGCCCCGGTGCCGTCGAAGTGCGCGCCGAGATCGTTCACGACGACCTTCGCGCCGTGCCTGGCCAGGAGCAGCGCCTCCTCGCGGCCGATGCCTCGGCCCGAGCCCGTGACGATCGCGACCTTGCCGTCGAGCAACATCGGGGAGCCTCCTTTGGGGGATGTCAGGGGTCACGGGGAACCTGCCCCAGCGCTCGCGGCCTTGTCAAGGTGAGCGTGGACGCGCCTCGGGGGGTACGCTATGGGCCCGGCCCGTGCGGCTCGCGCTACGCCTCGTGAACGTGCTGGTCGCGTTCGTGACGCTGGCGAGCGCGCTCGCCGTCCTCGTCTCGGACCTGCGCGTGCCCGGCTACCGCGAGCACTACCGCGACGCGCTCTGGTTCGTCGCACTCTACGCGGCCGTGCAGGGCGTGATGCTGGCCGCCTTCGCGCGCGACGGGCGGCTCGTGCCGTGGCTCGCGCTCTCGAAGACCGCCGCCGCCTACTTCTTCCTCGCCGGCTTCACGCACCTCTGGCCCTACTGGCGCGTGTGGACGCCGGCCCGCTACGTCTACCAGCTCTTCGAGTGGGGCGAGGACCGGCAGGTCGGGCTGATGGCGCTCGTCTTCCTCGGCCGCGGCGCCTTCAACACGCTGAACGCCATGTACTTCACGACGCCGTGGTGGCGAGCCCTGCGCGCGCGCCGGCCGCTCCTCGGCCGCGCCGTCACCGCCGCGCCCATGGCCGCCACCGTCTTCTTCCTGTGGACCTTCTTCGCGCTCCAGCGCGAGGAGACGCGGACGTTCTCTGCCGAGGCGCAGGACATCGCCCGGCTGGTCTACCAGAGCCTCGACTGCGACGCGGTCCGCGCGCATGCGGGCACGACGACCAGCGACGTCCGGCAGCGGGGCGAGCGGCTGTACCAGGTGGAGATTGCCTATGGCTGCACCCGCACGCGTGTCCGCGTGCGCGCGGAGGACGGGCGCATCGGGACGGTGGCCGGGCCGCAGCTCCAGTGCTGCCGGGAGGGGTCGTGAACTCGGGCCCCGGGCGTGGTAGGTGGTGATACACATGAAACGGACGAATCTTGTGCTTCGTGAGGAATTGCTGGAGGAAGCTACGCGGCTCAGCGGGGAGAAGACTTACTCTCGCACCGTGGAGCGAGCGCTCGAGGAGCTAGTGCGGCGCATCAAGGCCAGGCGGATTCTGGAGCTGCGCGGATCGGGTCTCTGGGAAGGCGACCTCCCCGCGATGCGCCGTGACCGTCGGGGGGCCCGCCGGAGCCGCGGGTGACGCTGGTCGACACGTCCGTATGGGTCGAGGTGTTTCGAGCGCGCGGCCCGCTCGACCTGCTGTCTCTCGTCCCCTTCGACGACGTCGTGACCTGCCTGCCAGTGATTCAGGAGGTCCTGCAGGGCTTCGGGGAAGAGCGGGCTTACCGCCTGGCGCGCGAGGCGATGCTCGCGCTGCCGGTCGTCGAGTCGCCTCTGCGCGTGGACTTGGTCGAGGAGGCCGTCGGCCTCTATCGCACCGCGCGCAAGCGCGGCCTGACGGTGCGCTCATCCGTCGACTGCTTGATCGCCGCCTGTGCTCTGCGTCACGACCTGGAGGTCCTGCACCGCGACCGTGACTTCCCGGCGCTCGCGCGCGTCTCCCAGCTCCGCGAGCGGAGCGTGTGACCGATCACGCCGTCACCGCCGCCCCCTGGGTCGCGCGCTCCCGGCCCTCGATGATGAAACCACCCCACAGGAAAGCGGGCCGGAAGCGCGCGACGACTGCGGGCAGCAGCACGAGGGCGCTGCCCGACGAGACGAGCATGGCGAGGGCGACCAGCGAGCCGAGCTGGACGTGGAGGCCGAAGCCCGAGAGGCAGAGGGTCGCGTAGCCGAAGGCGATCGCCGAGGAGACGAAGAGGACGGCCTTCCCCGACGTCATGAGGGCGCGGCCGAGCGCGTCCTCGAGCCTGCCGCCGTGCGCCAGCTCCTCGCGCACGCGGAAGAGGAAGTAGATGGCGTAGTCGGCACCGATGCCGACCGCCATCGCCGAGATGGCCGAGGTGATCGTGTCGAGCGGGATGCCGAGCAGCCCCATGACCCCGAAGTTGACCGCCACCGTGAGCCCGAGCGGCATCGCCACCAGGAGACCGCCCACCACCGAGCGCAGCAGGAGGCTCGCGATCGCGAGCGTGATGACGGCGATCTGCACGATGTTGCGCAGCTTGCCGTGCACCATGACCTCGGTGGCCGCGGCGGTCGAGGCGAGCGTGCCGCTGTAGCGCACGCGGTAGCCGGGCGGGAAGGTGCGCGCGACCTGCTCCTGCGCCAGCGCGATCAGCCGCTCGCCGTAGCGCGTGCTGTCCTCGTGCACGAGGAGACGGACCTTGGCTATCCGGTGCGTCGAGTCGAGCAGCGTGTCGAAGTCGTCGGCGCCGCCCGAGAGCGTGTAGAGGAAGAGGTACTGCGCGGTGAGCGCCCGCGTCGCGGGCAGCTCGCCCGCGTCGGACCGGTCGGCGTTCATGGCGAGGTGCATCTTGCGCACGAAGTCGACGTAGGAGACCGCCTTGCCGACGCCCGGCTCGGCCTCCAGGTTCCGCTCGAGGCGGTAGATGGCCCGCATGACCGCGGGCTCCTCGAGCGACCCCTCCCGGGTCCCCTCGACCAGGGCGATGAGCGTGTTCGTCCCCGCGAAATGGGCGTTGATGGAGGCGTCGTCCTGCCGCACCGGCTCGCGCGCCGAGAACTCGCGCTTGGTGCTCATGTCGATCTGGATGCGGGAAGCGAAGACGGCGCACGCGGCGATCAGCAGCGCCGCGCCCGCGAACACCCGCCGCTTTCCGCGTCCGCTGGCCGCGCGCGCCGAGGCCCGGAGGAAGGCGTCGAGCCAGGGATGCGCCGCCGCCTCGCGCTCCCGCTCGCGCCGGCGAGGGGTGGGCAGCATCGCCCGCACCGCCGGGATGATGGTGAGCTCGATCACCAGCGCGGAGAGGATGCCGAAGCCGGTGAAGAGCCCGAAGGTGCGGATGGTGGCGGTGCGGAAGGTGACCAGCGAGCAGAACGAGAGCGCCGCGATCGTCCCCGCGGCGATCATGACCGGGCCCACGCGCGCCAGCGATTCGGCGATCGCCGCCTCGACGTCGTGCGTGCGGTCGAACTCCTCGTAGAAGCGCTTGAGCACCTGCACCGCGTGCCCGGCGGCGACGGCGAGGATCAGGATCGGCGTGGTGGTGTTGAAGGGATCGAGCGGGACGCCGAGGAGCCCCATGAGGCCGACCGCCCAGAGCACGGAGAGGAGCGCCGTCAAGAGCGGCAGGAAGAGCGCCTGCAGGGTGCGGAACGCCTCGTAGTGCACGAGGCCGATCACCAGGAGGGCGAGCGGGAAGTAGAGGATCATCCGCCCCGCGTAGGCGGAGAGCTGCGAGAGGAAGATGACCGGGCCGGAGAGGCGGTAGTCGAAGGTGCCGTCGTCGCACGCTTTCAGCGCTCCGAGCACGGCCATGTGGAGGTGGCGGTAGCCGGGCGTCTCGGGGGTCAGCTCGAAGCTCGCCTGCACCGCCGCCGCCGAGCCGTCCGCCGCGACCAGCGTGCCGACGTAGGCGTCGGTCGCGAAGGCGCGGCGGCGGACCTCGGCGGCGCCCGCCTCGTCCATCGGCGGCGTCTCCATCACCCGTTCCACTTCCATGCCGTCCTCGGTGCCCCGGATGTCCTTCACCTGCGGTGCGGCGAGGCTCTGCACGAGCGCCGGGTTGGCGCCCGGCAGCCGGCGGACGGCGTCAGTCACCTCCGCGAGCTTCTTCAAGAACGCCGGCGTGAACACGTTCCCGTCGTGCGGGAAGAGCCCGATCACGACCAGGTTCTTGTCACCGAAGATGCGGTGCACGTCGTTGAGCGCCTGGATGAAGGGATGGTCCTGCGGCAGCTGGCGGTCGGGGTCGATCTCGACGTGCAGGCGCGTGGTGGCGCGGGCGAGGAGAAGCGTGAGGAGAAGGATCGCAGCCACGACCGTCCGTCGATGGCGCACGACCCAGCGGGTGTAGTTCGTGAGCAGGCGCGGTGTCATCTCGTAGTTCTCCCTCGTGCTCTCATGCCGCGGCGCGGTCGAAGTACGCCTGCAGCGCAGGCATGGCTATGCCGTCCCCTGGAAACGCTCACCCCGAGGGATCTCGGCGAAACCGACACCAAGGGGCGGGACGCGGCCCGGAACGGAAACCTCGGGATGATCGGTCTCGAAGACAAACTCCCAAAAGCGATGCGCGCGATGCTGCTGCATGTCACCGCGTACGTCGCACGTGAGGAGCTCGTGCTCTGCGTTGGCGAGCTTCGTGTAGCAGGCCGTCAGACCGGTAGGGGCGAAGCCGAGCCGCTGGTAGGCGAAGCTGCGCTCGGGCTTGGAGCAGATCACCACGTGGCTGGCGCGGAGCTGCCGCGTGAACTGACAGACCAGCTTGTACAGGCCAAGGGCGACGGCCGGGAAAAATCGGCTGCTGGGCCGGGGCTCGGGCGGGATCGCGAAGCGCGTGACCTCCACGACGCCCGTAGCCCTCAAGAGGGCGGGGAGCCGGAAGTATTCCTCTGCTTCCAGGTGGCCAGCCGAGCGTGGCGTGACGCGCATCGACCCAACCGCTCGACCCGAGCGGACGTGCTCCGCGAGGAGAACCCAGGAGCGCTTGTCGTACTCGTCGGGGACAGGGACGTCGTAGCCGCACACGCCACGGTACACCTGCCTGCGCACGTCGATTGCGCGGACCACGTCCGCGGGCTCCTCACACACGCTGAATCGGTGACCATGAAGGAGCTCCCGGAAGATCGAGGACTGATTTCGGTCCGTTTCTCTCGGGACGATCTGCCGGATGTTCTCCATGGAAGCTGTCCTGGCAGGCTCCACAGCAAGCCCCATGCCTGACCGTGCGGCGCCCCCGCGGCCGCAAACGCAGGGAAATGTCACAGCGACGTGTGTGAACTGTGGTTCATGGCGCGTGAACGCTGGGCCCCGCGGGTTCACGGGCGGGCCTGGAGTCGGGCAGCGAGGCCAGGGTGCTACGGCCGCGATCCCGGCGCGCGGAATCTCAGTCGAGCGCCGCCCGATCGAAGTAGTCTTGCAGCGCGCCGTAGTAGACGGACGTCAGCTGCCTGAACGCCTCCTCCAGGCGCTCTCGCGTCGCGCCGACCGCACGCCGAGAGAAGCGTCCCTCGAACCACTCGAGCCGCTCGCGCAGGTAGCCGACGTGCCGCTGGTCGTCGCTCAGGATGGCCCCGATCAGGGCTCGGGTCTCCGGATCGTGGTCCAGCACGTCATGGTTTGCGCGAAGCTTCACCGCTGCATCCCTCTCCAGGATCAGGATCGCCAGCGTCAGCTCCATCAGCTCGGCCTGGCTCACCCAGCCACGCTCGGCATAGACCTGCTTGACGTCCCGGGCACGGCATCTGGCGAGAAGGCCTTCCGCCCGATCCAGCTGGGGGGAGAGCCGGAAGGGAAGGAACTGGAGCTCGCTCATGCGGCGCGCGAGCCCATAGGCGTGCCGTGCCTCGTCACATCCGTGGCGTGTCAGCAACACTCTCACGTGGGCATCCGAGACGAGCAGGCTGAGGGCGCTCAAGTCCGCAGCCGCGCGAACCTTGGATGCCCAGACGAGATTGAGGAGCGCGCCGGTGCCGCCGGGACGAGCGTGGAGCGCACGGAGGAACTCGAGCAACTGAGGCTGATCCTCGGGGCCAGCCGCTCCGATACGCGCGACATGTGGGCTCATGTCCGGGGTGGCGGCGCCCGCCGGGCCATTGGGGTGCCGGCGCGATCCATGCTCAGTGCCAGTAGCCCGCTGCAGCCGGCGTGACCGCCAGCCGGGACTCTCTCGTCGCAGTCCCCAGCGTGGGAGCACGCCGCGGCACCATCACCTCTGGACACGGTGGGCCGACGAGCAGCTCCTCGAACGGGTGCTCGGCGTAAGTCTTCACGATCTGTCGGAAGTCGAGCACGAGCATCTCGTGCGCGGCGTTGTTGAGCTTGGCGTACCGGGCGAGCAAACCCGTCCGCGCGAAGCGCAGCCACTCGTACGTCCACACCCGCTCGGGCTTGGAGCAGATCACGAGGTCGTCGATTCGCAGGCGCAAAAAGGCGATCCCGAGCTTGAACAGACCGACCGAGACGGTGGGCAGGAATGTCTTCCCCTTGCGGTATTCGGGAAGGATCGCGAAGCGCGAGATCTCGACGGTCCGGGGCGAACGCAGGGCGGGCGGGAGGCTGAAATACTCCTCGGCCTCGAGCGCACCGGCGAAGCGGGGCGTGATCCGCATCGAGCCGACCGCCGTGCCGGCCGCGACATCCTCGGCCAGCAGGAACCAGGACCGCCGGTCGTACTCGTCCGGCACCGGGATGTCGTAGCCGACGCCCTCGACGTACACCCGGCGCCGAACCTCGAGGGCCCGGGCCGCCGCGTCCGGCCCTTCGCAGACCGAGAAGCGGTAGCCCTTGAGAAGGTGCGCGAGGCTCCCGTCCTCGTGCTCCGATTCCGACCGAGAAGCCCGCTCTGCGGTGGCCTGCATTTGGAATCCCTCCTGCCGTTCCCGCAAGCAAGCGCCGTGCCTCCTGGCATGGCGTGACGCGCGAGGCGGGACGAGGTCCTCTCCATCCGCGCCCGGTCTTCCGGTTCCTATGGTTCCTACCGGCATGTCCTGGCGTTCACGGCTTGTGAGTCCGCGGGGGCGCCGGGAAAATGAGTGCGATCGTGGGCTATCACTGGCTGATCCCTCTCCTCGCCGCCGGGGCGAACGTGACCATCTGCATCCTCGTGCTGCGCCTCGGCATGCGCGAGCGGCTCCACCGCGGGTTCGCCGCGCTGACCCTGACGAGCACGTCCTGGAATCTCGGCATCTTTTCCCTCTGCTTCTTCAGGGACCCCGTCGCCGCGGAGTGGTGGAGCCGCGTGTTCCGGACCGCGATCTGTCTGGCTCCGGCAGTCGTCTATCATTTTGGTCTGATCCTGAGTGAGTCCGAGAGTCGCCGGGCGCGGGCGCTCCTCGTCTTCGGCTACGCCGCGGGCAGCGCACTCGCGCTCCTGAACCTGCAGGGCGCGCTGGTCGAGGGACTGGCGCCGCACACGTGGGGCTGGTACCTGCGAACCACCCCCCTCTACAACGCGCTCACCGCGTTGCTCGTTCTCTTCTGCGTTCTCTGGGCGGAGCGGGTGTGGAGCGCGTACCGTTTCGCTTCCTCCGCACGCCAGCGTGTCCAGGCCAAGTTCTGGCTACTGGGCGCGGTGATCCAGATCCCGTTCGCGCTGACCAACCTTCTCCCGCTCTACGGCTTCAACACGTATCCCCTGGGCAGCGTCGGCAGCGTCGCCTTCGCCGGCCTCGTGGCGTACGCCATGGTCCGCCACCGGCTGATGGACGTGGACTTCGTCGTCCGCAAGGGCGCCAGCTTCCTGCTCGCGTCGGCCGTCGTGCTCGTGCCGGGGGCGCTCGCGCTCGAGCTGCTGACGGAGGAGCTCAGTCCCGAAGCAGCCCCCATCCTGGTGTGCGCGGCGGTCGCGCTGGCCCTCGTTTCGATCATGCTGGTCCCGACGCTCCAGCAGGCGCTCGAGACCCGTGTCCACCGTGCCCTGTTCCCCGCGCGCTACGACTCGCGGCTCCGTCTGCGCCAGCTCAGCGCGGCGCTGGTGCACATCCTCGACCAGGGCGAGCTGGTCCGGCGGCTGGGCGAGACGCTCACGGAAGTGCTGGACGTGGAGAGCTGCCACGTCTTCGTGCGCGACGATGAGCGCAGTCACCTCCGTCTCCTCTACGCGACCCCCGACTGGACCCCATCGCTGCCCGAGGGCGCCGCGCGAGCCCTCGAGGTCGTGCATGAACCCATGCTGGTGTCGGAAGTCGAGGCGCTCAGCGCATCCGCCGCCGCCCTCCTCCGCACGCACGCCTGGGAGGTCGCCATCCCCCTCCGTATCAACGACCGGTTGACCGGCCTCGTCGCCCTCGGCCGCGACAAGGACTACCGCATCTTCTCCGCCGAGGACCTCCAGCTCCTCGCCACGGTCGCGGCCGGCGCCAGCGTCGCACTCGAGAACGCCTCGCTCTCGCGCCAGCTGCGCCGCTCGGAGGTGGTGCTCGAGCGCGCCAACCGGCTGTCCTCGCTCGGCATGCTGGCGGCCGGCATCGCGCACGAGATCCGCAACCCGCTGGTCGCCGTGAAGACCTTCCTCGACCTGCTGCCGCAACGCCTCGAGGACCACGAGTTCCTGAGCCACTTCCGCGAGCTCAGCCTGGGTGAGCTGCGCCGGGTGACCGACCTGATCGCCGACCTGCTGGCGCTCGGGAAGTCCAAGACGGCGGAGCGGCGCGCGGTCGAGCTCGGGCCGACCCTCGAGCCGGTCGTGCGCCTGATGGAGTCGACGGCGCGCAAGCGGCACATCGAGGTCGCGGCAGCCTTCGACCCGCGCGTGCCTCCGGCGTGGGCCGACCCCGATCAGCTGAAGCAGATCATCGTGAACCTGCTCCTGAACGCGATCGAGACCAGCTCGGCGGGCGGGCACGTGAAGCTCGACGTGCGGCCCGCGCCACCCGGCTCGGTCGTGCTCGAGGTGCGCGACGACGGGCCGGGCATCCCCGCCAACCAGCTCGAGAGCATCTTCCACCCCTTCTTCACCACCAAGGAGACGGGTACCGGCCTCGGCCTCGCCCTCGTCCACCAGATGGTGGTGGAGCACGGGGGCGAGATCACGGTCGAGAGCACGGTCGGCCGCGGCAGCGTGTTCCGGGTGGTGCTCCCCACCGCCCCCCTCGCCCTGGCGCGGACCGGGACCTGACGCGGCTCACATCCCGAGCCGCTTCATCTTCTTGAGCAGCCCCCGATAGGTGATCCCCAGCTCCTCGGCGGCGCGCGCTTTGACCCCGCCCGCGCGCGCCAGCGCGGCCGCGATCTCCTCGCGCTCGAAGGTGTCGGTGCGGTGCTGGAGGACGCTCGGCGCGGCCCCGTCGCCGGGCGTCTCCTGGAGCCGCTCGGAGAGGAGATCGTCG
>Ga0209057_1000695_pt1 | contig 29152 bp, 38 predicted proteins | sample GraSoiAngelo_146_FD_185903 | JGI IMG/M metagenome (GOLD analysis project Ga0209057, IMG submission 185903) | Grasslands soil microbial communities from the Angelo Coastal Reserve, California, USA - 14_1009_05_30cm (SPAdes) (version 2) | ecosystem: Environmental > Terrestrial > Soil > Grasslands ... | reverse complement strand
GTGGCGGCGAGTCGTCCGGGGATGGTCCGGGTCGAAGGTCCACCTCACGATGTACGGCGAACCGGTCGAGAAAGTGGCGCCGCACGTGCGCACGGACGACCTCCTGATCGTCGTCGGCGCCGAAAAGGTGCCCCGCGAAATGTTCGACCTGGTCGACTGGAACGTCGCGATCGGCCACCAGCCCCACTCCGAGGTCGCGGCCCTCGCGGTGTTCCTCGACCGCTTGTCCGGTGGAAGCGCGATCGGCCGCGAGTTCTCCGGCCCGCTGCGCATCCGCCCCAGCCCGAGAGGCAAGGTCGTCCTCGAGTCTGAGCCGTGAACCAATAACCTTAATCGCGGCCCCAGAAATTGGAAAGTGTGCGGTCCCTCGGTTGGCTCGCCCTGGTGGCCTTCTTGGTCCTGCCGGCGGCGACGGCGATTGCGGAATCCACGACGGTGGAGGGTCCCTCCCTGGCTCCCGGCGACATGTGGACGTACCGGACGAACACGAGTCTCGCGACCGGCCTGGCCCTGAACGGCTTGGTCACCCTCACGGTGACGGGCCACGCGGCGACCGAGGTGGAGGGGCGCTCCTTCGACGCGTACATCCTGTCCGTGACCGGGGCGGGGACGGCCTCGGGGACCTTCGCTTTGCGCTCCGGTGGCTCGACGCAAGCATCGGGTGCCTGGACGCTCTCCGGTCGACAGATCGTGGACGCCCGCGGCTTGAAGATCCTGTTCTCGGTCCTCGATCTCGAGGCCAACGGGACGATTCACACGAATTCGATTCCCTTGGCGTTCCAGCTCAGCGTCCAGAACACCACCTCCTTCCGGATCGATTCGGATCCCTGGCAGTTCCCCCTGACGATCGGGGCGACGAGCCAGGTAGCCCGCCAGATGAATTTCACGGAGGATTTCCGGCTCGTCTACTTTGGAGGCGGTCCGAACCCCTCCCGCACCGCGGGCGTCATCTGGTGGAACGCCTCGTACTCCATCGAAGCCGCGACGTCCGTCGAGACGCCCGCCGGGCATTTCGACGCCTATCCGATTCGCGAATCTGAACCGGATGGTACGGAGACCGTCTCCTTCTTCGCACCGGTCGCGGGGAATCACGCGCGGACGGAGGCCCGCAATGGGACGACGCAGGTGGGGACCGCGGATCTCGTGAGCTACCGGTACCAGGCCCTCGAGCCGCCGACCTTCCTCGGCCTGACGATGGACCGCTGGGCCTTCGTGACCATCGGGGCTGCCGCGACGACCGTCCTTGTGGTGTGGTGGTTCTGTCGCAGGAGGAAGCGCGCGAGCCGGGATGGGCATGGCGTCCCGGTCAAAGAAGCTCCTTGAGTTCCGTCGGTCGCTCCTCGAGGGAGACCGTCACCGTATGCCGGGTCGTCTTCGGAGGGAACGGATCGTTGTGGAGACCGCGGCGGAGGACCTCCTCCTTGCTCACGACGGAGACGACCGCATCGGGCCACGTCCCCAGCTTCACAATGTCCGATCGGTAGTCTACGAGATAGACGGGGATGCGCACGTAACCGAGCTTGCGAAGCGCCTCCGCCCGGTGATGGCCGTCCAGGATCACGAAGTCCCGATCCGCCACCAGGATCGGGCGTTTCAGGACGCCCTCCCGCCGGATCTGTTCGGAAAGTTCCTCGAGGAGGGCCGGCCGGATCCGCTCATGGCCCCGCAGTCGGCCGAGTTCGACCACGGCGAATCGGAGGGACGGGGCGGTCCGTGTCGACTGTTTCGCGGCGCGCACTCACTCTCACATGCGAGGCCGACCGCATAACCTTTTTCAGAACCGAGCGGGCTACTTCGCCGCCGCGGCCATCGGAGCGGGCGCGGCGCCCTTCCGCAGGGAGACGCGCTTGGGGAAGTATCGTAGCACGACGATGTCCCCGACGCTCTGGACCCAGCGGTACGGGACGCTCACCGCGCGGCTCCCTTCGACGAGGAGGGGATTCGTCTCCCCGATGAAGATTCCGTCCACGGCGCCGTTGTCGACGTCCACGACCAAGTTGTTCACGTTGCCCAGGAACACGCCGTTTTGCGTGTAGACCTGGAGCCCGATGATTTCGGATAGCTCTTCGAGCAAGCTGACGCACCATCCCTTCTGCGGTGTGTATCCAGGAATTCCATCTTAAACGCTTCGGTGACGCCAGCATTCGCCGCGAGCTCGTCCGGTGTCGTCGATGATCGAGAGGCAATCGGGCCCTTTCAACCGTCGGTCGAGACGGCGTCAGACGATGTGGGTGACGATTTCTTCCAGCTCGCGATCACAATATTTGCATACCACGCGGAGCGGGTTTTTCGAGCGGACCACGAACTCGGTCTCGATCGGCTCTCGGACGTTCGAGATGCAATTCGGGTTCGCGCACCGGAGGATTCCGACGGCCCGATCCGGCAAGGTGACGCGGCGCTTCTCCGCCACGTTGTAATTCCGGATCACGTTCACCGTCGCGGCGGGCGCGATCAGGGCGATCTTCTCGATCTCGCGGGCCCCGAGCTCCCGGTCCTCGACCTTGACGATGTCCTTCCACCCCATCGCGCGGCTCGGGACGTGCATCGCGACCGTGACCGTCGATGTCACGGAGTCTCCGATGCCGAGGATCTTCAGGACTTTCAAAGCGCGGCCGGCCGGGATGTGATCGATCACGGTCCCGTTCTTGATCGGCGTGACCCGGAGCTCCTTCATTCCCCGCCTCCGAGGATCAGGTCGAGCAAGGCCATGCGGACCGGAAGGGCGTTCGAGGCCTGCTTGAAGTACACGGCGTGCTTCGTCCGATCGACCTCGGGCGCGATCTCCGAGAGCCGCGGGAGCGGGTGCATGATGATCAGGCCGCGCTTCGCGTCCCGCAGGATCGCCTCGTCGACCCGGTAGGAGCCGGCGACCTCCTCGTACTCCTGCGGATCCGGGAACCGTTCCTTCTGGATCCGGGTCACGTAGAGGACGTCGGAGTCTCGCATGACCTCCTCGAGTCGATGCGCCGTCCGGAAGGCGAGGCCCCGCTCCTTCACATGTTCGAGGATCTCCCTCGGCATCTCCAACGTGGGAGGGCTCACGAACGTCAGGTGGGCGCCGAGCTCGGCGAGGGCATACGTCAGGGAGTGGACGGTCCGGCCGTACCGGAGGTCCCCGACCAAGGTCACGTTCTGTCCCTCGATCGAACCTTTCTCGTCCCAGATCGTGTACAGGTCCAACAGCGTCTGCGTCGGATGCTGCCCCGCGCCGTCCCCGGCGTTGATCACGGGCCGCTCGGTGAACTCCGCGGCGAGGCGCGCCGCTCCCTCTTGCGGGTGGCGCAGGACGATCGCGTCGCTGTACGACTCGACCATCCGAATCGTGTCGGCGAGCGTCTCCCCCTTTTGGACCGAGGTGCCCTCCGTGCCGCTGAAACCCAGGACCCGCCCGCCCAGGCGCGCCATCGCGCTCTCGAACGAGAGCCGCGTCCGCGTCGAGGGCTCATAGAACAGCGTCGCGAGGATCTTCCCTTCCAGGGATTTGGACCGACGACTGCCCGCCGCGACGGGCACCATCTTCTTCGCGGCCTTCAAGACGAGTTCGATGTCCGCCCGCGACAGGTCGCGAATCGAGAGGATGTCGCGTCCCTGGAAGCTGGACATCAGGCCCCATATTCGGAGGTTCAACTTAAAGGATACCCGAGGGGCCCACGGTCAATCGGAACGACCCTCGGCCTTCGGGCCGCGCCGCGCTCACGGCTTCGAATCCTTCCGGCCCAACTGGGTGACGTTCGAGGGCAAGATCACGATGCCGCCTTCGGCTTCCATGTACCGCTTCCAGTCCGTCGTGTTCTTCTGCGCCTGCTTCGCGCGCTCGACCGCGATTGTGGCGACGACCTTCCTCACGACCTCGTCGACGTCGACGCCGAGAATCTCGCGGAACAGGTACTTCATGCGTTCGCGGTCCATGTGTCCGCGGCCATTCGGAGGCCCTTATAAGAGAAAATTGTCAACCGTCTCAACGGCGAGACGGTTCCTCCCGCGTCCGACGGGTCGGGCGTTGGAGGCTTTGTCAAGGCCGGGAGAATGGCGCCGTTCGGCGGGAAGCTACCGCCCCCTCGAAAATCAGAATAAAAGAGGCAGGCCGAGGGGTTCTCGGTCCTGCCTGTGGGTTGTGGAGGAGGGGTTATTGGGTTGGGGTTGGGGAAGGCGTCTGGAACGCCGGCTCGATGACCTCGACGGCCTTCCAGTCGCCGCCGAAGTCCTTCGTGATCCCGGTCGCGAGCTGGAATCGGACCCGCAGGCGGCCGTTCTCGAAGAAGATGTAGGCGTTCTTGAGTTGGGACATGTAGAGCGAGATCCGCTTGCCCTTCTGCGTGAGGGCCCGCTCCGTGCACCGGATCAGGCCCGCGCGCTCCAAGGCGTGGATGCGGCGGTAGCACGCCGCGATCGGTATGCCGTACTCGCGGCTCAGGTCGATCGCGGACTTCGCCTTCTTGAAGGTGGCCACGAGAATCTTGGCCGAATACTCGTCCGTGACGAGTCGTGACGCTTCAAGCGGATCCACGATCACTTCCTCCTCGCCTTGGCTGAAGAATCGACGAATTAGAGGGTATATAAGTGGGGCGAGGTGAGAATCGCGAGTGATTCTCAACTGTGAGAACGACGCAGGACCGGGACGTCAGCCGCCGCAGCAGCCGCTTTCCTCGTTGGCGCCGCAGTCGCAGTTCGGCCCGCAGGAGCCCTCGTGCTCTTTGTGGAGGACCGGCAGCAAGACCGTGTTTGCCGGGGCCGGGGCGGCCCCCTTCTTCTTGTTCGCGAGGAGCTCGATCAGGCTTCCCATGGTAGGATCCCGCGATGGAGGCCGTCCGTATTTCTAGATGTCGTCACGCGAGATGCTTTTTGAGACGCGCTTCGAAGGGGCCCTTAGGCATCGCGCCGACGACCTGGTCGACGAGCTTGCCGTCCTTGAAGAAGAGCAGCGTCGGGATCCCCATGACCATGAACTGTTGCGGGACCCTCGGGTTCTCGTCCGTGTTGAGCTTCACGAACGTCACCTTGCCCGCGTAGGTCTTCGCCAGCTCGTCGATCATCGGGGCAATCGCGCGGCAGGGCGCGCACCACTCGGCCCAGAAGTCGACGATGACGTAGGGATGCTCCTTAATCGCCTGGTCGAAATCGGCGTCGGTGACATGGATGGGCGCGTTCGCGGTGGCAATTTCTACTTGCTTGTCCGCCATATTTGACACCTGATGCTATTACGAAGACGGTCCCATATAAATCTCAGCGCACCACGTCTGCATGGGGCTCTAGCGAGTCAGGGACCCACATCGCCCTGAGCTCGGGACAGTATCCAAGCCTTCCGGACGGCACGCTTATCCCATGCCTGACCATGGAGCGATCCATGAGCGCCGATTCGTGGGGGCGGATGGCCGGGTGGTACGACGCCAAGCAGGGCGACACGGGAGATTTCTGGCACCGGACCCTCATCGATCCGACGTTCCTGCGGGTCGTCGGGGACGTCCGTGGACTTTATGTTCTCGACTTGGGATGCGGGAATGGATACCTTTCGCGGCGGTTCGCGCAGGCCGGTGCGAAGGTCGTCGCCGTCGACGCCTCGGCCCCTGTCATCGAGCGGGCCCGCGCTCGAGAATCCCAAGAGCCGCTCGGGATCGAGTACCACGTCGCGGACGCGGCCCGGCTCGAGTTTCTGCGGGCCGGGACGTTGGATCTCGTGGCCTGTCACATGGCACTCATGGACATCGAGCATGCGGACGGTGCGATCGGCGAGGTAGCTCGAGTCCTCCGGACCGGCGGCCGTTTTGTCGCGAGCCTCTCCCATCCCTGCTTCGACCAAGGGCCCAGTTCCACGTGGCTGACGGAACCCCTTTTCCGTACGACGAAGGTCTGGCGAAAGATCGAGAAGTATCGAGAGCCCTTCGCCGACGAAATCCCTTGGGAAATCGCCCCGGGACAGATCGTCACCACGACGGGATACCATCGGCCTCTGTCCTGGTACGCCCGCGCGGTGCGGGGAGCGGGCCTCCTGATCCGATCGCTCGAGGAAGCCTGGCCCACCCAGGAATTTGTCGAGGGGAGTTCTCAAGGTCCGTACGTCGCCGAGATCCCGCTCCATCTCATCTTCGAGGCCATCAAAGTCTGACCAAGGATCCGGGGGCATTCTCGCACGCCAGACGTCGACCGGAGGTCGCAGCAGGCGCCCTGCGGGAGTGTTATAGTTATTTGACTATAACTTCCGCGGATGCCGACGTTCCTTCCTGTTGGGCCCTCGCGCCGGGCGGACCAATGCCGCCTGACCCCGGTCGGCCTCCGCAATACTCATATAGAAGCCCTCGTATAGACCCGCGGGAATTCTCATGATGGGCGGTCAGCCAATCATCATTCTGAAGGAAGGGACCGAGCGCGAGAAGGGCAAGGGCGCGGTGTTCAACAACATCGCGGCGGCGCGCGCGGTCGCGGATGCGGTCAAGTCGACCCTGGGGCCGAAGGGCATGGACAAGATGCTCGTCGACTCCCTCGGCGACGTGACAATCACGAACGACGGGGTCACGATCCTCAAGGAAATCGAGATCGAGCACCCGACCGCGAAGATGCTCGTCGAGGTCGCCAAGACCCAAGACGACGAGGTCGGGGACGGGACGACGAGCGCCGTCGTCCTCGCGGGCGAGCTGCTCAAACAGGCCGAGTCTCTAATCGAGCAAGAGGTCCACCCGACGATCATCGTGAATGGGTACCGGATGGCGGCCACGGAGGCGGTCCGCCGGCTGCGGGAACTTGCCTTCGACGTCAAGAGGACGGACAAGGAGACCCTGCGCTCGATCGCCCGCACCGCGATGTCGGGTCGGAGCGTTGGCGAGAACGCGGACTTCCTCAGCGGCATCGCCGTCGACGCCGTCCAGGCGATCGTGGACGAGGTGGCCGGCAAGCTTCGCGCCGACGTCGACAACGTCCTGGTCCAGAAGAAGCACGGCGGGAACCAGAAAGACACCGCCATGATCGACGGCATCGTCCTCGACAAGGAGCGGGTCCACCCGCGGATGCCGAAGTTCGTCCGGGACGCCAAGATCGCCCTCATTAACCGCGCGCTCGAGGTCAAGAAGACGGAGGTCAACGAAGAGATCCGGATCCGAGATCCGGCGAAGCTCCAGCAGTTCCTCGACGAGGAGGAGAAGAGCCTCAAGACGATGGTCGCGAAGATCCAGGAATCCGGCGCCAACATCGTCCTCGGCCAGAAGGGCATCGACGATGTCGCCCAGCACTACCTCGCGAAGGCGGGCATCTACGCGGTCCGGCGGGTCAAGGAGAGCGACATGAAGAAGCTCGCGAAGGCGACCGGCGCGCGGATCGTCACGAACCTCGATGACCTCACCCCGAAAGAACTCGGGAAGGCCGATCTCGTCGAGGAGCGCAAGGTCGGGACGGACGACATGACGTTCATCACGGGCTGCAAGAAAGCCCGCGCCGTTTCGATCCTGATCCGCGGAGGGACCGAGCATGTCGTCGACGAGGTCGAGCGAATCCTGCACGACGCCCTACGGGTCGTCGCGGCGGCGATCGAGGACGGCAAGGCCATCTCCGGCGGCGGATCCGCGGAGATCGAGCTGTCCATCGCGCTCAAGGACTACGCGGCGAGCGTCGGCGGGCGGGAGCAGCTCGCGATCGAGGCGTTCGCGGGGGCCCTCGATGTGATCCCCCGGACCCTCGGCGAGAACGCGGGCCTCGACCCGATCGATGTTCTGATCAAGCTCCGTGCGGAGCACCAGAAGAAGGGCGGCAAGGCGATGGGCGTCAACGTCCTGACGGGCGAGCCCCTCGACATGATCAAGGCGAACGTGATCGAACCGCTCCGGGTGAAGGTCCAGGAGATCGACTCGGCCGCGGAAGTCGCGGCGATGATCCTGCGGATCGACGACGTGATCGCGTCCAAGAAGTCTCCGCCTCCGCCGCCGGGCGGCGGGGAGCATGGTCACGGCGGCGGCATGGGCGGGATGGGCGGAATGCCGCCCGGCATGGGGATGTAGGTCCCTCACCGCTCGATCGTCCCTTCCGACCGCAGGCCCTCGAGGATCTTCGCCCGGAGGGCCTGCGCCTCCGGCCGTTCCCCTCTCGGGAAGACCTCGATGATCTCGGTCCACTCGCCGGGTTCCGCGAGGGCGGCGTGTCGAGAGACCTCGATTCGGAAGCGGGCGGCGACGCCGTCCGCGCTCACGATCCGCGCCGGCGTCTTGGACCGCCCGCGGACCCGCTTGACCTGCGCGTTCTTGCCCTCCGTCTCCAGCGCATTGAGGACCGCCTGCTCCGCCTCGTCGATCGACCGACGGGAATAGATGCTGAAGGACACGGCCCCGCGGGTCGCGACGCGCGTCACGAAGACGAGGACCGTGAACATCAGGACGAAGATCGCGATCGTCAGCAGGGAGCTCGCCGCGACGACGGCCTCCGTCCCGAAGGCAAAGACCGCGACGATACCGACCCCGAGCAGGCCGCTCGAGATGCCGAGGAAGAGGACGGCGGCGCGCGCGTGGTTCGCATAGGCCCATTCGAGTCCCGGCACCGCCACCTACGCGCCCTCCACGACGAGCGCCCCGAACTTGCCCCGACCGACATCGAGCCCGAAGTTTGTCCGTTTCACGTAGCAGTCGAGGGCCCGGACCGTCGCGCCGACCGCCAGCTTGCCTCGCTCCACCATGCCGACGTCCTCGTCCCAGAGGACGAAGCGACAGAAGCCGCTCTCGTCCCTCAACTCGAGGTTGACGACCCGTCCGGAGGTCCCGTCCTGGCGGGTGAAGGTCCGGATCGGCGTGATGGCGGTGACCGTGGCCCGGAGGTTCGCCTCCATCCCTTCCTCGAGGTCCGCGATCCGCTGGAACGAGGCGACGCTCCGACCATGGCGCTCGACGACGATCATCGCGGCCGCGTCCCGATCGAGGAGGGCGCCCCACTCTTGGATGACGGCGTCGACCTCCCGCTCGAATGCGTCCGCTTCCAAGAGATCCTTCACCTTCTCATAGAGAGGCGAGCGCACGGGCGCCGAACGCGAGAGCGCACAAAAGGTTTGTCCCGCGCACAACCGACGGGTTGCGGTTCCGAGCCTTCAAGCCCGACCCGGCACTCGTCGGATGCATGTCCGGCAGCGAAATCTCCGCCCCGGCGTCGACGTTCCTATCCGGCCTCGGGAAGACGCTCGGATACAACGTGGAAGCGGACGGGGAGCGCCTCGCGATCGCATTCGAGCCGTGGTCCCTCGAGCACGAAGACCCGTTCGAGGTGCCCTGCCTGCGCCTCCAGTTCCGGCAGGAAGGCGACCGGATCATCCTCGAGCGATTCCTCATCACGGACGACAGCGAGGAGCGACTCGTCGACCTCGATGCCGCCCGGGACGCCCTGCAGGCCTGGATGGACTTCATGAAAGACTGAGCCCGCAGGCCGGTCAACCGGAGATCGGGGCATCACTTGAGGCGGATCGTCTCGAGGTTCATCGGCGCCCGCGTCTCGAGGCCGAACTTCTTGTAGAGGCCGGACGCCAGGTCAGAGCATTTGTACTCCTCCCCGTGGTTCACGATGACGCGCTCCGGCCGCGGCTCCATCGTCCCGACGTAGTTCAGCAGCTGCAGGCGGTCCGAATGGCCGGAGAATCCGTCGATCGTCTCCAGGTCCAGCTTGATCGGCAACGTGAGGGGCTGCCCCCGATCCGTGAGGGTGACCTCGCGGGCCTCCCGCTGAATCCGCCGCCCGAGGGAGCCCTCTGACTGGAACCCGACGAACAGGAGGGCGTGGAGCGGGTTGTCCGCCCAGCCTTTGAAGTACTCCAGGACGGGCCCCCCGGACATCATGCCCGAGGTCGCGAGGACGATGCACGGTTCAACATCGTCGACGATGTTCGCACGCATGTCCGCGGTCTCGACCCTTTTGAACGTCGAGCTGAGGAAGGGGTTCTCCCCCGTCTGGAAGATCTGCGTCCGGAGCTGGCTGTTCAGATACTCCGGGTACGCGGTATGAATCGCGGTGGCCTCCCAAATCATGCCGTCCAGGTAGATCGGGACTTCTGGGATCTGGTGGTTCCGGATCGCGTCTTCGAGGACGAGCATCACCTCCTGGGAGCGGCCGACCGCGAACACGGGGATCAGAACCTTTCCTCCTCGGGTCAGAACTCGCTTGGCGACCTCCTTGAGCTGTTGCGCGGCTTCGTGGCGGGACGGCTGCACGTCATGATAACCGCCGTAGGTCGACTCGAGGACGAGCGTCTCCAGGCGCGGGAACTTGTTCACTGCCGGATTGAAGAGCCACGTCTTCTCGAATTTGATGTCGCCGGACATGGCGACGTTGTACAGGCCGTCGCCGATGTGGAAATGGGCGACCGCCGAACCGAGGATGTGCCCCGCGTTCTGGAACGTGAGGCGCACATCCGGGGCGATGTCGGTGGTCTCCCCGTATTTCAGTGGGATCGTATTCGCGACCGCTTTCCGGATGTTGCTGGAATCGTACGCGGACTTGCGGGCTTCGCCCATCGCCACCTTGATGAAATCGAGCTGTAGGAGCGACATGAGGTCCCGGGTCGGAGGCGTCGTGTAGATCGGTCCCTCGTACCCGTACTTGTAGAGCGCAGGCACGAGACCGGAATGGTCCAGGTGGGCGTGCGTGATGACGACCGCGTCGAGCGAACTGAGGGGCAGGACCTCGGGGGCGTTCAGGTACGGCGATCCGTTGTCTTCCGAGATGAGGACGCCGCAGTCGATGAGGACCTTCGACTCCCGCGTGCTCAGGAGGGCCGCGGAACGGCCGACCTGGCGGAATCCCCCGAGCGCCGTGATCCGCACGTAGTTCTCGCCCTGCGGGACTTCCCGTGCGAGTCGGCGGCCTACCTGTTTCAGGAACGTCTGGCGTTCGTCATTGATCGTGCGCAGGTACTGGCGGATCTCTTCGACGGTCTTCGAAGGAATCGGCGGCGTTCGAACGACCTTCGGCGCCCATCCGATCTTCTTCTTGATTTCGTTCAGGACGGATCCGTGACGGCCAATCACCATGCCGGGGGACAGCGCTTCGATCGTGACCTCGCCCGTCTCCGTCTCGAAGTAGATTCCGGTGATCTGTGCCTCCGCGGGGATCACCTCGCGGATCACCTTCTCCGCCTCGTCCGGGGGGGCGAGCAGCGACGGGTCCGGTCGGACGACGATGCGGCGCCGCAGCTGCTGGGCGATCTGTCGCACGAGGTCATTCGACTCTGCGAAGACCTCCATGTTCTTCGTGTAGATCACGATCGTGGGGCCTTCGAAGTCGACCTGCGTGATTTCCACGTGGTCAGGTACCACTTTCTTCACGACGCTTCGCGCGTCGTTCAGAATGTCCTCGATGGTCATCGGACATCACTTTGGCCCGAAGTCGCGACGGACTCAGGCCAGTTTCATACTCGTTTTGCGCTTCTCGACTTCCTTGTCGTCGAACATCTTGAAGCCGTCTTTCGAGATGAGGGCGACATCGATCCCTTCGCCGGAGACCGCGTCGCGCTTCATCGCGGCGGTCACCGCACGGACCGCGAGGTTCGCGCCCTCGTCGAGCGTCATGTCATCCTTCCAGTGGTCCTCGAGGACCCCGTACACGTAGGGGCTGCCCGAGCCGCTGGACACGAATTTGTCGGGGAGAGACCCGCCGGCGGCGTCGAGGGAGAAGACGTGCCCTCCCGTCCGGTCCCAGCCCCCGATCACGAGCTGGACCCAGTACGGGTAGAAGCGGCTGCCGCTCAGGATGTTCGCGGTGAGGGTCGCACAGGCCTCGACGGGCATCGTGATCCCCCGCTTGAGCTTGTACAACTCGACCTCGGCGGTGATGTAGCGAGCGAGGACCTGCAAGTCCCCGACCAACCCCGCGGTCGTGAGGCCCAGGTTCTCGTCGAGCCGGTAGACTTTCTTCGTGCGTTTGTGGGCGATCAAGGTCCCCGCGGTCGCGCGGCGGTCCGCGGCCAAGACCACTCCGTCCTTGCAAACGAGGCCGAGCGTCGTGGTCCCGGTGTCGACTTCTCTCGAAACCGTTGCCATTGGTACACTCCCGTTCAAAAGGGTGTCAAAAATGACAACCGAAGCATACGGCCGGCACTATATAAGTATTGCTTTCTTCGTCGCGTTTGCGGGAGGAACCCGGTCCGTCCCGGGAGGATCCGTCACAATTCGACGACGAGTTCCTCGTCCGAACTGTCGATCGGCAACGCCGCCTCGTAGTACTGTCGCATCTGTCCCGTGGAATCGACGAACGTCAGGACCATGTGGACCAATCCGAGTTCCTGCAGCCGCCGAATCCGTTCCCGCACGGTCGCGACGGGAATGCCGTAGATCCGACTGACTTCGATGGGGGTTTTCGGGCTCGCCAGGAAGGCGACGAGGATTCGCTTCGAGGCGGGGTCGAGACGGACCTGCATTGCAGATGAGTGTGCGAAGGTGGGGGTATCAGGCTTCCGCATCCCGTATCGAAGGTGATAGCCGATACCGCCGGCTCGCGAGCGGGGACGCGCCTGCGCGACTAGGGGTATACGACGAACTTGACGACGACGGCGATGATCACGATCACGACGACGGCGACCCCGACGAACATGTACATGCGTCGCCGGCCGGGTTTCTTCTCGCCGGCCAGACCCAATCCTCCGACATCGTAGGACATGCGGGACCTCGACGGGCGAACCTGCCTCGCGGTATAAGGATTTCGTCACCGACGCGGAGGAGACGCCTCACTGGCGAGGACGGGCCCGACCCGGGCCTCGGGCGCGAAGCGGATTGCGTACGCGATTTTCTCCTTCGGCAAGGCGACGCTCTCGGCGCTCACGTAGACGGTGATGCCGTCGCCCTCCTTCTCCCGTCGGAGGATTTCGTCGTTCGGAATCGAAATCAGCTCCCGGCCCTCTTGATCCTCGAAGAAGAATCGCACCGCGCTGGGCATTGCGCGCAACTTCACGAGGAAGAATCCGGGATCCTCGGGGTCGCGCTTCCCTGGGTTCGCGAAGAAAAGCAATCCTGCCTCGTGCCGGTACAGGTGCCCTTCGACCGCGCGCAGGAGGGGGATGCGGTGGCCGTCGTGATCCATCGCCGCCTCCGCCGTCACGTCCGCCTCCCCGATCACGCGGTACGCCCTGGCGCCCTCCCCCGCGACTTGGGAGAACGCGACGCGGCTCTCGGACGCCGACGGTCCCGGCTCGATGCGCACCCGAAGGCGCAAGGTCGCGAAGTTCAGGTCGTAGATCCGGTCCTGCACGTCGACATATCCGAGGATCATCCGCCGGTCAGACTCCGAAGCCCCGCCGGAACTGCTCCGCGATCTCGCCGAGCTCGACTTGCGAGAAGGATTCGAAATCGGAGACCGCGGTGTATTCCGCGAGCTGCTCCTCCCGATGGATGTTCGGCAGCGCCGAGGCGACGGTCTCCTCGGACAAGATGAACTTCAGGGCGGCCTGGGACAGGGTCATGCCCTTTCCTTCGTACACCCACCGGAGATTCGCCGCTTGCTTCCGCGCCCGTTCGGTCCACGTCGAGTCCTTCACCTGCAAGTCCCCGTCTGCGGGGAAGCGGACCGCGTCCGGGTTGGACTCAAGCACTCCGCCGGCATGAGGCGCCCGGATCACCATGCCCTGGTTGATCTCCAACGCGACCGGGAAAAACTTCCGACCCGGCTCCTCTTCCAGGAGATTGTAGTAGGTCTGGATGCAGCCGAGGTCGTGCTTCCGCATCGCGGCGCGGCCTTCCTCGAGGCCTCCCGGGCCCGGGCCGAGGGCGATGCCGTAGTACCGAATTTTTCCCTGGGCCTTCACGTCCTCAAGGGCTTGCCACACGGCGGCATTCCCGACGGTCGCGGCATCCGGGTAGTGGAGCTGCAGGACGTCCACATAGGACGAGGCGAGTCGATCGAGCGTCTTGTCGAGCGAGGCCTTGATCGCGCCCGGCGAGAAGTCCGGCCGGCCCTCCGCGCGGCCCACCTTGCTCGAAATGATGACGAGTTCGCGTCGATCTTGGAACGTCTTCCCGAGGAGGCTCTCCCCTCGGCCGTTTCCGTCGGTCGGGGCGACGTCGAAGTAGTTGATGCCGGCGTCGTAGGCCTTCCTGAGCAGGTCCATCGCCTGCTCGTCCGAGAACGATCCCCAGGCGCCCGAGGCGACCGGCCAGAGCGGGAATCCAACTTCGGAGACCTCGAGTTCGGTCTTCCCCATCGGTCGGTAGTTCAGCGGCACGGTCTTCGGGGACCGAAAAGGAGCGGGCGTATTTGACCGCACCGTCGCCCGGTCAGCGCCAGGAGACGAGCAGGAGCGTCGAAAACCCGACGAGCTCCACGGCATTCAGGATGAGCATCGGCATGGCGACCGAGCCGGCATATCCGCTCGTACTGAGGCTGTCGTTCCAGGAGAGATAGAAGTACATCGCGGCGAGGTTCTCCAGGAGGAACAGCGCCGCGAAGACGATCAGTCCGAACGAAAGCGGCGATCGAAGGGATCGGAAATTCGAGCGGTAGATAACCAGGAGCAGGGCCAAGACGACGATGCTCGCCGCCGCGAGCCCGAGGTCGATCATCCACAGGGTCCCGAGGGCCATGCTAACAATGCGAAACGTCGGGGGAGGCCATATCTACTTTTCCCCGGTTCTACGAAAACAGGGAACATCAATCTACCGCGACGTCTCCCCGGAATGGGGTCCGATCCGCTGCCAAATCTCCAGGAAATCCTCGAAATGGACCTGGAGCCGCGGAGACAACGAATACTGGGTGCCGTAGCCCGCGTCGCCTAGGGTCATCACGAAGTCGTTCTCGTGTAGGACGTCGAGGTGATGGCGAACGGTCTTGTAGTCCAACGCGAGTCGCGTCGCCAGGTCGTTCGCGTTGTACGGCCGCTCGTGGAGGCTCCACAGGATCCGGGCGCGGTTGATCCCGCCGCGGGTTCCCGCGATGAGGTACCACAACCGCCGGTCCATGGAGGCGCGACCCCATCCGTTTGGCAATAAAGTAGCCTTCGGGACACGCATCGAACAGGCGATGGCCGAACGTTCTAATATTACTATCGAAATAGTCAAAATCGTGGGCCTCTTCGGAGGAGGACGGGACTGGTCGCGGACCGCGAAAGGCTGGTTCCTCGAGTTCCGCCTAATCCCCGTCCTCCTCTGGTCGTACACCGCCGTCGTCCTCGGGACGGCGGTTGCGTCCGCGGATCTCGGAGGGTTCGACCTCTTGTGGTTCGCCGTTGCACTGGGCCTCGGCGGCCTAATCCAAGGATGGGCGACTCATGCGATCAACGAGATCTACGACTGGCGAAGCGGAACGGATCGGATCGACGGGCCTCGGGCGTTGTCCGGAGGGAGTCACGTCCGAAACCTCTCCCTCCTGGGTGAGGGCGATCTTTGGTTGATCTTCGCCGCCTCGAGCGCGGCCATCGCTGCCCTGACGATCTGGGTCGTCGTGGCGAGGGCGGCCTGGCTCGCGATCCTCGTCCTCGCGGGCTACATCTTGGGAGTGGCGTACACGGTCCCTCCAATCGCGACCGCGTATCGACCGTTCGCCGGCGAATGGGTCGGAGGTTTTCCTGGCGTGCTCCTCTCCGGACTCGGAGCCTATGCGATCCAGACGCGACAGCTTTCGATCGTCGCGGTCCTCGCCTTATCCGCGCACGCCCTGGTCTGCATGGGCATGCTGATCGTGCATCACTACCTCGATGCGCAGATGGATGCGCGCGCTCTGCCGCAGAAGCGGACGAGCGTCGTGGCCCTCGGCTTTCGTAAAGCGAAGCGGTACGCCGCCGGGATGACCGCGATCGCGGCGATCCTGTACGGGGCCCTCGCGCTCGCGGTGCGCCAGGAGTTCATCCTCGGCGCTCTGTTCACCGCGCCCGCGGTTTGGATCCACCTGCGAATTCAGCCGACGGATCTGAAATCGGTGACCCGAGGCGAACTCCAGGTCATCCAGCTCGGGATCGCCGCGGGCCTCTCGACGGCGGTCGCGCTTGCGCCGTCCCTGTGGCCGATGATCCCCCTCGCGGCGGCCGGCTACCTCGCCCACTTGGCCGTCGTCTCGCCTCCCGCCGAATTGGCGCGGGCCTGGAGGCGCGGGCCCTCGAGGAAGGACCGGCCGACGAAGGGCTGACGGGACCGCGGAAGGCCGAAATACCTCCGGACCGGTCTTGTGGCCGTTGCGTCGCATCGGCTTCGTCGTCAATCCCATCGCGGGCATGGGCGGCCGCGTGGGGCTGAAGGGGACGGACGGGGTGGTGGAGCAAGCCCGGGCCGCCGGCGCCCAGCCCGTGGCCGGCGACCGAGCCCGCGCCTTCTCCGAGGCGTTTGCCCGCCTTTCGCGGGAGGACCCCGCCCTCGACGTCATGTGGCTCGCGGGGGGCGACCCCATGGGAGAGATCCCCCTCCGATCCGCCGGCATCCCCGGCACCCGCATCGATGTCGTCTACAAGCCTCAGCCGACGACCACGGCGGGCGACACGGTGCGCACCGTGGAAAATGCGATGATCCACGGGGCCGATCTGATGATGTTCTGCGGAGGCGACGGAACCGCTCGAGACGTCGCGTCCGCGGTGCAGAACCGGGTTCCCATCCTAGGAATCCCCGCGGGAGTCAAGATGTACTCGGGGCTGTTCGCGGTCTCGCCTTCCGCCGCCGCACGCCTCCTTGCGGCATACTTACGATCCGAGCTTCGCATCGGGACCGCCGAAATCCTGGACCTCGATGAGGACGCGTATCGGGAGGGCGAATGGCGGGTCCACTTGTTCGCGACGGCCAAGACCCTCGTGGAGCCGCACCTCGTCTCCGCGGGGAAATTGATGGTCGAAGAACTGAGCGAGGAGTCTGTGCGGGCCGAACTCGCGGAACACTTTTCGGAATTGTTCTCCGAAAATCCGGACACGTTGTTCCTCCTCGGACCGGGCTCGACGCTCCAGGGCGTTGCATCTTCCTTGGGAATCGAGAAGACCTTGCTCGGTGTCGACGCCCTCCTCGCGCGCAAGACGATTGCCCCCGACGTGAACGAAACGAAAATCCTCGAGTTGCTCGATCAACATCCGAAGGCGACGCTCGTGGTCAGCCCAATCGGCGCACAAGGATTCATCTTGGGCCGAGGCAACCTCCAGGTGAGCCCAGCCGTCCTGAGACGGATCGGCGCCAGGAATGTGATCGTCGTCGCGACGCCAGGAAAATTGGCGGCGACGCCGGTCCTCCGCGTCGACACGGGCGATCCGGAGCTCGACCAGGAGTTCGTGCGCCGCGAGTACCTCTTCGTCGTCGTTGGATATCGAACTTCGAAACTCCATCCGATCCAAGGATGAGCAACCGCTCCTCGCAGAGGAATAGAAAGTTGAAATACCCTGGGACCATGAGCGAGTCCGCTCGGGGGAATTTCTAGATGACGTCGATGATGAAGGCCGCGGTGAAGCTCAAGGCGGCGCCGAAGAATACGGAAGTCAAAACCGTCCCGGTCCCCAACCTCCGGGCCGATGAGGTCCTCATCCGCGTCGCGGTCTCGTCGATCTGCGGCACGGACGTCCACATCTACGATTGGGACGCGTGGGCCCAGAACCGCATCAAGGTCCCGCTGATCCAGGGCCACGAGTTCTCGGGGCACATCGAGCGCCTCGGGGCGGAGGTGACCAACCTCCGCAAGGGCGAATACGTGAGCGCGGAGGGGCACATCGCCGACGGCACCTGCTACATGTGCCGGACGGGGAACGCGCACGTCTGCAAGTCCGTCTCGATCGTCGGGATCGACCGGGACGGAGCATTCGCGCAATACCTGAAGGTCCCTGCCTCGAACGTCATCGTGAACGATCCGGACCTTCCGCCGGAGCTCGCGACGATGCAAGACCCGCTCGGCAACGCGGTCTACACGACGACCAACGCGAACGTCCCGGGAAAGACCGTGGCGATCTTCGGCCTCGGCCCGATCGGCCTGATGGCGGTCGCCCTGTGCCGCGCGATGGGAGCCCGCCGCGTGATCGCGGTCGGCCACCGAAACCAGTATCGGATGAACTTGGCGAAGACGGTCGGCGCGCACTCGGTCCTTCGGTCCGGGCCTCGCCTCGTCGAGGAGATCATGGACCTCACGTCGGACGAGGGGGTCGACGAAGCCCTCGAGTTCTCGGGGAGCGAGGAGGCGTTGAAGGAGGCGCTGTCGGTCGTCCGCCCGGCCGGGGGGATCCACATCCTCGGCTTCTACACGAAACCTGTGACGTTCGACCTGTCCGAGATGGTCACGAAGGGAGTGTCGATGCACGGCATCCACGGCCGGCTCATGTACAAGACCTGGTACCAGATGGGCGGACTCCTCCGGAGCGGGAACCTGAACCTCCGTCCGCTCCTGACCCACAAGTTCTCGCTCGACCGATACGACGAGGCGATGAACGTGATGCGCAGCGGCGACTGCGGGAAGGTCGCGTTCCCGATGGAGGCGTGACGATGGCCTCGCGGGATCCGACCTCCTGGATGCGGGCGGAGTACGAGAACCTGGTCGCGCAGAGTCTGGACTGGAAGCTCCGCGTCCTGCAGGGACCGTCGGCGCCCCGGAGCCAGGTCGACGGCAAGACCGTGATCATGCTCTGCTCGAACAACTACCTGAACCTCTCGAACCATCCGAAGGTCAAACGGGCCGCGCGGGAGGCCATCAAGACCCACGGGGCGGGCAGCGGCAGCGTGCGCCCGATCGCGGGGAACATGGACCTGGACGAGGAGCTGGAGCGGCGGATCGCCCGCTTCAAGCGCCGCGAGGCCGCCCTGTTCTACATGAGCGGCTTCGCCGGGAACGCGGGCCTCATCCCGCAGCTCGCGGGGGAGGGCGACGCGGTCCTGACGGACGAGCTCAACCACGGCAGTATCATCGACGGCGTCCGGCTCACGAAGGCGCAGCGGATCATCTACCGCCACTCGGACATGGGCGACCTCGAACGGGCGCTCAAGGAGGCCGACGGCTGGGCGAAGAAGATCCTCGTGATCAGCGACGGAGTCTTCTCGATGGACGGCGACATCGCGCCGGTCGACCAGATCGCCAATCTGAGCGAGGCGTTCGGCGCGATGGTATACATCGACGACGCGCACGGCGAGGGCGTCCTGGGAGACGGAGGGCGCGGCGTCGCCTCGCACTTCCACGTCGAGGAGAAAATCCAGGTCGAACTCGGGACGTTCTCGAAGGCGCTCGGTGTCGTGGGAGGCTACGTGGCAGGCTCCAACGACCTTCGGAACTACGCCCTCAACAAGTCGAGGACCTGGCTCCTGAGCGGGTCCCATCCGCCAGCCGTCGCGGCCGCATGTACCGCGGCGATCGACGTCCTCGAGACGGAGCCGCGGCACGTGAAGAAGCTCTGGTCGAACACGAAATATTTCAAGAAACAACTCGTGTCGCTCGGGTTCGACATCGGCAAGAGCGCCACGCCGATCACGCCCGTGATGCTCGGCGATTCCGCGATCGCGAAGCGTTTCAGCAACCGACTGTTTGAGGAGGGCGTCTTCGCCCTTCCCATCGTCTTCCCGATGGTCGCGAAAGACCGCGCCCGCATCCGGAACATCGTGAACGCGGGTCTGAAGCGAGCGGATCTGGACGACGCCCTCCGGGCGTACGAGAAGATCGGCAAGGAACTGAAGGTCATCCCCTAGACGCCAGGGTGCGACTTCCGGCGGACGTACAACATCGGCTGAATCTCGTATCCGAGGGACCGGAAGAGGGCCTTCGATGCGGCGTTATGCGGCTCGATCAGCGCCGCGAATATCTGGATTCCTTGCTCCCCTAGGCCACGTTCACACGTTCGCACGAGGCGGCTCGCGATATGCGTCCGCCGATAGTCCGGATGAACCGCGAGGCGGTTGATCCAGCCCTTCCGGCCATCGTGAGTTCCGAGGACGACTCCCACCAATCGCCCTCCGTCGAAGGCGCCCAAGTACCGGTTGCGGGAGATCCGGAGTTGGGACGCGATCGCGGCGCGGCTCTCCCGCCCTCGGGTCCGCGGCTCCATCCCGCTGATTTTCAACAACGCAATCAGGTCATCGTAGTCGGAGAACCGAAGGCGGCGAATCCGGATCGGCATCGTCACCATTCCCGCGAGACCAGATGTCGGGTCGGGTGCGCGAAGCGATCGACGGCGTCCCGCGGCAACTGGTCCCGCAAGAAGGACGGCATCAAGCCCGAGCTCGGGAGGGACTTGAGCGGGAGCAGGCGCAGCCGGAGGTGATCCTCCCGACTCGGGATGCGCCCTTCCCCATCCGGCGTTGGGAACGCGGAGTTGAGGTCCACGAGGAAATAGAATCCGATCTCGTGGGTCCTCAAGCCCTTCAAGGTGTAGAAGTTCTCGTGGACATAGACCAGTTTTTCCACCTCGACGTTCAGCCCGCTCTCCTCGTCGAACTCGCGCGCCATGCAGGCGGTCAGGGTCTCCCCGAATTCCAGGTGTCCGCCGGGGAGCGCCAAGGCGGGACCGGTCGGCCCGGCTCCCTCTTGGACGAGGACCGCGTCGCCGTGGAGGAGGATGCCGCAGGCCCGGACGAGGAATTCCCTCCCGCGCTCAAGCGATCCGAGCACCCAATTCCCCCTCGACGTCGGGACGAACCAGCACGACGCGGCCGTCCGCCTGGACGGCCCCGAGACACAGGACCTCAGACATGAAGGGGCCGATCTGGCGGGCAGGGAAGTTCGTCACCGCGACGACGGACCGGCCCAGCAAATCGGCCTTCGTGTACCAACGCTGGACAGCGGCGGAGGACGTCTTGATCCCGAGCGGTCCGAAGTCGATCCGCAACCTGTACGACGGATTGCGGGCCTCCGGGAAATCCGCGACGTCGACGATTTTCCCGACGCGCATCTCGACCTTCTGGAAGTCCGAAATCGCAATCGTCGCCATGGTCCCGCGGCGCGCGAACGAACGCGCGCCATTTGAGGCCTTTGCTCACACCGCGCGCGACTCGGGACTCCGGACGCCGACGTGCTTGCAGAGGCGTTCGTGTTCCTCGCGACTCGTCCATTCGACCCGGAGGTAGTCGGCGATCTCGCGATCGCTCATGCCGAGCCGACGCGCCTCGTCGACGGCGACTTGGTACGCCTCGACCTCGGTCGGACGATCGACGTAGTTGTACCGGCGGTCCCATAGCTCCTTACCGGCATGCCACTGCCGGATGTGGGTGAGCTCGTGGAGCACGTCGAGATACAGAATCCGCTCCTCTCCGGTCTGGAGGTACCCGAGGCCGGCGACGACGTTCCCCTTGTCATCGTCGATGTACATGTACATGTCCTCGGGGACGACGTCGATGCGGCAGTCGCGAAGGACCTCTTGCCGCAGGCCGTCCGGGAAAATCGCGCGGAACGCCGCCGACCGATCGAGTCCCGGGAACACCTCGAGGATCCCGTGCTTCCCCGCCTTCACCTTGCGGTTCACTCGGACGCCGGGCACGTTCGGTTCCCATCCGCCTCGTCTAACAAAAACCTATTCCCTCGATCGCGCCGGCGTCAAGAGCTTCGGCTCGCGAACCAGCGTTCGAGGGCTTTCCCGTTGCTCTTCAACCACGCGGCGTTGACACGGATCTTCTCGATCGCTTGCTGGACGGCCCGGCGGACCTCCGGCGCCTCGCGGCCTCGGAAGAATCGTTCGACGTCCTTCACAGCTTCCGGCGTCGTAAACTCCTGGGCGATCTGCACGAGCCGCCGAATCAAGAACCCGGATTCGGCGTAGCGCCGGTAGAGCTCGTCCCAGTTGTCCTTGACGAAGGACCACGCGAGGTCCCGCCCAACGCTCGGGCGGCTTGCCGCGACGCTCGTGATGACGAGGACGGCGTCCTGGGACCGGACGGCGTCCGTGAGGGAACGCCGCAGGGTCTCCTGCAAGAGGCGCTCATCCCGCGGATTGGACAGGGCCATGAGGAGCCGCACCTGCTCCTCCTGGAGCGCCGCTTTTCGCTGAAGCTCCCAGAGCGTCTCGTACGTGGCCTGGTCCGCCTGCTGGCCGACCAGGTTGTACACGACCCCGCGCAGGTCCGGATGGAGGGTCGCGGGGTCCTTCAGGTATCGCGCAAACCGGCGGCCCGCCTCCGCGAGGACGGGGCGGTAGGAGTGGTGGCCGAGGCGGCTCAGGATCGTCGACCGCTTGAGCGCGTCGAGGTGGCCTTCGCCCGGTTTCGGATCCCACCCGCTTCGTTCGCCCGCGGGCCGGAACAGCTCCCGCCCGTAGGCGTCGAATTTCTCCAGGTACCGCGTATCCGAGATCAGCGTCTCGACGTCATGGAGGGATTCCGCGATGAGCCTCCATGCGGTTGCATCGTCCTCGCCGCGGTAAGCGGCCGTGAGGTCGAGGAGGGTCGTCGCGGGCAGGTATCCGGCCCGCATGAGGGCGTGGGCGTCGTTCTGCAGGCCGCTCCGATCCTCCGTCCCGAGCTCGCCCGCTTCGACCGCCCGTCGAAGCCGGTCCCACTCCTCCGAGGGATAGTTGACGCGGTAGAATCCCGATTGGCCGGCGTTCACCTTGATCCAATCCTTTTCGGAGGATCGGCGGGATCGGCCTAGCGGACGCGTTTCAGTCTTCTTCTCCATGAGGAAGGACACGGGCTTCTTCTGACCCGCCCGCGCGATCCGCACGGGGACCTTCCACCGAGTCCGGTCCTTCGAGGGTCCGAGGATGTCGCTGTACAGGAAGCGGGACTGGGTGAGGCCGACCCGAGCGCTCCCGCCGGTCCTCTTCACCTGAACGTCGAGGAGAGGGAACCCCGTCTGTCGCGTCCAAGAGCCCATGAGCGCCCGGACGGGCTGTCGCGAAGCGGCGGTCAGGGCCCGCCACAAGTCCTCCGTCCGCGCGTTGCCGTAGGCATGGGCCTTCAGGTAGTCGCGGATGCCGCGCCGGAACGTCGCCTCGCCGAGGAACTGTTCCAGCATGCGCAAGATCGAGGCGCCCTTGCTGTAGCTGATGTCATCGAAGATCTCCCGGATCTCCGCCGGGTCCCGGACGGGGACCTCGATCGGATGGGAACTTTTGAGGCCGTCGAGGGCCAGCCCGCGCACGATGTCCTCCTCCAGGAACTGCGTCCACATCTTCCACTCCGGGTGGAGGGCGCCGGTCGTCTTCGCCCCCATCCACGACGCGAAGCTCTCGTTGAGCCAGAGGTCGTCCCACCACGCCATCGTCACGAGGTCCCCGAACCACATGTGGGCGGTCTCGTGGGCGATCACCTCGACGATGGTCTGCCGCGTCTGCGCGGACGAGGTGGCGGGGTCGAAGAGCAGGATCCGCTCCCGGTACGTGATCGCGCCCCAGTTCTCCATCGCGCCGGCGGCGAAGTCCTGGAGCGCGATATGGTCGAGCTTCTCCAGTGGATACGGGATGCCATAGTAGTCGTTCAGGTAGTCCAGGATGCGGATCGCTTCGTCGAGGGCCCAGCGGCTGTGGCCGATCCGATCGGGGAGGGCCCACACACCGAGCTTCGTGCCCCGCCGGGCCTTGCCCTCGATCGAATCGAGGGGGCCGACCGCGAAGGCGAGGAGGTACGTCGACATCCGCGGGGTCTCCGCGAACCTCACGAGGCGCGTACCGTCCCCGAGATCCTTCTCGTCGATTGGGGGCGTGTTCGATACGGCCGTCATTCCTTCCGGCACAACGAGGGACACCTCGAAGGTCGCCTTGGCGCCGGGCTCGTCCCAGCAGGGGAAGGCGCGACGCGCGTCCGTCGATTCGAACTGGGTCGCGGCCATGTAGCCTTGCTTCCCATCGGACATCGTGTACCGGCTTCGATAGAAGCCCGCGAGTTCGTCGTTGAGCGTGCCGGAGAACGAGAGCCGCAGGGTCGCGGGACCCGAGGGGATGGACTCGGCGAAGTTCAGCTGCAGCACCTCGCGCTTCGAATCGAAGTCGATCGAGGTCGCGGGACGACTCCCGCCCTTCGAGGAGCTGACGGTGGCCTCGCGGACCTCGAGTCCTTCCGCGTTCAACGCGATCGTCTTCGTCGGCCGCGCGACCTGAATCCGAATCGACTCGCTCCCGTCGAACGAGAAGGCTTTGAGGTTCGGTCGCAATTCAATCGAATACTTCTCGGGTCGCACGGTGTCGGGCAATCGGTGTTCCGCGGCCATGACGCTCCCTTCCCTTCGCGGTCGCCAGGGAGGCCCACGTCGAATATCTAGTTAATCGTAATCGATTTGGGCGGGATTGTGCGCCGGTAGACCTCGCGTGTGTACGAGGCGGAAGCCCGCAGGGCTTATGGCTTCCCGCGGAATCCGAGGTCTCCGTGGAACCTGACCGGAGCTCGGAGATCGCCGCCACGTTCGAGCGGATCCGACGGCCGCTCCAGTGGCCCATGGAGAACTTTCGACGGAGGCATCGATCGAACCTCCGCTTCGAAGGATACGAATTCTCGCGGGTCCGGCGCAATGTGCGGGCGGGGTTCGCCTTCGGCTTTGCCCTCCGGGAGGACTCCCTCCCGGGAATCACGGATCCGCCGGAGGTCGTCGCCTACGCCTTCGTCGAGCCGAACGGATCGAGCCTGCATCGAACCCTCGTGACGAAGGAGAGGAGCGCCGTCCGGAGACTCGTCGCGGCGAGCCAGCGGATGGGGTTCCCGTTCGAACTCCACTCGGGCGGGTCCGTCGCCGCCGTGCGTCATCGGTCCCTGTCCCAAGTGCCCCGGGAGATCTTCGTCCTGGTCGCATCGGACTTCCTGATGTTGTGTTACCAACCGCTTCGTGCGGCGGGCTTCCTCGAGCGGGTGACGAAAGCGACGACGAAACCCGGCTGAGACTAGGCGCCCATCTCGACGGCAAGGGCCGCGGGGACATGAGGCCGGTCGATCACCTCGAACACCTTCGTCCAGTTGTCGGCGAGATCCCGAGAACATCGCAGGATCCCCAGGTCGACGAGCGCCGCGAGCCGCCGGCGTGTCCGAGAGGCGGGCCAGCGGAACCGGATCGCCATGAACTCCACGAGGGCCCGCTCCCGTGCCTTGACGTTGGCGAAGTGCACCTGGATCGTCGTCGCGACGAGGGCCAGCTCGTCGCGTTCCTCGACGTCAGGCACCTCGCCCAGGATCGTCCACAATCCCCGCAACCGGGTCATGTGCCTCGGACGGGGCTCCCCATCCGTGGCCCTTCCGAGTGCAGGTACCCTACCCTTAGGGTTCGCAACAAGACTTTAATTCGCAAGGGCGGATACATCGGCGATGCCGGTCGACACGGAACTCGTCCCGATCGAGAACCCGGACGCGCTGAACGTGATTCTCGGCCAGACGCATTTCATCAAGACCGCGGAGGACCTCCACGAGGCCCTCGTCGGGGCGGTTCCCGGAATCCACTTCGGCCTGGCGTTCTGCGAGGCCTCCGGCCCAAGTCTCGTCCGCGTGGAAGGGAATGCGGACGACCTCAAGGCCCTCGCCGCGAAGAACGCGCTCGCGGTGGGCGCGGGCCACTTCTTCATCGTCTTCCTCCGGGACGCCTTTCCGATCAACGTCCTCCGGGCCGTCCGGGACGTGCCGGAGATCGTGACCGTTTTCGCCGCGACGGCCAATCCGGTCGACGTGATCGTCGCGAAAACGCCCCGGGGTCGCGGGGTCCTCGGAGTCGTGGATGGCGAACGGGCCAAGGGGATCGAAGGGAAGAAGGAGCGGGACGAACGGCGCGCCTTCCTCCGCAAGATCGGGTACAAGCTGGACTGACATGTGCCGCATGCTCGGGGTCGTCAGCCGCAAACCCGCGCCGGTCGACACCTTGATGGCCTTCCGCCAGCTTGCGGACACCGGGCGCAACTACCGGGACTTCGGTTGTCCACAACCGAACCCCAAATCCGGCCATCCCGATGGGTGGGGCATCGCATGCCTCGGGGCGGAGGGCGAGTTCTACGCCCGAAGTGCCGCCAAGGCGACGGTGGATCCCAAGTACGAGGAGGCCGTGAAGCGGCTCGTACGGGTCTGCAGCCCCCCGCTGTCGCTGCTGGTCCATCTTCGATATGCTTCGAAGAGGGATACGATCCAGGAACAATACGCGCACCCGTTCCGTCGGGAGGTCGACGGCCGGGTGACCTTCTTCGCCCACAACGGCGAGATCGAGGGGTTCGGCCTGCAAGATGGGAAGATCGACACGCAATTGATCTACGATCGGTTCCTGGACTCCTTGGGGACGGAGGCCCGTCCGCTGCCCGAATTCAAGCAGGCCGTGGCGAAGGCCAAGGCCGCCATCGACGCGGAGTTCCCGCGGAAGGTCGAGTCCTACACGTTCCTGATGCTCGACGGAGGCCGCTTGATCGCCCACCGCGACGCCCGGACGTGCGTGCCGTACTACACCCTCCACGAGACCTCGACCGAGGACATGCGGGTCGTCTGTTCCGAAGTCCTCCCCACCTTGCCGGGCCGATGGCGGATGCTCCGGAATGGCGAGTTTTTCGAGGTCCCGGGCTGATCGCTCGCCTATTCTATCACCACGGGAGAAATGTTCCGTTCGCGGCGATACCATCAAAGACCGCCCGCGCACCGCGCCAAAAACGCGACCCTGGCCATCAAGGAAAGGATTAATATAAGCCCTGTTTCGTATGCATGCTGTTCTTCTTGCGGGGGAGGACTGCTTAGAGTGCGTGAGGTCGAGATTACAACGGCATGTCCGGAGTGCCGTGGAGACCACTTGATCCGGGACTATTCGCGCGCCGAGATCGTCTGCGAGGACTGCGGACTCGTGCTGGACGACATGATCATCGACGAAGGTCCGGAGTGGCGGGCCTTCGATTCGGAGCAGAGGGAATCCCGCGAGCGGGCCGGGCCGCCGAGCACGATCATGGCCCACGACAAGGGCCTGTCGACGTCGATCGGCTGGCGGAACAAGGACGCCTACGGTCGACAGATCCCGCACAAGTCGCGGGCCCAGATCTACCGCCTGCGGAAGTGGCAGCACCGGATCCGCACATCGAAGAGCGGCGAGAGGTCGCTCGCCCAGGGCCTGACGGAGATCAACACGATGGCCTCCAAGATGGGTCTCCCGCGGCATGTCCGCGAGAGCGCCGCGGTCCTGTACCGGCGGGCGTCGACGAAGAACCTCGTGCGCGGCCGATCCATCGATGAAGTCGTCGCCGCGACCCTATACGCCTCGTGCCGCCAGTGCGGCGTTCCGCGGACCCTTGACGAAATCGCCTCCAAGTCGAGCGTGGACCGGAAGTCGATCGGCCGGACCTACCGCACCCTCGTCCGCGAACTCGGACTCCGGCTGCTCCCGCAGAGCCCGCGGGACTACATCGCACGGTTCTGCAACCGCCTGGAACTCGACATGGACGTGCAGCGAAAGGCGAAGGAGATCCTCGACAAAGTCGAGAAGGACGAACTCGCGTCGGGCGTCGCGCCGAGCGGCGTCGCGGCCGCGACGATCTACATCGCGGCGATCCTCTCCGCCAAGCCGTGCACCCAGAAAGAGGTCGCCGAAGTCGCTGGCGTCACCGAGGTCACGATCCGGAACCGGTACAAGCGCATCTCCGTCGCCATCGGCATGGTGAAGTGACCGGGTCCTAGGGGCGGACGGCTGGCTGGGACAACCCCCTCACTCAGTGAGAGTCCGGTCCCGTGAGGGGCACCATAGGCGGGCGCTTCCGGAAATACAGGACGAGCAGCGCGGTTCCCGTCGCGGGTAGTCCGATTCCCCCGGCCAGGGCGGCCACGTAGATTGGATTCTGATCGAGAAACGCAATCTGCATGGTGTACGAAACGTTTGAGTGACTGAATGCGACGAGTCGTGCGATCCATCCGGGGAACCGGACCATGGATTGGTTGCAGACGAGATCCGCTCGGATTCCTACACGGTCTAGGTTCACTGCGAAGGACTCGTTGAAAAGCATCTCCTGTTGGTCAGGGGGAAGGCGGCGGTAGCTGGGATCGGCCTGGAGCTGGGCCGAAGTTGCCGCCTTCACTCCGTTGAAGGCCTGCCACTCCTCGGAGGAGAAGAGATAAACGGAAACGCCGCAGGCGGGAGAGGCGAGACGAGCCTCTACCGCGAGTCTTCCAGCGCTGGAAATCTCGCGATCGGACCAGCCGGACGCGGTCGCCTCAATCGCCTCCTCCTGGACGAGAATGAGTGGAAAGACCAGCGATAGAACCAGGAGCAGGGAACCCGCGACGACCAAGGCGACTCGCAGCGCGAGTTTGGAATCAAAGCGAGACGGTTTCCGCCCGCCTTCGATTGACGTATCAGGCGAGGAGGACAACGATTCGGAACCGGCGTGATTGGTCTTGAATTCCTCGGCCAGAAGCTCGGGGTCGCTCCCCGTAAGGTTTAAAGTAGTGCGGCCCTTCAGAATGTACTCGCGGTGAGTCGTTGGTCTCCGAGACGATCGAGAAGGGCGACATCGTTTGGCTCGAGTACGACGCCCGGACGATTAACCCGAACGGGACGCAGACTCTTTTCGACACGACCCACGAGGAGGTCGCGAAGAAGGAGGGCAAGGTCGATGAGAAGAAGGTCTACATCGAGACCCCCGTCGTCGTCGGGAAGGGCCGGCTTTTCGAAGGCCTCGACGTCGCGCTCGTCGGCGCCAAGATTGGCGAGGTGAAGGAGGTCATCATCCCCGCGGACAAGGGGGCCGGGGCTCGCGATCCGCGGCTCGTCGAACTGCGGACGGAGCGGGAATTCCTCCGTCAAGAGATCAACCCCGAGGTCGGGATGGAGGTCTTCATTAGCGGCAAGCACGGGATCGTGACGGCCGTCAGCGCAGGGCGCGTCCGCGTCGACTTCAACAACCCGCTCGCGGGGAAGACCCTCAAGTACGTCGTCAAGCCGACCCGGAAGGCCCAGACCCCGGAGGAGCGCGTCCGCGCGGTAATCGACCTGGACTATGGCTTGGGGGACCAATTCAAGATTCATCTGAAGGACGGGAGCGCGGAGATCCGGCTTCCCGACGTCTGCAAGACGGACGAGAAGTGGTTCGTCTCCAAGTTCCGCGTGGTCGCCGACCTCCGGGAATTGACCGAGCTCAAGACGATTCAATTCCTCGAGGAATATGAAAAGAAGGAGGCCAAGGCGGAGCCCGCGACGCCGGGGAAGGCCGAAGCCCTCGCGACCGAGGAAAAACCCGCGGCCGCTTCGGATACGAAGCCGAGGAGGAAGGCGACCGCGACGAAGGCGAAGCCGAAGGCGCCGAAGGAAGAACCTCCGACGGAGCGAGAGAAGACCCCTGAGGAACTCTAGTCTTCGATGGGTCCCAGACGACCTTCGGTGCGGTCCCGCCGAAGCTTTAATGGCCGACTTAGCC
>Ga0209057_1000691_pt1 | contig 29446 bp, 34 predicted proteins | sample GraSoiAngelo_146_FD_185903 | JGI IMG/M metagenome (GOLD analysis project Ga0209057, IMG submission 185903) | Grasslands soil microbial communities from the Angelo Coastal Reserve, California, USA - 14_1009_05_30cm (SPAdes) (version 2) | ecosystem: Environmental > Terrestrial > Soil > Grasslands ... | reverse complement strand
CGCATACATCGAGCCTTCCGTCGACCGGCTCGTACGCCTTGCCACGGATCCCTCGTTCGTGGTGGTGGCATTCAAATGAGCGACGAGCGGCTAAGGGGTAGGGGCCCCTGTCAGTGAGCGAAGCGAGCGTGCGTGAGGAGCGAAACCTTGCGCCTGCGGCGCGTCTCCCGGCCGCAGGCCGGAGATTCATCAAGTGACGGGCGCCGATCTCGCAGCCGTGTACCCCGAGATCATCGTGACCGCGGTCGCGCTGATCGTGCTCGTCGCAGACGCGATCCTCGATCGGCGCCGGGCCGCGTTCGCGCTGCCGGTTCTGACGATCGCCGGGCTGATCGTGGCTCTCGCCGCGGTCTTCAATGTCGTGCCGGCCGCTCAGTACTTCCGCGGGTTCGTGACGATCGACGCCTTCACCTCGTTCTTCCGCGCGGTCTTCATCATCCTCGCGATCTTCGCCGCCGCCGTTTCACCCGCGTACCTCGGGCGGCGAGGCGTGCCCCCAGGCGAGTACTACGCGATCATCTGCTTCTCGACGCTCGGTGCGATGACCATTGCGCTGTCGTCGGACCTGATCACCCTCTTCATCGGTCTCGAGACGATGACTATTCCGATCTATGTCCTTGCGGGGATCCAGCGAACGGATCGGTTCGCGAACGAGGCCGCGATCAAGTACTTCCTCCTCGGTGCGTTCAGCTCGGCCCTACTCCTTTACGGGTTCGTGTGGCTCTACGGGATCACGCAGGCGACCGACTACGTCACGATCGCGAACGTCCTCGCCAGGCAGGGGATCGCGAACGGTCCGACCATCGTCGCGCTCGCGCTCGTCACGGTCGGTCTGGGCTTCAAAGCCGCGATCGTGCCGTTCCATCAGTGGACGCCCGACGCCTACGACGGCGCACCGACCCCGGCCACCGCGTTCATGTCGGTCGGCCCCAAAGCGGCCGCTTTCGCGGCGATCCTCCGCGTCCTCCTTGGCGCGCTCGGTCCGCTCGGCGTGGATTGGAGCGCGGTCCTCGCGATCCTCGCCGCGGTCACCATGACCGGCGGCAACATCGTCGCGCTCGCGCAGACGAATACGAAGCGGATGCTCGCGTACTCGAGCATCGCGCACACCGGCTACATCCTCGCGGCGGTCGCCGCGGCGAAGGCGGGTCCGAGCGCCGGCGCCGCGGTGCTCTTCTACGTGTTCGCGTACGGGCTCATGAACCTAGGCGCCTTCGCGTGCCTCTTGTATTTCGACCTCGAGGGTACGCGCGGGGCGTCTCTGGACGAGCTGAACGGGTTCGGCCGCCGACAGCCGTTTGGCGCCCTCGCGTTCGCGATCTTCCTCATCTCGCTCACCGGCATCCCGCCCACGATCGGCTTCGTCGCCAAGTTCGTGGTGATCCAGCCGGTCCTCGACGCCGGACTCGCGTGGCTCGCCGTGGTGATCGCGCTCAACGCGGTCCTCGCGGCCTTCTATTACCTGCGGGTCGTCGTCCGCATGTACATGTACGACGTCGAGGAGAAGGTGCCGCGTCTCGCGAGCGGCCGCGCGCTCTCCATCAGCCTCGGCATCGCGTCCTTCGCGGTGATCGTGTTGGGGATCCTCCCCAATTCGATCTACCAGTGGGCACTCCAGGCCGCGCAGCCGCTCGTTCGCTAACGCCGCGGGGGTACGCCCCAGCGCCGAGCTGGTACGAGCCTTTCTCCGACCCAGCCGCCCACCGCGCCGATCACGACCGCGATCGCGAGCGGTGCCAGCACTTCCGGGAAGTGGAGCGAGATGAGTCCGTTGAACTCATCGACCGGTGCGGTCTGAGGCCGGAACGCTTGATGAAGCTGGGTGGCGATGATGCTCCCGACGAAGAGCGAGAAGAGGAGCGCGACGGGCGCCGCGATGGCGCCACCGTTCCCGGCGATGACTCCGGCGCAGAACAGGATCGCGCCGGCGACACCCAGCAGGATCACCGGCGGGACCGGCAGCGGCTCGGTCAACGCCCACCAGAACGCCAGGCCGATCGCGCTCGCGACCACCGACGCGAACACGCGTGGCCAGCTCACGGTCTGGCTGTCACGGCTCGCGCGCGGATCGCACCTCCGACCCATCCCGCGAACGCGCCAAGAAGGATGAACGGAAACACCGCGACGGGGATGCGGAGGAAGAAAGACGCGAACGCTCCGGGATCCCCTCCCGGGTGCGTGAGCGCCGCGACGATCGCGTACAGGAACGCACCGACAAGGACCGAAAGGGCACCCGCGAGGACCGTGCGGCGACCGGCGAAGAAGCCTGCGCCAAAGGCCGCGAACCCGATATAGAGGAGCGCGAGCGCGGCCCCGGCGCCGATCCACAGGTCGAGGCGTTGGTACGGCACGATCTGAACGATCCCGGCGCCGAGCACGGCGACGGCGAAGCGCATGCTTTAGGCCACGGTCGCGAACGCGTGGCTCGCCCGGTTCAAAGGACGGGCCGAGCCGTCTCTATCGATGACCGCAATGTCCTCGATGCGGACGCCGAACCGGCCAGGGAGATAGACCCCGGGCTCGATCGAGAAGGCCATCCCCGGCTCGAGGCGCTCACGATTGCCGCGCACGAGGTAGGGATGCTCGTGGCCGTCGAGACCGATGCCGTGGCCGGTGCGATGGATGAAGAACTCGCCGTACCCGGCCTCGTCGATCACGCGCCGCGCCGCAGCGTCGACGGACTCAGCGGATGCGTCCGTCCGCGCGGCCGCGTAACCGGCCTCTTGCGAACGGCGGACGACGTCGTGGACTTTCTGCTCCTCGCGGCCGATCGTGCCCCCGACGTGGACCGTCCGCGTGATATCCGAGCGATAGCCCCTCATCGCGCCGCCGAAATCAAGAACGATCGTGTCGCCGTCAGCGATCCGGCGGTCACCGGCCTCGTGATGCGGGGATGCGCCGTTCGCGCCCGATCCGACGATCGTGAATGCGACCTCGTCGTGTCCCTCGGCCCGAAGAAGGTCGGCCAGGTCCGCGCCGATCTCACGTTCCGTCCGACCCGCGAACGAACGCTCGAGGATCCGCGCGTACGCGCGATCCGCGGACTCGGACACCGCCCGGAGCGCTTCGACCTCGGCGGCGTCCTTCCGCATGCGCAGACCGCGCGTGATCGCAGAGGCGACCCGAAACTCGCGGTGCGGGAGCGCCTCTTGGAGCGGCAAGAGGAACGACGCCGACATCTGATCGGCGACCGCGACGGGGCCCGAGGACTGAACGAGTGACGCCACGATGGCGAAGGGATCGTCCGTTTCTTCCCACGTCCTCCGCTCGACGTCCGGTGCGGCGACCGCCGCGCGTGGCGCTTCGAACGCCGGGCAGACCATCGTCGCTCTACCCTCACGGTCCAGGACGAGACAGGTCAGACGCTCACTGGCGAAGAGGTGGTACCCCGCGAGGTACTGAAGATCCGCGCTCGGCGACACAAGAAGCGCGCCGAAATCTTGCTCGCGCAGCTTTGCCGCTGCGCGTGTCCGCCGGTCCGCGAAGCTCGCTCGTTCGCTCGGCATCCGTTCTGCATCCGAGGATAGCCGCATGCCCCGCTCGTTCGTCGCGCTCGCTGGAGCCCTGCTGCTCGCAGTCGGTGTCGCGCTCATCGCGGGCGAAGCTCTCCCTCGCGCGGGCCCGGTCGCTCCCCTCGCGTTGCCGACCGCGTCCGCCGCCGTCCCCGCGCTTCCAACCGTCTCGCCCGTCTCGACCGCACCGGTGCCGGCGGCGGCCGGACCGATTCCCGACGGCTATCGCATCCGACTCCCGCGCCTTGGGATCGACCTGCCGATCGCGGAAGGTGACGTCGAACGCGACGTCGTGGTCCAGCAGACTCCGGAGAATTTCGCTTTTCACTTTCCGGGGACGGCGATCCCGGGCACGTTCGGGAACACCTACATCTATGCGCACGCGCGCCGCGGAATGTTCCTCTCACTCTGGAACGCGCGCGTCGGCGACGAGGTCACGATCACGACGCCGAGCGGTGGTGAACTCAAATTTGTAATCACGGAGCTTCACCCGCGCGTCCCGCCCGCCGACACGAGCTGGATCCAGCCGACCGATGACGAGCGACTCACGCTTCAAACCTCGACGGGACCGAACCGCGAGGATCCGCGGTTCGTGGTGATCGCCGCGCCTGCATAGCGCTCGCTTCCTCGACGTAACGATCTCGTATCGCGAGAAAGCCAAAGCGGCCGGCCGACCAAGCTCTCGCACGAACTGTTTATTGGGCGATGCCGTGTTCACGAAATCGACACATTGTGGAATCGGTCCTGCAAAGAGTCGCCCCCATGTTCCGGGGGGCACTGGCCAGGGCGGGCGTGTTTGCGTTCGTCGTCCTTGGCCTTCTGCCATTCCTGCGCCCTTCGTCCGGGGGCGAGGCGCGATCAATATCGGTAGCGCAGGCATTTCCCACCGCGGCGGTCGTGTCGGTCGAGATAAGGCCGGAGCGCGTCCGCGACGTCGCGCGAGCTGCGGTCGTCCTCGGCGAACAGGCCACCCCGGCCCCGACGGCCCAAGCCGAGCCGACTGCGACGCCCGAGCCCACCCCCGTGCCGTCGGCGCCCCCTCCTGCACGCCCGGCCGTGACGCTTCCACCGCTTCCCGATCCGCCCACCGCAGGCATCGTGATCGCGTCGTGGTACGGGCCGGGCTTCTACGGGAACCGCACCGCCTGCGGTCAGACCTACACGCCCGAGATCGTCGGCGTCGCGCATCGAACGCTGCCCTGCGGCACCCTGGTGGTCCTCGAGTACCGCGGGCACACGATGACCGTCCCGGTCATCGACCGCGGGCCCTATATCGCGGGACGCACGCTCGATCTTTCGCACGCGACCCACGTCGCGATGGGCTGTCCCGATCTCTGCACGCTTTCGATGCGGATCGGGCCGTGAGTGTCCTCCGACCGTCCGCCTAGCCGCCCGGACACTCACCGGGCGGACGAGCGCTGGCATACGTCTTGCAGCCGCCCTTGCCACCTAGCCCGGGCAGCACACGACCAACTCCGATGGGCGAGAAAGGGTGACGCGATGACGCGGAACAAGGGAGCGATGACTGTCGCCGAGGCAGGTCGCCGCGGAGGCGCGACGACGGCGCAGCGGCACGGCCCGGAGTTTTACGAGCAGATCGGCAAGAAGGGTGGCAAGACGACCGCGCAGCGTCACGGATCCGACTTCTACGAGCAGATCGGAAAGCAGGGCGGGCAGAAGGTGAAGGAGCTTTACGGGCCGCGCTTCTACGGACGCATTGGAAAGATCGGTGGCGACACCGTTTCAGAGAAGTACGGACACGAGCACTTCGAGGAGATCGGCAAGAAGGGCGGACAGAAAGTCGCTGAGCTCATCGCAAGAGGCAGGCAGGCGACATAACGACCTTCGTCGACGGCACGCTGAGCGAGCGAGGAACCGAGGTGCGCCGGTCTTTCGGCGTGCATGATCCGATTCCGATCGCGATCCACCCTCGCTTCCCATTGACACGCATGGGGCGCTCTATATCGTCGCGACCTGTACGCGGAGGTTCCTTTCTGGAGCCTTTGTGTACCGAGAAGCGAACGATGAGGAAGGTCGTAGAGGGAAGGGCAGTGGATCAGGTCGCGGCGCCGCTCGTGGCCGTCGAGTGGGAGGACATCACCGCCTACTCGCGGACCGCGCTCCCCGAGGATTTCGAGCCATACCGTCTGCGGAAGCTCACGTGCGGACTCCTCTGGAAGGACACTCCCGAGTATGTCGTCGTGGTCGGCGACTACGACATCACCAACGAGGGTCGGGATTACCGGCACAACGACTTCCACATCATTCCTCGCGGCGTGATCCGCCAACTGACCTACCTACGGGAGACCTCGAGCCCGCTCGTTTCCCTTGAGGTCGAAGCCAGCTAAAGAGCCTCTAAGAAACCGCGGCAAACTAAAACCGCCGCGCCCGGAACTGCGTATCTAGGGATACGGAAACCGAAAAGCCCGATCGACGGTATTGGAACAAAGGATCGGTCTTGACCGTTTTTCCGGTGGAGGTTTCGCGATAAATGGCCCTTCGAGCTGAGCTTTACTGCTATTTCTGCGGCCACGGCCTGGGCGAGGTGCTCGTACCCACGAGTGCGCGCCGGCCGACCGTTGACCAACTGCGCACCGCCTACGAGAACGTCCGCGGCCGAGAGGCGCCCGTTTGGAACGACGGTGACCAGCCCCTCTGCCCTCGCTGTGGTGGGCAGCTTTTTCTCGAGCGTTTCGAGCACGAGGTCATCCGCTCCAACGAGCGTCGCACGCTGAAGCGCGCGAGCTAAGCGCAAGTCGCGGCCGCTCACCTTGTCGGTGCAGCGGGCCGCTTCCATGGTCGTCGGGGTTCTTGCCGGCTATGTGGTGGCGCGGCGTGTTTTGGCGCGTCGCGCCCGATCGATCGCCGCGCTCACCGATCGGCAGCGCGAGGTTTTGCGTGCCGTCGCCGGTGGACTCTCGACGAAGGAGATCGCGGCGCTTCTCGGGATCACCGAGGCCAGCGTGAACACGCACATCCGTCGCGCGCGCGCGATCCTCGGCGCGCCGACCCGGGCGGCCGCGGCCGCGCGGGTCACCGGTCACGTCGTCGTGGTGCCTTCGAGGCCGAGGCGTAGGGCGGCGTCGTCCAACGCACGCACGACCTCGGAGATGAGGTCGTCGAACGGAACGCCCATCTCCTCCGCGCCCTTCAGCATCATGTCGCGGCTCACGGCGCGCGCGAAAGCCTTGTCCTTCATCTTCTTCCGCACCGACCTGGCGTCGACGTCGCGCACGGCCTTTGAAGGCTTGACGAGCGCGACCGCGGTCACAAACCCGCAGAGCTCGTCGACCGCGTAAAGGGTCTTCTCCATGGCGGTCACGCGCGGCACGCCGGTGTGGTCGCCGTGGCTCTGTATCGCATGCACGATCGGTCCTGGGACGCCGGCTCCCTCAAGGATCGGCTTCCCGTTCTGCGGGTGTCCCTCTGGATCCCGCTCGTAATCGAAATCGTGGAGGAGTCCGGCGATCGCCCAGGTCTCCTCGTCTTCGCCGCCGTTCTGTCGCGCGAAGCGGCGCATGGCGGCCTCCACGGCGAGGCCGTGCTTCCGAAGGCTCTCCGACTTCGTGTGCTCGCACAAAAGATCCCAGGCTTCATCGCGCGTCACCGCTCACCTCCCGCGCGATCCTAGCGAACGCGTTACCGTCGGCCGATGACCGGCTGCGGCTGCCTCGTGCTCATAGCCGGCATCGTCGCGCTGCTCGTGATCTTTGTGCGCGGCTCCTTCGACGCCGGCGAGCCGATCGACACGGCGGTCGTAGCTCTGGCCGTTGGGGCGCTAGCCATCCAGCGGTGGCAACGGGAACGGTCCGCGGACGAGCTCGTACGCGCGCGCTGCGCGTAGGGCGCCGGCCTCGTCCCACATCCGCGCGGCGAACTGCAGGCCGATGGGCAGGCCTGCCGGGTCCATTCCGCAGGGGACCGAGATCGCCGGCTGACCGGTGAGGTCGAAGATCCGCGTGATCCGCGTCCACTCGCTCGGGCGTCCGATCTCTTTCGCCTGTTCGATCGTCCACGCCCGCGTCGGCACGGTCGGCATGGCCAGGACGTCGACACCGTCGAGGTCGCGATCGGCGCCTCCGGCGCGCGCCTCGCGTAGCAGCTTCATCGACCGGGCGTAGGTGTCCGCGTCGACGTCGCCCTGTGACGCGAGTCGCGCGCGCACGAGCGGGCCGTACTCCGACGATCGCCCCGGGAACGCACCCTCGTGATACGCGCGTGCCTCGACGCCGAGGATCACGCTCGCGGCTTTCGCGTATTCGGCGGCCCGAGGCCACCGGACCTCGCGGACCAGCGCGCCGGCGCGCCCGAGCGCGCCGATCGCGGCGCGTACGGCGGCGGCGATCGCTGGGTCGCACTCGTCCCAGACATGGTCGGCCGGTACGCCGACGCGCAGCTGCCGCGCGCCCTCCTCGATGCCCCCGAGGAGGTCCGCGACCGGCTGGTTTACCGAGACCGGATCGCGTGAGTCGTGTCCGGCGATCGCCGCCATCGCGAGAGCGACGTCGCGCACGGTACGCGCGAGCGGGCCCGGGTGATCCAGTGACCACGCGAGCGGGACCGCGCCAAACAGGCTTGCGCGTCCGAACGTCGGCTTGAGGCCGACGCAGCCGCAGAGCGACGCCGGGATGCGGATGCTCCCTCCGGTGTCGCTGCCTAGCGCGGCGTAGGCCTCGCCGGCGACAACGGCCACCGCGGAGCCGCCCGAGGACCCGCCGGGTATTTTCGCCGCGTCCCAGGGATTGCGGACGTCACCGAAATGCGGGTTGACCGAACTGATGCCGTAGGCGAACTCGTGCAGCCCGAGCTTTCCCAGAAGGACGGCACCGGCTTCGCGAAGCCTGCGGACGACGGTCGCGTCCTCGCTCGGCACCCATTCCGCAAGGATTCGAGAGCCTGCGGTCGTGCGGATCCCGCTCGTCGCGAAAAGGTCCTTGACCGCGACGGGGATGCCGTGCAGCGGACCCTTGTATCGGCCGCCCGCGATCTCGCGCTCGGCCTGGCGCGCCTGCTCGCGCGCGAGCTCGGCCGTGACGGTGATGAACGCGTTGAGGCGAGGCTCGAGCATTTCGATGCGCGCGAGGCAGGACTCGACGAGCGAGGTCGGCGAGAGCCGGCGCTCGCGGATCGCCGCCGCGGCGTCCTCGAGCGTCATGCGAACGGCGTCCTGCGTCATGGCGGGCATCGCCCCGCCGACCGCTAGCGGACTCTCTCCGACGGTCGTCCGCTTCGTGTACGGATCGCGAAGATCACGCCGAGGATCACGGTGACGATCGCACCGGCGATGAGAGCCTCGAGCGTCCCGCTGGCCGCGTCTGGAGAAATGCCGAAGAGCTGCTCGATCCAGTCCACGTGTTCGTCCTCCCCAAGCTAGGTAGGTCGCATCATCGCATTTCGTCCCTATCCAAGTCCTCAGGCCGGCACGGCTTCGACGACGAGCGCCCCGGCGTTCACGGTCAGGGACGTGACGCGCACGCCCGAGGGGATGTTCGCGGCAAGGACACGCGCGAACGTGTCCGCAACGTCCTGCTTTGTGGAATCGGGAAGGCCGAGACCTGCGAAGGTCGCCGACTCGATCTTCGCGCCCGCCTTGCCGTCGGTGACGAGCGGAGACGCGACGACGACGATCGGCCCGCCGACGATGAACGCGTGGCCCGTCGCGGTGAGCGTCAGCCTTCCCGGCTCGAGCTTGATCGTTGGATCGGTCACCGTGATCCCACTCACCGTGAGGGGCGTGTAGCTCTGCGCCGCTTTCGTGAGCTCCCGCTCGGTGAGCGTGACCCTGATGGTGCGCGACCCGCTCGGTGTGGCGAGCGCCGTCGCGGAGCTCGGCGGCCGACTGGTGCTGCGGACGACCGGTGACGTCGACGGCGCGAATTGTCCGAGGGCGGCCATGCCGATCAGGCCGGCGGCAAGGATCGCGACGAGCGCGGCGAGGACCCGCACCGCTAGACGCTAATGCGAGAGCGGATCGATGATCCTTTCATTCTCTTTGACTTCCCAGTGCACGTGCGGTCCGGTCGTCGCACCGGTCATGCCGATGAGCGCGATGGGTTGGCCGCGGGCGACGCGCTCGCCGATGGACACGAGCGCCGCGGACGTGTGGTAGTAACAGCTCTCGATCCCTTCGGCGTGCTGCACGCACACCCGGCGCCCCCCGACCTGGACCCAGCCCGCGGCATCGACCACACCATCGTCCGCGGCGACGATGATCGAGCCGAAGGGCGCGGCTATATCAATCCCGGTATGGCTGCCCTGCAGGAACTGGCTGACCGCGCCGGCGACGGGACGAACGAAGCGGCGCGAAGCTTCCTCGATGCGCCCGAGACGAGAGCGAGATGCTGGATCGGCGCGGAGATCGGTGCCCTGCCCGCTCGCAACGCCACAGCGGTAGAGCTCGAGCTGGGTCTCGTACAAGCCGGTCCGGCTGACGCCGGTGAACCAGCGTCCGTCCGGGCTGAACGAGCGGGTGCCGAAGAGATTGGGAAGCGTCGCGATCGCGTGGTCCTGCCCGTCCGTAGGGTCCCACACCGGTATGCGGTCGAAGACGTTGCCGCCCGGAACGGTCGCGGAGACTGCGCCCAGGAGAAGACGCCCGTCGGCGGTCCATCCGTGTACGGATCCTGCGAGGTTCGATAGCGGCACCGAGTCCTTCAAACCGTCCGGCTCGATGAGCGCGAGCTTGTCGTCGCTGCGCACGAGAAGGGTCTCCCCTCGCGGCGACCATTCGGTGTAGGTCGCGTCCAGAGCGTCGAGGTTCGTCATCTCTCCCGTGGCGGTGAAGCCGATGTACCGCTCCGTCGTGCCGTCAAGGTGATATCGCGTGACCGTGAATCGCTTTGCATCCGCGCTGAAGTACGAATCGTCCCGCGGATAGCGGGGGATGAGATCGGGGTCGACGCGCGCGACCGTTTCCGCCACTCCGTCGTGCCAGACGCGGATCTCGTCCTCGTACCAGAAGTACAGGTCGTCGCCGCTCCAGCGAACCTCGGGCGAGGATGCGTCGATGGTCCCGGCGATGGTGCCATCGAGATTCACGTAGAGGTGCCCGTTATCCCGCCAGTACGAGAGGTACGCGCCCGATCCGGACCATTGCGGCCTGCTGCCCTGTCCGATCTCCTGGACCCTGCCACTTTTGAGGTAATAGACAGAGAGCTGAAGCTGCTCTTCGTAGCCGGTGATCGTGGTGTGTGAGGGGATCACGTCGATCCGCGAGATGGCGACCGCGCTCGAGTCCGCCGACCACGCCACGTTCGTGACGTTATCGAGCGCAGGTATGGTCGCGCGGTCGGTGCATCGAAGCAGGTCGACCGGCGCCGTCGCGCGAAGAGGTCGATCGTCGGGAAGAAGGATGTCCGGATCGTGATCGCTTGCTCGTGGGGCTTGCGCACAGGCGGAGAGGGTGACGACGAGCAGGAAGAAATACGCGAGACCCTTCCCCCTGCTCACACGACTCATTAAAGATGCGGAACCGCGAATGCGAAATGGTCAGGAGGTATCGAACGAATTTGTTACCCGAGCGAGCGAGCGAGCCAATGGGTTACGTGCGCGAAGAAGTTGAGCGCATCGCGAGGACAAAGACGGCGCCAAGCACCAGATGGATGACCAGTCCTCCCGCCGCTTGCGTAGGAAGATCGCCGACCACGACCTCGTAGCCGTTGATGAGGAGCTCGAGCGCTTGCACGACCACGTTGCCGACGAGAAGCGCGCGCAGAATTTCTCCGGACGCGTTCCGTGCCATCCAGTTGATCACGCCAAGACCGATGAGCGTCGCGCCAACGTCGCGCGCGAGCACCTTGGCCGCGACGGGTGTGGCGACACCGAACCCGGCCAGCATCGACTCCGGCGACACGAACAGTGCGAGCCCGAAAAGCACCGCCGCGATGCCCCCGATCATGAGCGCGAGCCGCGGACTCACGGCGCGGAGAGTAGGTCAAGGAACTAGTCTTCGCCTTCGTGGCGAAGCGTCAGCGTTTCGACATCCTGAGTTTCCCCGTGCCTGACTACGATGCGATCGAGCGCGAATGGCAATGGGCAGAGCGACTCGGCTTCGACCAGGGCTGGATCCCCGAGACGTGGACGATGTCCGATCGTTCGTATCTGGAGCCGTGGACGCTTCTCTCCGCGCTCGCACGCGCGACCAGCACTCTGCGGATCGGCACCTTGGTCGCGGTGCTCGTGCCGCGGCACCCAACGCTGCTGGCTGGGCATGTGCTCACCGTGGACCACGTCTCGAAGGGTCGGGTCGAGCTCGGAATCGGCGCGGGGGACGTACCGACGGACAGCGGCATCTTCGGGACGGCGCAGTGGTCAGCCGGCGAACGCGTGGAACGTCCCGCGGACGACCCGTGACGAGCACGGGTCGGCACTATTCGGTCACGGGCGCTCAACTGCCGGAACCGGTGCAACGGCCACGACCGCCTCTCGTCGTCGCCGGGGAAGGAAGAAAGAGTCTCCGTCTGGTCGCTCGGCACGCCGATGCCTGGGTAACCCTGGGCGGTCAGCCTCTGACGCCGGAGCGGGGCGTGCCTACCGTGAGCGAGGGCGAGGCTCTCCGGACGACGCGGGAGCGGGTGGCGATGCTCGAGGCCGACTGTCGCGAGATCGGTCGCGACCCGCGAGAGATACGCCGCATCGTCCTCGCGTATCGCAGGCACGTTGATCCACTCTCGTCCCTCGAAGCATTCGATGAATTCGTGGGGTCCTACGCGGAGATGGGGTTCGATGAATTTGTTTTCTACTGGCCGTCAATCCTCGCGACCTTCAGGGAACAGCGCGCGATGACGGTGTCGGAGCGGAGTACCACCGAGCAAATTGCGGCGATGAGGTTTTCAAAGGCAGAGCCTGGCAGCTGGGCGGTGAAAACTCGCTGAAGCTGCGGTCCCGACCGGGGTCGGGCCCAGAATATCGAAGCTTCGGCGCGATCGTAGTGGAGGGCATCGCAGACCTCGTTCGCCTGACGGGCACGGTGGCCTGAATCACGAGTCCGACACTTAGCGCCTGAAGTCGGCTCACTCGGGTCGAGGCTCGAGGCGTCCGTCGGCGCGTGGTTTCGCCACATGTCATGAGTTCGCGGTCGACGTATCGCGGAGAGTTCGGATAGGCGACGCCGCTACGGCGATGAACGGCAGCACCGCGGCGCCGGCAGCGAAGAGCATCGCTTCGCGCAGGCCGAATGCTCCTGCGAGTGCGCCGCCAAGGAGTGTTCCGATCGGGAATGCGCCGGTCCCGGCGGTTGTGGTCAGGCCGATAACGCGTCCTTGCAGCCGGTCCGGTACAAGTGCTTGCCTGACGCTCGTCGCTGACACGCCATAGAGCGAGCGCGCGAGACTCTCGAGGGTCCAGCCCACAGTGACGAACACGATCGCGGTCTGTCCGGTAGCGGTGGCCATCAGGAGGGTCGCCGGGCCGAACAGGAAGAAGGACACGACGACAACGCGCCCCACCCCGGCGCGCTCAGCGATCCTGTGGGCGAACGCCGCGCCAATCACTCCGCCGACTTGTCCGAGCGAGAGAATGACGCCGAGGGTGGCCGGCATCAGCCCGAGCACTCGCACCGCGTAGACGATCACGATCGCCCACAGAAGACCCAAAGCGAGGTTCGCAAGAGCGTGCCCGACGAGGAGCGGCCGCAGGTATGGGTCGGAGAGCAGGTACCTTGCAGCTTGGCGAAGTTCGGTTCGCAGCGATGTCATCTTCGGCTGCGGCTCGCGCTGGACCTGGTCGCGTGCGTTGGCTGAGGCGATGAGCGATCCAGAGATGAGGAACGAGGCGGCGTCGACCACGATCGCCATCGGCGCGCTGAGAAGCGTCACGAGGGCGCCGCCGATGCTCGGGCCCGCCGCCTGCGCCGCGACGATGGCCGCCTGCAGTTTCGCATTGGCCTCGACCAGTTGCGGACGTGGCACGACCGAGGGCAAGTAGGCCCCGGATGCGATGTCGAAGAGAACGTTGAGCGAGCCACCGATGAGCGCGACCAGGTAGAGCTGCGGGAGACTGAGCACGCCGAACACATACGCGACCGGCACAGACGCAAGCACGACGGCCCGGCCGAAGTCCGCGGCGACCATCACCGGACGCCGCTGCACACGATCGAGCCAGATACCGGCCGCGATCCCGAGCACAAGATTTGGGACCGTTGCTGCCGTCGCCAACGCGGCGACCTCGAATGCGCTCGCGTGAAGCACGAGAATCGCCGTCAGCGGGAGCGCAAGGAGGGTCACCTGAGTGCCCGCAGCACTGATCCCTGCGGCGGTCCACAGCCGCACGAAATCGTGGTGTCGCCAGAGTCCCGCCGGCCGCCACGCACAGACTTTCTTCGCGAACTCTTTCCCAGTCATGCGAGCGCGCCGTCTGCAGCGACTACGGCCCGGCGGCCGCGGCGGAAGCGCCAATTGAGCGTCGCGATCCGTGAGGCCGGATCATCAGCCGCCGATTCGTCTGGTCGATCTTCGAGGCCATTCGAATCCGCGACGGAAGAATTGTGACTGTGCGGCCGAAACCTTCGGTCGCGCCGCTGTTCGCATTGAGAAGTTCGATACTGCGGTCCCGACCGGATTCGAACCGGCGATCTCGTCCTTGACAGGGACGTATGCTAGGCCGCTGCACCACGGGACCATCGCTCAGAAACGCGCGATTTCGCGCGCTCCCCTCGCAGATTCATTGTGACAGACGCCCCTTGTTGGGGCAGGACCGGCTCGTGGTTTGGCGTGCGCGGCACGATGGCGTGGCACAGCGGCGCGCTCCGCCGCGGCGCGCAAGGCATTCGTCTCGAGCGAGCCCCAGGCCCGCCAGCGCCTTGGTTTTAGGTACGACCTTCGAGGGGGCGCTGGCGTGGCCTGTTAGGCGAGCGAGAGACGAGTGCCGCGAAGCGCCATGCGGCGGAGCGCGACGCGACGTCGGGTGGTTGATGGCCGCGCACGCAAAAAAAGAGGCGGGGAGTGCGCTTCCTTTCACTCCCCGCCCCGCCGGTGTGGCCGATGTCAGATCGCTAGATGGCGGCCGCGAACGCTCCCGGGCGCGTGCGCCGCGTTACCTCATTCACCAGGCGACTGGTCTTCCCAAGACCACCAAGCGTGAAGTCCAGTCCCGCTTCCCGAAGCTCCTCGTACCCAAGCCCGCGATACAGGCGGTTGCCCGCCACGAAGCACATCTCGTCGTAGAGGGAAGGCCATCCGGCGCCGCGCCGTTCGAAGCAGAACTGGATGAAGTCGATCGCCACTTGGGCGATGCGCTCGTCCGACAACCCCACGCCCTCCCCGATTGATGACCGGCGCATCATCGGCGGCACACCCCGCGATCACAAGAATGTTGTCCACGGAACAGTCCACAAGTTCGTCCACAGTCGCGCGTGCTCGTTATCCACAAAGTTATCGACAGTCGCTTACGCGACGTCATCGCGGTCTCCGCATGAAACCGCCGCCGAACTTCCGTCCTTCACGGACGTCGCGCGCGCTCGCGCGATCGAGCGCGCCGTCACCGAAGCGCGCGCGGACAGCGTCAAGAGCCGCGTTCAATCGCACTGTGCGCGCGTGATCGAAGAGACCGAGCTGCCGTCCGGCCTCGAGCCCGGAGACCGAGATGCCGATGAGGCGGACCGGGCTCGATCGTCCGTTCTCACGATCCTCGCGTAGCGCGTCGCGCAACAGTTGTCTTCCGACGCGATAGACAGACAGATCGTCGTCGGTGCCGACCGCGAGCGTGCGCTGCCGTGTGCGCGTCTCGAACGGCGCGACGCGCAATTTCAACGTGATCGTCTTCCCGCGATGCTCGCCGGCACGCAGCCGTTCACCGACGTGCTCGCAGAGACGGAGGAGCATCGATTCGAGCACGGTGGGATCCAGCGTGTTGCGGTCGAAGGTGTGCTCATGGCCGACCGACTTCGGCGCCATCCACGACTCGACGGTCCCTTCATCGATCCCGTTCGCGCGTTCCCAGATCGCGCGCCCGTGCTCGCCCAGTCGCGCCTCGAGCTGCGCTAGGTCGTAGCGGGCGAGATCGCCGATCGTCCGCATGCCCCAACCCTCGAGGAACTCGCGGGTCTTCGGGCCGACGCCCCAGAGCCGCTGCAGTTCGAGCGGCGCGAGGAATTGGGCCTCCGTGCCAGGTAGCACGACGACGAGGCCGTCCGGTTTTCGCAGATCCGACCCGACCTTCGCGCAGAGCTTGTTCGCCGCGACGCCGACCGAGAGCACGAGGCCGCACTTCGCGCGTACGTCGGCCTTGAGGTCTCGCGCGATCTGCTCGGCGCCGCCGAAGAGATGCTCGGTCGCCGTCACATCGAGGAACGCCTCGTCGAGGGAGATCGGCTCGACGAGCGGCGTGCGCTCCTCGAATAGCGCCATCACCGCATCCGACGCCTTGCCGTACGCCTCGTGATCACCCGGCACGAAGATGCCGTCGGGGCACAGCCGAGATGCGGTCTGCAGCGGCATCGCCGACCGGATGCCGAACGTGCGCGCCTCGTAGGAAGCGGCGGCAACGACGCCGCGGTCGCCCTTGTGTCCACCGACGATCACCGGCCTGCCCCGGTATTCCGGATGGTCGCGCTGCTCGACCGACGCATAGAACGCGTCGAGGTCGCAGTGCAGGATCGCACGGCGCTCGGTCTGCGTGGGGTCGCCCGGCTTGCCGCGGCCGATGACGGAGGGGCTCATGCGAAACGGACCCCGACCGTCTTCGCCTCGGGCGCGAGGAAGCGCGCGAGCCGCTCCCCCTCGGATTCGGCGGATGCGCGATCGCGCGGCGACAGCCGCATGAACGTTCGCACGCGGATGGTCGCGTCGGTCTTCGTCCGTTCGAGCGCCCAGATCCCTGAGACGAAGCCGTCAACGAGGAGGGAGGCTTCGATGATCCCGTTCTTCGCGTAGAGCGCCGGCAGGTGCTTCTTCGGTGTGATCCGGTCGCGGTCCTGGTACGCGATGAGCGCCTCGTCCCAGCGCGGCAGGTACCGCACCGGCGCGTTGACGTCCGCGCTGGGAAGCGGCGCGCGAGCCAGGTCGTAGAGCACACGCCTCTTCTCATCGGCGAACCGGGACCTGACCGCTGAACTTCGCGATGTCCCCGAGCGAAGCAGGTCCGAACGCGGCGAGGTATCGCGTGACGAGGCGCTCGAGCGCCGCGTCCTCGCTCGGCCGCGACCCGTTCTTTATCCAGTGGCGCGCCGCGACGTATGGGTGATCGGTGCCGCCGTGGTCCCAGCGGCCGGACGGCGGCGCGGCAACGAGGTCCGCGTGCGCGCTGATGAATCGCCAGATCAGCCAGTTGTACGGTCCGCCCAGCGCGCCGACCGTCTTCGTGATGTGCGCGACGACGTCGTCCTTCTGTCGAGGCGTCCGCGCGTACGACACGGCGAGGCGCGCGACGACCTTCGGATCGACGCCGTGGCCGATCTGCAGCCGGTTCCACGCGCCGCGCTGGAGATCCTGCGTCGCGACCGCGAACGCGTAGAAGTCGCGGGACGAGACGAGATGCAGCGTCCCGCGCATGAGGCGCGCGCGCACGACGGTGCGCTTCTTCTCGATCGCCTCCCACAGGGCCTCGCGCTTGAAGTCCCGGACCCGCGACCACAGCGCGACGTACGGGGACGGCGACCACTGCGCCTGGAGCGCGACGAGCCGCTCGATCGCGCTGACGACAGTCAGCTTCTCTCGTGCGAGGAGCATCTGGCGCGCGAGCATCGCCCGGTTGAGCTCACGCAGCGTGAGCGTGCGCTGCGGCGCGGGCGCGCGGGTCGCGGGGCTCACGCGCGCACCCCGTGGATCCTGGCGTCGGGGTAGTAGAAGCGCGCCAGTCTCTCGCCCTCCTCCATGAGGGCCACCTTGTCCGCTTTCTTCAGCGGTTTGAAGGGCTCGAGCGCGACGATCGCCTCCTTCTTGGTCGCGCTCAATCGGTAGCGACCGGAGACGAAGCCGTCGACGAGGAATGTCTGCCACACCTCGGCCGAGAAGATGACCTTCTTCTTGTACTCGGCCGGGAGGATCCGCGTCCTCTCGGCGGAATCGTGGCCGAGGATCGTGGCGTCGAAGCGCGCGAGGTACTTCGGGGCCGCGGGTGTCTCAGCCGGTGGCCGCGGGGCTCGCCGGAGGTCAAACAGCTCGCGTCCCTTCTCATCGCGGAAGCGAACGAGGTCCTTGATCCGCGCGAGCGCTCCGCGGATATGTGGCACTCGCACGCTGCTCCAAGTGGCGATGTCGGCGACGCTCGCCGGCCCGAAGGCCGCGAGGTGATGCCGCACGACGATGTCGTACGCGGCGTCCGCCTTCGGCGCCTTGCGCAGCGCGGCGGGCGGCGCGACGTGCCGCGCGAGCTGCCGGTGCTCGAAGTGCGCTCCGTCTGCATGCCAGACGAGACCGCTCGTCGCGAGTGCCGCCCACACGAACCAGCTGCGCAGGCGCTCGTCCTTCGCGGCGCTCTTCGGCATGTGCTCGGCGATGTGATCGCGGATCTCCTCGCGCGTGCGTGGCGTCTTCGCCGCGAACTTCATCACATCGGCATGCATCCGTTCGAGGTCCGCAAGGAGCGGTCCGCCGGGCGGACGCCACGCACCGAAGCGCCCGTCCATCGTCGCGAGCGAGTACGCCGCGAACTCACGGCGCGACACGAGGTGGAGCGTCGCACGCATGAGCGTGGCCTTGATGAGCTCGCCGTTGTCGATCGCCTTCGTGAGTTGATCGCGCTCGAATCCTTTGAGTCGCGTCCAGAGCGCGACGTACGGCGCGGGCGCCCACTGTGCCTGCAGGCCGCCGAGCCGCTCCACCGCGTCGACGACGCCGACCCTTTGCCGCTCGAGCAGCATCTGGCGCGCGAGAAGGGCGCGGTTCAGCTCACGAAGTGTGAGCGTGGGGAATGCCGGAATGGCGCGCGCGGGCATGGCCCGATGCTAGGTGAGGCGTCTGATGACGCCGATGACCTTGCCTTGGATCTGGATGTCGCGCGTGTAGATCGGCTGCATCTGCCCGTTCGCCGGCTGCAGGCGGATGCGGTCTTTCTCGCGGAAGAAGCGCTTCAGGGTCGCGCGGCTGTCCTCGAGCAGCGCGACGACGATGTCGCCGTCGCGCGCGGTGTTCTGCGACTGCACGACGACGTAGTCGCCGTCGTCGATGTGGTCCTCGATCATCGATTTCCCGCGCACGCGAAGGACGAACGTGTCGCGGCCCTTCGCCGCGAGCTCACCGGGGATCGAGAGCGATTCGCTCTTGTCCTCGTATGCGTAGATCGGCTCGCCCGCGGCGATCTCGCCGACGATCGGCGCCTGGACGACGCGACCACCGAACGAGCCGGGGATCGAGAGCGCGCGCGAGCGGGTGGCGTCCTTTTGAAGCTTCCCCTCGCGCTCGAGCTTTAGGAGGTGGTGGTGGACCGCCGACGTCGACGCGAGGCCGACCGCCGCGGCGATCTCGCGCACGGTCGGCGGGTAGCCACGCTCGCTTATTCGCTCGCGGATGAAGTCGAGGATCCGCTCCGCCCGCTGCTGGTCCTGCTTGGTCATGCGCCATGGACCATACCGAACGGATGTTCTGATGTCAAGCGTGGCCGCAGAATCGCGCCGATGCCCGTCGAATCGGCTCTCGTCATCGACTACGCGACACGCACGATCTGGGCGCTCCTCGTCGTCGTCGCGGCGCTCCTGGTCGCCCGCGCGGTGCGCCGCGCGACGATGCGAATGCTCGCCCGAGGCCGTGCGCAGGCGAATGTCACCATCCTCCTCGGTAACCTCGCTCAGGTGCTCGTCATCGTGCTCGGCATCCTGGGCGTCCTCGCGATCTACACCCGCGACGCGTTCGGCTGGATCCTCACGTCGTTCAGCGTCATCGGTCTCGTCGTCGGCCTTTCGTTGCAGGACATCCTCAAGAACTTCTTCGCCGGCGTGTGGGTCCTCGTCGAGCGGCCGTTCCGCATCGGCGACACCATCAGCGTCATGGGCGAGAGTGGGACCGTCGAGGAGATAGCGTTCCGCACGACGATGCTGAAGACGGCCGACGGCCGCGAGGTCATCGTCCCGAACGCCGTCTTCATGACGAGCGCGGTCACGAACATCACGCGGTTCCCGACGCGGCGCGCGACCGTGTGGCTCATTCTGGACGACGCGCAGAAGCCCATCGGTGCCGATGCGATACGCGAGGAGCTCGCGAAGGTGCCGAGCGTCGCACCGGAGCCCAAGCCGACGGTCGAACTACGCAGCGTCAGCGAAGGCAAGGCGCACTACCTCGTCGCTTTCTGGGCGGCCGACCGCGACGCCGCGGCATCCGCTGCGATAAGTGTTCTGCGGGCACAGTTCCCGCAAGGGGAGGTCCACGGTGCCTAGTCGCAGCTTCCGTCCACGCAACTGGGGCGAGGCGTTCGAGACGGCGCGAAAGATGCCCACGTACGCACGTCTCATCTGGGGCCTCGCGCGCGATCCGCGCGTGCCCGTGCAGCAGAAGGCGGTGCTCGCTGGGATCGCCGCGTACCTTGCGTTCCCGATCGATCTCATCCCCGACTTCATCCCGGTGCTCGGCGAGCTCGACGATCTCGCGGTGCTCGTGCTCGGCCTCGACTGGTTCATCCGCAACGCGCCTCCGGAGGTCGTCGACGAGCACATGGCAAGGATCGCGCGTCACGAGGACACGCTCTCGAAAGATCTCGAGAAGGCTGGCGGTCTGCTGGAGGATCGCGCGAAGGAAGTGCGCGCTACTCTTGACCGCATCATGTCGCGCGAGCGTGAAGGGGGAGACGGTCAGCAATGAGCCAGCGCGATGAAGGCGGCGGCTTCTTCGGCGCGATCGAGGCGCTGCTCGCGATCATCGGTGCGCTAACGCTCATGGGCATCATCGCCGTCGCGGCGTCCGTCCTCGCATGGGAGATGGAGCTGCGCAAGAGCGAACAGAACGGCGCGCTCACCGAGCCCACGACCCCTCCCAGCTCCTAGTCCTGCCCGTGCGCGTCATCCTGAGGCGCGAGGTCCGCGGTCTCGGCCGCCCCGGTGAGGTGAAGGACGTCGCGGACGGCTACGCGCAGAACTTCCTCCTCCCGCGCGGGCTTGCGATCGAGGCGACGGCGGGGGAGCTGAAGCACCTCGCGCAGGAGCGCGAGGCGAGCAAGGTGAAGAAGGACCGGGCGCACGCCGACGCCGAACAGCTCGCGGCACGCCTTTCGACGCTCACGCTCGTCTTCCGCCTGAAGGCGGGCGGGCAGGGCAAGACCTTCGGATCGGTGACGAACAAGGACATCGCCGAGGCGCTTCAGCGCGAGCACGGGGTGTCCGTCGACCGGGCGAAGATCCACGTCCCCGAGCCGCTGCGCTCGCTCGGCCCGCACGCGGTCGAGATCCGACTGCTGCCTGACGTGCGCGCGAAGGTGACGGTCGCGGTCGAGCCCGCCTGAACTCCCCCCGGGTGATACGGCGAGCGGGGTAGCACTTCACGCATTCCCGGATAGCCCAAGGTCCGCCCGTTACGCGCGCGCGAGGGGGGACCATCGAGCGATAGGCGCGCGTGCGCCGCGGCCGCAGTCTTTCGCTCGTGATCGACAGCGCGAAGCGTTCTGACCTCGACCTCCTCATGCGGAGCGCGGAGGAGATGCTGCTCGTCGCGACCGACGAGTCCAAGCTGCTCGCGCTCGCGACTGAGCTCCTCGGTGGGCAGTACGGCTACGGCGCGCGCTACGTGATGCTCCACGACCCCAAACGCCATGAGCTCTACATGGGCGGCTCGTCAGGCGAGTACTCCGACGACGAGCGAGCCCGCGCCTATCGCGCGCCGGAGGCCGTCGGCCTCAACGGCGCCTGCTTCCTCAGCCGGCAGGTCGTGAACGTCGCGGATGTGCGCGCGGACGCTCGCTACATCGAAGTGCTGCCGTCGTGCCGCTCCGAGATCTGCGTGCCGATCGTCGCGGGCGATCAGACCCTCGGCATCCTCGGCTTGACATCGGACAAGGCTGCCGCGTTCTCGAGCGACGACGAGCGGTTCCTTCAGACGTTCGCCCGTTTCCTCGCGATGGGTCTCGTGCACGCGCGCACGCACCAGGCGCGTCACAAGGACATCGCGGAGCTGCAGGCCGTGAGCGAGGTCGCGAGGCGCGCCGCAGCGCTCGACCTCTCGGCGACGCTCTCCTCGGTCTGCGATTCGTTCCGTCGCCTCACGACGTCAGACTCGGTCGCCGTCTACCTGTGGGACGCCCGCCTCGAGCGACTCAGCGCATCGGCGCTCTCGTTCGATCCCGAGCTCTACCCCACTGAGTACGAGCAGCTTGTACGCGCGCAGCCGCTGATCCTCGGTGAGGGCATGATCGGCTGGGCCGCGCTGCATCGTGAGGCGATCCGCATCGACGATGTCGCCGCTGACGGACGCGCGCTCGCCATCAAGGGCATCCCGCTCGGGAAGAAGTCCGCGATCGTCATCCCGCTCGTGGTCGAAGGCAAGCTCGTGGGCGTCGCGCGCGCCGTGAAGATGGGCGTGCGCTCGTACACCGACGATCACTTCCGTTTCGCGCAGACGCTCGCGTCGCAGGCCGCGCTCGCGATAGCGGCCGCCGAGGCGCACGAGGAGATCCGCCGCCTGTCGGTGACCGACGAGCTCACCGGCGCGTACAACACCCGTCACGTCATGCAGCGCCTGCGCGAGGAGCTCGAGTTCGGCCGCCGCCACAAGGACTGCGTCTCGCTGCTCGTCATCGACGGCGACTGCATGAAGCAGGTGAACGACCAGTTCGGGCATGCCGAGGGCAACCGTCTCATCGCCGAGCTCACGGATGTGATGCGCTCGGCGCTTCGCGTGACCGACGTGCTCGGACGGTTCGGCGGCGACGAGTTCACGATCGTCCTTCCGCGCACGTGCTCGCGCGACGCGCTGAACGTCGCCGAGCGGCTGCGCCAAGCCGTCGCGACGCACCTCTTCCGCACCTCGTGGGGCGAGCCGATGCGCGCGACGGTGAGCGTCGGCGTCGCGAGCTCGCCGCAAGACGGCATGAGCGGCGACGAGCTCTTCCGCGCGGCCGATGGATCGCTCTACGCGGCGAAGCAGGCGGGCCGCAACCGCGTCGTGACCGCGAGCGCCGTCGCCTAGACCTCGGCGCGCGTCTCCCCGAGATCGCGGAAGCGCGTGAGCTCGGACTGGAAGTGCAGATCGAAGTCGCCCGTCGGGCCGTTCCGATGTTTCGCGAGCTTCAGGCGCACGACGTTCTCGTCGCGATCCTTGCGGTCCTTCTGCCAGAGGAACATGACGAGGTCCGCATCGGCCTCGAGCGCTCCGGATTCCCGAAGATCCGAGAGCATCGGCTCGGTGCCGCGCGTCTCGATCTGGCGCGAGAGCTGCGAGAGCGCGAGGACCGGCACCTGCAGCTCGCGCGCGATCGCCTTGAGCGCTCGACTGATGCGTGCGACCTCCTGCACCCGCCCCTCATCGTCGCCCGCGCCCTCGATGAGCTGGAGGTAGTCGACGACGAGCAGGTCGAGGCCGCGCTCGGCTTGAAGGCGCCGCGACTTCGCGAGGATGTCGGTCACCGTGAGCTGGCTCGACTCCTCGACAAAGATGGGCGCTTTCTGGAGGCGGTCCGACGCGTCCGAGATCGAGACGAACTCCGCCGGCGAGAGACGGCCGCGGCGCATGCGGTTGCCGTCGATCTCGCTCGTCATCGAGATGAGGCGCTGCACGATCTGCATCTCGCTCATCTCGAGGGAGAACACCGCGCACGTCTTGCGTTCGACCGCCGCGGCCTGCCAGACGATGTTGAGCGCGAAACTCGTCTTGCCGAGGCCGGGACGTCCCGCGAGGAGGATGAGGTCGGACGGCTGTAGGCCGCCGGTCTTCGCGTCCAGCGATGTGAAGCCGGTCGGCACACCGACATGCTGGTCGTCGGCGCGCTGCGTGATCTGATCGGCGAATCGACGAAGCGCGATCTCGAGCGGGACGACATCGCGGTGAAGGTTCGACTCGGACACCGCGAAGAGCAGCTCCTGCGCATCTACGACCGCGCTCTTCGCGTCTTCGCGCGTGAGCGCGAGATGCGCGATCTCGTTCGCCGCTCCGATGAGACGGCGCAGGAGAGCTGTGCGCTCGACGATCGTCGCGTACGTCTCCGCGTGGGCGACCGTCGGCACGTTCTGCATGAGGCCGACGAGGAACTGCGCGCCACCGATGTTGTCGAGCTCGCCGCGCGCCGCGAGCTCGGCCTGCACCGTCTGGAACCCGAGCGGCTCGCCGCGCTCCCACACGCGCTCGATCGCGCCGAGGATGAGCCGATGCGGCTCACGCGAGAGCTCGGCCGGTGCGATGCGGCCGCGCACGGTCTCCTCGTAGACGCGCGCGTCGATGAGGATCGCGCCGATGAGGCTTGCCTCGGCCTCGGGCTTCTCCGGGGGCGGTTTGGGACCAGTGCGCACGAGATCGAGCGTCATACCGGCATGTCCGTATCCGGCGCCTTGCTGAAGAACCGCGCTTGTTCGGACGCGAACAGTAGCGAGAACGGGCCCGTCGGGCCGTTGCGGTTCTTCGCGACGCTGCCATGGATGAGGCGCGGGGCGCCGGGCGGCGTGTCCTCTTTGTCCCTCCAGAGCATGAGGACGATGTCGGAATCCTGCTCGAGGCCGCCACTTTCGCGAAGGGTCGAGAGCTTCGGCTCGAGGCCGGAATCGCCGGCGGCGCGGGAGAGCTGTGAGAGACCGATGACGACGACGTTGAGCTCGCGGGCCAGCGACTTGAGATTGCGCGTGATCGTCGAGATCTCCTGCACGCGGTTCTCCTCGTCTTCGCCGGTCCGCATGAGCTGGATGTAGTCGACGACGATGACCTCGAGCCGATCGTTGGTGCTCGCGCGGCGCGCTTTCGTGCGCAGCTCCATGATCGAGATGCCCGGTGTGTCGTCGATGAGGATGGGCAGACCGGCAAGAGAGCTCGCGGCCTCCGTGTCGAAGACATTGCCGGTGCGCAGCGCGAGGAGATCGCTGCGGCTGTTCATCGCGAGGAAGCGCGAGACGATCTGCTTCGTGTCCATCTCGAGCGAGAAGATCAGCGTGGGGTGACCGTGTTTCGCGATGTTGAACGCCAGTGCGAGCGCAAGGCTCGTCTTGCCGACGGATGGCCGAGCCCCCAAGACCACGAGATCACCTTGCGTGAAGCCCTCGGTGTAGAAGTCGAGCTCGCGGAAGCCGCTCGGGATACCCGACACCTCATAGGGGCGATCCATGCGGTCGGATAGGTGCTGGAAGTTGTCCTGAAGCGCGGTCTGGATGTGGCGCAGCTGGGTGTTCGCGGTGTCGTCTCGGAGCGCGAAGAGCCGCTGCTCCGCCTTGTCGAGCGTGATCGGCATGTCCGTCGGCTCGCTGTACGCGTCCGCCGCGATCTGCGTCGCCGCGCCGAGGAGACGGCGCAGGATCGCCTTGTCGCGCACGACGTGCGCGTGACGTTCGATCTCCATCGCGGTCGCGACCCGTGCCACGAGATCCGCGAGGTACGCGGCGCCGCCGACACGGTCGAGCTCCTCACGACGCGCGAGCTCGACCTGCACGGTGAGCGTGTCGATGCGCTCGCGGCGCTGGAGCAATTCGTAGATCGCGCCATAGATCCGCTGATGGCGCGCGACGTAGAAGTCGTCGGTCGCGAGGACGTCCGCGATCTTGAAGATCGCGTCGCGATCGATGAGCAGCGCGCCGAGCACCTGTTGCTCGGCAGGCTCGTCGAAGGGGACCTGCCGGTCGGTCCTCGTCTGGAGGGTCATAACTTTATATAGAACAGATGTTCAATAGTGTCAAGGATGGCGGAGACCTCTCATTCGCCGTTCGGATCGGACTTGCTCGCGCCAGTCGCGCGATCGGTCCGCGGTTGTCAGAGTGAGTGCGGCGTCAAACGCTGGTGCACAAACTGTCAACGTTCACAACTCATAACTTCGTGGAAAAGCGGAGTTAGAGCCCGTAGATGCGCGTTCTGGTGACCGGCGGCGCCGGATTCCTCGGCAGCAATCTCGTCGACGCCCTCGTCGCGCGTGGCGACACAGCGATCGCGCTCGACGACCTGTCGACGGGTAGCCGAACCAACCTCAAGCCCGGCGTCACGCTGCGTGTTGCCGACGTATCGAACGAGGCGGCGCTCTACCAGGCCGTGACAGGGCAGGAGTTCGAGGTGATCGTCCACTGCGCGTCGAAGACGAAGGTCGTCGAGTCGATGGAGAAGCCAGAGCTCTATCGGCGTGTCATCGTTGACGGGACGCGCAACGTCCTCGCGCTCGCCCGGGACCGGCGCGCGAGGATGCTCGTGAACATCTCGACCGGCGGCGCGATCTACGGCGAGACGCCGACCTGCGCGACCGAGGAGACGAAGACCGAGCCGCCGTCGAACTACGGCAAGTTCAAGCTCGAGGCCGAGCGCCTCGCGGCGGAGGCGCCGATCCCGACCATCTCGCTGCGGCTCGGGAACATCTATGGCCCGCGCCAGCGCACCGACCTCGAGGGCGGCGTCGTGGCCATCTTCGCCGCGGCGTGGAAGCGGGGCCAGCCGCTCACCGTGTTCGGCGACGGCGAGGACCAGCGGGACTACGTCTACGTCGGGGACGCCGTCGACGCGATCACGAGCGCGTTCGCCGGCACGTGGACCGGCGTGTTCAACGTGGGCACCGGCGTCGCGACGAGCGTGAAGATGCTCATCAGGGTCATGGCCGAAGTACTCGGTCCGCCGCCGCAAGTCTTCTACACCGCGGCGCGCGCCGGCGGCGCCGAGCTCGAGCGGTCATGCCTGGACGCCTCGAAGGCGACGCAGACCGGGCTCTGGCGGCCGAAGACCACGCTCGCCGATGGGCTCCGTCTGACGCTCGCTGCCTAAAGGGAAGCGCTCGCTCGACCGTGCGCTAGGATGCGCGCCGGGGAGACGCGGGGATGGCCTTCGCTGACAAGACGCTCACCTGCCGCGAATGCGGGAACGCCTTCGTGTGGAGCGCGGGCGAGCAGGAGTTCTATCAGCAGAAGGGCCTCGTTCACGAGCCGCAGCGCTGCCCCGACTGCCGCAAGCGCGCGAAGGAAGAGCGTCGCGCGGCGCGCGCCGCGAACATGCACGACATCACCTGCAGCAACTGCGGCAAGGCCGCGCAGGTCCCGTTCGAGCCGCGGACGGATCGTCCGGTGTTCTGCTCCGAATGCTTCGAGGAGAAGCGCACGGCGCAGCGTCCCGCCTGAACGGCGCCGACGCGAACGCGGAACGACGCGACTGAGCGCCGACGCGACGGGTGCTCCTCGAGCGAGCATCTGGGCACAGCCGGCACATGCTGCCGTCGTACGGCTCGGCTTCGCCTTCGCCGGCTGCTTGGCGTGTCGCCTTCGGCCCACGCCGCAGTAGCCAGCAGCGAGCGAGAGGAGTAACCCGGAGAAGGAGGCGCGCGAAGAACGAGCGTCGGGCGCGTGCCGCGTGTGCGCGCGCCGCCGGCGATAGCCTCGAAGCGTGCGGACGTTCCTTGTCGGTGTGCTCGTCGGCGTCCTCGTGTCGATCGCGACCGGCGTCGGCATGTTCCTCGCGCTGGGCAGTTGGCTCGCCACCGAGGATCCACTCGCGAAATCGGACGCGATCGTGGCGATCTCCGGCGACACCGGCGCGCGCACCGACACCGCGGTCAGGCTGTGGAAGGACGGATGGGCGCCGGTGATCATCTTCTCCGGCGCCGCGATCGACCCCGAATCGGTGAGCTCGGCCGAGATCATGCGGCGCGAGGCCGTTCGCCAGGGCGTGCCCGAGAACGCCACGTTCATCGAGCCCAACTCCACGACCACCGAAGGGAACGCGACGGAGGTCGCGAAGCTCATGACACAGCGCAAGCTCGGCTCCGCGATCCTTGTCACCAGCCCGTGGCACCAGCGGCGGGCGTCGATCGAGTTCTCGCGCGCGTTCGAGCCGCACGCGATCAAGCTGCGCAACTACCCTGCACGTGACTCGCAGTGGAACGCCGTGCTTTGGTGGCAGCACGAGCCGATGCGCTCGCAGACGCTGCTCGAGCTCGCGAAGCTCGGCTCAGTGATCCTGAGTAGCGCTCGCTGACTCTCGCGCGGCAGCGCGCGCGGCCATAACATTCATTCACGTGCCCGTGACGGCCGTCGTCGGTGCCCAGTGGGGCGACGAGGGCAAAGGGAAGATCACCGACCTCCTCGCGCAGGAGGCGGATGTGGTCATCCGGTACCAGGGTGGCAACAACGCCGGGCACACCGTCGTGAACCAGCACGGGACGTTCAAGCTGCATCTCGTGCCATCGGGGATCTTCAATCCGAACGCGCTTTGCATCGTCGGGCCAGGCACGGTCGTCGATCTGAAGGTGCTGTGCGAGGAGCTCCGCAATCTCGAGGCGCACGGCATCAGCACGGCGAATCTGCGCGTCTCCGATCGCGCGCACTTGCTCATGCCGTACCACACGCTCCTCGACCGGCTCGACGAGCGTGAGCGTGGGCGGCAGAAGCTCGGCACGACGGGACAGGGCGTCGGCCCCGCGTACGCGGACAAGGTGGCGCGACATGGGATCCAGGTCTACGAGGTGCGCGACCCCAAGCGGTTCCGCGCGCACGTCGCGCATGAGCTCGAGACGAAGAACAAGGTCATCGAGCGCTTTGGCGACAAGCCGCTCGACGCGAAGCAGGTCGCGGACGAGGTGCTCTCGGCCGCGGCCACGCTCGGCGATCGCATCGTCGACACGCTGCCGCTCGTCGAGGACGCGGTGCGGACCGACGCGCGCGTCCTACTCGAGGGACAGCTCGGCGCGATGCGCGACCTGGACTGGGGCATCTACCCGTACGTGACCTCGTCGAACCCGCTGGCCGGCGGTGCCGCCGTGGGCGCGGGCATCCCGCCGCGCTACATCACCCGTGTCATCGGCGTCGTGAAGGCCTACTCGACGGCGGTGGGCGAGGGGCCGTTCCCGACCGAGATGCATGGGAAAGAGGGCGACGCGCTCCGCGAGATGGCCAACGAGTACGGCGCGACGACGGGGCGCCCGCGCCGGGTCGGGTGGTTCGACGCGGTCGCGGCGCGGCACGCGCATCGCCTCAACGCGTTCACCGAGCTCGCGGTGACCAAGCTCGACGTGCTGGGTGCGTATCGGGAGATCCCGTTCTGCGTCGCGTATCGCCTCGATGGCCGAACGACGACCGACATGCCGCCGACCGCGGTGCTCGAACGCGCCACGCCGGTGTACGAGACGTGCGTCGGCTGGTGTGGCGCCTTGGCGGGCGTATCGGATCGCGATCACCTTCCGAAGGCCGCACGTGACTACCTCGCGAAGATCGAAGCGAGCGTCGGCGCGCCCATCGGCATGGTCGGAATAGGGCCGGAACGCTCGGCCACGTTGTTATAGTCGCCGCCAGTGTCGCTACTCGATATCGCGTTCCCCTACCGGCAGAAGAAGAACTTCGGGGCGGCCTCGTTCGCGCTCATCTTCATCGTGATCATCCTCGAGGTCGAAGCCCTCGTACTCGTCGCGCTCGGCGTCGTCGCGGGCCGTATGGACCTGTTCCTCGACCTGCAGGAGGTGATCCTGCCGGGGGCGTGCCTCATCGCGCTCTCGGCCTCGATCGTGTTCTGGTGGCGCGCGCGCCAGTGGACGAAGCAGCGCGTCGAGATGCTCAACCTCTGGGCCGGCGGCGGCACCTCGTTCGGCGAGAACGTCGCGAAGACGCGCACGACCCAGAAGTAACCCGCGACCTCATACCTCCCTACGACCTGCGGGTCATGCCCACCTAATACCTCGCGTACGACCTCCGAGTGGACTTTGGCCGCGCGGCGCTGGTCGTACTACCAATGGGGCCACTTTCTCCCCCTGACTTGCGATTTGCGATGTCTCGCCACGCCGGAGAGTGACGGCACAACGAACCGCGGCCGAGACGGAACGACCGGCGGATGCGGAAAAGGAAAGGGACAACGCAGATGCGCAAGCTCAATCTTCTGGCGGGCATGGCGCTCGCGGGCATGGTCCTTCTCGGCCTGACCGCGACT
>Ga0209057_1000688_pt1 | contig 29474 bp, 28 predicted proteins | sample GraSoiAngelo_146_FD_185903 | JGI IMG/M metagenome (GOLD analysis project Ga0209057, IMG submission 185903) | Grasslands soil microbial communities from the Angelo Coastal Reserve, California, USA - 14_1009_05_30cm (SPAdes) (version 2) | ecosystem: Environmental > Terrestrial > Soil > Grasslands ... | reverse complement strand
GTCCTTGTCGACCCCGGTCAGGTAGAAGCTCGCGCCCGTCCCGCCGGCCATCAGGCTCGCGGCGGTGAAGTTCCACGCGATCTTGCAGCCCGCGTCGGGGTCCTTCGGATCGATCTTGGGAAAGGGGTAGCCGAAATAGAAATCGGGCACCTTGCCGGTCGCCTTGTCGCGGAGCCCGCAGGTGGCGGCGTCGAGGTCGTACTTGCCGGCATTGGCCTCCGACGCCTCCCAGAAGGGGCGGCTGTAGTTGTCGTGGAAGCGGCCGGGGTCGGCGGGGACTACCCGGAACCAGTACTCGCCCGCCTTTACGCGTCGCAGCACGGGCTCCGGGATGAGGTCCTTGCCCCGGTCCCAGGTGTTCGCGTCGAGGGTCCAGGGCTGATCCACTTTCGGCGCATCCGCCGCCCACGTGGTCGCCAGGGACGACAAGAGCACGAGCGCTGCCCTCCAGCCCACAGATCCAGGCCTTCGCATTATGGGGGACGGTGTACGGGAGCGGCGCCGGCGAAGCAAACCCGGAACGCGAAGAAAAGACGAAGGTACCTGCCGTTTTTTCGCATTTTTCTCGTTGACCGGGGTCCGCGAACCGCGCTAACGGACGCCAGCGACGCCGGCCGGACAACCGGCACGGAAGGAGAGACCGGTGAACAGGAGACTCGCACTGGCAGGGCTCGCGAGCGCGTTGCTCGCGCTGGTCAGCCTCAGTGTGGGGGGCGTGGAAGCCCAGACCGGTCCGAGCTGTGCCGCGGCCAAGAAGAAGATCGCGGGCAAGAAGGAGAAGCTCCTGACCTGTGACTCCGCGGCGGTCGTGAAGGGCGTGTCGCCCGATGCGGACTGCCGCTGAAGGCGCGCAACGCCTTCAGCGCCGCGTGGGACATGCGGCACGCAGAAAGTGGTGGGCGCCAACTGCTGCCAGTGCCCCCCCAACCCCGCGAAGTTCCCGCACCCGCAGTACTGCTTCGACACGACCATCAGCTCCTGCGGGAGCGTGTGTACGAAGACCGCCGGTGTGGCGTGCGGCCCCAACTCGGAGACGTGCCGGGGGCAGTGAGCGATACACGCGACTCCCAGACCGGCGACGGACCATGAGCGAGGCTCCCGGTCGGCGGCCGATCGTCCCCTTCCTGCGCTTGCCGGCGGACGGCGAGCCGTACCTTGCCGGGCAGCGCTGCACCGCCTGCGGCGCGGTTTTCCTCGGGCGGCGGCTCGCGTGCAGCCGGTGCACCGCGCGCGGACCCTTCGAGGAAGTCCGGCTGTCGCGCACCGGGAAGCTCTGGGTGTACTCGATCGTCCACCAGTCCTCACCGGGTGTTCCTGTGCCCTACGTGGCCGCCATCGTCGACCTCCCGGAGGGCGTGTCCGTGCGCTGCAGCCTGATCGACGTCCCGCCCGATCCCGCCGCGCTGTCCTTCGGCATGCCGGTCGAGATGACGACCCGCGTCAGCCAGCAGGACCGCGAGGGGAACGACGTGGTGGCGTTCTACTTCCGTCCCCTGCGGGAGGGAGGCGCGTGATGCGGGACGTCTACGTCGCGGGTGTCGGCATGATCAGGTTCGGACGCTACCGGGAGCGGGACGTGCCGGATCTCGGCGGCGAGGCCGTGCTGCTCGCGCTCGACGACGCCGGGCTCGCGCTGCGCGACGTCGAGCTGCTGGCCGCCGGCTCGCTCTTCCAGGCGAACGCGATGGTGGGGCAGCGCATCCTGCAGCAGGTCGGCCAGACCGGCATCCCCGTGGTCAACGTCGCTAACGCCTGCGCCACGGGCTCGACGGCCTTCCGGGAGGCGTGGCTCGCCGTCGCCGCGGGAGAGCACGAGGTCGCGCTGGCCGTCGGCGTGGAGCAGATGGGGAAGATGGGGCTCCTCGGCGGGGGCGGCGGCTCGGGGGTGCGCACCGAGGGTGTGCTCGGCAGCGGCCTCATGCCGGCCGTGTTCGGCCAGGCGGGGATGGAGCACATGCGGCGCCACGGCACGACGCAGGCGCAGTTCGCCAAGGTGGCCGTGAAGAACCACCGGCACTCCACCCGGAACCCCCTGTCGCAGTACCAGGTGGAGGTGAGCCTCGACGAGGTGCTGAACGCCCGCATGGTCGCCTACCCGAACACGCTCTACATGTGCTGCCCGACGGGCGACGGCGCGGCCGCGGCCGTCGTCGTGTCGGCCGCGAAGGCGCGGCAGCTCGGCGTGGGCGTCAAGGTCCTCGCCTCCGTGCTCACCTCCGACCCGTGGAGCGAGCGGGACCTGACGCTGCCCGACGTGAACACGCTCACGCGGTCCGCGGCCTCGCGCGCCTACGAGCGTGCCGGCGTCGGGCCCGAGGACCTGGACCTGGTCGAGCTCCACGACTGCTTCGCGACGGCCGAGCTGCTGCACTACGAGAACCTCGGCCTGTGCGCCGAGGGCGAGGCCGGGCGGCTAATCGACACGGGCGAGACTGCCCACGGCGGCCGCATCCCCGTCAACGTCTCGGGCGGCCTGCTCTCGAAGGGTCACCCGCTCGGCGCGACCGGGGTCGCCAACATCTTCGAGATCGTCCAGCACCTGCGGGGCAGGGCCGCCGCCCGCCAGGTCGACGGAGCCCGCGTCGGCCTCGCGCACGTCATCGGTCTCGGCTCGGCGTGCACGATCAACATCCTCGGCGTGTAGGGCGCGCGGACGGCGACTACCGCAGGCGGAGGATGTGGCGGCGGGGGTCGATGGAGTAGGTGAAGTGGTCGAGGAAGCTGAGGCCGATCACCCCGTCGAGGGGCGGCGGCACGGCGGGGTGGACGACGGCCATGACGTCGCGCGTGCGGTTCCCGCCGACGTCGATCGAGCGCAGCTGGACGAGCGGGGCGGTGACCGTGCCATTCGCCGTCTGCAGCTGGATCATCTGATGATCTGGCTGATGATCTTGGCCCTTCGGGGCCAGGCCGAGCCGGCGGGCCACGGCCGGCGTGAGCACGCAGAGGCTCGCCCCGGTGTCGAGGAGGAAGAGACCGCTCACGGTACCGTCCAGCGTGGCGCGGACCCGCCAGGCGGCGCCGTCGCCGTCGAGGGGCACCTCGCTCTGGGCGCCGGACGCCCACTCGGCTCGAGCCGGTTCGGCGAGGAGAACGCTCGCGACGCCGAGCAGTAGGACGAGACGGGTCACCCGCCGGCGGACGAGGCCGTGTTTCCCTGGCGCTCCTCCAGGCAGAGGCGCACCTTGTGGACCAGGTCGAGACCGCTGAACGGCTTGGTGATGTAGTGGTTGGCGCCGAGGGCGATCCCCTTCTCGATGTCCGCCGGGGTCGACTTGGCGGTGAGGAAGATGACGGGGAGCGTCTTGGTCGCCGGGTTCGAGCGGATGGCCCGCAGGACCTCGTAGCCGTCGACGTCCGGCATCATGATGTCGCAGATGACGGCGTCGAGCGGCTCCTGCGCGAGGACGGCGAGCGCCTCGCGGCCGCCCGGGCACTTGATCGGGTGCATGCCCTCGATGCGCAGCCGCGTCTCCACCAGCTCCGCGATCAGCGGATGGTCCTCGACGATCAGGATGCGCGGCTTGTTCTCCGACTCCATGGAATGCTCCTCTCCTCGGCTCTACGTGTGGTCGAACAGGAGGTCATCGGCCTTCACGCCCGCTGCCACCAGTCGCTCGAAGTACCGGCTGCGGAAGCCGGTGGTCCGGAAGTGCCCCCGCACGGCTCCGCGGTTGTCGATGCCCGTCTGGGCGAACTCGAAGATGTCCTGCATCTGGATGGCCTCGCCCTCCATCCCGACCATCTCGGTGATCTTGAGGACCTTGCGCGTGCCGTCGGACAGGCGCGTGGCCTGGACGATCACGTGGATGGCGGAGGTGAGCTGCTGGCGGACGGCCTTGAGCGGCAGGTCGACGCCGGCCATCAAGACCATCATCTCGATGCGGCTCAGGCAGTCGCGCGGATTGTTGGCGTGGACGGTGCTGATCGAGCCGTCGTGGCCGGAGTTCATGGCCTGCAGCATGTCGAGCGCCTCGCCGCCGCGGACCTCGCCGACGATGATACGGTCGGGGCGCATGCGGAGCGCGTTGCGCACCAGGTCGCGCGCCGTGATCTCGCCCTTGCCGTGGATGTCCGGCTGACGGGTCTCGAGCGGCACCACGTGGGGCTGCTGGGGCTGCAGCTCGGCCGAGTCCTCGATGGTGAGGATGCGCTCGTGCTGCGGGATGAAGCTCGTCAGACAGTTGAGGAGGGTCGTCTTCCCGCAGCCGGTGCCGCCCGAGATGATGATGTTCAGCCGCGCCTGCACGACGGCGCGCAGGTAGCGGACCATGTCGTCGGTCAGGCTGCCGAAGCCCACGAGGTCTTCGAGGAGATAGGGGTCACGACCGAACCGCCGGATGGAAAGGCAGGGGCCGCGCAGCGCGAGCGGGGGGATGATGGCGTTCACCCGCGAGCCGTCGGGCAGCCGGGCGTCGACCATGGGCGAGGAAGCATCCACCCGCCGTCCGACCGCAGACACGATGGACCGGATGAGATCCATAAGGTGCTCGTCGTCGCGAAAGCGAACGTCGGTGCGCTCGAGCCGGCCGGCGCGCTCGACATAGACGGCGTCCGGGCCGTTCACCAGGATGTCGGAGGTGTCGTGGTGCTGGAGCAGGGCCTCGAGAGGCCCGAAATCGACGGCCTTGCCATTCACCTTCGGCCGGTCCGGCGCGGACCCGTTTGGCGCCACGTTCATCGTCTGGACCCCCTCATGCGATTCCATAGCGGTCGAGCTTTCGGTAGAGCGTACGCCGCGAGAGGCCGAGCAGCCGCGCCGCCTCGACGCGCTTGCCGCCCGCGGCCTGCAAGGCCCTCAGGATCTGCTCGCGCTCGGCCGCTTCGAGCGACAGCTCCGGGAGCCGCTGCCCGTCGGGGGTGCGCTGGACGTGCGTCTCGAAGAGGTGCGGCGGGAGGTTCTCCGGCAGGAGGACGCTGCCCTTGCAGACCACCATCGCGCGCTCGAGGACGTTGGCCAGCTCGCGCACGTTCCCCGGCCACGGGTAGCGCGTGAGGATCTCCAGGACGTGCGGCGTGATGCCGGTCACCGTGCGCCCGAGCTTCTCGTTGAACGCCGTGATGAAGTGGCGGGCGAGCGGCTCGACGTCGTCCGCCCGGCTGCGCAGCGGCGGCAGGTGGATGGCGCCGACGTTCAGGCGGTAGTACAGGTCGTCGCGGAACGCGCCCTGCCGCACCATGTCCGCGAGGTCGCGGTTGGTGGCGGCGATGACCCGGATGTCGATGCGGATCGGGTCGGGGGAGCCGATGCGCTTGATCTCGCGGTTCTCGAGCACGCGCAGCAGCTTCACCTGCACGCCGAGCGGCAGCTCGCCGATCTCGTCGAGGAAGATCGTGCCGCCGTGCGCCGCCTCGAAGAGGCCCTTGCGGTCGCGGTCGGCGCCGGTGAAGGAGCCGCGCAGGTGCCCGAAGAGCTCGCTCTCGAGGAGCGTGGGGGCGAGCGTGGTGCAGTTGCACACGACGAAGGGGCGGTCGCGAAGCGGCGAGAGGCGGTGCAGCGCGCGGGCCACCAGCTCCTTGCCGGTGCCGCTCTCGCCGGTCACCAGCGCCGTCGTGGGGTAGCGGGCCAGACGCTCGACGAAGGCGAAGACCTCGAGCATGCGCTGCGAGCGGGCGACGATGCCCTCGAACGTGACACAGCCCTGCAGGCGCTGCTCCAGGATGCGGGTACGGTGCTCGAGCTGGCGCTTCTCGAGGACGGTCTGCAGCACCCGCTCGAGGCGCCGGAAGTCGATCGGCTTCTCGACGTAGTCCGCGGCCCCGAGCTGGATTGCCTCGACGGCGTCCGTCACCGACGAGTAGCCGCTCATGAGCACGAGCTGGATGTCGGGATCGCGCTCCTTCAGATGGCGGAGCAGCTCGAGCCCGCTCATGTCCGGCATGCGGACGTCGGAGAGGATCACGTCGATCGGCTCCTGGTCCAGCATCTCCAGCGCGGCCGGCGCGCCGTCGGTCACTTTCACGTGGAAGCGCCTCTCGGTGAGGAAGATCTCGAGGATCTTCCGGATGTCCGGATCGTCTTCGACGACCAGGATCTTCGGTCGATCGGGGTGCTCGCCCCCGTTGTCCGCCGGGGAAACGAGTTGCGCGTTGTCCATGGTCTTGTCGTCCACCGTGTGTCACGACCGGGCGGGAGGCCGGGTCTCCATGTGTCAGCCGTGACGCAAGGGGCGTGCCATGTGTCGGCGAAGGCGCAGTCGTGCGGGGGGAGGCGAGGTCACGAGGAATTTTCTTCGCCCGGCGCCGCGCGCCCGAGATCCGGCGCCCCGCCCCGGTGTCACGGGGCTGCCGGGCCGACCAGATCTTGCCGAGGTCGCGCGGGCCGCCGAATCAATTCTCGGCCATCATCCCCGAGCCGCGCAGGACGTCGTCCGTGAGGCCCCGCTTGCGCGCCAGATCCTGGATGGCTTTCCAGGCAAGCTTGCTGGGCTCCGCGTGCGCGTTCTCCCAGCGGTTGACCGTCGACACGGTGACCGCGATCTCGTGCGCGAACTCCTCCTGCGTCATGCCAAGCTTTTGACGCAGGCCGCGAATCAAGTTTCCCGGGTTCTCTTCCATCACATCCTCCGCTCGCTGGCCTCCCGATGAGGCGTGGCGTGGAGAGACCGGGAGCAAGTGACGTGCCACCGGCACACGCAGAAAACGGCGGAGGGTCCGTGCCGGAGGCTATGCCAGGCGCGGCGAAAATGTGTGTCGCCGGTGTAGATTCGTCACCGACTTCCGCGCCCGTCGAGGTCGTGGTACTCGAGCCGCATGGCGTGGTGCCGCGGCCGGCTCGCATCGGTGGCGGTCGGCGTCGTGCTCGGCGGCTTCGCCGGCGCAGCCCCCGTCCCCCTCTCCCCGGAGGAAACCGTTCGGCACTATCTGCAGGACATGAAGGACGGCAACTTCGACGACGCGTACGACCTCGTCTCGAAGGCCATGAGGCGCGGGAAGGACAAGGAGGTGTGGGCGAAGGAGCAGAAGGCCGGCATGGCGTTCGCCGAGGTCAAGGTCTTCGAGTTCCACGTCCAGCCCGCGAAGGTCGAGGGCGACACGGCGCGGGTGCCCAACATCCTCTCGTCCCAGGACCGCTTCGTGAACCAGCTCGGCCTAACCGAGTACGAGCTCTACACGCTGGTCAAGGAGGACGGACGCTGGAGGGTCGACCAGCAGACCATCGTCGAGCCCCCGGACGTGTCGAAGTGGTTCCCAGAGGCCCCGAAAGACCCGCCCAAGTAGGGCCCAAAGACCCTTATTGACACTCTAACACGGGGTTTGTTACGTCCCCGAGCCTCTGGAGCCGTGGGGCTCCGGGAAGGGAGGGCACATGCGCCGCGCGTGCATCCCGATCGCGACCGCGCTGCTCGCGATCGGGGTCGGCTGTCACCGGGAAGTCGAGATGGTCCCGCTCATCGAGAAGACCATCTACATCACCGACCGCTTCTACGACGTGCAGGCGCTCTCCACCGACCGCGCCGTCGTCGTCGGCTACGGCGGGAAGATCATCGAGACCACCGACGGCGGCCGGAGCTGGGAGCAGCATCCGAGCGGAGTCGAGAACGCCCTCTATGCCGTCCGCTTCGTCGACGACCAGCATGCTTGGATATCGGGCCAGGACGGAGTGATCTTGCATACCGAGGACGGCGGCAAGACGTGGCAGAAGCAAGAGTCGAACGCGATCTTCCAGGACACCGACGGGTCCAAGACGCAGCTCTATCTCTTCGGGCTGCATGCCCTCGACCAGGATCACGCCTGGGCGGTGGGGGATCGCTCGATCCTCACTTCGACGGTCGATGGCGGCAAGACCTGGCGGGCGCGGAAGGTGGCGATGGAAGCGGACCTCTCGGGCGGCGAGAGCCTCGCGGCCGCCGACCCCATCTTGTACGACATCAAGTTCACCGACCCGGAGCACGGCTGGATCGTCGGCGAGTTCGGGAAGATCATGCACACGGCCGACGGCGGCGAGACCTGGCACGAGCAGGAGAAGACGCTCATGGAGGGCACCGGCATCTTCGACCCGCTCGACCTGCCGACGCTGTTCGGCATCTACGCGAAGAACCAGCAGGAGGCGCTGGCCGCGGGCCTCGAGGGGCACATCGCCCGCACCGCCGACGGCGGGCAGCGGTGGAGCTTCGATCAGATCGAGGTCGACTACCCCCTCGTCGACCCGCTCCTGCGTGTGACCGAGCTACCGGACGGCTCGGGCTGGGCCACGGGACTGGCCGGGGAGGTCGTCCGGCGCGAGCCGGGGGAGACGGCGTGGCGACGCGCCAAGCTCGGGCAGGACGTGCTCACGTGGCTACACGGCATCAGCTTCTCCGACCAGCAGCACGGCTGGCTGGTCGGCGGCTACGGGCTGATCTATCGCACCACCGACGGCGGCAAGAGCTGGCTGCCGTCGCAAGGGTGAGAACAGGGGTCGATCATGAGCAGCGGAACCGCGAGCGAGCAGGACAAGCGTGCGCTCTATTGGCTCGGGGAGCGGCTCATCGACTACCGCCACCCGGTGATGGCCGTCGTCCTGGTCATCACGGGCATCTTCGCCTACTGGTCCTTCCAGCTGAAGCTCGAGACGAGCTTCGGCGACCTCCTCCCGCAGAGCCATCCCTTCGTGCAGGTCCACAACAAGTACGCGGGCACCTTCGGCGGCGCGAACAACATCCAGCTGATGGTCGAATCCAAGGAGGGCGACATCTTCAACGTGCCGACCCTCACGCGCATCTACAAGATCACCGAGGAGATGGACCGCGTCTACGGCGTCAACCACAACCAGATCGACTCGATCGGCCATCGCACCACCCGCTATCTCCGCGCCCAGTCGGGCGGCTTCCTGAAGGCCGAGCCGGTCATGCTCGCCGTGCCGAAGACGGCCGAGGATGCGTCGTCGATCCGGCGGATCGTGCACAACACCGAGAGCATCTACGGCATCCTCGTGTCGCTCGACGACCGCGCGGCCCTCGTGCGCGCCAACTTCATCGAGGCGCGTCTCGACCACCGCCGCACCTTCACCGAGATCAACGAGCGCGTCATCGCCCCGTTCGAGAACGGCTGGATCGGCGCGCTGATCAAGGGGCCGGATCCCCTGCACCCGGAGGTGCCGGCGCCGGCGATCGTCGATACCCTCTACCGTGGCACGGCGGCGACCGACGCCGGTCTCAGGCAGGGCGACACGATCGTCTCCGTCGAGGGCCGGCCCGTAAGCGATCGGGTGGCGCTCGCCGCACAGATCGTCAAGCACCCGCCGGGAGCGGCGGTGACGCTCGGCGTCAAGCGGGCCGGAGGCGGCGAGCAGGTCGAGAACGTCAAGCTCACGATTCCCGAGCGGGACGTGCAGGTCTACGTCGCGGGTGAGCCGCGCCTCTACGGCTGGGTCTACAGCTACGCCACCGACGTCTTCTGGATCTTCACGGTCACGTGGTGCGCCGAGTGGATCCTGCGCTGGCTCTACTTCCACGACTGGCGTGGCGCGCTCCGGCCCTCGATAACCGGCGTGATCGCGGCCTTCTGGGGGCTCGGCTTCGTGCACCTGATCGGCTTCGCGCTCGACCCGCTCATCCTCGTGATGCCCTTCCTCGTCAGCGCCCGCGCGGTCAGCCACGCCATCCAGATGCACGACCGCTACTACGAGGAGTTCGAGCGCCACAACTGGGACCAGCGGAAGGCGATCGTCGCCGCCTTTGCCGAGCTCTTCGTGCCGACGTTCGCGGGGGTGATCACCGACGCCCTCGGCGTGCTCGTCATCATTCTGGTCCCCGTGGTCATGTTGCAGAAGCTCGCCGTCGTCATCTCGTGGTGGATCTCGGCGATCACGGTGTCCGAGATGCTGCTCAACCCGATCGTCTACTACTACCTCCGCGCTCCCGATCCGGAGGTGGTGCTCGCGCGGGACAAGGGCTGGTACAAGGCCGCCATCAACCGGCTGACCGACTACAACCTGTCCGCATTCGGCAAGCGGTTCACGCTGGCCTTCTGGCTCATCCTGGCGGTCATCGGCGCCTTCATGATGCGCGGGCTCATCGTCGGGGACCCGACGTCGGCCTCGCCGCTCGTGTGGGAGGACTCGCCGTACAACGTGTCGCACGCGCACATCCAGGACAAGTTCGGCGGCGTCGAGCCGCTGATCGTGGTGGCCGAGGGCAAGGACCGCGACGCCATGAAGGACCCGCAGGCGCTGCGCACCATGGTCAAGTTCCAGCGCTTCCTCGAGCGCGATCCGGCGGTGGGCTACAGCTTCTCGCTCGGCGACATCCTGCGCAGCGTCAACATGGTGTTCCACGAGCTCGAGCCGAAGTGGGGCGTCATCCCGAACACGGCGCGCGACGTGGGCCAGACGTTCTTCGTCTTCTTCGCGAACTTACCGCCGACGGAGACCAGCAAGTACGTGACACCGGACTACGCCACGGCCCACGTGACCTTCTTCTGCCGCAACCACAAGGGCGACAACATCGCCCGCATCATCCAGCGCTGCCAGGAGTTCATCCGCGACAACCCGATGGAAAAGGCGAACTTCAGGCTGGCGGGCGGCCTGATCGGCGTGCTCGCGGCCGCGAACGAGGCGCTCGTGCGGAACGACCTCCTGATGAACTTCCTCGGCTTCTTCACGATCTACGTCATCGTCCTCTTCAGCTACCGCTCGTGGGCCGCCGGCCTCTACCTGCTCGCGCCGCTCTTCATTTCCAACATCCTGATCAACGCGGCCATGGCCTACTTCGGCATCGGCGTCAACATCAACACGCTGCCGCTGGTGACCGTGGGGGTGGGCTTCGGGATCGACTACGGCCTCTATATCCTCTCCCGCATCATCGAGGAGATCCGGGTCAACGGCGACCTCGACCTGTCGATCCGCGAGGCGCTCGTCACCTCGGGCAAGGCGGTGAGCTTCACCGCGTTCTGCATGGTCGGGGGCACGGCATTGTGGTCCTTCTCGAACATCCGCTTCAATGCAGTGATGGGCGGGTTGCTGGCCGTCTGGATGTTCGTCAGCTTCCTGGCCTCGGAGACGTTGCTGCCCGTGATGATCTCCTATTTCCGCCCAAGCTTCATCCTCCGCGAGGCCGCCCGCGCGCAGCAGCGGCCGGCGGTCGCGGCGACCGCCGCGGCGGTCAGCTAGGAGGCCACCATGGGGCTCTGGGAATCGATCGCGATCGTCGTGGTGTTCAGCATCGGCGTCATCGTCGCGGACGAAATCATCCACGCGCGCCGGCGCAAACGGCGGGAGCGCGAAGGGGCGCATTAACATTACCGGGGGCCCGTGCGGTGCTCGGGCGCTTCGCGCCCTGCGCTCCTCCGATGCCCCCGGACCCCGTCGCTCGGGCGCGGCAAAGCCGCGCCCGGCTCCGACTGCGCCTGCGCGCCGCTGCGGGGCCCGGTCGGTCCACGCGCGCCTCGCGCCCGCCGGCGCTCGCCCCTTTGTGCCGGCGCTTGCTCCGTATCAATAATGAGCCGGCGTGATCCGTTGTGAGCAGCTGACGAAGTATTTCGGGTCCGTGCGGGCGGTTACGGACGTGTCGTTTGGGGTGGGGGAGGGGGAGGTGGCGGCGCTGCTCGGGCCGAACGGGGCGGGCAAGAGCACGGTCATGCGGCTCCTGACCGGGTACGTGTCGCCGACGAGCGGGCGGGCGCTCGTGGGTGGCGTCGATGTCGCCGAGCAGCCGGTCACGGCGCGGCGGCAGATCGGCTATCTGCCCGAGCAGGTGAGCCTCTACCCGGAGCTGACCGTGCGCCGCTACCTCGCCTTCGTGGGCGAGGTGAAGGGGTTGCCGGGCCGGCTGCGCCGCGACGCCGTGGCGCAGGTGATCGAATGCTGCGGGCTCGGCGAGGTGGCCGACCGCCACAACGGGAAGCTGTCCAAGGGCTATCGGCAACGGGTTGGGCTGGCGCAGGCGCTGCTCGGCGACCCGGCGGTCCTCGTCCTCGACGAGCCCACGGTCGGGCTCGATCCCGTGCAGGCGGTGGAGATGCGGGCGCTGCTGCGCACGCTCGCCGGCCGCACCGTGCTGCTCTCCACGCACAACCTCGCCGAGGCGAGCGCGCTCTGCTCGCGCGTCATCATCCTGTCGCACGGCGGTGTGGTGGCGGAGGACACGGCCGAGCGGCTCGGCCGCCGGCTCGAGGGGGCGGGGCGGCTCGTGGCGCGCATCGATGGCCCGCCCGACGCGGTCGCGCAGGCCCTGGCGGCACTGCCGGGCGTGGTTGGCGTGGAGCGCGGTGCGGCCGACGGGCAATCCGGCGTGTCGTTCGTCGTGCTCGCGTCCGACCCCGAGCCCGTCCAGCGCCGGCTCGCGGCGGCGATCGTGGCGGGCGGCTGGACGCTGCTCGAGGTCCGGGCGAAGCCCCCGACCCTCGAGGACCTCTTCGTGCGGCTCGTCGGCTCGGGGACCTGACGTGCGGAGCTTCGTCGCCCTCTTCCGCAAGGAGCTCCGCTCGTACTTCGGCTCGCCGCTCGTCTATCTCGTCGCCGCCGCCTTCCTCGCCTACGCCGGCTACTACTTCCACTCCGACCTCATCTACTTCATCACGTTCGGCTTCGGGCTGAACATCATGGAGAACTTCTGGCAGGTGCTGTTCGTCGACATCCGCCTCGTGCTCATCTTCGCCATCCCGCTCCTCACCATGCGGCTCCTCGCCGAGGAGCGGCGGCTCGGGACGCTCGAGCTCCTGCTCACCTACCCGCTGCGCGACGGGGCGATCGTGGCGGCCAAGCTCGGGGCGTGCCTGGTCGTGGTCGCGACGCTGCTGGCCGGCACGCTCGCCTATCCGCTGCTCGTCTTCCGCGTCGAGCCGTTCGCGCTCGAGCCGCTCGCGGCAGCGTATCTGGGCCTCCTCCTGTTCGCCGGCGTGTGCGCATCCTACGGGCTCTTCGTCTCCTCGCTCACCGACAGCCAGGTGCTGGCCGGCTTCCTGACGGCGCTGCCCCTGCTGCTCCTCTGGCTGCTCTCGTGGAACGAGGCGGCGGCCGCCACCGGCGCCCTGCCCGTGGTGCGGGCGATCTCGCTCTTCAACCACTTCCAGCCGTTCTCGGTGGGAGTCATCGACCTGCGCGACGTCTTCTACTTCGTCTACGCGACCGGGCTCTTCGTGTGGGCGACGCTTCGCGTGCTGGAGGCACGGCAGTGGCGCGGACGGCGCTGAGCGCGACCTCTCAGCGCCTCCGCATCGCGCTCGCCCTCCCGGCGCTGCTCGGCATCTTCGGCCTCGGGGAGGCGATCCTCGACCGGCGCGCGCTCAGGCTCGATCTCACGCCCGAGCAGCGCTACAGCCTCTCGGACCACGCCAAGAAGATCCTCGACGAGCTGCCCGTGGACGTCCGCATCCTCGCCTTCCTGCGCTCGCAGGACCCGCGCAACCCGGCGATCATGGACCTGCTGAGAAGGGTCGAGGGACGCACCGGGCGCATCCACGTGGACGTCGTCGACGTGAACCGCAGCCCCGCGCTCGCGCGGCAGTACGACGTCGACTCCTACGGCGCGCTCGTGGTCGAGAGCGACGGCCGGCGCCGCGTCTTCTCGAACCCGCGCGAAGAGGTGTTGATGGCCGCGCTCCTGCAGGTGACGCGGCAGCAGCGGAAGATCGTCGGCTGGCTGGTGGGGCACGGCGAGGGCGACCTCGCGAACATCGACCGGCACCGCGGCTTCTCCACGGCGCGCGCGCTCCTCGAGCAGGAGTACTACGAGGTCCGGCCGGTCTCGCTCATCGGCGACGAGGTGCCGCCCGAGACCAGCGTGCTGGTCATCGCGGGACCGCAGAAGGACTTCCTGCCCGAGGAGCTCGCGGCGGTCGATCGGTACCTCCAACGGCCCGGGCAGGCGCTCGCGATGCTCGACCCCCTGCGGGCGCCGGAGCTGGCCGCCTTCCTCCGGCGCTACTACGTCGCGCTGCCGCCCGACGTGGTCGTCGATCCCGCCGCCCGCCTCTACGGCGGCGAATACCTCACGATGCAGCTCACCGTCGAGCGCGGCGACCATCCGATCCTGGCCCCGCTCGACGCGCCGCCGCTGTTCTCGTTGACGCGCTCGGTCGAGGTGCTGCCGGGCGAGCCGGGCGCGATGATGGCCGTCCCGTTCCTCAAGACGAGCGGCGAGAGCTGGGCCACCGCCGATACCGGCGTGCTGCGCGCCGGACCCGCCACCTTCGTCGCGGGGCGGGACCGGCCGGGGCCGGTGACGGTGGGCGTGGAGGTCGCCTTTCGCACGCTGACGCCCCCCGGCGCGTCGCCCGCGCAGGGGCGTCTCATCGTCTACGGCAACTCCGAGTTCGCCAACAATTTCTTCATCGAGTTCCTGGGCAACAAGGACCTGCTCGTGAACACGGTCGACTGGCTGGCGCGGGAGCCACAGGCGATCTCCCACCGTCCGCGCCGGCAGGAGCTTGGCGTGCATCAGTTCTACGTCTCGAACGAGCAGGGCGACCGGCTCTTCTGGGTGACGGCGGTCCTGGAGCCGATGCTCCTCGCGGTGGTCGGGGTCGCACTGGCCGCCCGGCGCCGATGGGGCTAGGGAGGGGTGCGTGAGCTGGCGCCAGGTTCTCGTCCTGTACGCGGTGCTCGGCCTGCTCGGCGGCGAGTACTGGCTGATCGAACGACGGCGGGTCGAGCGGCCCCAGGGGCAACCCGCGCGCGAGCGCTTCCTGTCGCTCCAGCCCGGGCAGCTGCGCGAAGTGCGGCTGCGGCGCGGCGGGCGCACGGTCGTCTCCCGCCGCGACGCGGACGGGTGGGCGGTGATCGAGCCGGCGGGCACGACCATTCCCGCCGACCTGATCGAGGCGTTCGCGACGGCCCTCACCGGGGCCGAGGAGATCGCCCGCGTGGGAGACGCCGAGGCGGATCCGCAAGCCTTCGGGCTCGACGAGCGCGCCGCCCAGGTGGAGATCATCGCCGAGACAGGTGAGCCGGTTCAGGTGACGATCGGGGAGACGAATCCGACCGGCACCGCCGTGTACGCCCGGCGCAGCGGGAATCCCGTCGTGGTGCTGATCGGCCGCAACGTGCGCTACTACGAGGATCTCATCTTCCAGGCCCTGCCGAGCGGCCGCGTGCCCGCCGCCGACGTGGACGCTCCGGTCGGCGGCTAGAGCCGAGAGTCCCGTTGACGCCCGCTGGCGAGGCGTTGTAGAGCCACCTTGCCCTCAACCACGTCGCAGAAGGAGACGGCACCATGGCAAGCCCCCGCTGGTGGCTCACCCTCGCAGGCGTAGCTTCGCTTTCGCTCGCGATGCTCGGCACGCCCGTGCGCGCCGACGTCGTGCCCGGAGACAAGATCACGGAGCAGAACATCGAGAAGCTGAAGGACCTGATCTCGCCCGGGATGGAGTGGGTCATCAAGCACGGCTGGCCGATCACCATCACCGAGACGAAGCGCATCGAGTTCCCGCAGGCCTACAAGGAAGCGACGGAGAAGTACTCCGGCCAGGTGAAGCTCACGGCCGACGGCCTCAACCTCGTCAACTACGTCGCCGGGCTGCCGTTCCCGAACGTCGATCCGAAGGATCCCCAGGTGGCCATGAAGATCATGTGGAACTGGGGCTACACGCACCTCACAACGGATGACGTCGACCTGCGGAACTTCGACGCGGACACGGGCGCCGTCGCCGACCATGGACCGCTGACCGTCGAGCGTCACTTCCTCCTCGACCACTTCCGGCGGCTCTTCTGGACGGGACGGCTCTACGTCGATCCGAAGCCCGAGAAGCCGAACCCCAACGGCTATCGCGCCCAGCAGGGACTCTACCCGGTCCTCGAGCCCTTCGACCTGAAGGGCGTCGGCGCGCTCGGTAACCGGTACACCTCTTCCGAGAAGCAGGACGACTCGTGGCTCTACCTGCCGTCGCTGCGCCGGGTCCGCCGGCTCTCGACGGCGCAGCGGTCGGACGCGCTCTTCGGGCAGGACACCGACGTGGACAGCTACTACGGCTACAGCGGCCACCCTGCCTGGATGGACTTCAAGTTCCTCGGCGAGCGCGACCTGATCAGCTGCTACCACGCGCAGCACTATCCGGTGAAGTGGCACGACAAGGTCGACTGGGCCTTCGACGACGTGTGGGAGAAGCGGAAGGTCTACGTCATCGAGGGCATCTCGAAGCTCCCGCAGTACGCCTACGGGAAGCGTGTGATCTTCGTCGACAAGGAGGCGTGGGTCATCCCGTTCTCGGACATCTACGACCGGTCGGGGGAGCTCTGGAAGATCTGGATCAACGACATGAGCTTCCGGAAGAAGGCGTTCGAGGGCGCCAACGTCATCGACTATCCCGACGAGATGGGGTTCATCCCCGCCATCGTCATGGTCGACATGCAGCTCGAGCACGCCACCAAGGCGTCCTTGCCGAGCCACCGCTTCCCGGGCGAGCAGGGCTGGTACTTCAACCAGGGCGAGAAGGCCGGCGTCACCGACGACTGGTTCACGGTCGCGGCGCTGGTGAACGCGGGGCACTGAGGGACGGGAGGAGCTGCCGAGGTCCGCCGACGGGGCCGCCTGGCTGGAGCCGGCGGCCCCATCCGTTTTCAGCCTCCAGGGGGTCAAGACGATGATGACGAGCAGAGGATCCTGGTGCGCGCTGGCGGCCGCGGCCGCCCTGGTGCTGTCGACGTCCGGCCCGCCGGCGCATGCCGACGTCTCACCCGGAGACCGGATCACGGATCAGAACATCGACAAGGTGAAGGACCTCATCTCGCCGGGCCTCGAGTGGTGCATCCGGCACGGGTTTCCGCTGACCATCGTCGAGACGAAGCGCGTCGAGTGGCCCACCGCCTACAAGGAAGCGACCGAGAAGTACTCGGGGCAGGTGAAGCTCCGGCCGGACGGGCTCCAGCTGCTGAACTACGTCGCCGGGCAGCCCTTTCCGAAACTCGACCCGCAGGACCCGCAGGTCGCCGTCAAGATCATGTGGAACTACGAGTACAAGTTCAACCCGACCGACGACCTCGACCTGCGCAACTTCGACGCCGACACGGGCGCGGTTGCGGATCACGGCCACATGACCGTCGAGCGGCACTTCCTGCTCGATCACTTGAAGGTGCTCTTCTGGAACGCGCGCCTCTTCGTCGAGCCGAAGCCCGAGCGGCCGAACCCCAACGGCTATCGCGGCCAGTCCGGGCTCTACCCAATCCTCGAGCCGTTCGACCTGAAGGGCGTGGGCGGGATGTTCTATCGCTATCTGGACCCCGCCCGGCAGGACGACACCTGGCTCTACCTGCCGTCACTGCGGCGGGTTCGCCGCCTCTCCTCGGCGCAGCGTTCCGACGCCCTCTTCGGCCAGGACACCGACGTCGACAGCTACTACGGGTATGCGGGGCAGGTCGCGTGGATGAACTGGAAGTACCTCGGCGAGCGCGACCTGCTCGGCGTCTACCACGCCAAGCACAACCCGGTGAAGTGGAACGACCCCGTCGACTGGGCGTTCGACGACGTGTGGGAGAAGCGGCGCGTGTACGCCGTCGAGGGCGTCTCGAAGCTGCCGCAGTACGCCTTCGGCAAGCGCGTCATCTTCATCGACAAGGAGTCGATGACGGTGCCGTTCTCCGACATCTACGACCGCTCGGGCGAGCTGTGGAAGATCTGGATCAACGACTGGAGCTTCCGGAAGAAGGCCTTCGACGGGGCGGGCGTCATCGAGTACGAGGACGAGATGGGCTTCCAGCCGGCGATCGTCATGGTCGACATGCAGCTCGAGCACGCCACCAAGGCGGCGCTCCCGAGCCATCGCTTCCCGGGGGAGCAGGGCTGGTACTTCAACCAGGGTGAGAAGCAGGGCATCACCGAGGACTGGTTCACGGTCGCGGCGCTGGTGGCCGCGGGGCATTGATCCCGGGGGCCCGTCCGGTGCTCGCCCGCTTCGCGGGCTGCGCTCCTCCCCGGACCCCGCGCCGGGCGCGGCAAAGCCGCGCCCGGCTTTTCTCGAGTGACCGGCGCCTTCAGCCCGCCCGGCCCAGCAGTTCCGCGGCTGCCGAGGCGGTTTCCGCCCCGAGCCATGTCTCGACTAGCGGGTCGGCGCCGGTCGCCAGCACGGCGGCGATCCGCTCGAGGGCCGTTGCCCGCAGCTGGCGCTTGATCGAGGCGTAGGCACTGCGCGGGAGTGCGGCCAGCTCGCGCGCGACGTCCAGCGCGCGTGCGATGATCGCCTCGCCGTCCTGCACCTCGTCGAGGATGCCGTCGGCGAGGGCGTTCTCAGGCGTTCCGTTGCGGGCGAGTAGGACTGCCCGGCGGGCGACGGCGGGCGCGAGCTCCGTCGTGACCACCGTCGTCGCCGCCACGGGGTAGGGCACGGCGGCGCGGGTCTCCGTGAGCCCGAGCCGGTAGGAGCCGCGGCGGCCGATGCGGAAGTCGCAGGCGAGGACGACGACCAGGCCGCCGGCGATGGCGTGGCCGTTCACGGCCGCGACCGTTGGCAGCCCGAGCCCGTAGAGCCGGCCGACGAGGCGGTTGATGGCCATGACCATGGTCCGCTGCTGCTCCGGGCCGTACGTCGGAACGACCTTCAGGTCGAGCCCCGCCGAGAAGAACTCCCCGTGTCCGGTGAGCACGACGGCGCGCGTCCCGTCCTCCGCCTCGAGCCGCGCGAGCGTCTCCTCGAGCTTCGTGGCCGACTCGAGCTCGATCGCGTTGGCCGGCGGCCGCTCGAAGCGGACGAGGGCGATGCCGTCCGTCGACTCGACGCGGATCATCGCTCCTCGCGCTCGATCACGAGCTTCGTCGTGTAGCCGAGGATCGCCTCGGCCGCGTCCGGCCACCGCGCCCGCTCGGTGGTGATCAGCTCCGGGTCGATCCGCCGCGCCTCGAGGAGGCTCAGCACCGCCGGCAGGACGGTCCGCGAGTGCACCCGGCCGGTGTGGAACGTGATGCCCTTCATGTTACGTAGGTCAGCTCGCGCATCTAGGAGGGACCGGAGAGCGCGCGGAGGGCGCGCTTCACGAGCCGCCGTGCCTCGCCCGGGATGATGCGCCGGCGGCCGAGCAGATGGAGGGCGCGCAGGCGGCGGAACACCGCGTTCCGCAGGCGGATCGACGGGGTCATCGCCGCCACCTTGCGCAGCGCGGTGATGCTGTCGACGAGGCCGATGATCGCGAAGCGCGACGGCGGGGCGATCAGCTCCTCGACGAGGCGGCGCGGCCCCTCCCAGTCGTAGGTGTCGTGCAGCGCGATCACCCCGCCGGTGACGACGAAGGGCTCCCAGTCCGTGAAGTCGCCCTTCACCGCCTCGTAGCCGTGCGCGCCGTCGATCCAGAGGAGCCGGATCGGGTCGCGCCAGGTGGCGGCGGCCTCGTCGGAGCGCATGACGAGCGGCGCGACGCGGTCGCTGAGACCCGCGGCGGCGACGTTGGCCCGGAACTGTCCCTCCGAGCCGCGCAGGTGCGGATCGATCGCGACCACCGCCTCGCGCCCGGCCGCACGCGCCGCGGCCGCAAGGATGATCGTCGACCTGCCCCTCGAGCTGCCGATCTCGACGATCGCACCCGCGCCGGGTCCCTTCGCGGCGAGCGCGTAGAGGTAGAGACCCTCGTGATGACTGAGCCACCCGTCGACCTCGCCGACGACACGCTCGACGTACCGGGAGGCCTCCGCACTCATCTGCATGTCGTGGAGACGTGTGTAGCGGCCGCCGCCCCCGTCGGTCAACGTCCGCGCGGGACATGGTCCGTCCGGCGCGCGACTCACGGACGACGGAGCCGCTCGGGCGCGCCCTCGATCGAAGCCCGGTCGCCGATCGCCTGCGCCATCAGCACGAACGCCCGCCACGCGGCACGTGCCTCGGGCTCACGGCCGCACGCCAGCAACGCCACGGCGAGCTGGTAGTGCGCGCCGTAGTGCGAGGGCACCAGGCGGAGGACCGTCCGGTACAGCTCCACGGCGCGCGAGGGATCGCGGAGCCGGTACTGATGGAGGAGCGCGGCGAGCATCGCGGGCTCGGACAGGGTCGGATTCGCGGCGACGGCCCGCTCGTATGCCCGGGCGGCCTCGGCCCAGGCCCCCTGGCGCTCGAGGAGTCGCCCCTGTGCGGCCCAGGCGTCGGCCTGCTCGGCGTCGATGGTCGTCGTCCGCCGGTAGGCGGCGAGCGCCTCCTCGGCGCGGCCGAGCCGCTCGAGGGCCATGGCGCGGTAGTAGTGGGTGAGCGCGAAGCCCGGGTTGCAGGCGACCGCCTCGTCGGCCCAGCGCAGCGATTGCGCCAGGTCGCCGGTACGGAAGGCGAGGGCGCTCAGGTTGAGCTGCACGTAGGCGTAGCAGGGTGCGAGGCGGTGCGCCTCGAGGAGGAGGCGGCGAGCCTCGTCGCGGTCGTCGCGCGCCATCGCGGCGTGGCCCGCGTTCAGCCAGGCGCGCGGGTTGGCCGGCGCCTTCGCCACCGCATCGCGCCAGAGCGCGCCGTCGTCGCGCCAGACCTCGTTGCGCGCCGCGGTCGCGATGCCGAGCGCGATCGCGACGAGGGCGACCAGCACGACGACGACGCGTGTCGCAGGCACCCGCAGGGGACGCGCGAGGAGATGCGCGGCGCCACGGAGCCCGAGGCCGGCCGCCGTCCCGAGGCCAAGCATCGCCAGGTACGGACGGTGCTCGTTCACGGGCTCGGCGAGCGGGAAGATCGTCTGCTCGGCGGCGAGGGCGACGGCGTACCAGAGCGCGGCGAAGGTGAGGGCCGGCCAGCGCCGGCGGGCACGCCACGCGAGACCGCCGAGGACCAGAAGCACGAGGAGACTCCCCCAGGCGCGGGGCTCGAGGAAGGAGCGCGTGAGCGGGTAGTCCAGGCGATCGACCACCAGCGCGTCCGGCCACAGGAAGAGGCGGAGGTAATAGAGGTAGGCCGACCAGCCCGTCATGAGCCAGATGCGAGGGGTCACGTCCGCGGCGTGCGCCGTCTGGCTGATCCACGGCGGGAGGAGGAGAAGTCGGTAGAGGAGCCCGCCGGCCGCCACCACGGCGAGCGCGGCGACCAGTTGCCACGACGGGGCGGGCGTCTGTCGGTGGCGGGCGAGGAGCGCGTAGCCGGCGACGGCGAGCGGCAGCGTCGCCGCAATCGCCTTCGTGAGCAGCGCCGCCGCGAGGAGGACGACGGCCCATCGCGGCCGGGCGCGCGCCGTGGCGTCGAAAGCGGCGAGCGAGAAGACGGTGGTGAGCAGGGCCGAGCGGGCCGAGAGGTAGTCCACGGGCTCGGTGTTGAGGGGATGGAGGGCAACCACGAGGGCCGACGCGGCCGCGACCGCGAGTGCGTCGTCTCCGAGCCAGAGGTGATCCCTGACGATCCGGAAGACGAGCAGGACGGCCGACCAGTGCAGCACGAGGTTGACGGCGTGGTAGCTCCACGTGGCGCTCCCCGAGACGGCGTAGTTGAGCGCGAAGGTGAGGAGCAGGAGCGGACGGAGATCCTCGTTCTCGCGCAGCACCGTCGTCGTATTCGGGTCGACGAAGAAGCGCGGGACGTGACGGAGGCTCCTGATGAAGGGGTTCTGCTCGAGCACGTGGCTGTCGTCGAAGTGAAAGCCGCCGCCGAAGCTGTTCGCATAGGCGGCGCCGATCACAACCGCGAACAGGAGCGCAAGGGCGGCGGAGGGTGAAACCCGGCCCTTGCCCCACGCCCACCCCACGGCGTCGCCGTGTAGAGGAAGGGACGACGTCCTTCAAGTCCCGGTGCGCAAACGCGCGCAGATGGACTCGGCTTGTGACCCCATGGCCCCCTTGGTAGCGTCGTGCCGTTCGCGTGCAGCGAGGAGGCGAGGGGAGGACGATGGTGAAGGCAACGCTGCCGGGCGTCGCGCTGGCGCTGGCCACCTTGACGGGCGCCGCGCTGGCCACCGCTCCATACGACTTTGCCGGTCACTGGACGGGCAATGCGCAGGAGACCGGCAAGTCCGCCGTGATGTTGACGGCCGACTTCACGATGGCCGGCGCCCGGACCTTTTCCGGGACGCTGGCCGTGGCGGACGGCGATCAGCCCATGCAGTGTACGGTGAACGCGAAGGTCAGGCGGCGCGTGAATGTGGCCCTGCGCGGCGCGTGCGCTGACGGCGGCACCCTCAGGCTCCGTGGCCGTGCGAACCCGGACAAGCAGACGATCGCGGGGACCTTCGTCGAGAAGCGAGAGCGGCGCCGGCACCGGGGGAGGTTCGTTCTGGGGAAGCCGGCTGGCGCCGCACATGCGCGCATCCTCCATGGCCCTTCTCGATCGGCCTCATCGGCCGTGCTCTCCGCGCTCGGCGTGCCCGCCGACGGCCACTGGGGCCTGTCTCCCGACCAGGGCCGCGTGACCCTCACGAGCCTCACGTTCCAGGCCGCCGACGGCCCGCGGCAGGTGGACCTCGTCGGCTGCACGCCCACCTACACACGCGACGCCGCCGCGCTCGCGCCGCTGCTCGATTGTCCGTTCGACCTGCTTCCCGGGACCTACGTCGGCTTGACCGTGGGCGTCAGCACCAGGTTCGAGGTGCTGATCGACGACTCGCTGAACGGGTTCTACACCGATCCTGCCTCCCCCACCGGACTCTCCACAACTCCGCCCGCGGGCGGGGCGCAGTTCGTCTCCTTCGTCGTCCCGGGCCCCGGCGGCGCGGGCGCCGTTCTCTCCCTGCAGACGTTCTTCACGAGCCCGCTCGTCGTCGACGCGGGGACCGACGTCAGCCTGGACATCGTCGACGACATGATTCACACCGTCTTCGCCAACGTGGCTGGCGGCACGGCGTCCTTCGACACGAGCCTCCCCCTTCCCGCCGTTCAGCTCGTCCCGTCGGTCTCGGGCGCGGGCAAGGTCGAGTTCTACAGCCCGACCGGGACCGCCCTCGACGCCCTGATGCCGGGGCCGACGGACGACGAGTCGGGGAGCGTGCGAGTGTTCTACGCTTCACCCGGGCAGCCGAGCTACGTCTTCTCCCCGGTGCCCGGTCCGAGTCAGGCGTGGAACGTGAGCCCCGCCTCCAGCCCCGCGAACGACGGGTTTCGGGCGGGCGGCTACCTCGGGCTCGACGCCTCCGGCACGCTCTGCTGGGCGCTGCCCACGGACTACACCTACGCGCAGTACAGCGAGCTCTGCGAGATGCCGGTGGTGGCGACCGTGGGCTCGACCACGACCCTCAGCTGCCAGCATCTGTCGTCGGTGCCGCCGCCGGTGTCGGGCGACACCTACGCCTCGGGTTGCCCGCCGATCACGCCCGACGAGCAGCGGAGCCTGACGCTGGTCGCGAATTAAACCAGCGAGGGGCGTCCCGCCCCTCGCCCCGGCGGGCGGAGCCCGCCGGGTCCTCACTCCCCGCTCGCTGCGCTCGGCCGCGCGCGCGGCGCGCGCGGAGATTCCATCTCGCGTCGGCAGCTCTTGACGAAGGCCGGAGAGCCGTCCAGCTCTGTGTCCGGTGGCCGTCTCGGGGGGGATCGGCAGGCGCTTCGCAACCGGCGTCGCCGTCACGACCGCCGCGCTCGGATCGTTCGGCGCGGCCCTCGCCGTGGCCGCGGTGGTGCGGGTCCACCTCCCGGTGCTCGACTGGGGCGAGCGCGTCCGGCTCGTCCTCAGGTGGACGGCAGTTGGCGCGCTGGGCGGCCTCGGCGTCGGCGTCGCGGCCGGACTGCTGTCGGGGTTCGTGGCGCGGCGGTGGGTACGGGGCATCCTCGTCGGCCTCCTCGTCGCGGCGAGCATCGTGCCGGTGCTCCTCGCCGGCCGGAGGTCGCCGGGAGTGCCATGGTCGGCGCTCGGTGCGCCGCAGGAGTATCCGCCGCTGGCCGAGCGGCGCGCCGCGCCTGGCGCCCCGAACCTGGTCCTGGTCACGATCGACACGCTCCGTCACGACCATCTCCAGCTCTACGGCTACGAGAGGCCGACGGCACCGCACCTTGCCGTCCTCGCCCGCGGCGGCACGGTCTTCGAGGCGGCGGTCGCCCAGGCCCCGGAGACGCTGCACTCGCTGGCCTCGCTCATGACGGGTCTCTATCCTCACGTGCTCGACAAGGAGTTCGAGGACCGGGGGCAGGCGGGCTCGTTCATCGGCTCGGGCTTTCACACGCTCGCCGAGCGCCTGGCTGCCGGCGGCTACGACACGGCGGGCTTCGTCTCGAACCTCTACCTGAAGCAGGAGAACGGCTTCGGGCAGGGCTTCCGCCACTTCGACGACCGCTCCGGCATGTTCTGGTGGGGGCCGAAGGGCCGCTGGAAGCGCGCGGAGCACGTCGTCGAGCCTGCCCTCGCATGGCTCGAGCGCGCCGAGTCACCCTTCTTCCTCTGGGTCCACGTGATGGACCCGCATCATCCCTATGAGCCCGCATCCGCCGGACCGTGGGAGGACGGGTCACGGGCTGCGCCGCACGCGGCCGCGTACGGGGCACTCTCGATTCGAGGCTACACGCAACGTCTGAAGGACCTGCGCGCCGGCCGACCTCGGGCCACGCCCGAAGAGCTCGTGTACCTCGTGGGGCGCTACGACGCGGAGATCCTCCAGGTGGACCGGGAGCTCGCCAGGCTGCGGCCGCGGCATCCCTCCCGGCAAGCGCCTCGGAGGCCAGGTGCAGCTGGTCGACGTGACGGCGACGCTCCTCGACCTGGCGGGGCTCCTTCCCGCATCCGGCGAATCGCCGGAGCTCGACGGAGTTTCGCTCCTGCCGGCGCTGGCCGCGGGCGAGCCGCCGCTGCATGCGGCCCTCTCCTTCATCGATACGCGGTACGTGGCCTACCGCACGCCAGACTGGAAGCTCGTGGCGGCGTTCGCGCCCTACGACCTCGGGCCGCCGTCCTGGCTGCCGTGGGAAGGACTCCTGTCGATGGCACGCGTGGCCCTGGGTCGCCCGCACCACCCGAAGATCGGTCTCTGGCACCTGGACGAGGATCCGCGCGAGCAGCAGAACCTCGTGGGAAACGACGCCGTCTCCCTCCGCACCCTGTATGCCTCGCTGCTCGGCCACCGCCAGGCCCATCCGCCGCGGCTGGTCGCGTCCAGCGCGGGACCGGGACTGAACCGCCGTGGCCGAAGGGCCTTGCGAGCGCTCGGCTACGTGCAGTGAGGGGGTGTAGTTGTCAGCGTCCGCGCGTTTTTGGTACTCGACCAAGGATCCATGTCGTCGGCGCTCGGCCGCTTCCGGATGCTCGACCTCTCCCGCCAGCTGCCGGGGCCGTTCTGCTCGATGCTGCTCGCCGACCTCGGCATGGACGTGCTCGCGGTCTACGCCCCGAACGACCCGATGGGCATGGGCATCCCGCTGCTCGGCCGGAACAAGCGCAGCTGTACCCTCAACCTGAAGGTGTCCGAGGGCCGCGCGATCTTCCATCGCCTCGCGCGCGAGGCCGACGTGGTGCTCGAGGGGGGGCGCCCCGGCGTGGCGGCACGGCTCGGCGTCGACTACGAGACGCTGCGGGCGCTGAACCCGCGCCTCGTCTACTGCTCGATCTCCGGCTACGGGCAGGACGGCCCGTACCGGGACCGGGTCGGGCACGACGTCAACTACCTCGGCTTCGCGGGCGTCATCGACCTCACGGGGACGGCCGGCGGGGCGCCGGCGATCCCGGGCGTGCAGATCGCCGACATCGGCGGCGGGGCGCTCATGGCAGCGGTCGGCATCCTTGCCGCCCTCTCGGCGCGGGAGGAGACGGGGCGCGGACAGTTCGTCGACATCGCGATGATGGACGGCGCCGTCGCCTGGCAGGTGGTGAACGTCTTCCGTCACCTGCTCGACGGGCGGGAGCCGGCGCGCGGCGACACCATGCTCACCGGTCATCATCCCTGCTACGCGATCTACGAGACGCGCGACGGCCGCCACGTGACGGTCGGGGCCCTCGAGCCGCACTTCTGGCGGACGCTCTGCGAGCGGCTCGGCCTCGGGGAGTTCGCCGGCCAGCAGTTCGCCGAGGGGTCCGAGCGCGAGGCGATGTTCGCGCGCTTCCGCGCGAAGTTCCGCGAGCGGTCGATGGCCGAATGGGTGGACCTGCTCGCGGACCTGGACATCTGCTTCGGCCCGGTGGCGACCCTGGCCGAGATGATGCACGATCCCCAGGTGCGCCACCGCGGCATGGTGGTCGAGATGGACGACGGTCGCGGCGTCCGCCGGACGACGCTCGGCAACCCGATCAAGCTCTCCGACACGCCGCCCGCGCTGCGGCTGCCCGCGCCGGAGCTCGGCCAGCACACGGAAGAGGTGCTGGTCGGGCTCGGCTACTCGCGCGGCCACATCGCGGCCTTGCGCGAGCGAGGGGTAATCTGACGTGGCGGGCATCCTGGCCGCCGGCGCCTCCGTGCCGCGCTACCGGCTTCCGCGCGAGCTGATCGCCAAGGAGTGGGGCGGGACGTCGGCGGGTGGCGAGAAGGCCGTGGCCAACCACGACGAGGACAGCCTCACGCTCGCCGTGAACGCCACGCTCGCGCTCGGCAGCGAGGACCCCCGTCCCGACGCCGTCTTCTTCGCGACGACGACGGCGCCCTATGTCGAGAAGCAGGCGGCGGCGACGATCGCGACGGTCCTCGATCTGCCGGCCTCGGTCCGCACGCTCGACTTCACCGACACGCTGCGCGCCGGCACCTCCGCCGTGCTGGCCGCGCTCGACGCCATCGCGGGCGGCAGCGCCGCGCGCGTCCTGGTGGCGGCGGGCGACTGCCGTCTCGCCGAGCCCGACTCGCCGACCGAGCAGAACCTCGGCGACGCGGGCGCCGCGCTGCTGCTCGGGGCCGATCCCGGCCTCGCCGAGGTGGTGGCGACCCACACGGTCGCCGACGAGTTCCTCGGCACCTGGCGCACCCGGGAGCAGGAGTTCCCGCGCGCCTTCCCCGGCGCCTTCGAGGCGAAGTTCGGCTACGGCCGGGTGATCGGCGAGGTGGTGAAGGGCGTCCTCGCCAAGGCGCGGCTCGAGCCGCGCCAGCTGGCAACCGTCATCCTGCCGACGCCGACCCCGCGCGCCCCGCAGGCCGTCGCCAAGGCGGCCGGGCTCGACGCGAAGCGCCAGCTCCAGGAGAGCTTCTGGACGACGCTCGGCGACACGGGCGCCGCGCAGCCGCTCCTCATGCTCGCCGCCGCCCTCGAGCGCGCCAAGGCCGGCGACCTGATCCTCGCCGTCGGCTACGGCGACGGCGCGGACGCGATCGTGCTGCGCGCCACCGGCCGGCCGATTCCCGCCGGTCAGGGTGTGGCGCGCCAGATCGAGGTGAAGCGCACGCTGCCGTCCTACGGGCGCTACGCGCGCTTCCGGAAGCTCGTGCGCAAGGAGACGGTCACGAGCGACGTGTCGTCGCCCGTCATCCTGTGGCGCGACCGCAAGGAGCTCCTGCCGCTCTACGGCGGCCGGTGCCCGCGCTGCGGCACGGTGCAGTTCCCGAAGCACCGGCTGTGCGTCGAGTGCGCGGACCCGAACGGCCTCGAGGAGGTGAAGCTCGCGCGGCGCGGGCGGCTCTTCACCTTCACGAACGACTACCTGACCGAGAGCCCGGACCCTCCGGTGACGCATGCGGTCGTCGACCTCGACGGCGGCGGGCGGCTCTACGTGCAGCTCACGGACTGCGAGCCCGAGCGGGTCGAGATCGACATGCCGCTCGAGCTGACGTTCCGGAAGATCCACGAGGCCGGCGGGTTCAACAACTACTTCTGGAAAGCGAGGCCCCAATGAACATCCGTGATCGTGTCGCCGTGGTCGGCGTCGGCTGCAGCAAGTTCGGCGAGCACTACGACCGCTCGGCGGAGGACCTGGTGGTCGAGGCGGCGTTCGAGGCCTACCGCGACGCGGGCATCGAGCCGGCGCGGATCGAGGCCGCGTGGGTCGGGACGCTGGAGAGCGGTTATTCGGGGACGGCGCTCGCCGATCCGCTGAAGCTCTACGACAGACCGATCACCCGCGTGGAGAACTACTGCGCCTCGGGCATGGACGCCTTCCGCAACGCCTGCCTGGCGGTGGCCGCGGGCATGTACGAGTGCGTGCTCGCCCTCGGCTTCGAGAAGCTGCGCGACTCGGGCCGGCGTGGCCTCGGCACCTTCGGCGCGCATCCGGTCGTCGGGCACGGGACGACGGCCCCGAGCCTCTTCGCCATGGCGGCCAACCGCTACTTCAAGACCTACGGCGTCACCAAGGAGGCGCTCGCCAAGGTGGCGGTCAAGAACCACCACAACGGGACCATGTCGCCGAAGGCGCACTTCCAGATGGAGGTGACCGAGGAGCAGGTGCTGGGCGCACCGCTCATCTGCAGCCCGCTCGGCCTCTTCGACTGCTGCCCGACGACCGACGGGGCGGCGGCGGCGATCGTGTGCCGCGCCGACGTCGCCCGGTCGGTCCGCCCCGACCCGATCCTGGTGAAGGGGCTCGGTCTCGCCGTCACCTCGGGCGAGCCGTATCTGAAGCCGGGCTTCGCCTACACCGGCTTCCCCGCCACCCGCCGGGCCGCGCAGTCGGCGTACGAGCAGGCGGGCATCACGCCGAAGGACCTCGACCTGGCCGAGGTGCACGACTGCTTCACGATCACGGAGATCCTGAACTACGAGGACCTGGGACTCTGTCCCGCCGGCGAGGGCTGGCGCTATGTCGCCGAGGGCCGGGCGTCGATCGGCGGCGAGGTGCCGGTCAACCCGAGCGGCGGCCTCAAGTCCTTCGGCCATCCGATCGGCGCCACCGGCGTCCGCATGATCTACGAGGTCTGCCAGCAGCTCTGGCACAAGGCGGGCGCGCGCCAGGTGAAGGATGCCGCGGTCGGCCTGGCGCACAACCTCGGCGGCCCCGGCGCGGTCGGCTGCGTCACCGTGCTCGCCAACGCCTGAGAAGGGACGACCATGGATTTCGGCTTCAGCGAAGAGCAGGAGATGCTCCGGAAGTCGGCGCGCGACTTTCTGGCCAACGAGAGTCCCATGACCTACGTCCGCCGCATGATGGAGGAGGACCGCGGCTTCACGGACGCGCAGTGGCGGAAGATGGCCGAGCTCGGCTGGATGGGGCTGATCCTCCCGGAGCGGTATGGCGGCGCGGGCCTCGACTTCGTCGACATGGTGGTGGTGCTCGAGGAGATGGGGCGCGTGGTCCTGCCGGGACCGTTCTTCTCGACGGCGGTCCTCGGCGGCGTGGCGCTCCTCGAAGGCGGTTCGGAGGCACAGAAGCAGGCGTACCTCCCGAAGCTCGCCGCCGGCCAGCTGCGGGCGACCCTCGCCCAGCTCGAGCCGAACGCCCGCTGGGACGCCGAGGGCATCGAGCTCGAGGCGAGGAAGGACGGCGGCGGCTACCGGCTCTCGGGCACGAAGCTGTTCGTGCCCGACGCGCACACCGCCGAGCTGCTGATCGTCGCCGGGCGAGAGCCCGCCTCGACGGGTGCCGATGGCGTGACCCTCTTCCTCGTCGACGCGGGGGCTCCCGGGATCACGATCACCCTCCTCAAGACCATGGATCAGACCCGCAAGCTCTGCGAGGTGACGCTCGCGGACGTGCGCGTGCCGGCCGACCGCGTGCTGGGCGCGCCGGGCGCGGGCTGGAAGCTCCTCGAGCGCGTCGTCGACCGGGGCAAGGTGGGGCTCTGCGCCGAGATGTGCGGCGGGGCGCAGAAGGTGCTCGAGATGAGCGTCGACTACGCCAAGGTCCGC
>Ga0209057_1000687_pt1 | contig 29480 bp, 26 predicted proteins | sample GraSoiAngelo_146_FD_185903 | JGI IMG/M metagenome (GOLD analysis project Ga0209057, IMG submission 185903) | Grasslands soil microbial communities from the Angelo Coastal Reserve, California, USA - 14_1009_05_30cm (SPAdes) (version 2) | ecosystem: Environmental > Terrestrial > Soil > Grasslands ... | reverse complement strand
GAGTACACGCTACGCGCGCGGCGCCTAGACGAGTCGAGGTGCGGTGCTCTGGGTCTAGACCTTCCGGTCGTGCGGCTGACGGGCGCGTTCGCGCTCCGGGCAGCACTTGCAGTGCGGGTCGGGCCAGGTCAGCCAGACGACAAGGGCGAGCCATCCGGCGAGAAGCCCGACGCTGAAGGCGAGGTCAGAAGACATGGCTGCACTAGTGGCATCGGGCGTGCCAGCATGGCCGCGTGGAGCGTGACGTCCGGGTCAACGGCGTCCGTCTCCACTGCATGGTGGAAGGAGAGGGCCCGCTCGTCCTCCTGCTTCATGGGTTCCCCGAGACATCGCACGCCTGGCGGAAGCAGATACCCGCGCTCGCGAAGCGTTTCCGGGTCGTCGCACCCGACCTCCGCGGTTACGGCCGAAGCGAGAAGCCAAGGGGAATCGACGCCTACCGCACGCCGGTCCTCGTCGAGGACATCGCCACGCTCATCCATGCGTTCGGCACCGAACGCGCTCACGTCGTGGGCCATGACTGGGGCGGCGGGGTGGCGTGGAGCCTCGCCATCCTGCGCCCCGAGGTAGTGAACCGGCTTGCGGTGCTGAACTGCCCGCACCCGGCGATCATGCAAAAGGCGCTTCGTTCGAACTGGACCCAGATCCGCAAGAGCTGGTACATCTTCGCCTTCCAACTGCCGTGGCTGCCCGAGTGGGCGCTGTCCCGGAGCGGCGCGAAAGCGCTCAAGGACTCGCTTCGGCGATCGGCGAAGCCCGGCACCTTCAGCGACGCCGACCTGGACGACTACGCCCGCGCGTTCAGCGCTCCGGGCGCCGCGACCGGCGCGATCAACTATTACCGCGCCGCGGCGCGCTCGCGCGTGCCATCCGGAAAGATCAGGGCGCCAACGCTCCTTATCTGGGCAGAGGACGACTTCGCGCTCGGGATGGAGCTCACGCGCGGGATCGACGACCTGTTCGAGACCACACCGCGCGTCGAGTACGTCCCGGACACGAGCCACTGGGTGATGGAGGAGCGCCCCGAGATCGTGAACCGGCTGCTGCTCGAGTTCCTCGCCTAGCGCGGCGTGCCGTCGCCTGCGACACGAAGCGCGTCCTTCAGGGTGAAGCGGCCGAGATAGAGCGCGCGGCCGACGATCACGCCGCGCAACCCGCGATGCCGGAGCTTCGCGAGTGCGGCGATGTCCTCGAGCGAACCCACGCCGCCGGAGTAGATGATGTCCCCCCCGAACGCGCGGGCGACGGCCTCGGTCGATGCGAGGTCAAGGCCCTGCAGCGTGCCGTCGATCGACACGTTCGTGTAGATGACCGTGGGAACGCCGGTCAGCGCGAGGCGCTGCATGAGATCGACCGCACGGACTTTCGTCGTCTCGGTCCAGCCGTCAGTGGTGACCATGCCATTACGCGCGTCAACGGAGACAGCAAGGCCGTCGGCGTGGCGGTCTACGAGGCGGCCGATCAGCTCGGGGTCATCGATCGCCGCGGTCCCCACGACGATTCGGGACGCGCCGGCTTCGGCGAAGGCTTCGGCTGTGTCGAAGTCGCGTATCCCGCCGCCCGCCTGGATCTTGACCGTGAAGCGATTGGCGATCGCTCGGATGTGATCGAGGTTCTCGGGCTGTCCGGTGCGCGAGCCATCGAGGTCGATCACGTGGAGCCACTCCGCGCCTTCGGCGACGAGCTTGCGCGCGGCCTCGAGCGGAGAGGGGGCGACCTGCTCGACGGTGGCGAAATCGCCGCGCGTCATACGGACGGCACGGCCCTCGTAGATGTCGATGGCGGGATAGACGATCACGGCTGGGGCTGAATGTTAGGAGGCCGCCGGCGTGTCTCGCCGGCGGCCGTCCATCCGTCGCGCGGTCTACCGCGCGGCCAGTCCCGAAGCTCCTGGGGGGATCGCGATACCGGGCAGACGAGCGAGGCTGCCATCAGCGCCGACCCGGAAGGCGCTGATCATGTGTGTGCCGCCGTCGTTGGCATAGAGGTACCTGCTGTTTTCCGTGAGGGCCAAGTCTGTTGTGTGCGCGGCCGCTGAGTGCGCGGCCTGCGCGAAGACCAGCGTGAGACTACCGTCCTCGCCGATCGAGAACGTCGAGATCGAGTCGCCTCCGGCGTTTGCCGTGAAGGCGTAGAGGCCATCCTTCGTGACCGCGACCCAACACGCCGCAGCCTGGGTGGTCGGCACGGACCGACTGATCGCGGTCAGCGCGCCGTCCTTCGAGAGCTCATACGACGATGCCGCCGAGAGCGGTGCGGCACCCGCCGCCTCGGAGACCACGAGGTCGCCGCGGTGACCGAATCCGAAGCCGAACGGTGTCGTGCCGGATGAGCCGTAGCGAGTCGCGGCACCGGCCACGCCGTCCTTGCCGACGACAAACACGTCGAGCGAGCTGGTGCTCTTCTCGGTCACGACCAGGACGTCGCCCGAGGGCGAGAACTGGATCTGCGCGGCGCCCGCGCCGGTGAAGGTTCTGGTCGAGCCGGCGATCGCGCTCAGCGTTCCGTCATCCGAACGGAAGCCCGCGATGTTGCTGCTCGCCGCGTTCACCACGTAGACGAGATCGTGGCTGGCGGTGACGCTGACGGGCTGGATGCCACCGGATGCGATGCGATCGCTCCAGGTGAGGCCGCTCTTGGTGATCCGGAAAACGGCGACGTCGTTGCTTCCGGCATCGACCGCATAGAGCCAGCGGCCGTCGTCACTGATCGTGACCGCGCCCTGCGATCCGAGGCTTCCGCCGCTCCCGCCCGTCGGGAACGTGCCGGACCAGGTGAGCTCGCCGGAAGCGGCGCGGTCGTAAACGATGACCGCATTGGCCGCGGTGTTCGTGAGTGTGTAGACCGCGCCCGCCGCGCCCTCTGCCGCCGCGGCCACCGAGGCCGAACTGAGCAGAAGCGCGACGAAGGCCACGAGCGTGAGGATGACGCGTGACATGGATTCCTCCCAGGATCGAGTTCCTGCGATGCAGGTTCGGACGATCGTGGCGATGGCTCATGACAACGCGATGACATCCGGTGTCACGGAAATGTCATCGAAGGCTGTCAGCGTGCGAACATGCGAGATGTGCCGACCGCAGCCGACGGCGCACCGATCCTGGTCGTCGACGACGATCCGAAGATCCTCCAGCTCGTCCGGATGTACCTCGAACGCGAGGGCTTTCCCGTGGTCACGGCAACGGATGGGATCGCGGCGGTCGCGGCCCTACGCGAACGAGCCCCTCGCCTCATGGTCCTCGACGTCATGCTCCCGACGCTCGACGGATTCGCGGTGTTGCGCGCGGCGCGAACGGATTCGGACCTCCCTGTCCTCATGCTGTCTGCTCGCGGGAGCACCGCAGACCGCGTATCGGGGATCGCGAGCGGCGCCGACGACTACCTACCGAAACCGTTCTCACCCGCCGAGCTCGTCGTTCGGGTCAAAGCGCTCCTGCGGCGAAGCGGGACGCGAGTCGGTCGGGACACCGCTCTCGTCGAGCTTGGTGACCTCGTGATCGATCGCGACCGCCACGAGGTGCGACGAGGCACGGGTCGCATCGACCTGAGCGAGTCAGAGCTGAACCTGCTTGTCGCGCTCGTGAGCGCCTCCGGCCGGATCGTCACACGAGAGGCGCTTCTCGACTCCCTTTACGGAAAGGGCGAGTCCGAGGTCCTCGACCGAACCATTGACGTCTACATCCGAAGGCTTCGCGACAAGCTGGGCGACGATCCGGAGAGCCCTCGCTACATCGCGACGGTGCGGGGCGCGGGCTACCGCGCGCTCCTCGGCCGATGAGGGGTCTCGCCGGTCAGATCGCCCTCGCGGCGATCGCCGTCGCGGTAGTGGTCGCCCTCGTTCTCGCGATCGGCACGCTCGCGTTCTCGAGCGCCTCTTTCGCGCAACTCATGGTCGATCACGGCGAGACTCTCGCGGCGGCGCAGGCGATGTTCGAGGAGAGCGTCACGCGTTTCTTTGTGGCCGCGCTCGGCGTGGCAGCGTTGGCGGGCGTCGCCCTCGCGATCTTCGTTGCGCGACGGGTCGCGTCACCGCTCCGCGAGGTCAGCGAGGCCGCGAAGCTCATCGCTCAAGGCGATCACGGCATTCGCGTGCGAGCCCGCGGTCCCGACGAGGTCCGATCCCTCGCGGCATCGTTCAACCGCATGGCTGGCGAGATCGAGGAACAGGAGCGAATGCGACGCGAGTTCGTCTCCAATGCCGCACATGAGCTGCGCACTCCGCTGACCAACCTGCAGGGCTACCTCGAAGCCCTTCGGGACGGTGTCATGACCGCGGACCGCGCGACGTTCGAGTCGCTGCACGAGGAAGTCGACCGGATGGTCCGGCTTTCCCGCTCGCTCGATGCCCTGGCCGAGGGGGACGTCGCCGGTCGATCTGCGGGCGAGCTTCGCGAGATCGACCTACGCGCAGCGATTGTCGCAGCCGTGGAGCTCTACGCCGCCGCGCTGGAACGGCGGAGACTCCGTGTTGAGCTCGACCTCCCCGCGGTCATCGCGGCGCGCGCCGATCCGGATCACCTCGCGCAGGTCCTCGCGAACCTGCTGCAAAACGCCGTGCGCTACACCCCCGATGGCGGCCGGATAGGTGTGAGTGCACGGCGGCGCGACGCCGATGTTCTCGTGACCGTCTTCAACTCCGGGCCGGGCATTCCCACCGAGGATCTGTCTCACGTCTTCGAGCGCTTCTACCGCGTCGAAAAGTCGCGCGACCGTGCGAGCGGCGGTGCGGGGATCGGCCTCGCGATCGTGAAGACGCTCGTCGAGCTCGGCGGCGGGCGCGTCGGCGCGGAGTCGTCACCCGAGCTCACGCGTTTCTGGTTCAGCCTTCCCGCTGTCGCGTAGCGTTCAGCGGCGGTCAGCCGCCGACGAGCTTCACGACGCGATGGTTGTCCGTGTCGGCGATGAAAAGCACACCGGTCGGGCTCACGGCTATCGAAGAGGGCGCGGCGAGCACGGCCGTGGTGCCGTCGCCCGCGACCGTCGTGATCGTTCCGTTCGGAGAGACTCTGCGTACGCGGTTGTTGCCGCTGTCGGCGATGTATACGTTGCCGGCGGAGTCGAACGCGAGACCCGTTGGCAGGTTCAGATCGGCCGAGGTAGCTGGTCCGCCGTCACCACCGTACGCAGCTCGGCCGCTCCCCGCGAAGGTGACGATGTTGCCGCCGTGGTCGATCCGCCTGACGCGGTGATTGTTCGTGTCGGCGATAAAGAGACTGCCATCGCGCGATATCGCGACCCCGACCGGCGCGAAGAGCGCGGCGGACCGCGGGCTCCCGCCGTCACCGGAGTAGCCGCGCTGGCCGTTCCCGGCCACCGTATCGATCGTTCCGTCCCGCCGGATCTCGCGTACGACGTTGTTGCGGCTGTCGGCGATGTAGACATCACCGGCGGAATCGAGAGCGACCCCGCGCGGCTGGTCGAGCTTCGCGCTGACCGCCGGGCCTCCGTCTCCCGCGTAGGCCCCAGCTCCGACGATCGACCCCGCGATGACACGAAACCGCCCGGAGTCAACCGCAGCGACGATGTGGGGGTCGGAACCGGTGTTGCCCGAGTCGCTCAGATAGATCACATCCGTTGCATCGATCGTGATCCAGCTCTCGGGACCCAGGTGCACCGCGGGCGCATAGTCGCTGGCGTCGGGGTTGAGAGTGCCGCCGCCCGCGATCGTCTGGATCTTCCCGCTGCTATCGATCCGCCGGATGCGGGTGAATCCGTCGAACTGGCCGCCGGTATTCAGCTGCTGCGTGCTATCGGCGACATAGAGATTTCCAGCTTTGTCGAACGCCAGACTGATCGGTCGATCCAGCTGGGCGGCCGTGGCAGGGCCACCATCTCCGGAGAAGCCCACGGTCCCGAGTCCTGCGACGGTGACGAGCGACAGGCGCGGCGCGGGAGCGATTCGGGGGATCACCAGGAATGCGACCAGACCGATCAACAGGAGCACCGCGGCTGCCGCGCCGACGGCTCGCCGCCCGACCCGGGGTCCGCGCGCAACTGACGCCCCGGGTGCGGCGACAGAGGCGACCACCGCTCGAGGCGGACGCGCATCCTCGGTCTTCCCGGCAACCAAACCGTTGCTCACAGCCCACGCCGCCACCTGCGACCGCGAATGGAAACCGAGCTTGTTGCGGATTTGCTCGAGGTGACCCTCTGCGGTCCGCTCTGCGATGAAGAGCCGCTCCCCGATTTCGCGGTTCGATAGTCCGGACGCAACCAGCGCCGCTACCTCGCGCTCCCGTGGGCTCAACGCGATATCCCTCACCGCGCACATTCTCTATCTGCCCGACGGATGGGTACCGCCATACAGGTACCGAAACAGGTACCTACCCGCGGATTTCCCCCGATGGCGAGGCCCTCGCTCGTCTCTAGCGTCCGGCCTATGCCCGAATACGGGCGAGGGAGACAGATGATGATTCAGGCAACCGCACAAACACCCTTCGCGATCCGAGCTCGGAACGTGGTGGGGGCCGTGGCCCTCGTGGCGGCACTCGGCCTGAGCGCCGCCGGCGGCTACGCCATCGGCGCAGCCTCTGCGCAGGTCGCTCAAACCGGCGCGAGTCAGGTTGCATACCCGATCCAGCTAGGCCCAGCGTCGCGCTGGACCCACGAAGAGCAGCCGTTCACCCCGATCCAGCTTGGACCGGCTCTCCGCTCGAGCCACGAGGAGCCGTAGTCACTAAGGAGGCCGTGCCAAACCGGGCACGGCCTCCCGCTCGCGCTCCTATGCGGCGAGCGCCTCCATGAGCCGACCCACGGCGGCTCCGAGTGAGTACCGCTTCGCCAGCTGTTCGAGCTTCTCGGGATGCGCGGGCTTGCGCGGGATCGTTCCGTCGCCGCCCGTCACTGGAGCGTCGCGCGCCATGCGCACGACCTTCCGCGCGGCGGCGAGATATTCCGCGTCGGCACGGAGCTTCGCGCGGATCGTCGCAGAGATATCGGGCGCGGCGAGGATCGCGTCGAGCGATCCGTACTTCGCGACGAGATGGCTCGCGGTCTTTTCGCCGATCCCATGCACACCCGGTAGGCCGTCCGAGGGATCGCCCCGCAAAACGGCGTAGTCGAAGTAGCGATCCCCTGGTATGCCGTACTTGTTCCGGATGTAGGCCTCGTCCACCTGACCGAGCTCGGTCACGCCGCGGAGCGTGTACAGGACGCGCACGTTCGGATCTTTCACGAGCGCGAAGAGGTCGCGGTCTCCGGTCACGATCTCGATCGGCCCGCTCGTGCGCTCGGCGATCGTTGCGATGACGTCCTCCGCCTCGTAGCCATCGGCCGCGCCCATCGAGATTCCGAATGCGTCGAGGAGCTCGATGATGATCTTCATCTGCGGATCCACGGGGTCCGGCGGGTCGTCGGGTCCCGCGACGCGGTGCGACTTGTACGACGGCATGGCGTCGACCCGGAACTGGGGTCGCCAGTCGGCATCAAGCGCGACGACGAGCTTCGACGGGCGGCGATCCGGGAGAAGGCGCGAGAGGAAATTCAGGAAACCGAGCGCCGCATTCACGTTCGTGCCGTCGGAAGCCTTCCACTCGGGAACCGCGTGATAGGCGCGATACGCGAGGCTGGCCGCGTCGACGAGGAGTGCCGCGCCGGCTATCGGCGTGCGGCGGGTGCGGCGAAGACGGTGTCGAGCGCGGCGATGAAGCGGTCGTTCTCCGCCGGCGTTCCGATCGAGGCCCGCAGGCACCCGTCGCACCCGGGCCAGATAGAGATGTCGCGGATGAGGACGCTCTGCTCGAGGAACCGTGCGTGGACATCGGGTGGCTTCTCGTTCCGGAGGCGGAACAGGATGAAGTTCGTCACCGACGGGAAGACATCGATCGCAGGCACGCGCCGTAGCGCGGTGAGGACGCGCTCGCGTTCCCGCTTGGCGAGCTCGAGGCGATGCGCGATCGCCTGTTCGTCACGAGCGACGCGGGCAGCGACAGCGAGCGTCAGCGTGCTCACGTTGTACGGGAGCGCCGCTGCCGTGAAGTACCCCATGAGATCGGGGTGGACGATGAGCACGCCGACCCGCAGGCCGGCTGCGGCGAGCACCTTGGAGAACGTTTTCGAGATGACCAGGTTCGGGAATTCGTCCATCCGCGAAACGAGCGACTTCCCGGCAAAGTCGGAGTACGCCTCGTCGACGAGGACGAGTGTCTCGGGGAACTTTTCCGCGACGGTGAGGATGACGTCGGCGTCGATCTCGCCGCCGGTCGGGTTGTTCGGCGTCGTGAACACCACGATCTCGGGTCGCGCCTTGGCCATCGTGGCGAGCGCGCGCTCCTTCGTGACCTCGTAGGGCAGGCCGACCATCTCCGTGACGACGGTTCCGCCGGCAAGCTGCGTCAGCCTTCCGTGCATCGAATACGTGGGGTGGAAGAGCAGGGTCTTTCGGCCGTGACCACCGAACACCAGGAAGACCTGCAGCAGCAGCTCGTTGCTGCCGTTACCAAGGATCAGCCGGTCCGGTTGTGTGCCCCAGCGGGTCGCGAGGATCTCGCGGAGCTCGTCGCCCCGGCCGGGGTATCTATTGAGAAGGACGCCGTTCAGCTCCTCCGGAGTGATGTAGCGGCCGGCGGCGTTCGGCTCAGGCCACTCGTTCGCGTTTATGCGAACGTCGGCCTTGAGCATCTGCGTCCGGTACGGCTGGAACTGGGCGAGCTCGTCCCGGGGTCGCGGCAGCTTCCGATCGCTCATCCATCCATAGCCTGACACGCGCGGGCCGCTCGCGCTCTCCGCGCGAACGGCCCGCCGCTGCTTGGGGGAGGTGGGGGCTTGGTTGGCTAGCGGGAGTCGTGGCCCGCCGATCGAAGGTCGTGGCTCTTCGTCTTCGCAGTCTTCTCGGCCTTGCCCTTGTCGGATGCGTACGCGAGTACCGCCTTGGACGCCTTGCCCGTGCGGACACTCGCATCGCCGCAGCCCGCGGCGCTCCGCGCCTGCGTTGCGAGTGCGCTCAGGGCCGCGAAGTCGTCGTTTGTCAGATTGCGTTGCGCGTACGACATGAGGCGGTCGAGTGAGCCGCCGCTCGAGCAGACCTGCCCGTTGCCATACGCGAGAGAGTCCTTGGTGTCGTCGATCTTCTTCAGGAGCCAACGCTCGGTGTTTCGATCGAGGTTGAAGCTCAGGACGAGCGCCGACATCTGATCGAGCACGTCCGAAGCGCTGACGGTCGGCACGGTAACAGCGACCTGCGCGGTCGCGCTCGTCGATGCGCCGGATGGCTCGGTGACGGTCGCGTTGACGGTATATGTGCGGCTCGCCGAGTACACGTGCGATGCGGTGAACGTGGTCGCCCCGGCGGCGAGGGCCTGCGTCGTTGTGACACCGTCGCCCCAGGTCAGCGCGAGGTCGTGGGTGTCCAGAGCGTCAGGGTCGTCGAAGCCGCCGTTGATCGTGACGTTGGCTCCGGCGACGCTCGAGTCAAGCACGAGGCCGCTCGGGACGGTGTTGTGCGCGGTCACCACCAGGAACGAGTCCTGAGTACCGACGCCGTTGTCGCGGTCGGTGACGGTGACGATCACGTCGTATGTGCCTGAGGTGACGTACGAGTGCGAGCCGCTGAAGCTGCGAGTGCCCGCAGCGAGCGAGTCCGGCGACGTGCTGCCATCGCCCCACGCGAATCGCACCGTGTATGTGTCCAGCGTGCCGGGGTCGCTGAATGTCCCGGTCACGGCCACGGTCTGGTGGTCGGTGACCGACGACGGCGAGAAGGTCAGGCTCGAGAGCGACGGTGACACGTTCATCGCGGTCACGGTCGTGCCGCCGGCGACCCACAGCCCACCGCCATCCGTCACGGTGACCGCGACGGTGTATGTGCCCGAGTCGAGGTAGGTGTGGCTCGGGGTTGCCGAGGTTGCGCCGGATCCGAGGGAGACGCTGTCCGTGCCGCCATCGCCCCAGGTGATCGCCACCGTGTGGCTGTCCGACGCCTCGGCGTCGGTGAAGGACACGCTCAGAGTGCTGCTACCGCCCTCGAGGTCTGCGGTCGCCTGGACCGCGAGGTCGGCGGGCGCGTGGTTGCTCGGGAGAACGACGAGGTCCGCTGTCGAGCTCGCCTTCCCAAGATCGTGGTCGGCGACGGTCGCCTTGAGGGTGATCGGACCGGCCGCGTTGTACGCGTGACTGTCCGAGAACGAACGGGTCCCCGCCGCAAGTGACTGCGACGACGACGTTCCGTCACCCCAGTCCATGGTGAGCGTGAACGTATCGGCCGTGCCGGGATCCGTGAACGTGCCGCCCACGGTCAACGTCTGGTGATCAACGACTGAGGTCGGCGAAAGCGAAAGGGTCCCAACGACAGGCGCGACGTTTGTCGGCGAGACCGATGCGCTCGCGGTCACGGTGTGGCTTGCGCTATCGGCAAGCGTGACAACGACTGAGTACGCGATGGTGTCGGCGTAGACGTGCGACGCCTCGAACGTCGTCACGGTCGACGCCAGCGTCCCCGAATCGGACGTGGCGCCATCGCCCCACGCGACCGAGACCGTGTGCGAGTCGGCTGCGTCGGTGTCCGCGAAAGTCAGCGCAAGGCTGGAGCTCCCGCCCTCGGCGCCGGTCGTCAGATTGAGCGAAGCAATGCTCGGCGCCTGGTTCGCCTGATGCACGCTCACGCTCGACGTCGCGGTGGCGGATGCGCCGGCGTTGTCCGCGACCGTCACGGTGACAGTGAAGTCACCGGAGGTCGCGTAGGTGTGCGCACCCGTGGTGAACGAGGAAACGCCCGCAGCGAGGTTCAGGGTCGTCGTCGGCGAAAGATCGCCCCAGTCGACGGTAACGGTGTGCGTGTCGGCGGCACCGTTGTCGGCGAATGTGCCGGTCGCCGTCACGGCCTTGCCTGCTTCGACGGAGGCCGAAGAGAGCGCGAAGGAGCTGATCGACGGCGCCGCATTCAGCACGGTGACCCCAACGAATCGCGTTGTCGCGAAGATTCCGTCGCTGAGGGTGATCGTCACGGTCAGCGCGGCGCCAGACGAATCGCTCACATAGGGAACGGTCTTCTGAAGAGAAAAGCTCCGGTCCCCTACGGTCAGCCGGTACGTGTCGGGGGTGGTGCCGTCGCCCCAATCGATCTCGACCGTGTGCTGGTCGGTTAGGTCGGGGTCGGTGAATGTCGCGTTTGCGAACGGTCTGTCGCCTTCATAGACAGGTGCTGTCACGGACCAGGTAGTGATCCGCGGCCCTGTTGCGGCGAGGGCCACAGAAGACGATCCCAAAAGGCCCGTCGCCGCGATGGCGACGCTCAGCGCTCCCACAAATAGGGGTCGCAGCAAGGCCCTCATCTTTAGTTACCTCCGCCGGGAAACCCACTCCCCCGGCTCACGCAACCGTAGAAAGAACCGGCACCCGTAACGAGAGACGAAGAGGGCCTACGCGCACGTACGCCGGGAGGGGCAGGGTCCTACCCCCCTCGTACTCCCCCACCTGGGGGGACTTCGCGTTGGTCCCCCGTTTTCGTGATGCCCGCTTGCTCGGCGGACCCGAATGTCTGCCCAGGAACGGGAGGACGACAGGTGAACGGAGCCCTACAGCACCGGATCGGCCACGAATGCGCCCTCTGTGACGCGCATTCGAAGGCCGCTGAGCGCCACACGGCTCGGCCGCACGTTCGCACGCAGCGGTACCTGCCGTGGATCGCGCCCCTTGCGCTCTGCCTCGTCCTCCTTCCGTTTGTCGACGGCGTCGCTCGCGGTCTCCTCGGTGGGATCGTCGTTGGCCTCGCCGCCGGCGCCGCACTCTCCTGGCTCACGACACGCGTGAACCGGCACATCGCCGCGACAACGCTCGCGTCGGCCACCGACGAGCTCAAGGCTGAGGCCGACCAACGCGTCGCCATGGTCATCCGCCAGTTCGAGTGGGCGGTGAACGACGTCGCGAACCTCCGCGATGCACTGAAGCGGGCGCAGGACTCGCGCGCGACGGCCGAGGCGAACGAGCTCGGCGTGAAGCGGCGTCAACGCCACCTCGAGCGCCAGCTGTACGAGGCGCGGATGAAGATCGGCGAGTACTCGCGTGCGCTTGGGAGCGAGGACGTTGCGGTCGACGACGAACCGACGGTCCTTCCGACCGGCGACGACCTCGTCGTGCCACTCATGTGGCGCGTCTTCGAGGAAAACATGCTCACGTGGCTGCGCTTCGAGAGCGCGGGCATCGTGCCTTCTCAGATCCGGATCATGAACGAGCACCAGAGCGTCATCGCGATCAGCGCACATGCCCTCGACGCGCTCAAGGAAGGCGCGCAGGTCTCGCTCGTGGTGCGTGCTCCCGATCACGTCGTAGCGACCCTGGAAGGTCGGCACCAGGGTCGCTTCTCTTTTGAAGCCCTCGTTGACGACGTGTGGTGCAAGGTCGAGCTCAAGCCGGGGGAGCGCCCCGCCTCAAAGGACAAGCGCGCCCGCGTGTGGCGCCCCGAGGACGACCGCCGACCCCAATCACTCATCGCGTAGGGACTTGCGTCGCAGCGATCCTGATCTAGGGTCGCGCCGTGAGCCGCGCCGCCCGCTTCACGCCCGTACTCGCCCTTCTTATTGGGGTGACGCTCGGGGTGTGGATCCTCTTCGGACCCACGTACACGAGCTGCAGCGTCACGGCCGCTCCCGGACAGCCCGGAGCCCAGGAGTGTCACTCGGAGAATCTCATCGCCGCGCAGGGCGACGATCTCTTCCCCGCGCCTCTGCTGTGGATCGCCGCATGGTCGTTCGCGCCCGCGCTCGCGGTGATCGGAACACGCACCGGTTCGCGCACATCGGCCCTCGTATTGACGGCCGCCGCGTTCGCGATCGACGCGATGTCGATCATCAGCATGGGCGGCGGTTTCGTCTACGCGCTGGGCGTGGCCCCGCTGCTCCTTCTTACGCTCGTCTTGATCGCGCGCGACGATGTCGACTCGGCCAGGGCTGCTCTGGGATAATTCGCGTGTTCACTCTTTGGGGAGTGGCCAAGCGGTAAGGCTCCTGACTCTGGATCAGGTAATCGGTGGTTCGAATCCACCCTCCCCAGCTTGGACCCGCACCGCTATTGATCGAAGTCGCTGTTCGCGGGAATCGCGATGCTTCCCTGATTTCTCGGAAGCTCACCTGACTCACCTGATACCTGACTTTTAACAAGCTCGTTTCCGGAGCACGAACGACAGCGGCGTCTCGCGCCAGGAGGGTGCACCCATTCCGTCCCTGTCGAGGCCCTTACATAGTGAGCACGTGCTAGATGGACCCGTGAAAGCGACGAGGGTCGCTGACCGCTTGCCCTGGCGCGAGCTGTACGAAGCACACGCCGCGGAGTTGGCCGGCTATCTATTGCGGCTCACTGGAGACCGGGAGGTGGCAAGCGATCTAATGCAGGAGACCTTCGTCGTAGGTATGAGAGACGAGAGCGCGCTGCGCGAGCCGCCGAGCGCGCGCGCTTGGCTCTACACGATCGCTTCGCGTCTGGGAACGAAGTGGCTTCGTCGTCGCCGCATCATCGCGTTTCTGCCGTTTCTCGACACGGACCGCGACCCGCAGGACGCGCTGGATGTCGAGGCGATCGCCGTCCGTGAAGCGCTACGAGCGATCTCGCCCGATCAAGCGGTCGCGCTCGTCCTTCACTATGCCCAAGGTTTCACTCGTGGAGAGATCGCAGAGTTGACGGGGCGCAGCGATGAAGCGATCAAATCGCGAATCGCGCGCGGCCGACGCGCATTCTTAGCGGCGTACGGGCGACGAGGCGGCGGAGGATGAACGACGAGCGCGACGAAGAAGAACGCCTCGAGCGCATCCTTCGACGGCCCGCTCATCTCGAGCTTCCGCCGTTCGAGCAATTGGCGAAGCGTCGCTCAGGCTCGCCGCTCGCGCGATCGCTGGCGTTGACGCTCGCCACCGTCGTCGTTGCAGTCGCCGCGCTCTTCGCCGGCCGCGAGCTCTCGGCGTTCCGGCAGCAAGCCGCAGGGCCCGGAGAAACCACGAGCCCCACCGCAAGCGCAAATGCTTCGGCCAGCGCTACGCCGCGCCCGTCGCTTCCCCCGCCGATCCCACAGCCGATTACGCGGAACAGCCCGGCCGCGCAGATCGCCTGGGTCAGCGTGAACCCGCCGCAGGGCGCCCCCGCATCGTTCATCGGAGTGGACCCGAAAGGAAGGATCGTCGGTCGATTGGACGCAGGGCTGGGCCACTTCTGGCGCTCGGCTGACGGGAGCCAGCTGTTCGTCGTCAGCGACCAGGTCAACGCCTACTCAGCGTCCGACGGCGTACTTCTGCGCTCGTACGGGCCGACACCCGGCGGCGCGGTCCTCGACGCCGCTTTCAGCTCCGATGGGCGATGGTTGGCGCTCCTCGGATCACTCGCATACGTCCAGGTGATCGACCTGCAGAGCGGGTTGTCCCAGGTCACGCCGCTCGGTCATGACCCCAACGCGTCGCACCCCGGCCTGACCATGAGCGGTCAGACCAATGCGCTGACGTGGTCGACGCTCGTCTTCGCCCCCGATTCGAAGCGGTTGTACACAATCGTCGACTGGGGCAGCCCCCTACGACTGACCGCCTTCAACGTGACAGCGAGCGGCCTGGTCCAAGTGGCCGCGGCGATTGACGGGCAGGCCGGGCGGAAATTTCCCTCCTGCCCAGGTCCTGGGATCGCGCCGAAGGTCGTAACCGGCGGTCGCACTCTTGCGGTCTTCTGCCATTTCGACGGCAAGGTCTGGTTCTTCGACCTCACTACTCTGACCAGCACCGGCGTGGTACAGGCCGATATGCGGAATCCCTTCTGGCTCGCGCCGATCTTCACTCCCGATGGACAACTTCTTTATCTGCATCAATACCCCGCGTTCGGCGATGTGATGCAGGTCATCGATCTGAGGACGCAGGCGCTCCTCGGGCCGCTGCCAACGCCGCAGAAGCTTACTGATCCGGGCCCGTTCGCATGGCTTTTCCCCGTGGCCAACGCCGGCGGCACGCCGTCGACCGTGCCCGTATCACCGGATGGCCTCCGGCTCTACGCAGCGGCCGACGACGGCATCACGGTTCTTCGAATCCCCGATCTCAAGCCGCTCGCGAAAATAGCCACCGGTGCGCAAATCGGTGAAGTGTGGATCTCAGGTGATGGCAGCACCGTGTTCGCGACCGATCAAAGTCGCGCGCTACTCGTTATCGCCGCGGACGGGAGCCAGACCCGCGTGAATCAAGACAACCTAGGAAGCTTCGTGGCCTCGGAGCGGGGTTAGCGGAGCGAGCGGCTCATAGACAGAGAAAAATGGTTCTCGTGAGGGACCTGATTCGCAGTCAGGTCCGCATTCGGCAATGAACCGTAATGCCGAGCAGCAAGTCCCGCGGCAGCGTCGACCCCGCCGCCATGGGACAGGCACCGGCGTGACTCATCGGCGAGGGCGAATCTCAGGAACTTCCTCCGGATACGCCGTCGCTAGACGTCGATACGTTTCCAGCCACACATCCTCGAACGGCGGGTCCTTCCACGTTTCCGAAAGCACATCTCCTGTCAAGACGCCGTCCTTATCCGCAACTACGCGTATCTCGATCCGAGTGCCGCCGCCGTCACTCCCCACGAGCACTTGACCGGGTCGAGCGCCAGCGGGGATTTGGCCGCGCAGGCGAAGGAGCGCAACCCCATGCGGCCAGTTCCCGTCCCACATCACGTCGAAGGGGCCGGCCTGCGCCTCGGCCAGGTCGCCACACACATCTGGAATGCGGCCTCGGAGCAGGCGAGCGATGCGAGTCTCCTCGTCCTGTCCCGTCTCCAGCAGCCAAACGTCGCGCTCACTCTGATCTAGCGACCGCAGTAATGCGGTCATCCAAGCGACCGATGCGAGAGTTGACACCATGTTCCGTCTCTCAGCCGGGTATCCCTCGTGGTTCGACAAGATTGCTCGATCGACATCGTCTGTGGAAACTCCGGCGACCCGTGCGAGTTCGCCGGCTAGTGTCCGGCGATCGTGTTCTATGCGCACGCAATCAATTGTCCGGCCGACCCTCGTTGGCCAGCAAGAAAAACTCTCAGTGCCGAGGCGGCCGCAACGGCGCGCTTCTGATTCGTAACTGGGCTCGCCTCACCTGATCTGCAATCAGATACCCGTCAGGTCGAGCGCGAGACGCGCCCTCGCACCCTCGCAGATCAAACGCCTTCGGGATGCGAGCTCGGCCCGATGTGCCGCGCGGGATAGGGACTCGAAATCGAAGCCGGTCAAAGGTACCCAAGGGCCCTGGCTGCGTACACTCGGCCGGAATGCCGGTGGTTCTGGGCATCCCGCTCTGATGACCGACCGATTAGAGCAACTGCGAAGCGCATGGCCCGGCGGCGTTGAATTCAACTCGAAACTCGTGGACCGCGCCATCGCCGGCACCTTCGCACCTTTCGAACGAGTTCGCGCAAAGGAGTTGGCAGACGGCTATGACCCGAGCGCGAAGGAGCAGGGACGCAGCCGCGTATTACTTGCGGCGGTCCGCTTGAGTGGCGGCAATCTGGTGAGGCTCGAGTCTCTGCTACGCGCCGCTGAGACCGATTTCCGGGATGTGCTCGCCTCGGCCGAGTACGAGGCACCGACTTCGCCCCTCGTAGCACGGCTTAGCGATGAATACCTTTCATGGTTCGACCGGCTCACACTCCCGAACGAAGGCTGATAACGGGAGTTGTGGGATTAGAGGCGGGGGTCGACCGGCTCGCTCTCCAGGGCCAAGACCGCAAACACGCACTCGTGTACCCGGCGCAGGGGCTCCTCGTGAACAAAACGCTCGAGCCCCTCGAGGCCGAGGGCGAATTCACGCGTGGCAAGCGATCGCTTCGCGCCAAGACCACGCTCCCGCAAGCGCTCGAGGTGCGCGGGCTGCGTGTAGTCCGGCCCATAGATAAGGCGCAGGTATTCGCGCCCACGGACCTTGAGCGCCGGCTGCACGACCCCGCTCTTCCACCGCACGGTGAAGTCCGATGGTTTGACCACCATGCCCTCGCCGCCGCGCGCCGTCAACGATTCCCACCACTCGACCGCGCGCTGTTCGCTGGCGGGGTCGGCGAGGTCGACGTCCATGGAAGGTGTGGCGATGATCACCGAGCCGTCCATTGACGCGAGCCGACCGAGTCGCTCGAGATGCCAGGCGTGCGGCTGGTCGCTGTGCACGCGGTTCTGGCTCGCGAGTATGTGGAAGGGCGCGAGTCGGACATCGCCGATCCCGTTCACGTCCCACGTGTAGCGGCGGTAGACCTCGCTGAACGCCTCGATATCCGCGACCTGCACGCGGCGCTTCGCCACGAGGTCCGAAAGCTCGGGCTGCGACCGCGCATCGAGCGCGGCGAGCTCCTCCGACAAGGCTGCCCGGGCGGCGGCGCCCACGGGCGCGTACTGCTGCTGAATCAGCTCGCGCGCCTTGAGGGACCACGGCATGAGCTCGCAGTCCAGGAGAACCCAGTCCGTCTTGAGCTCGTCCCAGAGACCGGCCCCGCCCGCGGCGGCGCGCAGCCGCTCCATAAGAGCAGCTTCAAGCGTCGGGTCGCTGAAGAATGGCCGCCCCGTTCGTGTGTAGACGATCCCGCCGGCGGCGGACTGCATACCGAATCGCCGTTCGGCCGCGACGGGATCAGTGCACAAGACCACAATCGCGCGGGACCCCATGTGCTTCTCTTCGCAGACGACTCGGCCTACGCCGCGTCCGCGGTAGTAGGCGAAGGCGTCAGTCGGATGTTCAAGCAGTCCCGGGATGGAGCTCGTCTCCGACGGCGACATCGTCGGTGGCAGATACACAAGCCACCGCGGGTCCACAGCGAAGCGGCTCATAGCCTCGAGCGCCGCGGCCGCGTTCTCCTCGCGCACCGTCACCTTTCCCGCGAGACGCGTGGTCACAATGCGTTTGCCCATCACGTCCTCGAGCTCAAGCAGCTCGTCATGGCGCTGCTGCGCCGTCAGCCGCGGGGCGTGCTCCTCCGCAGCGAGGAAGGGACGGGCCGGCTCGTAATAGGTGTGCGCCGCGGGGATGCTGACGAGCTCCTTCTCCGGGTAGCGCAGTGCGGTGAGGGCGCCGCCGAACACACAGCCGGTGTCGATGTTGATCGTGTTGTTGAGCCACTCGGGCTCGCGGACAGGCGTGTGTCCATAGACGACCATAGCGCGCCCGCGGTAGTCAGCGGCCCAGTTCAGGCGGACGGGAAGCCCGAACTCGTCGGTCTCGCCGGTCGTGTCTCCGTAGAGCGCGAACTCGCGCACCCGGCCCGACGCGCGTCCGGCGTACTCGGCCTTCATCCCTCCGTGTGCCACAACAAGCTTGCCGTCGTCAAGCACAAAGTGGCTGATCAGCCCGTCGATGAACTTCGCGAGCCGCTCACGGAACTCCGCCGTCTCGCGGTCAAGCTGCTCGACGGTCTGAGCGAGCCCGTGCGTGAGCTGTACGTCCTTGCCGCGGAGCTTGCGAAGCAGCTTGGCCTCATGGTTACCGGGAACGCAGAACGCGGCGCCACTCTCGACCATGCCCATGACCAATCGAAGGACGTCTGGCGCGTTCGGGCCGCGGTCCACGAGATCGCCAAGGAACACAGCGCGCCGCCCCTCGGGCGGCGTGACGCTGATCCCTACTTCGCCGTCTTCGGGGTGCCGTACCTGATAACCCAAACGCCCAAGAAGCTGAACCAGTTCGTCGTAGCAGCCGTGAACATCGCCGATGATGTCGAACGGACCCTTCTCGTTTTTCTTGTCGGTCCAGAGACGCTGCCGCGTGATCGTCGCCGCGTCGACCTCCTCGACGCTCTCGAAGGTCCAGACGTAACGAAGTCCTTCGCGCTGGAGCCCGCGCAGCGAGCGCCGAAGCTGTTGGGCCTGCTGCCGGACGACGTGGGGACCGAAGTCGCGGTCGGGTCGCGCGCGGTTGCGCTCCTGAGAGATCCGCTCCGGTACGTCGAACACGATCGCCACCGGTAGTGCGTCGTTGTCACGCGCGAGCTGAATCAATGACTTCCGCGACTCCGGCTGCACGTTCGTGGCATCGACCACGGTGAGCTTCATCGCTCGGAGTCGCTTTGCCGCGATGTAGTGCAGGAGCTCGAACGCGTCTTTCGTGGCCGCCTGGTCGTTCGGGTCGTCGGACACCGCCGCGCGGCACCAGTCCGAGGAGAGCACCTCTGTCGACTTGAAGTGCTTCGCGGCGAACGTCGACTTCCCTGAACCTGACGCTCCCACGAGGACAACAAGCGCGAACTCGGGCAGCGGAATGTTCATCGGGTGAACACCGCCATCTGCGTCGGCGGACCAACCTCGGGATCTTCTCGACCGACCGGAATGAACCGCGTGGTGTACCCATGAGTCCTGGCGACCTGAACCGCCCACGCCTGAAACTCGGTGCGCGACCACTCGAAGCGGTGATCACGGTGGCGCATTCGCTCGGCGGGGAGCGATGGGAAGCGCACGTTGTACTCACGGTTGGGAGTCGTAAGGACGACTGTTGTTGGACGCGCGTACTGAAAGATGACGCGCTCGAAGGACGCCAGACGCGATGAATCCAGGTGTTCGACGACCTCCACGACAGCTGCCGCGTCGAACCCATCGAGTCGGGCATCGCGGTATACGAGCGATCCGTGCAGCAACTGCACGCGCGCCCGGGCCGTCTCGTGCATCTCCTTGAGTCGCAGACGACGCGCGGCGGTCTCGAGTGAACGGACGGAAACGTCGACGCCCGTCACCTGCTCGAACGCCGGGTTCTTGAGCAGCGCCTGGATCAGTTGGCCCTCGCCACAGCCCAGATCGAGCACCCGCTTAGCGCCAGCGCTCGTCAGCACCGCAGACACGCTGGCGATGCGCTCCTCGTTCAAACGCAGCGGCTCCTCGACCAGCGCCTCCTCCGCAGTGTGGGCTGCCTCTGCCGCATCCGGATCGGGTGCCTCGTCCGCGCTCAGCCGCGCCAGCGCCTCGCGCGTGAGATGTCGCTGACGCCGCAGGTACCGGTCGGTGATGAGCTCACGTGCAGGATGCGCTGCGAGCCATCCCTCTCCTCGGCTGAGGAGCTTGTCGATCTCGTCCCGACCGACCCAGTAGTGCTTGTCGTCGTCGAGCACCGGGATGAGGACGTAAAGGTGCCGAAGCAAATCCTGCAGCCGCACGATCCCGCGGAGGACGAGGTTGTAGTAGGCGCTCTCGCCCCACTCAGGCCGACCGGGATCGACCGGCTGACGGCTGGCCTCTACTTCGTAGCCAAGGGGCGCGAACAGTCGCTCGATGAGACCGGGACCGCCACGACTCGGAAGCGCCGGGATCCTAGCGACAAGGGGGATCGGCGTGTCCGCCAGTTCGGCGCGCTCGTCAGAGCGCCCGTTCAGCGCACTTCCGTAGACCTGTGCGATGGCCGCCGCAAGGAACGAATTGGCCGCATAAGGCCGGTCGTTGACGTACTGGTCCAAGAGTCCGCCATCCCGCGCGCCGATCCGCCCTCGCACCAGCGCGATCGGGTCGAGGTCGACGAGGAGCGCAGCAGTACAGGCATCGTCCTGCGCCTCGGGGTAGAAGACCCACGCGGATCCGGCGGACAGCTCGAACTGCTGCACACGAGCGGGGTTCTTGTGCAGGAGGTACCCAAGGTCCGTCGCGGGTCTGTGCGTTGTCTGGATCGTCAGCAGCACGGTGCCGCCTCGCCTCTGCGTTATTTGCGGGGCCCGGTTCAAACCACAGTAGGTGACACCTCGGCGACGAATCGGCAGAGCCCGACCGATCACACGCGGGCTGGTCCCGTCTTGCTTCCCCACGACCGCGACGCTTGGCCCAGTCCGGAGTCATGATTTCGGGGTGAGCGGCGGTTACCGGAAGGGCGAAGACCCGATGAAGACACTTCTGGACGAGCTCTGCATCAAACTTGGGTGCTGCCTCGACCCAGAGGAGCAAGTGCGAATGCGGCGGATGCCTGCGGACGATGTTGACTCCTTCGTCAAGGCTTTCCATGTGGCTGAGCACCTCTTGGAGCCATACGACGAGGAGCACTGGCGAAACGTTCGATACGTCGTCGCCCGTCACTTCGCGCTGATGCGTCAAACTGCAACCTCAGAGTGACCGAGGGTGACTCCGGCCTTGCCTCTGAGGTTCACGCGATCGTGGGGCGATCATCGAGCGGCTAAGGGGTTACCTATTTTCTGAAAGCTCGCCTGATTCTCCGCTGGAACCGGCCCGCGCCCCGCGTTCATTTGAATTTCCGACAGAATTAGCGAGCCCCATGCGAAATTGCGCTGACCTGATTCTGGATCAGGGAATCGGTGGCTCGAATCCACCCTACCCAGCCCGACAATGAGCGCGGTGGACTATGCGCGGATCCACCCGAAGACGACAGCCGAGTGGCGGCGTTGGCTACGCGACAATCACGACAAGGAGCGCGGCGTCTGGCTCGTGATGTACAAGGCCGCGACGGGGAAGGTTCGGCTCGGTTACGAGGACTCCATACCCGACGCGCTCTGCTTCGGATGGATCGACAGTCTGAACAAACCACTCGACGACGAGCGCACGGCCCTGCTCTTCACACCTCGCAAGATTGGCAGCGGATGGTCGCGGACGAACAAGGAGCGGATCGCGCGCCTTCTCAAGGAAGGACGAATGGAGCCGGCAGGGCTTGCGAAGATCGCCGCCGCGAAGCGAGACGGATCGTGGACGCTCCTCGATAGCGTCGAGGCACTCGAGGTCCCCGACGATCTGCGACGAGCCCTGGGCAGCGCGGGCGTGCGCTGGTTTGACGCGCTGACGCCCGGTCGCAGAAAAGAGCATCTGCGCACTCTCGTGACGGCGAAGCGGCCGGAGACGCGCGCGAAGCGGATCGGAGATATCGTCCGAGTCCGTCGCGAGTAACAAGACGCGGAAGAGTAGATCGCTGTGGCACGAAACGTCGAGAACGAGACAAGCACCGATCAGAAGGACGAAGCGAAAGTCCCACTCGGAATCCTGGCCTGAAGCCCCTCGACAAGCTCGTTGGGACTTGGAAGGCTTCAGGAGAAACAACTGGAGAACTGAGCTACGAATGGATGGAAGGCGGTTTCTTTCTCATCGCTCGGGGCGACACCGAGCAGAATGGGCAGCGAACAAAGCACGTCGAGATCATCGGCTACGACCACGAGGCCAGCGCCGAGAATGCGGACACATTGACCTCACGGCTGTACACGAACCGCGGCGACTCTTTGAGCTACACGCATGAGATCGACGACAAAGGCATGACGAGCTGGTTCGGTCCCAAAGGCTCGGCCGCGTTCTTCAAGGCCCGGTGGATCGACGACGACACGCTTACCGGCGCCTGGGAGTGGCCGGGCGGCGGCTACAAGCTGACCTTATCGCGCGCAGGCGCCCGTCCCAAAAGCGAAGGGCTAGTCTCGTCGCGCCTGTTCAGGTTCGCGATTTTGGGCTGACGCGCTGAGCTGGCGGACCAGCCCCACAAGTTCCGGGCGCAGCGGAACGCGCGCGGGTGCCGGTGCGTCGAAGTCGCCGGGGCGGTCGACGAGGCCGAACCCGCGCACCCACTCCTCAACGAACCCGAACGCGATCGCGTACGGCAGGTAGTCCTCGAACAGCCGCTCTCGTTCCGCGAAGCGCTGACGTTGTTCATCCGCGGTCCGAAGAAAATGCTCGAAGCCCGCCGCGCGCAATGTGAGTGCCTCACCGGTGGTGGTCCGCGCGGGCCTCCAGGGCGACGCTGCATACACAAGGACGCCGACCGCCGAGACCGCCGCTCCGGCAAGCCCGAGGGAGAACAGATTCCCGAGCACGAAGGTCACCGCGATGCCCACGAGCGCCGTCACCCATCCGGCGGTTGCCCAGCGGGATCGGAGACGCGCGGGTGCATCCTCGAACCAACCTCGACGGACGAGATCGCCCTCGAGCTCGTCTTCGACCAGGTCCTCGGCCACGAAGAAACGCGGCTCGAGGGCCGCGAGCTGCACGGTCTTCCCGTGAGCGAAGAGTCCAGCGAGAGTCTTGCGCTCGTACTCGCGCAGATCGCCGCCCGAGGCATCGATACGTTCGAGCACCCACGTGGGCGGACCCTCCCCTTCAGCTCGCTCTTCGATCCGAATGAAGCCACGCAACGCGAGATCGACAACGGTCGCGATGACATCGCGACGGCGCGGCTTGCCATGAAGTAGGACGTCCGCCTCCGCCGGACGCAGATCCTCGGGAGGGTCGAACTCGGGCGCGACCGTGCCGGGAACGCGCAATACATGCCGAGTACCCCAGCGCCAGCGGACGATGATCAACCCGATGACCAGCGTCACCACACCCGCGGCGATGTTCTGCGGGGTCGGGCGGAGATGCTCGAGCGGTGCGATCGTCCAGCCGATCGCCGCCGCCACGAAGAAGAGAACGAACGGCGCGAGCGACGCCAGGTAGATCGCGGCTTCTCGAGGCGTCCACGCGGGCTCAGGTCGAGTCAACGGCGCGACTATACGCAGGCCTTCACGGTCGCCCGCCGTCCTAGCATCGCGCGGATGGGACGGACTCCTTTGGTCATCGCGGCCTACGCGATCTTGTCGCTCACGCTCGGGGGCCAATGGATCGCCGCGAAACTCGGCGTCACTGCAGTCCCTGCTCTCGAGCTCTCCACGATGCGCTTCGCCATCGCGAGCGTGGTGCTCCTCGCCGCGTGCGCCGTCACGCGGACTCCCCTGCCCTTCGGACGCTGGCGACCGATCGCCGCGGCGGCGGCCTGCGGCGTGCTCGGGTTCAACACGCTCGCGTTCTTGGGGCTCAGCCTCACGCCAGCATCGGACACCGCGCTGATCATTCCGACGACGATCCCGCTCGCGACCGCACTGTTCGCGACACTCATTCACGAGCGGTTGACCGCGCGCCGCCTCGTTGGATTCGCGATCGCGACCGTCGGCGCGGCACTCGTCATCGTCGGGGGCCAGCAAGCCGGCGGTGAACCGTCGTCTGCGCGACTCCGCGGCGACCTCATGGAGCTTGGCGCCGCCGCTCTTTGGGGCGCAAGCCTGACCATCGGAGCGTTGGTCGTCCGGAAGGAGACCGTGCTGGGTTACGTCACGCTGATGGTGCTCATCGGAACGGCGATGCTGCTTCCGCTCGGTGCGGTACCGCAGGCCTACCGCGACCTGCCGTCGTGGACGGCCGAGACCTGGCTCGCCGCCGGATTCCTCGGCGTCTTCTCGACCGCGGTGGCGTTCGTTCTTTTCTTCTGGGCCGTGCGGCACTTTGGCGCAAGCCTCGCGGCGATGGTCACCTACCTCACGCCGGTCGCGGCCCTGCTGCTTGCATTCGTCATCCTCGCCGAGCGACCGCTGTGGCTGCAGCTTGTGGGTGGCACCGTGATCGTCATCGGCGTGCGCGTAGGCGCGGCGCGTTCCCATCCGGCGGTGGCGCAAGGCGCCGTCGCGGCGTGATCGAGCTCAGGTCCGGCGAGGTCGTCCTGAGGGTCGATCCGACGGACGGCGGCAGGATCGTGTCGCTGATAGTCCGTGGCGTCGAGCGGATCCTGCCGAAGGCTCGGGCTCGGGCGACGGCGCCTCCTATCTATTGGGGCTGCTACCCGATGGTCCCCTGGCCGGGCCGCCTCGCCGAGGGAAGGATCCCGACCGACGATGGAGAGGTTCGACTCGAACCGAATCTTCCGCCTGCGGCGATCCACGGACTCGGCTTCGATAAGCCGTGGGACGTTGTCGAGCGGACCGCGACTGCGGTGACGATGGCGTGTGACATGCGCGGCCTCGGATGGCCGTTCGGCGGCCGCGCGCGGCAGACGCTCCGGATCGGCTCCTCGAGCCTCGATCTCGAGCTCGAGGTCGGCGAATACAAAAGGCCAGGCCCCGCGGGGCTGGGTTGGCATCCCTGGTTCGCGCGGCCGCGAATCGGTGACCTCGCCGTACGCCTCGACGCCAGTGAGGTTCTCGTCGTCGACGCGGACCTTGTGCCGACCGGCGCGGTCCGCGCGGTGACCAAGCACGAAGACCTGCGCTCGGGGCCGGCACTCGGAGACCGCCGGCTCGACCACGTCTACGTGCGCGCGAAGAGCCCGGCGCTCGTGGGGTGGCCCGACCTTGATCTTGCGATCGAGTTCGGCGACAGCCTGAACACGGTCGTGGTCCACACGCCGAGCGAGGGCGTCTGCGTTGAGCCCCAAACGATGTGGCCGAACGCGCCGCTCCTCGCGGCCCGCGGTATCACCGGCAGCGGTTTGCGCATGCTCGAGCCAGGCGAGAGTCTTCGCGCGAGCGAACGATGGACGTGGAGGGCGGCATGAGCAGCGACTTCTTCACCGACGTGCCTGCGCGCATCGGATACGGAGGGCCGGAGTCGTCCGATCCGCTCGCGTACACGGTCTATCAACCCGATCGCATCGTCGCGGGGAAGCGCATGGAGGATCACCTCCGCATCGCAGTCTGCCTCTGGCACTCCTTTAATTGGCCCGGCTCTGATGTCTTCGGCGTGGGCACCTTCGATCGCCCCTGGCTCGCCGTCGGAGCCGATCCGAAGACCGCGTCGCAAGCGAAGGTCGATGCGGCCTTCGAGTTCATCGAGAAGCTCGGCGCGCCGTTCTTCGCTTTTCACGATCGCGACGTCGCGCCGGAGGGCCGCACCTACGCGGAGACGCGCGTGAACCTCGACTCGAGCGTCGAGCGGATCGAGAAGCACATGGCGCGGACCGGAGCGCGGCTTCTCTGGGGCACGGCGAACCTTTTTAGCCACCCCCGCTACGCCGCCGGCGCCGCGACCAATCCTGATCCCGCGGTATTCGCGTACGCATCGGCGCAGGTCAAGACGATGCTCGAGGTGACGAATCGCCTCAAAGGAGCGAACTACGTTCTCTGGGGTGGACGCGAGGGCTACGAGACCCTCCTCAACACCGATCTGGCACGCGAGGAGGCGCAGTTCGCGCGCTTCCTGTCGATGGTCGCGGAGCACAAGCACCGCATCGGCTTCAAGGGAACGCTTCTCATCGAGCCGAAGCCGCAGGAACCAACAAAGCACCAGTACGACTACGACGCCGCGACGGTCATGGGCTTCCTTCAGCGTCACGACCTCGCGAATGAGTACCGCCTCAACCTCGAAGCAAACCACGCGACCCTCGCCGGCCACAGCTTCCATCACGAGGTGGCGAGCGCGATCGCGCTCGGCGGTTTCGGCAGCATCGACGTCAACCGCGGCGACTACCAGAACGGTTGGGACACCGACCAGTTCCCGAACTCGGTCGACGAGCTGGCGCTCGCGCTCTACGAAATACTTGCCGCGGGCGGGTTCACCACAGGCGGCTTCAACTTCGATGCGAAGCTCCGCCGCCAGAGCGTGAGCCGGACTGACCTCTTCCACGCGCACATCGCGGGGATCGACACGCTCGCGCGCGCTCTGCTCGCTGCCGTCGACATGGTCGAGCACGACACGCTCGCCGCACCTCGCAAGGAGCGCTACGCGGATTGGTCGAAGGAGCTCGGCACAGCGATCCTCGAAGGATCGGTCACCCTTGCCGATCTCGAGCGTCGCGTCGCGGCGGGCGAGATCGATCCCAAGCCGAGGTCCGGACAGCAGGAGCTTCTGGAAGGTGCGGTCAACCGCCGGATCTGGGCGACCGACCGCTCCCGAAAGTCTTAGCCGTGTAGCTCGGCGAGCTCCTGGCGCGTGAGCTTTGTCGGCGGCTTGCCGAGGATGATCATTCCGAGGACCTCGTCCGTCGTGACGTCGTTCTTGTTCACCGTATCGACGAGCCTGCCGTGGTACATGACGCTGATGCGCTCGGAGAGGTCGAACACGTCGTGGATGTCGTGGCTCACGAGGAAGATCCCGATGCCCTCGCTCTTCAGTTGCTTGATGAGGCTGTGCACCTGCGCCGTCTCGGCGGGACCGAGCGCGGCGGTCGGCTCGTCCATGATGAGCGCGCGTGCGTTGAAGTGGATCGCTCGGGCGATCGCGACCGCCTGGCGTTGAACTCCGGAAAGGCGGAGGACCGGCGACTTGAAGTTCTTGAAGTTTGGATTGAGTCGTCCGATGACCTTTCGCGTCGCCGACTCCATCGCGGCATCGTTGAGGGTGGCTCCTCCGGTCAGCTCTCGGCCGAGAAAGACATTCGCGGGCGCATCGAGGTTGTCCGCGAGCGCAAGCGTCTGATAGATCGTCTCGATGCCGAGCGCCTTCGCATCGCGCGGGTTCCCGATCGCGACCGGCTGACCATTGACCAGGATCTGCCCCGCGTCGGGAGGACGTGCTCCCGAGAGCGTGCGCATGAGCGTTGTCTTTCCGGCACCGTTGCCGCCGACCACGCCGACCACTTCGCCCGGATGTAGATCGATCGTGACGCCGGCGACGGCGCGAACACCGCCGAAAGCGACCTGGATGTTTCGCATCTCCACGATCGGTACGCGCTGCACCGGTGCGCTCGGCGTCTCGGTCGGAGTGATCATCAGCTCACCCTGCGGCGGAAGAGCGTGTCGATGCCGACAGCCGCGACGAGCACGATCCCGACGACGATGTCCTGCGTTGGCGAGTCGACGAGCAGAAGCACCATGCCTGAGCGTAGCGACTGCATGACCACGGCACCGAGGATCGCGCCGGGGACCGTGCCGATGCCGCCGGAGAAAGACGTTCCCCCGATGACCGCGGCCGAGATGACATCGAGCTCGTTCTGGACACCGAGGTTCGTCACCGCAGCGTCGAGGCGAGCGGTCTGCACCGCGGCGCTGACCGCGGCGAGGCTTCCCATGAGCGCGAAGGTGAGCATGATCGTCCGCCGCACGTTGATTCCGGCGAGGGCTGCCGCGTCGGGGTTGCCACCGATCGCGTACACGTACCTCCCGAAGCGCCGACGAGTGGCGAGGAACGTCACGACGAGCGTGACGATGAGCATGATCACGACCGGGAACGCGACGCCGGTCGGAATGCCGCCCTGCGGCACCGGGATCCCCTTCTCCGCCGCGACCAGCTCGGCCACGTTGATAGGGAGGGGATAGCTGTTGGCGACCCAGACGGTTCCGAGCACGACGCCGCACGTCACCGCGCCGACGAGGACCTCCGCCCACATCGGGCGCACCGGAAAGCCGTAGCGCCGGCGGCGGCGGCGCGCGGCGATCTGCAGAAGGACGATCGCCACGCAGATGACGGCGCCGAGACCCCAGCTCGGCCATTCGCCGAGCGCGCCGACACGCGTGCCCACTACGCCACCGCCGAGCATCTGAAAGGTCGTGTCGAGCGGGGCGATCGTCTGCCCCTGCGCGTATCGGAAGATCAGGCCCCGCCAGACGAGGAGGCCGCCGAGCGTGACGATGAACGAGGGGACACCGCCGAACGCGACGATGAAGCCCTGCAGTCCACCGAGCAACGCTCCGAGCGCGATGCCAACGACGAGCGCGACGATCCACGTGTAGGGCTTTTCGAATCCGAGCCCGAGGCTCTGCGGGATCCAGACGGCTTGGAGCATCGCCATCGTGTACCCGAGAAACCCGAGCATCGATCCGACCGACAGGTCGATATTGCGAGAGACGATGATCAAGACCATCCCGGTCGCCATGATCCCGATCGACGCGCTTTGCACCGACAGGTTCCAAAGATTCCGGGGGCTGAGGAAGGTTCCGCCCGACAGCACGTCGAAGGCGATCCAGATCACGGCGAGCGCCCCGACCAGCCCAAGCATCCGCGTATCGACCTCGAGGGGACGCAACAGGCCGGCAACGGGTGCGAACACGGAGCGAAGCGCATCGGCGAACGAGCGGACCGGCGGGGCGGGTTGGCCCTGCGTGGTCGCCTCGCCGGGAACGGAAACTCCCATCAGCTCGCTGCTTCGACCTCCGTCATACGCGTGGGTAAAGAAGCGCCCCGCCCCGCGTGAGCGAGGGCGGGGCGCTTTTCGTCACGTGGGTCGCGAGCGCGTCAATTGCAGGCGGTGACTTTACCGGCCGGTACGCCTTGGCACAGATCGGCCTTGGTGATCCAGCCAGCGGTGAGCACGTCGTTCAGGTTGGCGGTCGTGATCGGGTTCGGCGTCAAAAGGATCGAGCTCAGGCTGTTGTTGCCTGGCGTCGTGAACTTGGCCGTCCCCGTGACCTTGCTCGGGTCGGCGTTCTTGCACAGCTGGACCGCGGCGTCGCCGGCGGTCTTGCCGAGCAACCGCGCGTCCTTCCACACGTCGACCGTTTGCGTGCCGAGCGCGACGCGGTTCAGGGCGGCTTTGTCGCCGTCCTGGCCGGACACCGGCACCTTGCCCGCGAGGCCTTGCGCGGTAAGCGCGGCGATCACGCCACCGGCCATGCCGTCGTTCTCAGAGAGAACCGCATCGACCTTGTTCTGGTTCTGCGTGAGGATCTGCTCCATGTTGGTCTGCGCTTTTGCCGGGTCCCAGTTGTCGGTGTAGGTCTCGCCGACGATCTTGATGTCGCCTGACTTCACGGCGGCGCTGATGACCTGGTCATAACCGCCACGGAGGAAGTCGGCGTTCGCGTCGGCCTTGTTGCCCTTGATGATCGCGTAGTTGCCCTTCGGCTTCGCCGCGAAGACGGCCTGCGCCTCGAGCTTGCCTACGAGAACGTTGTCGAACGTGATGTAGAGAGCCTTGGGGTCCTCGATGAGCCGGTCATAC
>Ga0209057_1000686_pt1 | contig 29498 bp, 31 predicted proteins | sample GraSoiAngelo_146_FD_185903 | JGI IMG/M metagenome (GOLD analysis project Ga0209057, IMG submission 185903) | Grasslands soil microbial communities from the Angelo Coastal Reserve, California, USA - 14_1009_05_30cm (SPAdes) (version 2) | ecosystem: Environmental > Terrestrial > Soil > Grasslands ... | reverse complement strand
TATCGCGAGCAACTGGCGGTGGCGATAAGCGATGGCATTTTGAAATATCGGGAGGCGGTCAAAGCATCCGGTGACGATCTTGACGGAGCGAGTCCATGAATAAGAAGATAGACAAGGCGTCAAACCGCTCGCAGCGATGAAAAGAAAAATTGGGACGGCGATTTTAGTGAGTGCATTGGCGCAGCTGGCGCTGGCTGATAGCGCGGTCCAGCAGGCGCAGGAACAGCTAAAGGAACAAGGTTACTATTTTGGCCAAATCAACGGAGACAAAAACGCCGACACTGTCGCCGCGATCCGGCGATTTCAAATTCGGAACGGCATGCGAGTGACCGGAGAGCTAGATCAAGAGACGCTGCGCGCATTGCAGGCGGCCTCTGCTTCTTCCACGGCAACGACAACGGCTACGCCGCAACCTCGGAATTTGGAAGATTCCGGCAATACCACTGAGAGAGTCGCACCCGCGACGTCACCCCCACGCGATTTTCGGACTTATCGAGAGCACTCGGCGCCGGCAGAATCTGCGGCGAGTGTTTTCAGCCACACGCCCTACGAAATGGCGCCCCCCGAATTGCAACAGCGCGTCGTACTCGGCGCGCAAACGCAACTTCGGCGGCGCGGGTTTTACAAAGGTGAAAGCGACGGCGTTTTTGGACCGAATCTGGAATTTTCGCTGCGCGCATTTCAGTCCCACCTGGGCATTCCGCCCAATGGCCGGCTCGACATGGATACGCTGGCTGCGCTCGGCTTATTGCCAGGCCAACACGGGCGCGCTCCGATGGAAATACCGCATCGGCGTTTCATTCCTTCGGAGGAACCGCCGGTCCGCGGCGAATGGATTCACTAGGCAGCTCCATCATTGCGCGCGTTCGAAGGTAACTGACTGCAGTTCAGCGGTGACTGTGCCGACAAAAATCTGGCCTTCGATGCGCACGAGCATCCGATCGTTGTCATCTGAGATCCAAATGGTGGCGCGTTTAAATTTCCGATGTGGCTCGAGCTCGTTCTTTTTACTCACGCGCTGCAATTTCAGATCGAGCTTGATCGCATTGTAACTTCCCGCACGCACGCGCACGCGTTCGCGGCCGACAACAGTAAGAGTGGCGACATAGGCGGAATTCGCCGGATAAACTGCGACCCGATAAACGCTATGATCGCGTAAGGGTTGACTGCGCAGATAGAGAAACGCGGAGTGGAGATCATACAGATTTTCAAGGGTAAAATCCCTGACCGCGGGCGTGGCGTGATTGCTTTCAATGCGGCTGCCACTCACTCCTTCATCGGAAAACTTGAGATTGGTTTCAATCCGTTTGCCGCGCACTGTTTCGACCTGATGAGTGTCGATTGGGCGCAAGGTCTCGGCATTTGCCGCCGAACGATAGTTCAAATCGAATCTCCAAAGGACGCGCGCCAGACCTACGGTCCGCCCTCGTCCTTCCAGCACAAACGTTTGCTGATCGCCGCGATGAAAATAAACTTCGGATGTGGCGGCGGTGATTCCGCTCCAGCCGTAAACATAGGTGGCCCGCGCTGGCCGCAGATCTGGGAAACTGCCGCGCGGATCGCTTGTTAAAGTAGACGACCAGTTGCTCGCTGCGCTCGCCTCTTGGGAGATCAAAATCCCAAAACTCGTTAGGAGCGCCGCGCACCAGGTCGATCGCGCCGGAGGAGATGGGGAAAGACGCGACATCGAAAAGCAAAACGCACGCCGGCCGACGCGGGCGTGCGTTTTGCGCGGGAAACTGAGCCTAGGGCTTTTTCGGGGTCGCAGATGCAACCGGCGAAGCCTTGGCGGCCGCGGCCGGTGGCGGAGAAGGCATCTCGGTATTGAGGGCGCTGGTGCGACCGGGCTTGTTCAGCGCTGCGACAACATCGTTCGTGAAATCGTAACTATCGCGCGAGTACATCACCAGTGGCACGCCATTGAAGCTCATTCCCGATTTGTCGAAGACCAGATCCATGTTCAGGGTTTTGACCTTGTCATTCACGATCTCGGTAATTTCTTTGACGATTCCCTCGCGCATTCGTAACGCCTGTTCCCGCAGTTGATTTTCACGTGTCTGCCGGAACTCATTAATCTCGCGCTCCATATTTTTAATATTGTTAATCTTGTCGTCGCGGTCTTTCGCTAGCTGAGTCTTTTTGTCTGCACTCAGGGCCTGCGATTCGAGCTGTTTGTTGAGATTATTCACTTCTTCGAGCGCCTTCTTGTAAGCATCAGTGCGATCGTCGAATTCCTTTTTCGCAGCATCCTTAGCGTCGTTAATCTTCTTCTCGGCTTCCTTGGTTTTCGTGTATTCCTTGAATGCGCGATCCATATTAATGGTCCCGATTTTTAGACTGCCCTGGCCAAAGGCGGCCAGTGGCAGCGCCAGCATCGCGGTGAGGGCGAGGGAGAGGAGCTTCTTCATAAAACGATGGGGTTAGTTGTTTTGCGTGGCGTTAGACCGCCGTTGTTATTTTCCGTTCAAAATTGATAACCGACGTTGAAGTTAAACTTCCCACTACCGTGGTTGCCGGCCTGTTGAATCGGAATGCCGTAGTCAAGACGAAGCGGGCCAATCGGCAAGTCCAGACGTAAACCAAATCCGATGTCGGACGCGACGTTATTGAAATTGTAGTCCCAGGGGTTGGTGTTAACAAAACCAGTGTCATAGAAAATCGCGCCCCGCGCTTTTTCGATAATGGGAAAGGTGTACTCAACGGTCACCCGGGCCATACTCTGTCCGCCGAGCGGTTCGCCGTCTTCATCTTTCGGGCCCACATCACGAAACTCAAATCCGCGAAGATTGTTGGAACCGCCGAGAAAGAGGCGATCGTAAATCTTTACTAGCTTGGTTTGGTCGCCCCAGCTATCGACACCGGCAACTTCGGCGTTGACCAGTAAAATGGTATCCCACGGCAGATGCCAATACTTGGATGCCTCAACATCGAAGCCATAAATCTGCTCGGTCCCGCCGGGACCGGCCACCCACCAAGTATAAGTAATACGCTCGCCACGCCGAGTAAGAAACGGATTATCGCGGCGATCAAACACCAGGCTGGCAGTAACGACACTTTTGGTGGAAGAGCCCGTCTCGGCCACAAGTTGCGGACTGGCACTGGCGGCAATATTGAAAGCGTCGATATTTTCCAGACGATAGCCGAGCGTGGCATAGAGGTACGGGAGAATTCCTTTCCGAACGTCAAGCGAAAATCCGTAATTCCGCTGGTCGTAAAGCGAGCTCAGATAGTTTGCCTCGTGATAAAAACCACTGAAACTGACCGCAATCGGCCGGTCCATGAACCACGGTTCGGTTAGCACGACCTCGGCGTCTTTTCGCTGCAGCCCACCTTGCAGCCGGATACGGAACTTTTGCCCGCCTCCGGTCAGACTTGGCCAATTCGTGATGTCAAAATTTACCTGCGTTAGCTCGATGAATCCAATGAGACTATCGACCGTGCTGAAACCGGCGCCGAAGTTGAGCGAACCGGTCCGCTTTTCCTCGACTTGAATATCCAGGTTCTTGCGTCCTTCCACGCCGGTATCAACCGGAAAGGTTTCGACCTTGCTAAAATAGCCAAGATTCTCCAGGCGCTTTTTACTTGTCTCCACCCGCACGGTGTTGAAAACATCGCCCGGCGCGATCAATACTTCGCGCCGGATTACTTTGTCCTTGGTCCGCGTGTTTCCGATGATGTTAATACGCTCGACGTAGGAGCGCTGGCCCTCCTCAATTCTATAGGTAAGATCGATTAATCCGCCGTGGGCCGGCGAACTTTCCGGAATAACTGTCAGGTCGACGTAACCGCCGCTACCATACGCGTCGGCCATTGCCTTGGCGTCATCTTTGATCGCCTTTGCCGAATAGACGTCACCTTCTTTCATCTTTAGGAGTGCGCGCAACTTTTGCTCGTTCGTCGCTTTGTAGCCGACGAAACTTATCTTGCCGACGTGGTACAGCGGGCCTTCATCGACTACGATCACGATTTGTAAGGCGCCGCCGCTCGTCCGCTCTTTGCGAACATCGCGCACCGCCACGTCGACGTAGCCATGGTTTTGGTAAAACTCGCGGATCTTCTGCAGATCGTCCTGCAATTGCGTTTCATCCAGCCGGCCCGATTTATCGACGAAAGCAAAAATCGTTTTTTGTCTCGTCTTCATCTGTTTGCGCAAGACCCGGTCGGAGAAATGTGCGTTGCCTTCGAAGCGCACTGAGGTGATCGAGCCTTTTATCCCTTCATTGACCGTGTAAACTGCGCGGGAAGTGCCGCGGGTGGCATCAATCGGTTCGATGTGAACCGTCACCTCGACATCGTTGAAACCGTGCGCCTGATAAGTTTCCACGATCTTTTGCCGGCCTTTCTCCAAATCTTCCTCTCGCAGCGGGGTGTTTAATTTCACTCCGAGGTTCTTGCGCAGCTTTTTCGGGCTGATCCGCGTCGCGCCATCGATTTGAATTTCATTCAGCATCGCGCGCGTCTGCACCGCCACGATCACTTTCACTCCATCGCCTTCCGGTTGACCGAAAATGCGGACGTTCTGGAACTGCCCGGTATTATAAAGGGTGCGGATGTCGTCCTCGGCCACAGTATCCGAGTAGGGCAATCCAATCTTTGTTCGTATCTGAGCCAGTACCCGCGCGCGGCTGATCGTGGCCGGCCCCGTGTACTGGACATCGATTGACCGAACGATTGGCGCACCCTGATGCGCGGCGTCGGGGGGTGATTGCGCCCGCGCGATCAATGCGATTGTGGCTGCGAAAAAGACGGAAACGGAAATCCGTCCCCAACCCCAAAGGCGGCGTAGCGAATTATAAAACATTTCGGGACATCGTCGGCCGCGGTAGGGGAGCGCGGAGTATTACTTCAACAGAGAGCCGATTATCGTCAAGCCGCAATTCCTTGCAAGCATCACAACGCACGATCTAATTGAGCAATTCATACCAATTGTTGCGCCGGTGCGGCTCGTAACCGGCGTCGCGAATGAGCGATTCGATTTGTTTTGCATCCAGGCGAAATGTTGTCCCTGCGCTGCTGACCACGTTTTCTTCCATCATCACGCTCCCAAAGTCGTTGGCCCCAAATTTGAGCGCCACTTGCCCGATCCCCGGTCCCTGCGTCACCCATGAGCTCTGAATGTTTTCGACGTTGTCCAAAAAAATCCGCGCCAGTGCCTGCGTGCGCAAATATTCCGCCACGCTCGTTTTTTGTTTCACTTTCAATACTGTATTCTCCGGTTGAAACGTCCAGCAAATGAAAGCGGTGAATCCGCCACTTCCGTCCTGTTGATCACGAATGCGCTGTAAATGTTCGATCCGTTCCGCAATCGTTTCGACATGACCAAACATCATTGTCGCGCTCGACTTTAACCCCAGTTCGTGTGCGACCTGCATCACTTCGAGCCACTTATCGCTCTTGATTTTCAGTGGCGAAATTTTCTGCCGCACCCGATCGACCAGAATTTCACCGCCCCCGCCCGGGATCGAGCCCAGGCCGGCTTCTTTGAAGTTTGCGATTACTTCACGTAGCGGCATTCCGAAAACTTCCGCGAAATGCTGGAACTCCGGCGGACTGAATCCGTGGATATTGATGTGCGGATATTTCTCGCGGATGTGCCGCAGCAAGTTGATGTACCATTCGAAGCTCAGCTTGGGATGATGTCCGCCTTGCATCAGAATTTGAACACCGCCCACGGCGGAAAGTTCGTCCAGCTTCTGATCGAGCTGTTCCAATGAAATGACGTAGTGATCGTCATCTTTTTCCGTGCGATAAAACGCGCAGAACTTACAATAAACGTTGCAGACGTTGGTGTAATTGATGTTGCGATCGACGATGTAGGTCACGATTTCATTTCCGTCGCCCTTGTAGGACGAACGCTTCGCCTGTCGTCGCCGTTGATCGGCCAGCGCGCCAAGCTCCTCTAGTGGCCACTCATATAATAAGAGCGCCTCTTCCGGCGTGATCCGTTCGCCCACGAGAATCTTGTCGGTCAGTGCATTATTGTTGATCGAAACCATCATCCGACTCTACACCAGCCATTTCATCTCCGCGCAAGCTTTCCGTCGTTTAACCGCCCGCTTTTGCTGTAGCGGCGGTCTACCTGTCGCGCCGTAGTGGCACGAAGGCGGATGACCGCCAAACCGTGCGCTGCCAGATTTTCGCTCGGCTGAAATCATCGTAAATAAATTCCTGCGCTCCTGGTCTTCCTGGACATAATTCCGTTCATGCGCGCGATGCTCCTGGATGCGCCGAAGAAGCCGCTGCAATTGCGCGATGTTCCCGAGCCGCAGCCAGAAACCGGACAATTGCTGGTGCGCGTTTCTGCCTGCGCCGTTTGTCGGACCGATCTCCATATCGTCGATGGTGAATTGCCGGAACCAAAATTGCCGCTAATTCCCGGTCACGAAATCGTCGGCCGGGTCGAGAAGGTCGCCCGCGATATTCAGAAATTTCGCGAAGGCGATCGCGTTGGCATTCCGTGGCTGGGCTGGACTTGTGGCGAATGCAGGTTCTGCCGTTCCGGCCGCGAAAATCTTTGCGATCGCGCGCGGTTCACCGGCTACAACATCGACGGCGGCTACGCGGAATTTGCCGTGGCCGATGCGCGTTTTTGTTTTCCTCTACCCGATCAGTTCGAGAATGTCGCGGCCGCGCCGTTGTTGTGTGCGGGCTTGATCGGGTTTCGCGCGTTGCGGAAATGTGGCGATCCGAGACGGCTCGGTCTTTACGGATTCGGTGCCGCCGCCCACATCATCGCGCAAGTCGCAGTTTTTGAAGGGCGGAAAGTTTTCGCTTTCACCCGTCCGGGTGATTCAGAGACCCAGAAATTTGCCCAACGTCTCGGCGCAAAATGGACTGGCGGCTCAGATGAAGCGCCGCCCGAAAAATTGGATGCTGCGATCATTTTCGCACCGGTTGGCGCGCTCATGGCGCTCGCATTGCGTCATCTCGATAAAGGCGGCGTCGTAGTTTCCGCCGGCATTCACATGAGCGACATCCCCGCATTTCCCTATCGCGATCTCTGGGGCGAACGCGCGATTTGCTCGGTCGCAAACCTCACTCGCCGCGATGGCGAAGAGTTTCTGGAAATTGCGCCACGCGTCCCGATAAAAACCGAAACAGAAACCTTCCCGCTGGCGCAGGCGAACGAAGCGCTGACGCGATTGCGCGAGGGAAAGCTCAATGGCGCCGCGGTCTTGCTGATGGAAACCTGATCGCGTGCGAAAACGCGCAGCCATCATCGGCGCCGGTGTTTCCGGACTGACTTGCGGCGTTGTTCTCGCCGAACACGAATGGAATGTGACAATTCTCGCCGACGAAACCGGTGAGCAAACAACATCCGGCGCAGCTGCGGCCGTTTGGTTTCCGTATGATGCCGAGCCAGTCGACAAAGTCATTCCCTGGTCGCTAATCACTTACGAACGATTGCGCGATCTGGCGCGTGATTCGCAAAGCGGCGTTTCGATGGTCGAGCTCCGTCAATTCACGCGCGCCGGCGAAATTGCAATCCCCGATTGGGCGAAAAACCTGGGAGCTTATTCGATTTCTGTCGTCCCGAGCGAAAACGCCAGTCCGGCTCGGACCGAGGGATCTCTAACTATTCCTGCTTTCCCAACCACCTTCACAAGCGGCTACGCCTTAACTGTTCCCCTCATCGACGCCACAATTTACCTCGATTACCTGGCCAAGCGGTTGCGCACCGCCGGTGGCAGAATCCAATCCGCCCATATTAGTAAGGTGGACGAAATTCCGCGCGATTTTGATGTGATCATCAATTGCTCCGGTATTGGCGCGCGTGACCTGGTTCACGATTCGGATTTGGAAGCGCACCGCGGTCAGGTCGCGATTGTGCCAAAGATCGATCTGGCGCAGGCAATTATCTGCAACGATGCCCCATTGATGTACGCCATTCCGCGCGCGCACGACTGCGTTTTCGGAGGCACCAATTCGATCTGCGAAAATCGCGAGCCCTCATCCGGCGACACCGCCGCGATCGTTTCCGAATGCAGCCGCGTCCTCGGGATCGACCCGCCGCCCGTGATCTCCGTGAAGGTCGGACTGCGCCCGTTCCGAAATTCTGGAGTGCGCCTCGATCTGGAAAAATTAGGCGATGGCCGCTCCGTCATTCACAACTACGGCCACGGCGGTGCCGGCTTCACTCTCTCGTGGGCCTGCGCCGAAGAAGTGAGGGCGATTGCCTAACGCGCAAACCAAGAACGTTGATCGCGCTTTAAAATGGAGGGGCGAGCTCCTGCGAGACCACATTGTAGCACAGCCACCTTGGCTGTGGGGCCAACGCGCATCTTGCCCGTTGATGAAAATGAATACGAACATAGGGTCGATCGGCGGGTCAGGTTTGTGTTTGCGATCCACAAATGTGCGCTGTGAGTTCGATCACCTCTTGCTCCATCGGAGCTTCAGGGTAGCCGATCGTAAGACATTCAAAAAGATACCGCCGGAGAAAAGGCTCGAACCCGCCCAGGCGTTCATACTGCGCGGTGTGCCCTAGTTCGTGGATAACCATCGTTCGGTCGAATCTGCAGTCGGAACGGATGAAAATGCCATAGCGCAGGGTCAGACCGCGGGTGAGCGGCGAGAGAAATTGTGTTTCCAGAATAGCAGCGCGTAACGCTGGATCGTCGGGGATGGGAGTCTCAGAGACGTATAGTAGTCGGACCCGCTCCGGGGCGGCGACGCCGAGAAGACGCGCATCCGCAAGCATCGTGTCCGATAATGCTTCGCCTGTTGCGAGGATGCGCTGTTCCTGCGAGGACGCCCACTCACAGGCAAGCGGAAGCAGCATCTCGAATTGTTCGGGCGTGATCGTGGAATTCACGAAACTTGGTTGATTGATTTCTAGTATTCTTGTACATCGGCGACCAGCAACGGTCGGTCAGTGTTAGAAATATCAAATATTAAGATCTAACTCCGCTATCCGACGAGCTGTGAGCGGTTGGCCGCGGTGCCCTGGCTAGACGTTCAGTGAGCTTCAGTTTGTGAGTCTTCGCGCGACCGATAGAACGATGCGAAACCTGGATAAGGCGTTTGCACCTGTAGCTGCTTGGAATCCAGAAGTCGTATTCGACCGCTGTCAGGAGCGCCGAAATCAAGGAAAACGCGATCGGGCTTCATCATCTAACGAGAAAGAGCTGAGCCACCGCTGGCGGCGGCGAGCGTGGCAAATATGAGGAACTGTTTCATAAAATCAAAGGTGGACTTCACAGCGGCCAGGGGCTGGCTCCAGCTATTGGTTAGGTGCTCCTTTTGACGAGGATTCGAAAGCGGCCCTCACAAGCTCTGTGAAAATCTCGAGTAACTCTTTCAGTGAAGCTCTGACGATGTCGTGATCACGGACAACTCCCTTGCCTCGATGTGTGATGTTTGAGCGGATCTGGTAGTAGTAATTCAGGGAGTTCCTGGGGTCATCTGGAGTTAGTTCGTAGTGATCGGTCGGCCTATCGGCGCGTTGCACCCGGTGCGTTCGCTTGACTACTCTTCTCAGAAGTTGGCCGAACTGGGATCATCAGCAATCTGCATCAGTTTGTCGACAGCGCGGTCGCCGAGATGAAAGCGCAGTGAAGCGTAGCGTTCCATCGACGACCAAAGCAGAAGATAAGCCATTTGCAGCCTGAACATCGGCTTTAAATTCGAGTCAAAATCCGAGTAGGCCGCCAAACTCTCGTTGACCACCTCCAGAGCGGAGGTGAAAAGCGGATCGTTTCGTCCATTCCATCCTTCATCCGCTGGCACACTACCTTTATGTGGGGAGCGCCCGATAAGATAGTTGCACCGCACACTTTTAGCAGTCGTCGTTTCTTCCCATCGGTACTGCCGTTGGGGCTCCAGCCGATCAATCCTGTCATATGCCTCGCCGTTGAGTCCTTCTCTGAAGGAGATCAGACTGCCCGGGACATTTGAACGTCCTGCTGGATCGATGATCGGCAAACCGTCACGTAGCAGCAGGCTTCCCGTAACGGAACACGGCTCCACAACCCTACTAACCAAATCGGAGATGCTGAGAAAGCCGAGTTCTCCCTTTCGGAACACTCCATACGCGAAGAAGGGGAGATTGATATCGTTGGGGCCAATCATGTGTGTTTCTGCACCTAACGAGATATAGGCGAAAGTTCGCGATTAAAGGCGAACATTTTTTCGTATAACATTACAGGAACGAGTAATTATGGCGCACCGGGACGCCGCTCCCCGACCTGATAAGCCTTACGTCAGCGCGATGGCTTGGAAGGAGCTCACGACGTCGTCCGGGCCGGCTTCGGTGAAGAAGGATTCGTAAAAGCCCGGGCCCAGGTCCCAGTAATCGCCCTTGTAGTATTCGTCGCGATAAAAACGCCAGACGCCACTGACGACAATGACGCAACTGATGCGGTCGTTCCAGAAATCGCCCAGATAATGGAAGCTGAGATTGGTGCGGGCGTAGGCGCCTTTGAAGCCGGTGTGATCGTAAATGATGATCTCAGGCAGCCGCAAATTTCCATCGAGCGGTTTGCCGTGGACGTCTTTTGGCATGGCGGCGCAGGCGTGATAACTCAACGGCCCCACTTTCCACTTGGTATCGATGACGCAGCCGTTGTCGGGTGAAAGTTCAGTCTTGGATACTTGTTTCATAAGCGACGGATTTTTTCTATTTCAACAAAGGGAAAGTCGCGTGTCGAGCAAGGAAAGTGGTGCAAAAAACTGAAACCCGCAGCTCAAAACCGGGGTCACCGACCCCGGATACTGGGGGAAGAACGATTACGAGCACGATTAGGAGCATGAGCAGGAGTGGTTAAATGCGGGCTTCGCGGTTGGTGGTGCGGAGGCGGATGGTTTTTTGCGAAAGATCGTGGCTCGCACGAATAAAACGGACGGTCCGGCTTTTTGCGCGCATCAAAATCGAATGGGTGACAGCGGTCGCGCCCTGCGAACGAACGCCGCGCAGGAGCGCACTATCGCTGATGCCGGTCGCGCAAAAGATAATGTTTTTTCCGTTGGCCAGATCATCGGCGGAATAGGTCCGGTCGAGTTCTTTTTCATAACCCTCCTCGACCAAATTTTTGTGCTCCTTTTCATCGCGCGGCCACATTTTGCATTGCATGTCGCCGCCGAGACATTTGATCCCGGCTGCCGCCAGCACCGCTTCAGGCGAACCACCAATCCCCATGTAAAGGTCAACGCCGCTGTCAGGAATGGCCGGGGCCATGGCCGCGGCAATGTCGCCGTCCCCGATCATGCGGAGCGAGGCACCGGCGCCGCGAATTTCGTCCACCATTTCCTTGTGCCGCGGACGATCGAGCATCATGACGACGATGTCCTGTACGCGTTTGTCCACGGCCCGTGCTACGATGGCCAGGGTTTCGGGGATGGGCGCTTCCAGTTTCAAATTATCGCCCCGGCGTTGCATGTATTGGATCACGCGCGGGCCGTAGGAAAGTTTCGTCATGTAAAATGAAGGCACATCGCGAAGCGCGACTTTGACGCCTTCTTCCGGGCTCGCGGCCGCGATGCAACTGATCGAATTGGGCGCGCCTTTGGAGATGTTGGTGGTGCCATCGATCGGATCAATCGCAATGTCGAACTGTGGGGTTCCCGGCAGCCAGGTGCCGAGCTGTTCGCCTTTGAAAATTCCTGGCGCGTTATCTTTGATTCCTTCACCGATGACGACCTCACCGCATATATTCATGAGATCGAACATGCCCCGAATGGCGTCGCTGGCGGCCGCATCGGCTGCCTCCTTGTCGCCCCGGCCAAGCCATTTCAAGGAGTTGAGCGCGGCGGCTTCGGTCGCGCGCAGGAAATCGATCTCGATGATGCGCTCGATATCGTGATAATTCTGCTTCGGCAGGCGCGGCATGAGGAGCGATTATATTGCGCGCGCATTTGATGGCTGACAAGTGGGGAGACCTTTTCCGGGCAGCGCATCCGCTGCCCGGAACGGAAATCCCAAGATCCAAATCCCAAATCGCAGGGAAACCTTGAGCGCTAATGACCAAACCGAGTCTCGACCGTGTGATAGGAAACATTGGCTTGAGTGCGGCTCCGCAGAGCGTCGCCCTACCGAGAAGATTTTCGCGAAGACGCATTGGCAGGGCGAGACTCGGTCGAGCCGCGCAGTGAGCGAACAGATCGATGGTTAAGTTAGGCTGGCACGATCTATTTCATCGCGTCAACCATCTCGTGGTGCCGGTGGAGAGACGGACGGATTCGAAGGAAAACTTCCAGGCCGTATCCAACCTCATCGCCGTAATAGCGATCCAATTCATCCGGCCGATGATCGATCGTGAATTGCGCGCCGAGTCCGACGTCTACGCCATTGCCATGCGTAAAATCGTGCACGTAACCAAATGACGCAGCGTAGATCGGAAATATTTTTGCCAGGTCCGCGCCCTCGAGGACGAGTTCGTGTCCCGATTTTTCCACGCGCTCGAGCCGGGTATAAAAAGTGTCGCGCTGATGCTGAAAATTAGACTCGAGCAGGAACGATTGCGTTTTGCCTTCGTGGGTGTCGTCGTTCTGTCCCCAGACAAAGGTCGTGGCCCAATTCGCGTCGTGGCCCAGCGCCTTATTATATATGATCGAAGCGGTGGTGCGGTGGCGGTTCACCGTGGGCTCGAGTCCCTCCGGGCTTTTCAAGTAGCCATGCGAAAATTGCAGAGCAAGATCTGGCGTCGGGTTCCAGGAAATGCGTCCGCTGGCGGAATCGAAGCGCGGCCGATCAAAATCGTAGCGGTCTTCGTCCGGCTCGCGTCCGGTGAAAACGCTGCCCTCGATTTTCACGGTGCGCCAGACCAGCCCGCCGGTGGCAACACCAAATGTGACGTGAGACGAGTCCTGCCAGTGATGGCCAAGCGGCGCATCGGGATCGTCCATTGCCGAAATGCGATGCATGAATGTGGGCGGCCCCAGGGCTGGCTCGCCGGGATAGCCGAAATAAATGTAGCTCGAAAGATCGGGCGTGAATTTCTGCGAGTAGGTCACCGATAATTCGCTGAACAAATCGTGCGGATGTTGCCGGTCGTGCAGCGGTTGATCGTGCCATGATTCGCCCGATTGAAAAAGCAGCGGATAACCACGGCCGCCTTCGGTCAGCGGATCGAGACTCATCATCAAGCGTACGCCGAACTGCGCGCTGTCGCCGAGAGGATGCGAGAACATTCCCATCAACCAATTCGGCGCGTCGATGCGATCGTCGCCGCGCCGAGTGCTAACATTGGTGTAACGCGGAAAGGCCGCACCATGGAGCATGAGCATGTCCTGGCCGAGCATGAACATGCGTCCGTACATCGGCGAGGAATCGGGCAGCCAACTTGTGCCCGAGCCTTCCCGCGTCATCGGGTCGGCTAAATTCACCGAGGATTGCATTTTCATCTCATGCATCGCGTGATCGTGGTGCGCGGTTTGGTGAACCGCCTCTTCATTCGATGTTCGATGTTCGACGTTCGATGTTCGATGTTTTCTGTGATCTTCCTTGATCGGCACCAATTCCATCCCGCATTTCGGACATCTGCCGGGGTGATCCTGGATCACTTCCGGATGCATTACGCAGGTGTATTGGGTGGCTTCCGGTTTCGGAGCCTGCGCCAGGAGCGCTGATGTGATCGTCGCGACCAAAATAAAAGTTAGAAGGAATCTAAGCATTATTGAGAATGCGGAATACCTCCGCCGGTTTTTCACCAGCGGAGGCTCCCGATTACATAACCCGCGCGCTTATCGAGCGCAGCAGTGGCTGCCGGAGCAGCACTTGCCGCCACCACAGCAATCAGCGCTCCGCGAAGTCGCGGTCGCTGTGCCGATCATGGCCAGGGTGGTAATAATCATCAAAAGGTACTTCATAGAGTCCCTCCTGTTGAATTGAATTGCTTCTCGCTCATGCGCATGAGCGAGCCGACGCGAACAAACAATCAGGGCCGTGGCGGTGGAACAGGCGGACGGTCGGACCGCGATGATGAGGCGGCGATTTCGCCGACAAGCTTTTCGCCTTGGTCGGGCGAAAAGACAAAGGGGTAAGTGGAAGCTGCGATGAGGGAAAGACAGAGGTTGCAGGCCGCGCAACCTTGGCGGTCTTGCGATTTCATCGGCTCGCTGCCGCCACAGTGACCGCGCTCGCTCGCCATGTGTGCGCAGCAGCTCATCCGATGCCGTGTTGGTTGCGCTACTTCAGCGCGAGTGGGGAGGGTCACGGCAAAGATCGATGCAGCAACGATCAAGACAATGCAGCGCGACAACGCCGTGATCACGATGTCGAACCTAACACGCGTGTGAGGCGAATCAACGCGAACGACGGCACGATAACGATGTTTGTGCGTTAAGCTCCGGTAGCGGCGGTCTATAACCGCCGGAACCGGATGGGTGCATGTTTAGCGCCAAAGGCGCGATATTCACTTTAGCCGGGCAACGGCGCAGGGATTCGTGTGATGCCCCCTGATGTTAGGCGACATTTTGGAGTGCGGTAGGAAGCGCAGCGCCACACCGCTTTGCTTAGCTCAGCTTCGCGGGGATCGCGAATCACTTGACGCTCTCTGCGCTCGAGGATCACATCGGCGCGAAAAAAGCGCCATCGCTGCTTCGCTTTGCCGGCGCGCAGTCCAAAATGCTGGCTTAATGGGTTGCGCTTTCGTGGGAATAGATTCGTGCGAAAATCAGGTGGATGAAATTGTGCCTCGCTTTACTGGCGTTAATAGTTCCGGGCGCGTATGGACAAAGCGTCGAAATCGTTAGCCCGAATCACGCGTACACCTTCGCCTACGGCGACGCGATTTTGCATCAGATCGAACGCGACCATTTAACTAACGAGATGATCGCACGAGTAACCTTCAGCAATTATCCCTATGCCGGTGACCCCGAGCCTCGTTGCGACGAGACATTCGACTTTGTTTTCCCCGGTCTGCATTTCGACGCGGCACGAAATGACTTTGTCACCCGCACCCGTCGTCAAGTGCGATTCCGATCGCCGCGTTACACCCGAATTTTCCATACGCCGGTTACAAGCTCGAGCCGAACGCGAAAATCTTTCTGTTTAAACGCAGCGGTCAGGTCACCGCCGTATTGAATGCCACCGCGCAACCGCGGGACGGCGGACGTTGGGTGCAAATCGACGACAATTGGTCATTGCAGAATTTACTCGCGTTCGGTTTCGAAAGATTGACGCGCTAAAGAGTGCGTTTAGCGTGGGTCGCCGCAGGCGCGCGTCTGGCATCGAGCGTTAGCTCTGTTCTCATTAACACCGGCCTTTAGTCCGGTGTACATCCCGCACTCAGCGCACTTAAGCCGTTTCAACGGCTTTCGCATCCTCACAATGCGAACCACAGCGTTCAACGGACACCGGCTTCGAGGCTAAGCCGTTAAAACGGCTCGTTTCCATTTCACGCGGAGAACCACTGGCCTGAAGGCCGGTGTTAATGGGAAAATCCCTCACCTTCATCCTCTGCCTTTTGGAAAGGGAGAGGCGGAATCATCCCGCAGCGGACGCTAAACAGATACCCGCTAAACGTCGTCGGGCCTCAAAGCATCGGGGAGCGGCGCGACATTTCCGGAAGTGACACCTTCGGGCGGGACGACATCAGGAACGCGATCTGGAAGCGGGGATTTTGCGGCGGCAAAATCCGGTTGTTTAATGCCCGTTGCCATCAGCATCGCGGTGAACAGAAGCGCGGCCGCCAAATAATATCCCGCGGCGGGAACGTGGAAGGAATGTCTCGGGTCGATGAACCAGCCGAAGGTCCACGAAAACAAAAATGGGCCGATCACGAAAGCGATCGAGCGCAAGCTGCTGATCGCGCCTTGCAATTCGCCTTGTTCTCGTTCGCTCACATGATGCGTCATGATTCCTTGCGCGGCGGGAAAGGAAATATTCCACATCGAAATCACGGGAATTGACGCCACGTACATCGCGCCATTGCGCGCGAGCCCCGCGATCAACATTCCGAGCGCGCCGAAAAACTGGCCAATGTAAAGAGTGCGGCGCTCGCCGAGCCAAGCGACGATTCGACCAGTCAGACCGCCGGAAATTACCGCCGTACAGACGCCGACAACGAAGAGTGATTTGGCGATGCTCCACGGATCCCAGGCGAAGCGATAAATGGCGTAGAGCGCCCAAATTGCGAAAATTTCATGGGAGACGTAGGCAAGAAATTGAATCGTCGCCAGTTTCCACAAGTCCGGATGCGAGCGTAGCAAAACGAGGGAGCCGACGGGGTTGGCGCGACGCCAGGTAAATTCTTTGCGTTGATCGTGGGGTAACGATTCCGGGACGAAGAAAAATCCGTAGAGCCAATTCGCCAGGCTAAAAGCGGACGCAACCCAAAATGCCATGCGCGGATCGCTGTTACCAACAAGACCGCCGACGACTGGGCCGAGGGTGAATCCGATGCCAAAAGCAGCGCCAATCATCCCGAACGCGCCAGCGCGTTTTTCTCGCGGAGTGACGTCGGCGATGTAGGCCATCGCGGTCGGAATACTCGAAGCGGTGATTCCGGAAATGATGCGGCCGAGAAAGAGCCAGCCGATAGTTGGCGCAAGCGCCATCACCACGTAATCGAGACCAAGTCCAAGGCTTGAAAGGAGAAGCACTGGTCGCCGTCCGATCCGATCGGACAAAACCCCGATCACGGGCGAGAAGAAAAACTGCATCGCCGCGAAAACCGTCAGGAAGATGCCGTTCCAATCGGCGGCGCGTTTCATGTCGTTGTTCAAAAAACTCAGCACCAATTTCGGCAGCACTGGCGCGATCAGACCGAGCGCGAGCATGTCGAGCACAACAGTGACAAAAACGAAAATGACGGCGGCCTGACGCGACTTCATCGCAGATTGAAAGAGGCTATTGCGTCGGCGCGTCGGCGCGGGCCTCGATTTGCGACAGCGATGGATTCGCGTTCTCGATCCAGCTTCGGGTTTCCTGGATTTCCTCCTCGCTCACAGGTAGCGCACGGGGGACAGTTTCTTCCTCGACCGCAATCGCGCCGGCAACACCACGCAGGTGTTTCCAGTGCCTGCCGTGGCGATATAACGCGTAATACATTGTCTTGGCCTCAGTCGGGCTCACTCCGCTGCAACGCATCGCGTTGTAGAACATGCGATCGCATTGTTTCCAAGGCCGCGTCTTTTCATCATAAGCGACATCGTGCAGGACCGAGGCGTTGCGGTATTTTCCGTCGAAGGGTCCGCCCATGAAAGACCAGAGCACGCGCGGGATTGAGGCGCCATCGACGACCGAGCCCGCCGGCGCGGTCCAGACGACGCCATCCGGATCGGTGTAATGCAGTTCGCTCAGCAGCGTCATGTGCCGACCATCGTTTTCCCAGCGCGCTTCGACCTGCCCGCTGTAATAACCCCACGGATGTTTCGGCCGTACCGCGGCAACATCCCAGGCGGGCGGTTGATGCCCGCCGCACGCGGTAAAAGCGAGCGCGAGAAGGAAGTAAATTTTTCTCATCTGGCGCGAAAACGTAGCCACTTTTCTTGTTGTGAAAATGGCTCAAGAACGTGGCGAGTGACTCCGGAGAGCATACGCGCCTCGCGTGTTCATTGCGGCGCCTCGCCGCAATGTTCTTTCGTTAAGTTTATTCCACAGTCTTTTCGGCGAGGCGCCGAAAAGTGCACGCGAGTGCGTGCGCTCCCCAGATGGAAATCGGAGCGTTCGCAGAATGCGGCCGAAATTTCGATGAAATGACGCGCCGCTACGAGACCGCAACTTCACGCGCTTCCGACGCCGGAGAGGGCGCAACGATCCGTTTGGTTTTCGCGGTGGCGTACTGCCGGCGAAATTTTTTCACATAGAACAACAGGAACACACCGGTCACAATCAGGAGCGAACCGATCCACTTCAAGAGCCAGCCAGGGTCCCGCAAAATTTGAATCGTGCTTTGCCCGAGATTCTCGGGATTCCACGACGCCTGCGACATCTTGAAGGTCTGGCCGCTCCAGGTTCGCCACCAACTGCCGGGAAAACTGAAGGGATGATTCATCCAGCATTGGCCGGTGGCGCTATCGCCCTCGGCGGTCGAGACCCGCAACGTGCTCTTGAAACCAGCGGGCGCATCGCTGCCTTCATTGCGCGCGACCTCGAAATCCAGCAGCTCGAGCGCGATTGGCAATGGCGTCGAACGCCAACCGTAGGAAACGCCAATTGGATTTGGCAACGTCGGAACGGTGATTTGCCAACCTGCCGAAATCCATTGTTCATAAGTTTCACCATTTTGTTCCACTCGAACGCGGATGCCGTCGGGCAATTGATTTGCGCTATCATTTTTTGCGGGTGTGAAATCCATCCATTCCTCCGCGTGCGGCAGACTGCGATCGACCAACAATTGCCAATCGGCCCAGCCGGTCACGAGTGGTTTATTTAATTCCAGCGGGCCCGAGGAATGGCCGAGTTTGCGTGAATCCAACTCGTAGGAAATCGCGCCGTCGTCAGCGACAAAAAGCGTGAGATGATTTTCCGCAGCGTTCGCTTCGTTCATCGCCGGGGCAATGTTCGGAATGGTTGAAGGCCCGCCATTGGTTGAAACGGCCTGCTCGGTTCCGTGGCTATTTTGCGCCGACGTCGCAATTGGAATTCCGCGGCCGCGAATGGTGACGACTGCCGCCGGATTGCTCGGTGAATCACTGAGCGAGACCGGTTTCCCATCCTGAATTCGGAAATCGGCCCAGTAGTTTTCGATGCGAACGGTCAATTGCGTTCCCGCAATCGCGACGTCCTTTCCCAAATTTTGCGCGACATCGAGCGTCTGCGTTTTTCCCGCGAGCGAAATGGTGAGCTGACCTTTGTCGCCATCTTGTGGCGGTGAGAACGAAATTTTTGCGCCGGTACTGCCACCCTTGGCGACATGAGTAATCTGGTCCGGCGTTTTGGCAAAGACGAAGATTGATTCGTCGAGGTCGGTTTCGCTCGTCGTCATCCCGAACGCAGTTGAGGGATCCCGTTGCGAAACCTTTCCGGTAACTTCCTCGGGATCCCTCGATCCGGTGGCTGCCGGACTCGGGTTGACCGACCGTGGGATTTCGGATTTGCCGCGTTTTAATTCGATGTTGGCCAGGCCCATCGCGAAATTTCCGTTTTGGGCGTCATCGGCCAGCAACCAACTTTCCAGTCGTTGCCCCATCATCGCGGTTTTGATCGTGAAATGGAGCGCTGGCGTGCCGCCCCCATCCAACGGTCGCGGATTCAGTTTGGCATCAATTGCTTCGGCATAATCAATCACGCTCAACCGCCCACCGCTGGCTAGCTTTCCCAAATCGCGTGGATGCTTCGGCGTTGGCGGACGATGCAAGAATTCCGCGCGATAACCCTTCAACACGCCATCGGAATCATGAACGCGCAGTTGATGTTCATCGATGAGCAACCGGTTGGTAGGTGGATCGCCTTTAAACAAAGTGATCGTCCCTTCGATTCCGAAAATGCGACCGATGAGCGAGCCGGTCAGCAGCGTAATGATACCGAGATGGGTGACGAGAAAGGCAACGTGATGCTTGCGCCACGGCCACCGCGAGAGAGCGGAGACGGTGAGATTAGCGCCGAGTAAGACGAGCCAGAGATTGAACCAGGGCGCGCGATAAACATAAGCGCGCGCGACTTTGGCATCGAAGCTTGATTCCCAAATTGTGCCGGCAATGGCGGCAACGATCAGGACCGCGAGCAGAACGACTGCCAGCTTGAGCGACGCGAAAAATTTGAAGACCGAGCCGCGCTGCCAGGGGGGACGCACTGAGGAAATAGTCGCCATGGTCGGGCGAGCAGTTTCCACAAGAAACGCGTGCGATTCAACCCTCAGCTCGTCATCCCCGAGTCCGGCGGCCGCCGGATCGAGGGATCGCGACGACGTTACCTTAAAGCTTTCGCTGCGGGATCCCTCGATTCCGCTCGGGATGACGGGAAAATCAGTCCTATTTCTTTCGCAGTGCCTTTGCTGTTTTCACCGGCGCCCGGCCAAGGGCGTGGGTCCGCGGATTTTTTCGCGCCATCACCCGCCGGCGTCGAAACTCAGATTCATTTCCCGCGGCGCTCTTGCTTTTTGCCGCGCGCATACTCGGCCGCCTTGCATCAGCCATCAGCGTGTCCAGGCCTTCCAGCGTTTGCGAATCGGTTTCGCATAACGTGAAACCTTCACGTTCTTCAAACGATCGACGCCTTCCTTGAGCGCATCAGCCGAATCCTCCGCCTTGGCCTTGACCGATTTCAGCAGCGGCCACAGAAACGGCAGCGAAAGGAAACCTAATGCACCGTCACTTATTTTTCCCTCCGGCTCGATCTTTCTCTCGGCCGTGCCGGAAGCATAGCGAATGGCCAGTCCGATAGCGATGCCAACGCCAAGTGCGCTGAGCAGGATCGGAATGGGATTCCGGCGCACAAAAATCTCCGTGCGCACTCGCGCCGCTTCCGCTTTCTCTTTGGTTTGTTCCCACGCGTTGCTCGCAGTTCCGGTCATACTACGGTTGCTTGTCTGGAAAGCGCCCACGTCAGCCGATGCGCTTGTGGGAACCTCCTCATTAAATTCGTCGCCAGTTGGATTGATCATACAAAAAGATTTCGTATTTCGCGGCCAGTTTGCGCGGCCAGTCCGATTGCTGGAAAATTTACGCGCCGTATCTTGGCAAAGTGAAACTTAACCTCGGCTGCTGGATTTTCTACCAGGAAGGTTACCGCAATCTCGACCGCAATCGCGAGGTGCGAGCCGATCGTTACGAGGACATTTCCACCCTCTCGAGTTTCGAAGCGAATTGCGCCGATGAGATTTACGCCGGGCACGTGGCCGAGGAGCATGTGGACGACGTGAAAGCGAGCTTCGGGCGATGGTTTGAGGTGCTGAAACCGGCGGTCGCATCACCATAACAGTGCCGGATTGTCGCGGCGCAAATCGGATGTGGTTAGAACGAAAGCGTTTTCCCGCGTTGGAGTTAGGACCCGATGAAGGAATCATCGCCATCACCACTGGAGTGAAAGCAGAAGACGTCGGCGATCAGGATAAGGAAACGGTGCTGTACAATCGGGTCTTCGATGAATCGACGTTGCAAATATGCATGTAAGCGGTGGGATTCATCAATGTCGCCCCGGTCGATAACCACGAAGCGATGGTGGCGCCTTCCTCAGCGCTCGGCTGGCAACTCGCGCTCGAGGGTTACAAACCAAAGCAGAGCTGAGGCGCATTCGGCTCAACGCCTTTGGGTCGCGATTCGTACCTTGGAGGTCTATGTGGGGGGGTTCTCGTCGACAAATGACGAAGCACGAATGGTCCGAGCCGGACTGCGTGAATGACGAAGGAATGACGAAGCTCGTATGACGAGAGAATTCATTTTTGAGCTTTGGAGTTTCCTTGAGATTTGGATCTTGTGATTTGGGATTTCTAGCAGGACACACTTCGAAGTACGAATCGCAATTCACTCGTCGGTCTGAGCTCGAAAGGGTTCGCCAACGCCTGCTGGCTAGCTACGGCGCGAGCCGTTCGATCCGCCACGATTCGCCGTCGCGCGTGTAACGAAAGCGATCGTGCAAGCGGTTGGGGCGACCCTGCCAAAATTCGATTCGCTCCGGTTTCACCCGATAACCGCCCCAGTGCGGTGGACATGGAATTTCCTGTCCGGCAAATCGCTCTTCCAATTCCGAAAGCCGCGCTTCCAATATTCGGCGTGCGTCGATCACGTCGCTCTGATGCGAAACCCACGCCCCAAGTTGGCTGCCAATCGGCCGCGAATGAAAATAGCGGGCCGATTCTTCGCGCGAAACTTTTTCAGCCATGCCGTCGATCCGGATCTGCCGCTCGAGTTCCTTCCAATGAATAACCAGACCCGCTCGCGGATTTTTTTCCAGGTGCCGGGCCTTTTCGCTCTGGTAATTCGTGTAAAAAACGAAACCAGCGTGGTCGTAACCCTTGAGCAAAACCATACGCGTGGTCGGCTGGCCGTTTTCCGCCACCGTTGCCAGGGCAATTGCATTCATCTCACTGATCCCAACCTCCACCGCCGCGGTAAACCAAATCCCGAACTGCTTGATCGGGTCGGGATCGAGATCGATGCGGCGCAAACCGTGGGTGAAGTATTCTTCGCGCAAAGCGACAAGATCGTGCGGTAAGTCCACGCCAGCGAAAATTAGCCGACGTGAGCAGCCGCTGAAAGCTGAAATCGCGCTCCCGGTGCCATGAGGAAATGGGACGATTGCCTTGCAGACAGCAGGGCAACGCGCGGGCCGATGCGAGCATTTTTGTCATTCCGAGCGAAAACGCCAGTCCGGCTCGGACCGAGGTCTCTAACTTATCCTGAAATAGTTTGAGATGTCTCGACTTCGCTCGACATGACAGAAGAGGCCGACGAGATGTCGGCTATTGCGCGCAGCTTCCTGCTCGGAGAAGGATACAGCTCGGAGAAAATGCTCGCGCTGCCGCCTTACAAACGCCAGAGCATTTTTACCAGTAAATCTGATTCGCAAAACACTGAGAACGATTGCCGGACTGGCAACGGTCATCTCGAACGACGTCGAGGGATCCCGCCAAGTTACCCTTAAGCTTTCGCATCGGGATCCCTCGACTTCGCTCGGGATGACACGTTTTAAATCTACCGCGCGGCCGCCGGTGACAGTGCCTGCAATTTTCCGATGACACGCGGAACGATTTCGAGTGCGCGATCGATGTCCGCCTCGTCGTTGAATCGGCCGAAGGAGAAACGCAGGCTGCCCCGCGCCTGCTCGTTAACCAGCCCCATCGCGTTCAAAACGTGTGATGGCTGAAGTGATCCAGTGCGACAGGCCGATCCGGCCGAGCAGCAGATATTTTCCTGGTCGAGCATCATTAGCGCGGCGTCCGATTCGATGTCGTCGAACATGATGCTGGAGGTATTTGGCAAACGCGGCGCGCCCGCGCCGTTCACACGTGCACTGGGAATTTTTTCGGTGAGAGCTTTTTCAAAGCGGTCCCGCAAATTTCGCACTCGCGTTTGCTCCTCCGACAATTTCGCCAATGCGATCTCCGCGGCCTTTCCGAGACCGACGATGGAAGCGGAGTTCTCGGTCCCGGCGCGCCGGTTGTTTTCGTGGCTGCCGCCCAGTATTAGGGGGTGAAATCGGGAGTGGCGGTTCACATAAAGCGCGCCGACACCTTTCGGTGCATGCAGCTTGTGGCCGGAAATAGACAGGAATTGCAGCTGGATTTCGCGCAGGTTGATCGGAATTTTCCCTGCCACCTGCACCGCGTCGGTGTGAAGCGGCACGCCTTTATCGCGCGCGATCTCCGCGATCTCTTCGATGGGGAAAATCACGCCCGTCTCGTTGTTGGCCCACATCACGGAAACCAGTGCGGTATCGGGGCGAATGGCATCGGCCAAGGCGCGCAAACTCAGGCGGCCAGATTTATCGACACCGATGACTGTGACTTCGTAACCGCGTCGCTCCAGTTCCTGCGCCGGTTTGCGCACTGCGCTGTGTTCGACCGCGGTGGTAACGACGTGCTTGCAATCCGGTCGTGTTTCAAGCGCGGAATGGAAAGCGGCGTTGTTCGATTCCGTGCCGCAACTGGTGAACACGATCTCGCCTGGCTCGCAACCCAGGAGTGCTGCCACTTGCTCGCGCGCTTGCTCGATGGCTTCGCGTACTTGCGCGGCGAACCGGTAACCGCTCGACGGATTGGCGAAATATTTTTCCAGAAACGGCCGCATCGCTTCCAGCACCGCCGGATCGATCGCTGTCGTCGCGTTATTATCGAGATAAATAATTTTCTCCGACGCGATCATAGAGGACAAATGTTATCTCTCTAGTTCGCCGATGTAAACCCGCTGTAGCGGCAAGCCGAGCGTCCAAATGCATGGAGGGCGAGCTCTGCGAGCCCGCAATTGTAGCACGGCCATCTTGGCTGTGGGGCCGGTGGGCATCTTGCCTGCCGATTCTTCCGTTCCAATCATTCCGGCGGTCGCGGCTCGTTCCCCGGATGTTTCGGGTGCTGATGAGTGTAGCGGAAATAAAGATTTCGCAGGTAAACCGGCAGGGGAAATAATGCGCTCAACACCCCGACCGAATCATGCCGGTAAAACGCGAAATAAATCAGCAGCAATATCGAGCCGATTGCGCTGCATTCCCAGAAACCAACCGGAATAATGCTCTTGCGGGCCCGTTCCGATGCGATCCACTGAATAAAGAAGCGGGCACCGAAAACGAGGTTGCCGCTCCAGCCAAGAATTTTCCAGCCATTGACCGTCACTCCAGCGATCGCTGCATCGGCAATCAAATGAAAACTGTGCATGGCGCGACGTTGGCGGAGAACGCGTGCCCTCGCGAGTCTTTTCCCGCGAACATTTTCGTTTAAGCTGCGCCGGTGGAATCGATCTGGGACCGGGCCAATCTGCAGCTGCGCGATCTCGCCGTCTATCAGCCGGGCAAACCAATCGAAGAGACCGCGCGCGAGCTTGGCTGCGAGCCGTCCGAGATCATCAAGCTCGCCTCGAATGAAAATCCGCTTGGCCCTTCTCCGAAGGCAATCAAAGCCATGTACGATGCGATCGAAAACGCACACCTTTATCCCGACGGCGGCGCGTTTTACTTGCGCAACGCCATTGCCAAAAAGCTCAACGTCACGCCCGATCATATCATTCTCGGCAACGGCTCGAACGAAATCATCGAGTTGCTGGCCCACGCTTTCCTGGAACGCGGCGACGTCATCGTCACTTCCGAGCACGCCTTTGTTGCTTACAAAATCATCGCCCGCGTTTTTGGCGCAGAAACAATTGAAGCGCCGAGCCGCGATTACGGCCACGATCTTGATGCTATGCTCGGCGCCATCACCGACCGCACCGGGCTAATTTTCATCGCCAACCCGAATAATCCGACCGGCACACTTTTATCCGCCGACGCGATCGAGCGTTTCATGGCGTGGCTGCCGCCGCAGGTATTGGTCGTGTTCGACGAAGCCTACTACGAATTCGTTGATGAAATGCCCGATACGCTTCGCTACATGCGCGACGGTCGAAATGTCGTCACGCTCCGTACTTTTTCGAAGATTCATGGACTGGCCAGTTTGCGCATCGGCTATGGCATCGCCCGGCCGGAATTGATCGAAGTGATGCATAAAACAAGGCAACCCTTCAACGTCAACGGAGTCGGTCAAGTCGGCGCACTCGCGGCGCTGGCCGACGAAGAGCATCAGCGTGAAACAAAAGAATTGACCGATAGAGGGCGCGCCTTTTTCGAAAAAGAATTTGCCACGATAAAACTTCCCTTCGTTCCCAGCGCAGCAAATTTTGTTCTGGTCAACGTTGGCGATGGTCTCGCGGTTTTTCGCGCTCTGCTTCAGCGCAAAGTGATCGTGCGGGCGATGAAAGGTTACAACTTGCCGGAATGGGTCCGCATCACCATCGGTACGATGGACCAAAACCGGAAATGCGTTGAAGCCCTCCGCCGAGTGCTAGGCTCGTAGCACAGCCATCTTGGCTGTGGGGCCGGTGGGCATCTTGCCCGCCGTTGCAATAACATAATGACCGCACAGCTAACTAACCCGTGCGTCGAATCATCAGCTTCAGTCCGGACCACACTTCATCGACTGCACAAACCTTTACATCGACAAGCCGCATCGGTAACGCCACATCGCGAATCGTGTCCTCGGTGATGTCGCTTTTCACCCCGGAACTCTTCTTCGGCCAGGACACCCAGATCACTCCGCCAGGAACGATTCTCTTTCGATAGGATTCCAGTTTCCTTTTGAGCTTAGAAGCGGAGGTCGCGAAAAGATGCACGAACTCCATGTCCGATTTCGCACTGCGAAGCCAGGTAACAGTGACATCAGCGGGTAAGGCCAGCAACGAAATGTAACTGTTGGGTGCTCCATCCACGTAGGCAGACATTCCCGTCTTGTAGCCGAGCTTCTTCCACAGAGGAGTGCCTGAATATCCAGCCATAGAAACGATCTACCTAGATGCCTAAAACACCGATGCTCAATATCTCGCCCGCAAATCCTTGCTGAACTACCTCGGATGTACGGCTAGATACTTCGGCCCATCGCGCAGCCTTAAATGTAAGCCGGAAAGAGATTTTCGCGGCGATTGGCACACCGTGGCTTAGCGCTGGTGTCCAGCGCGTCTTTCTGATCGCACTGGTTACAATACGGTCCAAAGAGGGATGGACGGATTGAATCATTTTTACATCTTGAACCTGGCCAGCAGCGTCTAGTGTAACGGATACGCGCATTGTGCCGGTGACGCGTCGACGCCTGAGCTCGGCCGGATAATCCAGCCGAGAGATAAAGGAGTGCATTCCTTCAGCTGGAGCAGGTGCCACGTCAAAGGCTTCTTGCGGAGGTTGCTTGCGCCAATCATCGTAGTGATAGGTGGCTCCGGAACCTGGTTCGGTGTGCGATTGCGCAAATGCACTTGATTGGAAGGCGACGAACATCGCCAAGAGACAAGCTCCAGTTTTAACGGAGTAGTGCATCTAACGAGTATTCTGCCTAAAGATCCGCGACGAAGACCAGATAAAATCTGTCATCCAGTTACTCCTCAGATTGCAGCCAGTGGAAGACGGAGCCATGCTTCAGATTTGTCAGAAGCCCTCCAGCAAGGCAAGAGAGTAGAGGCGCGCGGGGCGGTTGCCGTGGGGTGGGTCTATGATATGGATATTACATGCCAATGGTGAAAGCCAGCTGTTCCCTCGATGCCATTTGGGCTTGAGGCTGGCGTGAACCGTTCAATCGTCCCAGGAGAAACGATCGCGGCCATTTCCACTGCGGCAGGCGAAGCGGCGATCGCGCTGGTTCGCATCTCTGGCGAAGACGCGATTGCAGTTGCCGATAAGATTTTTCGCGGCAAACAACGGGCCTCCGACTTGCAGCCGCACACTCAACATCTCGGTGAAATTATCGAAGACGGCGTCACCATTGATCAGGCAATGCTGGCGGTCCATCGCGCGCCAACAAGTTACACCGGCGAAGATCTGGTCGAGATTAGTTGTCATGGCGGCACGTTGGTTACGACCAAAGTTTTGGAAACATGTTTGCGCGCCGGCGCACGTGCGGCCCGGCCCGGCGAATTTACCGAGCGCGCTTATCTGAACGGTAAGATCGACCTAACCCAGGCGGAAGCCGTTATCGATTTGATTCGTGCGCAGACCGACCTCGCCTTGCGCTCCGCTACCGAACAATTGCGCGGCCGGCTCGGCGACGAATTTCGCGCGCTGCGTGAGCGGCTCATCGAGATCATCGCGCATGTCGAAGCGTCGATGGATTTTCCCGAGGAAGGAATTTCGCCGGATGATGTCACGACGATTCATAACCGCCTCGAGTCATTACGGAACGAGGTCGATAAATTAATTGCCACCGCTGAGACAGGGCGCATTTTGCGCGAAGGTTTGCGAGTAGTGATTTTCGGCGCGACCAACGCCGGCAAATCGAGTCTGCTCAATTGCATGCTCGGATTTGATCGCGCGATTGTGAGCGAGATCCACGGCACCACTCGCGATTCCATTGAAGAACGAATCAACCTGCGCGGCGTCGCCCTGCGTTTGTTCGACACCGCCGGCTTGCGCCCCCCGGAGAATCTGATGGAACGCGAGGGGATCGAACGCACCCAACGCACACTCGAAACAGCCGACCTGCGTTTGCACATCGTCGATGCCAGCGGCCCGCGTCCTCGCGATTTCGCAACGAACCCAGATGAGTTTCTGATACTGAATAAAAGCGATTTGGCGGAACATGCTGACTGGTCGTCCACTGACGCGATCCGGATTTCGTGTAAGACCAGCGCCGGCTTGCCGAATTTGGCGGACGAAATTTATCGGCGCATCGGCGGCGCGAAATTGAGCGCGGAAAGCCCGGTCGCGATCAATGCCCGACATCGCGATCAACTACGCCGCGCCTCGAATTCGATCGCGCGGGCGTTGGCCGCGATCGGCGCCGGAGCCACCCCGGAAATGTTCGCGATCGATTTGCACGATGCGCAGCACGCTATCGACGAATTACTTGGAGGCGGAGACGAAGAGGCGGTCCGCGATGCCATCTTTAGCCAGTTTTGCATCGGCAAATGATGCGAATGATTCGCGCCAATAAATGATTTACGAGCGCTTTCTCCGCCCGCTTCTGTTTGTGCTCGACCCCGAAACGGCGCATCACTTCGCGCTCGCGTTTTTGCGCGCCACCAAACCGTTGCTTCCAAAAGCGACCGAAAAGACCTCGCCGGTGTCGGCGTTCGAACTCAATTTCCGGCACCGGATTGGACTCGCGGCTGGTCTGGATAAAAATGGCGTCGCGCTGTCGGCGTGGGAAGCGCTCGGATTTTCGTTTGTTGAAATTGGAACCGTGACTGCCCAGGCGCAGCCGGGCAATCCGCGCCCGCGCATTTTTCGTTATCCAAAAGAACGCGCGCTCATCAATCGGCTCGGATTCAACAATGACGGCGCGGAAACGATTGCTAATCGTCTTGCGGAATTGCGCGATCGTGGCGGCTGGCCCGGTATTCCGGTCGGGATCAATATCGGAAAATCGCGCGTCATGCCGATTGAACGTGCGGTCGAGGATTATCTATTTTCTTTTCGTAAACTGCGGGCCCAGGCCGATTACATCGCGCTTAATGTCAGTTCACCGAATACGCCGGGATTGCGCGAATTGCAGGGAGGTCAGCGATTGGATGAATTGTTGCGTGCGATCAATGCCGAGCGCGGAAATATGCCGCTGCTGGTAAAAATCTCACCCGATCTGGAGCCGGCCGCGTTGGATGAGATTGTCAGCGTCTGTGAGGCCAACAACATTTCAGGGATTATCGCGACGAATACCACGCTCGATCATTCGGCCATTGCTCACGATGAAGAAGGTGGGTTGAGTGGTGCGCCGTTGCAGCAAAAATCGACGGCGATCATCCGGCAAATCACCAACAAAACAAAAATTTCAATCATCGGATGCGGCGGAATTCTTGATGTCAGCTCGGCCCGGGAAAAAATCGAAGCCGGCGCGAAGTTATTACAGGTTTATACCGGCTTCATTTTTCGCGGGCCGAAACTGATTCACGAAATCGCCGGCCTCTAGCTCCCGCAGTCCCAAGTGGAGGGCGGAGCTCCTGCGACGCCGGAACCGCCAGTCCGGCTCGGACCGGGCTTGCGGGAGCTCGCCCCTCCACAACGTGCGCGCAATATCGCGGTGATGCCCGAATCAGGAAAGGGAGGGGGATTATTATGTTGCGTTGGGCTGTTATTTTTCTGGTGATTGCGCTAGTAGCTGCGCTCTTTGGGTTTACCGGGATTGCCTCGGCCGCGGCGGGAATTGCGAAATTTCTCTTTTTCCTGTTCCTGGTTGTTTGCCTGGTGCTCTTTATCGCTGGAATGAGCGTGGCGAAAAGGTTCTAGAGACATTTAATTTTGTTAAAAATGGCGGGGAAGCGCGCCGATGATCACGGCGGCAAGCTGGAAGCCTGACTTCCAAATGAGGCTCCAGCTTCTAGCGTGTCTCCTCCCAGCTGCAATCAGCGGGCAAGATGCCCGCTGGCCCCACAGCCAAGATGGCTGTGCTACGTCAGGCGCGAACTGGCTCAGCCGCGACGGAGCTCATTTGTTTCTCGTTCAATAACTCGAGATT
>Ga0209057_1000685_pt1 | contig 29514 bp, 22 predicted proteins | sample GraSoiAngelo_146_FD_185903 | JGI IMG/M metagenome (GOLD analysis project Ga0209057, IMG submission 185903) | Grasslands soil microbial communities from the Angelo Coastal Reserve, California, USA - 14_1009_05_30cm (SPAdes) (version 2) | ecosystem: Environmental > Terrestrial > Soil > Grasslands ... | reverse complement strand
ACTCCCGCGAGCACGTCGAGCAGCCACCCCTGGCTGGAGAGTGGCGCCGACCTGGAAAAATCGGGGCCGACCGTGCCGGTCAGCAGAGGGCTGAGCGACCAGCAGAACCCGAAGGGGACGCGTACGGGACTGCCGCGCTAGCTTCGCCACGGCTTCGCCAGCCGCGGCACGCCATTCGCGCGTGGTACTGCCCCTTCACGCTCGCGTTTCGCTCCGACCCGAGAAGAGTCTCGGGTCGGCTTCCTCGCGCAGTCGCAGTCCGCGCGCCCGCTGAGTGCGTGGCATGCTCCTTAGCGGCTCTCGGCGGTGCGACGATAGACACGGCGACGAGCGCTCTGGTAAAAGAAAGTCGATGGCTGTGAAGCGCGGATACGGTGCCGCGAGAATGGGGAAGGCAATTCGCCGCCGCGCGAAGGCGAAGAAGAAGGCGCCGGCTGTGCGTAGCCGCACGCGAGATGCGCGGTCGGGACAGTCCGTGGACTCGTCTACCCTTGGCCCAGCCACCAGCGTCCTTCAGTTCTACGCGAGAAGCTACTCCGGCTTGTCGTGACGCGCGCCGCGCGTCGCGCGCGATTCGTCCGCAAGTTCCTCTGCGCGACCTCAGAAGAGGTAGCGCGCAGCTTGCAGCGAAGCTGTACGGCAAGCGGGGGCAGTCGCTGCCGCTTCCGGGCGGGCTCGGTTCCATCCGACTCATCGACCTTCGCGAGTGCAATGGACGCTCCTTCGACTTCATTCAGGCGCTGCCCTCGGCGAAACCTACGCGCCGCCTGACTTGCTTCATCGGCCACCGCTTCGCACCGGGCATCGAGCGGAACCTCCGCTACAATCTGAGCCATCTCCTGGAGCCATACAACGTCCGCCTCATCTGGTCCGGGTACGACTTGCAGGCCGCGAATCTCTTCTCGGACATTGTCAAGCACATTCGAAACTGCAGCATGTGCATCTTCGACAATCGCGGGACGCTCAGCCGGCCGAACGTCTACATCGAGGTCGGAGTGGCCTTCGCCGCAAAGCGCCCCATGATGGTATGCGAGTACACCGGGGCGAGCAGGCGGGGTCTGGAGACGGGAAGCGTACCCTCCGACCTCACGGGACTCGTGCGCATCACGTACAAGACGTACGAAGAGCTGAGCCGGAAACTGTACTTCGGGCTTCCCGCCTTCGTCGCTCGAAACCGACTCTCACGGCCTCCCAGCAGGCGTACTCGCCGCCGTCACAGGCGCGGGTAGCGCCCGCAGCTCCGCCTCGACGAGCCGGCGCAGGAAGGCGACCTCCGAAGAGGCCGTCCGCGCTGGGGTTCTGCGCGGTGCCCTGATCCGCAATCAGTGGGTCACCCGGTCAGAGTCCGGCCGCTCGCCGCGCTGCCGTGCGCTTGCAGCAGCGTCGTCGGTCGCGCCGCGCGCGGACCCATTCCGGCACCGGAGACGGCAGGGAAGGCGCGGAACACGCAGCGGTGCCGGTACTGCTGCTCGGCCGGCCGAAAGGCAACGAACGAGAGCGCCTCGCTGCAGGGACCATGCGTGCCCGAGCGTGACCCCGTCCCGTGGACGGCCGCCTGCCCTATCCACGGGCCCGGAACAAGCGGCAACTCGCGTGACCGGCTGGGACCGTAAGTGCCGGTGTGGCGCCCGGTTGCGCCCCATAACGGTCACTGCTCTCCCTCATCGGGCCTACTTAAAATCCGCTGCGGGGCAACCCGCGTGGGGTTCGAATCCCCCTCCCGGCACTGAGCAAATCACGGATGACCAGCGCGCCCGTTCCCCCCTTCCCTCCGTGCCGGGCGCTTGCCGTCCCGTGGAACGGCGCCACGGAGCGCGTGCGGGCCTCGGGCGGGCAGAACCGCTCGCGCTGTGCCAGGGTCATTGGACCGCGGAGCGGCGACATCCAGTCCATCATCATGCTAATCGCCTTGACAACGGCCTTGAAACCTCGAATAGGCCCACCATGCGGAGCTCGGCACGTTGGCTGGTGCTCGGCCTGGCGGCTGTCCCCTGGGCCGGATCCCCGTCCCATGCCTACTTCCTCGACCAGGGCCGACACTTCGACCTCCGGCTCCGGGCCTACTCGCAGCTCGGGATCATGACCGATTCCTCGGAGAAGGACTGGCCGGGGAACGGACCGAACACCTGCGTCGTCAACGGGAAGGAGTCGAACAAGTGCAAGTACTCCGCCGGCGACCTGGCCCAGCACCGGAACTTCTACTACCCGGAGTTCGACGCCAAGCTCACCGACTACACGCCCTGGATGCACGAAGTCCCGGGGCTGTCGCTGGTCACGCCCGACGACTTCCGGTTCCGGTTCGCCTGGTGGGGCTTTTACGACGGCCTGTACGACTACCTGAACGGCCCGTGGAACTTCAACCGCCGCAACCTCAAGGCCAGGGAGTCGGAGAGCGACAACATCAACAAGGAGAGCTTCACCTTCAACGACCAGAACAAGAACGCACGTCACATCTACGCGCGCCGCAACCGCATCAACGAGCTGTACCTGGACTACAAGAAGGGGCCCCTCTTCCTGCGCGCCGGCCGCCAGTCCATCTCCTGGGGCGAGTCGGACGACATCGTCTTCATGGACCGGCTGAACGCGTTCGATCTGACGCTGGGGGCGCCCGGCCTGTACCAGGACCTGGACGAAGCGCGCATCCCGTTCTGGGCCCTGCGCGCGACCTACAAGGTGCTCGACAACTGGAAGGGGCTGTCGAGCGTGTTCGGCGACGCCTTCGTCGTACCGGGCGTCGTCGACACCACCGTGCCGATCGACCCGATCGTCGGGGGCGTGAGCCCCTTCAACCCCGACGTCCCCGACCCGCAGCTGACCGCGAATGATCTGATCAAGCGGAACGGTTTCGACCCCAAGAACTTCCAGGGTCTGCACCTCGTGGTGGTGAGCAGGCAGCCGGCGCAAACCTGGGCCAACACCCGGTGGGGCGCGCGCCTGACCGGCGTGGTCGCGCGCGACTACACGGTACAGGCCTGGTTCGCCCGCGAGTTCCCGGTAGCGCCGACCCCGCTCCTCACGGGCGGTCCGGGAGGCTTCGACGAGGGCTTCAAGGACACCAGCCCCCTCAAGTCGATACCCTTGACCCTGATCGACGACCGCGGCTTCAGGACCCCGATCTGCCTCAACAACCTCACGAACAAGCCGATCCTCAAGAGGTTCGGCGCTGTCGGCCACACGCCCGCCGGGCGTACCTGCTCGTACGCCGAGCCGATCGTGACCATCCTCGACCGCCAGCTCGAGTCCGTCATCGGCCTCTCGAGCACCTGGTTCAGCCCGCGCGTGAACGGCATCATCCGCACCGAGGCCGAGTACTTCCACGACGAGGAGGCGGTGATTCCCAACCAGAACCTGAACCCGCTCGCCCAGGTCCCCCGGTCGATCCTCAACGGGCACTTTTTCACGAACACGATCCCCCGGACCGACTACGTGCGCTGGCTGATCGGCTACGACCGGTTCTTCTTCTTCCGCCCCGTCAACCCCAGCAACAGCTTCATCGTCGTGGCGGCGATTCACGGCGAGACGAACGTGTTCGAGCGGCGCGAGCGCGACTTCCGCACGGCGCAGCAGAAGCCGGGGAAGCCGGCGACCGCCCCAACCACCCTGCCCGTCTGCAGCCCGGTGGCGCTCGCGAGCAAGCAGTGCCGGATCGCGCCGGCCAAGAACTTCGAGGACTTGAAGGCGTTCGACAACGACTACCTCTCGGTCGCGCTCCAAACCGACTACCTGCACGGGCGGCTCGAGCCGCGCATCGTCGTCCTCCTCTGGGGGAGCGGCATCTACGGCTTCCAGCCCCTGGTCACCTACCGGCTCACCGACAACGTCCTCCTCACCGGGACCTGGGTCGCGATCGAGGGCTCGCGCCGCGCCATCCTCGGGACCTTCCGGGGCCACGACATGGTGCAGCTGCGGCTGACCTTCCAGCTCAACTGAGGGGAAGACCCGGCGCTCATCATTGACGCACTGCGTTCGCCAGCGTCTCCCTGTCACGCAATACCGGCGACGAAGCTCACTCAACGGCGTGACTTGACACCGCCGAGTATGGCATGGAGTCGTCTCGGGTGCCCGGCAGCCCGGCGGGGCGGCATGCCCGCCCCACCGGTAACGGAGGAATTCGCATGAGATCTAGCGTCGGGGGTGTTGGGGTAGCTTGCCTGCTCGTTTCGATCGCCGGGTTGCCTGCCGGGGCGCTGGCACGCTGCGACGATCCGGCCGCCGTCTGCGCCGCCCGGGCAGTCGCCGACGCGCAGTGCAACTGCGCCACCGCGACGACCCACGGCCAGTACGTGAAATGCGTGTCACAGGCGGCGCAGGGCGAGGTGAACGCGGCAAGGCTTCCGCGGGGCTGCAAGGCCAACGTCGTTCGCTGCGCGTCGCGCTCGACGTGCGGCAAGCCGGGCTTCGTCACCTGCTGCCGCACGGACTCGCTCGGGAGGGTGCACTGCAGCGTCAAGCGCGATCCTACCCGTTGCAAGCCGCCGTCCACGATCGGGACGAAGCCCAGCTGTTGTGATGCGTGCGGCCCCAACGGGTGTGCCACCACCACCACGAGCACCACGAGCACCACGACGACCACGGTCGCTGCCTCCACCACCACGACCACGTCCACGACCACCACCACGTTGTGCGGCAATGGCATGATCGACCCCGGCGAGGCGTGCGACGGCACGGACGTCGGCGGCGTCACGTGCCCCGGAGGCTCGGCCGGGGGAGCGTTCGTGGCGTGCAACCCGGATTGCACGCTCGACTGCAGCCACTGCCCCGGCGGAGTCTGCGAGGTCACTTGCGAGCCGATCGTCGCCGGCCAGCCGATCCCCAACACCTACCAGCTGCTCGGCGTGCCCGGCCCGAAGATCTGCATCACCAATTCGTCGAGCAACGCCCTCCAGCCGTGCAACAGCGACGCCGACTGCGGCGGGCAATCAGGCAGCTGTCTCCAGACCCCGTGGGTCACCGCCGACGGCTTCGCGTTCCAGTTCCCGACCGGGATCAAGACGACCTTCACCGTCGCGGCTGCCGATTCGCCACCCACCTGCAGCCATGCGGCCTGCATCAGCTGCGGCGACCCGGCGGCCGCCTGTGCGGGCATCCCGGGATGCGGCGCTCCGCCGGGCCCGCCGCAGAACAGCTGCGCGAAGAATACCTGCTGCGACACGCCAGGCTTCACGGTTCCGACCTTCAACATCCCCATCCTCGGCGGGCTCTGCGGTCGGGTGGACCAGGTTGCGTGCGGCGCGGGGGTGGTCAACACCTCGCGCCCGCAGACGGGCGACAACGAGGTGATCAAGCAGGGCGACACGAGCGACCCCGGCGCCGACTGCACCTACGGCACGGGCGACGACTGCCCGAGCCCGACGTGCAAGGCCTGCACTCCGCCGGGGCAAGGATCCGACACCAAGGGGAAGATCGTCCGGGCCGTCGGCAACGGCAGTGCCGACGTCAGCGGCGTCCACTTCCGCCTGCCGACTCCCATGCTGGCGACCGTCTGGCAAGACACCCAGAATCCGTGCCCGGACGGCTCGACCTTCGATGACGGAGAGAGCCTCATCGCCCAGCTGGTCCTCAACGCCGAGCCCTCGTCGGCCGGCGCGACCGGTAGCTTCACCGACTTGAACACCGATGGCTGCAAGCACGCGGGCGCCGGCTTCAGCACGGCCAGCCCCGACGGGCCCATCGCAGTCGGCACGTCCGTGGCGCGGCCGCAGTCCTACGACGGCAGCGTCGGCGCGATCCAGGTCGCCGCGGGACCCGTCTTCTCGGGCGCCGCACCGCTCTACGACATCGGCTTCGTCGCGATCCTCCCGGCCGGCCCGGCGACGCTCCAGCCCGCGGAGACCTGCAGCTGCGTCCCGGTTCCGGGGTGTCCGGAGTAGGAGGCAACTCGTGACCGGCGGAGCGCTCCGCCCTTTCCGGGACTCAGCCCTGGCGAAAGTCGGCAGGCCGACGCCGGCAAAGAAGGCATGAACAAGCGAGCGCTACGTGCTCGAAAGACGACATAAAAAAAATCGAGCTACACCATTGACCCCGGATGCACCCTGGAGGTAATTCGCATCCTGCCCCGGGCTGAACACACACCGCCGGGGCCACGTTCGGCGAGTGGTCGCGCTCATAGATAGGCCAACGGAGGAGGGCGCATGAAACGACTTCTGGGATCTGTCATCGGCGGATGCTTCCTGGTGGCCGCAGGCGCGGCGGTCGCTGCGCCCCCGGGCCACGGCCAGCACTTCGACTGCAGCGACGGAGGGTCAGGCGTGTCGTGCGCCAGCGACGACACGGGCTGCGTCCCGCAGAGCAAGGACGACCCGTCGGGCGGCGTCGCCGCCACCCTGAAGTGCGGCGACGGGCTCAGCAAGGCCTTCGGCGCGGCCATCCGGTCCGTGATCAAGTGTCACAAGAAGATGGCGGACTTGACCCTGAAGGCCGATCCCGCCCGCGATGACGAGGCGTGCGAGACCTTCGATGCGGTGAAGCACAAGTCGGCCAAGGAGAAGCTCGACGCGGCGATCGCTAAGGTGGCGCCGATCTGCACCTCCACGCAGCTGTCGCTGGCGGCGGCGGAGGAGTCGACGCTCTTCGCGAGCAAGTCGAACGCGCTCTCGCTCGACGCGCAGGCGGGCGCCGTCTACTGCGACGGCACGACGAACATCGACCCGGCGGGCGCGGGGGGCGATGACGCCGGCACGATCGACACGGCAGCGCTGGATGCGAAGGACAAGCTCAAGTGCGCCGACACGGTCGGCTCGGAGCTCGGCAAGCTCGCCGCCGCAGCGATCAAGTGCCACATCAAGCTGGCCGACTCGGACTTCGGCGCCAAGGATTTCGACGAGAACGTGTGCGAGGAGAACGACCCGGCGAAGGGCAAGGCGGCGTTGCAGAAGTACAACGCGGCCATGACCAAGCTGACCACCAAGGCCATCTGCACGCAGTCCTGCCTGTCGGCCTCCAACCGCACCGCCCTCGGGGCGAACGTCCTGGCCCAGGTCGAGGCGGGCAACCAGCTCGTCTATCCATGCCCGTCCGGCGGCTCGACGACGACGACCACGACCAGCTCCACGACGACAAGCATCGGCGGAACCTGCACACCGATCGTGGTCGGGCAGGCGATCCCGCACACCTACAGGATCAACGGCACCACCGGCGAGAAGCGGTGCACGACCAACTCGTCGAATGAGTGTAACGGTGGATCGCGCAACGGCCTGGGCTGCTCGACGGACGACATGAACGCAACCACAGGTTGCCCCGGGGCCACCTGTCCGGGGTGCTGCTCCGTCGTGACCCGCTTCAAGACGTGCACCACCGACGCCGACTGCGGCGGCACGGCGGGCGCCTGCATGAACCTTCCGTGGGTGACGGCCGACGGGCAGGTCATGCCGTTCTCGACCGGGACACAGGTGACCTTCACGGTGGCCACGGCAGGCAGCTTCCCGACCTGCGAGCACAACCTCTGCATCCCGTGCGGGAACCCGAACGCGGCGTGCGCGGGCATCCCCGGATGCGCGGTCGCCGGCAACCCGAACGGCTGTGTCCCGCGCGGCACGCAGGGGTGCTGCGACCAGCCGGCCTTCGTCGTCCCGACCTTCTTCGTGAACATCCTGGGCGGCCTCTGCTCGCGCGTGGACCAGATCGGGTGCGGCGGCGGGATCGTGAACACCTCCCAGCCGCAGACCGGGCACAACAAGGTCACCAAGAACGGCGACACGAGCGATCCGGGGGCGGACTGCTGCTACAACGGCCACCCGGGCTCGGAGTGCCTGGGCGGCGTGAACATGAATGACGATCCGGCCGCGAAGCCGTGCACGACTGCCCAAGGCACGGGCGCCGGCGGCGATTACGCGGGCAAGATCGTGAAAACGATCGGGGGCGGCGCCGCCGACGCGGACGGCATCCACTTCCGCTACACCGTGCCGGAGCTGTCGACGACCTGGACGGACGGGCAGAGCCCGCCCGGTACCTGCGCCAATGGTTCGACGTACGACGACGGCGAGCTGCTGGTCAGCCAGCTCATCCTGAAGGCCGACACCACGACCTCCGGGGCGACGGGTTCGTTCACGGATCAGAACGGCGACGGGTGTAAACGCGCCGGCGCAGGCTTCATCTCTGCCACGAACACACAAACCGATGGCCCCATCACTGTGCCGGGAGCGGAGGGTGGGGGCCCTGCGCGGCCGCAGCCGTACAACGGCTCGTCGGGCTCGGTGACGGCGGCGGTCAGCGAGGTCTTCTCGGGCCCGAATTCTCCCATCAGGGACATCGGCTTCGTCGCCATCACGCCCAACCAGGCGGCCGTCGTGGTGCCGGCGCTGAGCTGCAGCTGCACCGTGCAGCCCGACTGTCCGGAGTAGGCGCGCAGGAGCGCACTGTTCGCTTGCCAGCGGAGCGGGCGTCCCTCGCGGGGGCGCCCGCTCCTTGCTATGTGGTCGGCCGAAAGGAGAAGCGGCCATCGATGAGAAGCGCCACCTCTGTGATCGCCCGTCTCGCCACGGCGTCGTGCCTGATCGCCGGCGCCGCCACCGCCACCCCCTCCGATTTCGCGCAGGCAACGCGAGTCGAGGGCAAGGTGCCCGTGAGCCTCGCGGGCGCCTGGTTCCTCTACGCGCAGGCCGAGTTCCCCGGCGGCAAGTCGCGCGCCCTCGCTCCCGAGCTCCTCACGGTGTCGCAAAAGAGCGACCGCGACGTCGCGCTCCACCTGCTGGACGTGCAGCTGCCCAAGTCGATCGCCGAGCCGTACAAGGCCGGGAACAAGCAGCCCAAGGCGTGGGAGCCGACCCCGGATGACATCGCCCTGCTACGCACGCAATGGTCGAAGCTCCCTCCCGCCACGAACAAGGACCTGCACGCCAACGACGTCGTGTACGACAGGGTGGAGTTCACGCTCGCCTCGCCCGAGAAGTACGCAGAGGCCTTCCCGGCGGCCGCCGATCCGGGCATCGACGAGGCGCTCAAGGGCAGCCTCTTCGCCCTGGAGGTCGTCGAGAAGTATCGTCCCCAGCCGATTGCGCCCGGCGAGAACGTCGCCCAGGTCATGGAGCGGAAGAGCATCTACGTGGTACGCAGCAAGAGCGACGCCGTCCTCGAGGGGAAGCAATTCACGGGCTACGTGGCCGCCGGCCCCGGCGTCCCCATCCCGATCGCCCTGAACGGCCCGTTCAAGCTCTATCGACTCGCCAAGGGGACCGGCGCTTCCGCGCCCGCGAAGTCGAAACCAACCCCGCGTCGCCCCGCTCGCCGATGAGCCCGCGTGCCGTACCCCCCGGGGTATGGCAGAGCGCATGTTCGAGGCGCGGCGCGTCATGGCATTCGCGTCGCCTCCAGGTTGACCCCGTCAAGCTATCCCTGTTAACCCACGGCCGGCTCGGCGGATATCCGCCGCGGGATCGCGATGCGAAGTCGCAGCTGGCATGGGACAAAGCTAGCACGTTCACTGGCAGCGGTCGCACTGGCCGCCGCCGCGGGCTTCCCGCAGATCGCCCACGCTCGCGTGGCGGGCGGCGCAGGGGCGAGAGCCGATTGCTATGCGGAGTTCGACGGCATCACGGCGATCCCGAACTCGCACCCGCCGCGGGTGGAGTGCGTCGACGGGGACGCGTGTGACCAGGACGGGGTGTGCGGCAACGGCTTCTGTGAGTTCAATATCCGCCTCTGCGTGAACCAGAACGACCCCGACATCCCGGTGTGCCGGCCGCCGCGTGACGGCCTCGCGCGGCTCAAGGTCGTGCCGCCGCGCTTCTCCGAGCTCGCGGACGGACTGGACCTCACCAAATCGACCTGCGGAGAGTCGTACTCCGTCGCCGTCGCCGCACACCGCGGCCCGTTCGGACCCGATCGGCCCGGGCGGCAGCAGCTGCGGGTGATCGCGTGGGCCCGTAACGCCACACCGACGGTCGACTCGGACGAGGTCACGCTCGTCTGTGTGCCTCGGCCGCGGAACAGTCCCTGCGGACCCACCACCACGACGACCACGGTGCCGACCACGACGACAACGACCCTTCCGACGACCACCACAACCGTCGCCACGACGACCACCACGCGCCCCACGACCACGACGACCGTTGCGACGACGACCACGACCGCGCCCACGACCACCACCACCACCACTGTCGCGACCACGACCACGACGGTCGCAACGACCACCACGACCGTCGCGACCACGACCACGACGGTTCCAACCACCTCCACGACCGTCGCGACGACGACGACCACGACAACCACGACCATCACGTTGGTGAACGGCTGCGACCCGGCGACCGCGACGGACCTGACCGGGCAGCCCGTGACGGTCACGTTCAGCGGGGCGCCCACCTTCGCGTACTCGCCCAAGTGCTTCGTGGCCAGCGCCGGCACGCGGGTGACCTTCAGCGGCAGCTTCCAGTTCCACCCGCTGGTCGGCGGCGAGGTCGTCAACGGGGCGAAGGTACCGGACCCGTTGAGTCCGATCACACCCACGGGCACCGGTACCAGCGCGTCCTTCACACTGACGACGCCCGGAACCTACCCGTTCTACTGCGACATCCACGCCCTCCCCTTCGGCATGGAGGGCGCCGCTTTCATCGTGCCCACGACCGCTACCACCACCACCGTCGCGACGACGACTACGACGGTTGCAACCACCACGACCACCGTCGCGACGACAACCACGACCGTCCCCACGACCACCACCGTGACGACGACCACCACCGCAACGACCAGCACCACGAACACCACGAGCACCACCAGCACCAGCAGCACCACGACGACGACCGTGCCGCTCTGCGCACCGATCGTCGTCGGACAGCCGATCCCGAACACCTACGTGCTGCGCGGCGCCACCGGCGAGAAGCGGTGCACGACCAACTCGGCGGCGAACCGCTTCGCCAGCTGCATCTCCGACGCAGGCTGCGGCAACACCGCCGGCGCCTGCATGTCCCTGCCGTGGGTCACGGCCGACGGACAGGTGATGCCGTTCTCCACCGGGACGCAGACGACCTTCACCGTGACGGCGCCCGGGACCTTCCCAACCTGTGAACACAGCGTCTGCATCCCGTGCGGCAACCCGAATGCGTCGTGCCCGGGGATCCCCGGATGCGAGGTGCCGGACAACCCGAACGGCTGCGTGCCCCGGGGCACGCAGGGGTGCTGCGATCAGCCGGGCTTCATCGTCCCGACCTTCTTCGTCAACATCCTGGGCGGCCTCTGCTCGCGCGTGGACCAGATCGCATGCGGCGGTGGGGTGGTGAACACCTCCAACCCGCAGACGGGCGACAACGACGTGAACAAGACCGGCGACACCAGCGATCCGGGGGCGGACTGCTGCTACAACGGCCACCCGGCTTCGGAATGTCTCAACAACACGAACCTCAACGATGACCCGAGCCTGACAGCGCAGGGGGGCTGCAACACCAACGGAGCGGGCAAGGACTACAAGGGGAAGATCGTGCGTACGATCGGGAATGGCAGCCGCGACGCGGACGGTATCCACTTCCGGCTCGTCACGCCGGAGCTGTCGACCACCTGGACGGACGGCCAGAGCCCGCCGGGCACCTGCGCTCCCGGATCGACGTACGACGACGGGGAGCTTCTGGTGAGCCAGCTCATCCTCAAGGCCGAGCCGACGACGGCAGGGGCGTCGGGCTCTTTCACCGACCAGAACGGCGACGGCTGCAAGCGCGCCGGCGCCGGCTTCATCGCCGCCTCGAATCTGCAAACCGATGGCCCCATCGCCGTGCCGGGAGCGCAGGCCGGAGGGCCCGCGCGCCCGCAGTCGTACGACGGCACGCAGGGTTCGGTGGCGGCCGCGGTGAGCGAGGTGTTCTCGGGCCCGAACTCGCCGATCAGGGACATCGGGTTCGTCGCGATCACACCCTTCATGCCGGCCGACGTGGTGCCTGCGCAGAGCTGCAGCTGCACCGTGGAGCCGGGTTGTCCGGAGTAGCGGGGTTCAGGCGGTGCCGTTGGTCATCGGAGCCGATTTATCGCGGGGGAGCCGCCCTTCCGTCATACGTACGATCCACCGAGATCAGAGGACGAACGCTCGATGAAAAGTGCCCTTCCCTCTCCCCCCGGCGTCGAGGCCGCCGCGCCCGCGATCCGCTCGCCGCGGAACGCGAGCTGGAGAACCCCGGCTTGCCTGCTCGTGGCGACGTTCGTCGCCGTCGGCGGTGCGTCACCGAGCCGCGCCACGTCGCTGCCGGGCGGCGGACCCGCAGCAACGGACTGCTACGTGGTCCTGAACGCTCAGGGGACGGCCCTCGCGGCGCGGCCGAACCGTCTCGAGTGCAAGGATGGCGACCCGCAGTGCGACCAGGACGGCGATTGCCACAACGGGAGCTGCAAGTTCCGCGTACGGGTATGCATCGACCAGGACGGCTGCCAGGCGCCGTCCGCCCTGCGGAGTCTCCAGATAGGCCCTGCGAAGCTCGCCATCCCACGGCCGACGACGCTGAGTGGAGCCGCCTGCGGCGACTTCGCCGACGTCCCCGTCTCGCTGAAGGGAAAGGGAAAGACCCGCCCTGGGAAGCAGGTGATCGTGCTCAAGGCTCGGGCCCAGGGCGCGAAGAGCACGGACATCGACAAGGACACCCTCGTGTGCTTGCCGCGCCCCGCGAGCGAACCGTGCCCGACGACGACGACGAGCACCCTCCCGCCCATCGTCGTGCCCACCACTAGCACCAGCACGAGCACGACATCGACCAGCGCCACCACCAGCACGATCGTCACCACCACCACGATGCTCGGCGGTACCAGCACCACGACGACGACCCTCTGCCCGCCCCTTGTCGTCGGCCAGCCGATCCCGAATACCTACAGGCTCAACGGCACGACCGGCGAGAAGCGATGCACCACCAATTCGGCGTCGAACCGCTTCGGCCTGTGCAGCACCGACGCCGACTGCGGCGGGACCGCGGGTGCGTGCATGACACTTCCGTGGGTCACGGCCGACGGGCAGGTGATGCCGTTCTCGACCGGGACGCAGACCACGTTCACGGTGGCGACGGAAGGTGCCGCCCCGATGTGCGAGCACAACCTCTGCATCCCGTGCGGCAATCCGAACGCGTCCTGCGCGGGCATCCCCGGCTGCGAGGTGGCGGACAACCCGAACGGCTGTGTCCCCCGCGGCACGCAGGGATGCTGCGACCAGCCGGCCTTCATCGTCCCGACCTTCTTCGTGAACATCCTGGGCGGCCTCTGCTCGCGCGTGGACCAGATCGGGTGCGGCGGCGGCGTGGTGAATACCTCCAACCCGCAGTCCGGCCATAACAAGGTGACCAAGAACGGCGACACGAGCGACCCCGGGGCGGACTGCTGCTACAACGGCCACCCGGCCTCGGAGTGCCTCAACAACACGAACCTGAACGACGATCCGACCCTGGCGGCGCAGGGGGGTTGCAGCGTCAACGGGGCGGGCGTCGACTACAAGGGGAAGATCGTGAAGGCGATCGGCGGCGGCGCCACCGACGCGCCCGGCATCCACTTCCGCTACACCGTGCCGGAGCTCTCGACGACCTGGACGGACGGCCAGAGCCCGCCAGGCACGTGCGCCAATGGCTCGACGTACGACGACGGCGAGCTGCTGGTCAGCCAGCTCATCCTGAAGGCCGATACGACGACGTCCGGGGCAACGGGCTCCTTCACGGATCTGAACGGCGACGGCTGCAAGCGCGCGGGGGCCGGCTTCATCTCCGCCAGCAACGCGGCGACCGACGGCCCCATCACCGTCCCTGGAGCGGAATCGGGTGGGCCGGCTCGGCCTCAGGCGTACGAGGGCTCGACCGGGTCCGTAGCGGCCGCGGTGAGCGAGGTGTTCTCAGGGCCGAACTCACCGATTCGTGACATCGGCTTCGTCGCGATAACCCCCCAAAATGCGGCGGTGGTCGTGCCCGCGTTGAGCTGTAGCTGCACCGTGCAGCCGGATTGTCCGGAGTAAGCGACGGAGGGAGGAACGAAAATGCGAACCAGCATGCCCAGCAGTCTCACCACCCGCTGCCTCCTCGCGTTCCCCCTGGTGTTGGGAGCGGTGGGCGCAGCGTCGGTCGGCTCGGCCACAACTCTGCCGGGTAAGGGCCCGGCGACCTCGGAGTGCTACGTGGTGCTCCAGGCAACCGGCACGAAGGCCGCGAGCGCCCCGAACAAGCTCGTGTGCCAGGATGGCGATCCCACCTGCGACCAGGACGGCGACTGTCACAACGGCAGCTGCACGTTCAAGGTGCAGGCGTGCCCGAACCAGGCCGGGCTGGCGCCCTGCACGCCGGGTTCGCTCACCAGCCTCACCGCGAAGGCCAAGGGTGTGCCGCTTCCCGCTCCGCCGTCGCTGAGCGGTTCGCAATGCGGCGGAACGCTCGATGTTCTCGTGAGTCTCAAGGGCAAGAAGAAGAACAAGCCGGGGAAGACCAAGGTCGTCCTGGTGGCCACCGCCGCGAGCGGTAAGCCGAAGAAGGACCGGGATACAGACACCCTGGTCTGCACCCCCTTTCCGGCCGGCCAGACCTGCCCGCTCCGTGGACCGGTCACGACCACCACCCTGCCGACCAACGTCGTCTGCGAACCCCTGGTGCGCGACGGGCAGGGAATCCCGGGGACCTACCTGCTGCTCTCGGTGAAGGGTCCATACCTTTGCCAGCAAAGCGCGCAGCAGAACCGATTCGGTCCCTGCAACTGCTCCGGGGGCGAGTCGGTGTGCGCCGACCCCGCCCATTGTGGTCCGGGGCAAGAGACGTGCGTCCAGACCCCGTTCGCGGTCGCGGACGGCCAGGCGCTTGCCTTCCCCCCTGGATCGATCAAGACCGTGTTTTCGGTGGCCGCCGAAGACCCGGCCCCCAGCTGCAGCCACACGGCCTGCGTCACGTGCGGGAACCCGGACACGCCCTGCCCGGGGATCCCAGGGTGCCAGGTGCAGGGGAACCCGGCCGGTTGCATCAGGACCACCTGCTGCGACACGCCGGGCTTCGCCTTGCCGACCTTCAAGGTAAACATCCTGGGCGGCGTCTGCTCGCGCCTCGATATGTACAGCTGTGGCTTCGGCGTGGTGAACACGTCGAACCCTCAGGTCGGGGATAACGAGATCACCAAGTTCGGCGACTCGAGCGACCCAGGGCCCGACTGTCAGTACGGGACGGCTGACGATCCCCCCAAGAAGCCGTGCGTAGTTACCGGTGTCGGGAGTGACATCAAGGGCAAGATCGTACGCACCGTCGGCAACCAGGCGTTCGACGCAAACGGAATCCAGTACCGTCTGGCGATTCCCGCCCTCTCGACGACCTGGATGGACTCGCAGAGCCCGCCCGGCCAATGCCTCGATGGTTCGACCTTTGACTCCGAAGAACTCCTGGTCACCCAGCTCATCCTCAACGCCGAGTTCACGACGGCAGGGGCCACCGCCGGCTTCACCGACATGAACGGCGATCACTGTGCGCTGGCGGGCTCCGGCTTCACCAGGAACGCCGACCCGGGACCCTACACGCTCGGCTCGCCACCCGCCGCGCCGCAGCCCTACGATGGGAGTTCGGGGTCGGTCGCCGTCGCCGCCGGGATAGCGCTCAGCGGCCACGGGCCGCTGTACGATATTGGCTTCACGGCCGTCTTGCCGGACGCGCCGATCACCCGCCTGCCGACGCAGAGCTGCACCTGCATCCCTGTCGCAGGCTGTCCGGAGTAGCGCCCGCAACGCGAGGTCGCGGCTTGCGCTACTTGCCGTACTGCGAGAGCGCGTCGAGGTCGAACAGCTTTGGATCGAAGACCAGGCGTCCGTCGAAGTTCGCCGTGCGTGACGACTTGATGCCGGCCACGGTCGCACGCTCGAGCTTGATGCTCTCCGCACACTGGAAGGCCTGGTTGGTTCCCTGCACCCAGTCCTTCTTGCCGTCCGGCCGGATGACGGTGTGCGGATTCCAGGCCATCACCTGCTCGTCGTTGAGGAGCTCGCCCTTCCAGCCGAACTTACGGTTCCAGGCGCCCTGGAAGCTGACCTTGTCGAGGTAGAGCTCGATCTTGCCGTAGAGGTAATACTTGTCGCGCGGCGTCCCCTCGATGACGTAGAACCGCCGCTTCGCGAGGCCGGCTGCGATGGGCGCCCAGGACACGCCCCTCCACTGAGAATCCATGTAGCCGAGGAACTTCAGGTCCGGCCAGTCCGCGCGCCAGCCTCCGCTCGGGAGCCAGCTGTTCGACGACTTCCCCTGGAGGTTCATCGGATCGACGAGACGGAGCGTGTCGACCTCGCCCTTCAGCTTCCAGTCGAAGTCCTCCGGCTTGCCGTCGAAGAACGGGCCGTCGTCCTGGCTCATGTCCGACCCGAGGAAGCCGTCGGAGCGATTGGCGGGGCTGACCGCCCGGACCCGCCGCAGCGCCGGGACGTAGGCCCACGAGGAGTCCCGCTTCTGCGGGTCGCGATAGCGCCAGCTGAGCGACCCCGTCCCCTGCAGGTCGTTCGGGCTCATCACCACGACGAGCTGCTGATAGAGGAAGTTCTGCGGGTTGTTCTTGACCCGCTCCTGCTCGGGGACGCCGTCGTAGTACATGAAGCGCACGTCCACGTCGAGCCGGCGTTCGAGCGATGCCGGGCTCATCATGTTGAGCTGCGACTCGGCGCGCAGGTTTCCGAAGTAGTAGGTGCGGTAGTAGAAGTTCCACAGGATCTTGACGCCGGCCGAAGGATCGGCGGCGTCGATGTCGGGAAACGGGAACCCGATGATGTAAGCGGGCTGCTTGCCACTGGCGCTCTCCAGGATCTCGCCGAGCTTGCCGGTCGTGTAGCGGCCGGCATTCTGCTTGCTCCCCGCCAGGAAGTCCTCGGGCCAGTTGTAGACGTTCGCCGGCCAGTCGGAGATCGGATTGACGTACTCGTTCTTCTCGTAGTGCTTCAGGATCTCCGGCGGGAGGAGGCCCTCCGCTCGCTGCCAGTTGCGCTGATCGAGCACGTCGCCCGGCTTGAGGCCATCGGACGGCGGGGCGCCGCCCGGGGCATCGGCCAGGACGCCGCTCGCGACGAGCAGGATGAGCATCACTACCACCGGAATCAGGACGCGCGTTCGCATGACGATCCCTTCGTTTGCGGGCCCCGAATGGCCCGGCTCTCCTTAGTCGTTCCAAAGACGCGCGACAAGATAGGTGCGGGACGTCTCCCCGATTGCCGGCCCCGTCTCTCCCCGCCTTTCCCGACACCCGGCCGGTGGACGCGGGGTTCGACGCGTTCTTTTCCATTGACCTGCGTCCGCCTGCCGTCGTACGCAGGACGCGGCGCAACCTCGGCGCTCGACACATCACGCCATGCCGACCGGCGAAAGCGATCCGTGATCCCGACGCTCTGCCGCCGTCGGCGCCCACGGCAACCCTGGCTCGCGGTCGCCGTCCTCGCGCTCGCGTCCGTCCCTCCCGCTCGCGTCGCCAGGTCCGAGCTCCGGCCCGGCACCGTGCTGGGCCGCGAGAACTGGGAGGAGGCGAAGGGCCTCCTGCCCGACGAGTTCCTCGAGGCCTACCACCGGGGCGACTTCCGGCACGAGATCCGGAGCTGGGACCCTCCTCGCCTCGGGGACGAGCCGATCTTCGCCGCGGCGCTCAAGGAGAACGAGGGGCGCTACGACCTCGACGCCGAGGGCTCGATCGTCGAGCGCACCACCGGGAAGCCTGCCGGCGAGATCGTGGCCTGGCCGTTTCCGAAGATCGACCCCGCCGATCCCCGGGCGGCGGCCAAGATCGTCTGGAACTACTTCTACACGCTCTACTATGGCGGGAACGGCCACTACCGGGCGGACCTGCTGTGGATCTCCCGCCACGGCCTCGACCGCTCGATCAGCGTCGACGCCTTCTTCAAGCACTACGACGGCCAGCATCCGCGCTTCCGCGAAGCGAACGGCCGCAAGGACCTCCTGTCGCAGACCTTTGCCGAGGTGCTCTCGCCGGCCGACGTCCAGGGCATCCTGTCGCTCACCTGGCGCTATCGTGATCCCCACGCTCGTGACTCGGTGTGGACCTACGTGCCGAGCCTCCGCCGCACTCGCCAGGTCTCTCCCTCGAACCGCTCCGACGGTTTCCTCGGCTCGGATCTCTCGCAGGACGACGGGCCGTACTTCGACGGCAAGGTGCAGGACTTCGAGTGGAAGCTGCTGGGCGAGCAGGACCTGCTGGTGCTCTTCGACCGGCCGTCGTTCGACCAGCCGGCGCTGCTCAGCCGGCTCCCCGAGGGCGGCTGGCGGATGGTGATCCCGGGCGGGGCCCGGGTCGGATTCCAGCTGCCGGACTGGAAGGGCTCCCCGTGGTGCCCCGTCCAGGAGATCCTGGTCCGCCGGCCCCACTGGATCGTCGAGGCGGTCCCGAAGGACCGGTACTACCTCTACGGGAAGATCGTCTTCCGCTTCGACAAGGACATCTACCTCGGGAGCTATGCGTCCAAGTACGACTGGAAGGGCATGCTGCTCAACTCCTACGTCGCGGTCCGCACCAACGTGATCCGGGTCGCACCCGGGGAGTTCTGGGGATGGGCGGGCGGCGCCGTCGCCCTCGGGGTCAACTGGAAGCTCGACCGGGCGAGCACCGCGGGCATCGTCGCGGGGACGGACGTCCCGGCCGACTCGAGGATCCCGCTCTCCACCGACGTCTTCTCGCTCCAGCGCCTCCATTCCGACGGGAAGTAGCTGCCCTCATCTATTATTTCCCGAACCGGTTGAGCGTCTGGTAGTCGAAGAAGTCGGGATCGAGCGGGATGCGACGGTCGTTCGGCGGATCCGCGCCCGGGCCGTTCATGCCCGACGCCGTGGCGCGGTCCGCCTTGATGTTCTCCGAGAGCTGGAGCGCGAAGGTGGCCCCCCACCACCGCTCGTGCTCGTTGAACGGTGCGGTGGCGTACCCGGTCACCTCGTAGACGTTCAGCAGCTCGCCCCGCCACGAGAACTTCCGGTTCCACGCGCCCTGCCACGTCTGGTCGTCGATCCACAGCTCGAGCTTGCCGTAGAGGTAGTACCGGTCCTTGGGCACGCCCTCGAGGACCCAGAACTTCCGCTTCGCGAGGCCCGCCGCGGCCGGCGCCCAGGGCACCCCCTTCCAGTCCTTCACCATGTAGCCGACGGTGCGGTCGTTGTTGGAGAAGATCGACCGCCACCCGCCGCCCGGCAGCGGCTTGCGCTGCGAGTTGCCCGCGACGCTGTCCGGATCGACGAAGCGCAGCCCATCCTTGTGGCCGACGATCTTCCAGTCGAAGTCCTCGGGCTTCCCATCGAAGAAGAAGCCGTCATCCTGGCTCTGATCGGAGCCGAGGAAGCCGTCGGAGCGGTTCGCGGGCGAGATGGCGCGGACGCGGCGGAGCGCCGGCACGTAGGCCCAGCTGAGATCGCGTTTCGTCGGGTCCTTGAAGCGGTAGCCGAGCGCGGCGGTGCCCTGCAGGTCGTTCGGGGTCACGCTCACGGCGAGGAACTGGAAGAGCAGGTTCTGGGGGTTCTTGGGCGGCGAGTATGGCTTCGGCTGCCCGTCGTAGTAGAGGAAGAACACGTCCTGCACCGAGGCGCGGTCGACGCCGCTCCGGCTCACCCAGTTGAGTAGCGTCAGGTTGTGGCTGTTGCCGCCGGTGTAATAGGCGTAGTCGAGGTTCCAGAGCGCCTTGTAGCCGGCCTCGGGATCGTCCTCGCGGATGTCGGGAAACGGCAGCCCGCGGATGTAGTCGGGCCGCGTCCTGGTGTCCTTGTCGATCGGCGACTTGTGCTCGTCGAGCACCAGGTGCTCGGCGTTCCACTTCGTCGCCTCCGCGAAGCCGTCGTCCCAGCTCCAGCGCGAGTTCGGGAAGTCGACGAGCTTGTTGGCGTACTCGCCCTTCTTGAAGTGGTTGTAGATCTCCGGCGGCAGCTGGTCCTTCACCTGGTCGACGTTGCTCTGGTCGACCATCGTGCCGGCCTCGATCGCCTCCGCCCTCTCGCACGGGCCGGCCGTGATCCCGATCACGAGCCCGAGTGCCAGAGCCGTCACGCCGTCGCGCATCGAGTGGACCTCCCTTCCCGCGAACGACCCTAGTGGCGGATGCCGTTCGGTGCAACGGGCTTGCGCGCTCGTCGCCGGCCGTGCCCAAATAGCCCGGCATCCCCTGTGGACTATCGCGACAAAGTCGTGGTCGTGACCGGCGCGTCCTCGGGCATCGGCGCGGTGACCGCTCGCGCCTTCGCCGAGCGGGGGAGCGTCGTGGTCGGCGTCGCGCGGCGCGAGGAGCTGCTCCAGAAGCTTGCCCGCGATTGCCAGCTGCGCTCACCGGCGTCGGGCTACCTGGCTGGCGACCTCGGGGAGCGCCCGTTCGCCGAGCGCGTGGTCGACGAGACGGTCCGCCGCCATGGCCGCCTCGACATCCTCATCAACAACGCGGCCATCTCCAAGCACAAGCAGTTCTACCACATGACCGCCGACGAGGCGGAGTACGTGATGCGCGTCAACTTCCTCTCCTGCGTGTGGATGACGATGGCCGCCATCCCTCACATGCTGCGCCAGGGCGGCGGGACGGTCGTCAACATCTCCTCGTTCGCCGCCAAGGTCTCCCCGCCGCGCGAGACCATGTACGCCGCCTCGAAGGCGGCCATGAACGCGTTCACCGAAGGACTGTGGAACGACCTGGCCGGCTCGAACATCCACGTGAGCGTGATCAACCCCGGCCCCATCGACACCGAGATCTGGCTCAAGGAGGACGAACCGGTGGCCTATCAGGGCCCCAAGTACCCGGCGCAGATCGTGACCGACGCGATCTTCGAGGCCATCGAGAAGCGGCGTCACGAGCTGACCGTCCCGAAGCGCAATCCCATGCTGCTCGCCGCGCGCTTCCTGCGGCTCTTCGTCCCGTCGCTGCTCCGCTTCGGCGTCGCGAGGATGGAGCCCGTGCCCGCCGAGATCGTCGAGCAGGCGCGCGCCCGGGCTGCCAAGGGGAAACGCCTCGGCGACCTGGACGAACGATAGCCCGGGCCTGCGCCATCCCGTCAGCTCCCCTCTTTGCGGCCTCGTCCCTCCCCGCTAGTTTTCGCTGCTCTACCGCCTCGCGGGGCGACCGCCCACCGGAGACGTGGTGCGCGGTCGCGCGCTTTCTGATTGACTGCGTCGGGGCGCGGCCCAGCGGGAGGCGTCGGACAGAACCAGGTACGTAGGTTGGGAACTATCAAGCACTAACGAACGCAGGAAGGTAGGAGAAATCGCCATGCCGACCGACCGCCGTCTTCTGTCGCTGCTCGTGGCCGTCGCGCTGCTGTCGATGCCGCGCGCGCGGGCGCACGCCTTCGACGTGGTCATCAACGCCCAGGGCGAGTTTGCCGATGCGTACCTGGTGAACGGGACCGCGTTCCCGCCCAAGGTCGTGTTCATTGACCCCGACCCCCCGAACCCGGACAGCATTACCGGGACGCCGCCGCGCGTCGGCCGGCACGTGAACGGCAAGCTCTGCTTCTTCCCGCGCCGCGTGGGACACAACGGCCAGTTCGTGCTGGCCGACGACACCTATCGCGAGTCGTGCCTCGACCGGAACCCGCCCCAGGCGCGCTGCAGCGTGACCCGTCGCGGGAGCCGCTTCTATATCGGCCGCGACCCGGACGGCTGGGCGGTCTTCCGGCCAAACGGCAAGTGGAAGAAGCAACACATCCACACGGCCTGGCCGGGCTTCGACACGACACCCCAGGGGACGGATCCCGGCCAGCCGCCGCAGGGCAACGCCGACCCGCAGGGCTGCGTCTTCGATGCGCAGGGCAACATGTGGGGCAACGACGTCGGCAGCGGCGACCCGACCGACATGGACCCCAGCCACCACGGCGCCTTGCTCGTTTTCTTCCCGAGCCCGCGGCACAAGTACGATACGTATTGCTTCCTCGACAAGGACCTGTCGCAGGCGGGCATGCCGGCGATGGACGAGACGGGCAACATCTACATCGCGGAGACCGGCCGGGGAATGATGTGGAAGTTCTCGCCACCCTTCCCCGCGAGCGCCGCGGACTGCAACAATCCCGATCACCTCGTGACCACCCCGCCGACCAAGACGCCGTTCCCCACACCCGGCGAGCCGACGCCGGCGGCGATCGTCCGCGTTCCCGGCACGGACCACTGGTACATCGACAGCGTCCTCCTGCCCGGGGTGCCGGGCCAGGGAGGGGGACTGATCAACGAGTACGACGCGAACGGCGTGCTCGTCCGGAACATCGTGCCGAGCAACATGCTCCTGAACCCCCTCGGCATGGACGTCGGCTCGGACGGGACCCTCTACTACGCGGAGCTGAACCTCAACCCCGACACCTCCACCGGCTGTGGCCGCGTCTCGATGGTCAGGTTCGTCGGCGGTACGCCGCAGCCGCCGCAGGTCCTGGGCAAGAACCTCAGCTTCCCGGACGGCGTGACGGTGGTGGATTCGTCGCGACTCCGGGTCAACTTCCTGAAGCTGCCCCCCGCCCCTGAACCGGACCCCCGAACGTGCAACGGGGGAGGCGGCTCACCGAGCGGCGCATTCATCGACTGAGCCGGCCGCGCGCGGCGCCAGGGCGCATTCTCCGGCGCTTTTTCAATTGACTCGATCCGGGCGGCCGTCGTATGGACGGCGCCGGTCGAACAGGAGAAATCGCCATGTCCATCGCGCGTCGCCTGGCATTCGTCCTGGCCGTTGCCCTGGCTGCCCTGCTCCTGCCGCGTGTGTCGGCGCGCGCCTTCGACGTCGTGCTCAACGCCCAGGGCGAGTTCATGGACGCCTACCTGGTGAACGGGACGGCGTTGCCGCCCAAGGTCGTGTTCATCGACCCGGACCCTCCGAATCCGGACATCCTCGGCACGCCGCCCCGCGTCGGACGGCACGTGAACGGCAAGCTCTGCTTCTTCCCGCGGGCCAGCGGACTCACCGGCAAGTTCGTGGTCGCCGACGACACGTATCGCGAGTCCTGTCTCGACCGGAACCCGCCGCAGGCGCGGTGCAGCGTCACCCGTCGCGGCAGCCGTTTCTTCGTGGGGAAGGACCCCGACGGCTGGGCCGTCTTCCGGCGCAACGGCAAGTGGGCGAAGCGCCACATCCACACGCCGTGGCCCGGCTTCGCCGAGACACCCCAGGGGACACCTCCGCCCGATCCGCCGCAGGGCAATCGCGACCCGCAGGGCTGCGCCTTCGATCCGCGCGGGAACATGTTCGCCACCGACGTCGGCAGCGGCGACCCGACCGATCCGAACCCCAACCATCGCGGCGCCTTGCTCGTCTTCTTTCCCGGCCCGCGGCACCGCTACGACACGTTCTGCTTCCTCGACAAGAACCTCGCGCAGGCCGGCATGCCCGCAATGGACGAGACGGGCAACCTCTACGTCCCGGAGACCGGCCTGGCGCGGATGTGGAAGTATTCACCGCCGTTCCCGTCGAGCGCGGCGGACTGCGCCAATGCCGATCACCTCGTGACGACGCCTCCCACCAAAGCCTTGTTCCCCACCCCCGGCGCGGTAACGCCGTCGTCGATCGTCCGCGTCCCCCACACGGATCACTGGTACGTCGCCAGCGTCATCGTGCCCTTCCCGGGGGGGATCATCAACGAGTACGACGCCAATGGCGTCCTCGTCCGGAACATCGTCCCGAGCAACATGCTGAAGAACCCCCTCGGCATGGACGTCGGCACCGACGGCACCCTGTACTACGCCGAGCTGAACCTCAATCCGGACTTCTCCACGGGGTGTGGCCGCGTCTCGATGGTCCGCTTCGTCGGCGGCATGCCGCAGGCGCCGGAGGTGCTGGGGAGGAATCTCAGCTTCCCGGACGGGGTCACCGTGGTGGACTCCTCGCAGCTCCGGGTGAACTTCCTGAAGTTGCCGCCGGCTCCCGAGCCCGACCCGAGGACGTGCAGCGGCGGGGGCGGCTCGCCGAGCGGCGCCTTCATCGACTGACCGCGCTCCGCTCGCCGGCTACGGCAACCGCAAGGCGTGCACGCCGCCGCCGTTCCCGTCGAACGAGTTCCCGGAGCCGACGAACAGCGTGCCGCCCACGATCGCCGCGCTCGAGTTGACCGACCCCGGCATGGTGAACTCCTGGAGCGGCGTGCCGCTCGCGGCATCGAAGGCGCGCAGTGACGGCGGGATGAGCGCGCCCACGAACACCACGCCGTTCGCCACCGAGGACGCCCCGAAGGCGGGGGGGCCGTTCTGCTCCCACGCGACCGTGCGTGCGGTCGGGTCGAAGGCGTGCATGGTCGGCTGCTGGACGGGGGTGTCGCGCGGGTCGTTCGGATCGCACGGCTGGCCGCCGAAGTCGCCCAGGGCCGTGCCGCCGTAGGCCCGCTGGCCGTCGAAGGCGGTCGAGCCGATGAAGCCGCCGGCAAACCCGCCGAAGACGACGTTGGCCCGCCACACGAGCTGGCCGCCGGGGTTGTGGGTGAGACGCTCGAGGACGTAGTAGGTCCCGTCCTTGCCGCCCACCCCGAGCCACCGGTTCGCCCCGAGATCGATGACGTTCGCGGAGGCACCGAAGTCGAAGTCGCAGACGTCGCCCTGGCGCGGGCGGTACGCCCACCGGACCCTGCCGCTCCCCGTGCGCAGCGCCAGGACGGCCTCGTGGTAGGGGGGCGGCGCGTCGGCGCCGCAATCCGCCGTGCCGAAGTAGACGAGGTGCTTCTTCTCGTCGACCGCGCCCGAGCTCCACACGTTGCCGCAGCTCCGGTTCTGGCCGAGCACCTTGCCGTGGACACGCACCGGCTTGCCGTTCGCGTCGAGCACCGGGTCCACCTCGAAGCGCCAGCGCTGCTTGCCCGTGCGCGTGTCGAGCGCGACGATCCCGCCCCGGTACCCGATCGCGCGGCCATCGGTCGAGGCGCCGACGAAGACCCTGTTCTTGAACACCGCCGGTGACGAGAAGATCTGGTTCGGATCGTTGGGATCGCTCTCGCAGTTCGGCGCCTCCGGGTTGCCGCAGATCACCTTCTTCCAGACGAGGGAGCCGTCCGCGGCGTTCAGGCAGTACACCGTCTTGCCGGCCCCGAAGTAGACCTTCCCCTTGACGACCGCCGCCGACGAGGTGATGAGCCCGCCGTCCGTCTCGACGCGGTCCTGGGGAGGAGTGGGTCCGCCGGGACACTGAGGGGGGATCGGGGTGATGTTGCTGTCGCAGTCCACCTGGAAGCTCCAGACGAGCGAACCCGAGGCGGAATCGAGCGCATAGAAAAAGCCGTCCCACGCGCCGACGTACACCCGTCCATCGACCACCGTGGGCGAGGCGCTGACCGTGTCCGAGGTCGGAAAGTCCCAGGCCGGCAGCAGGAGCGCCACGTTCCCGGCGTTGATGAGCGAGCCGGCGTTCGTGAAGCTGTGCTTCAGATCGCGGCCGTACATCGGCCAGTCGAGGGCCGCCGCAGCGGATGCTCGAAGGAGCACGCCGAAGGCCAGGATGATCACGACGCGACGATTCGATGGCAGCATGCGCGCACCTCCGTGCAAAAGGGCGCCGAATTAGAAGGCAGCTGCGCACCGCAAGTCAATCGCAAAAAAAGCGTGAAACGGCGAATCCATAGTGGGTAGGGGCCGGGGGGCCCCCACCGTCGCCACCGGGATCAGCTCGAAGACGGGGTAGCGCGGGGCCAACGGAGCAAGCGCGTCGGCTGGCGCGCCGGCAGGGACCGGGAAGTAGCGCTGCACCGTGAGCTTGAACCGATCGAGGTAGGCCTTCAGGACATCGGGCTTCTCGACGTCGGGGACGATCCGCACCCGGAGCTCTTCTCGCCGGCGCCCCTTTCGCAGCGTGATCTGCCCGCTCGCGCGTGCGTTTCGAACCCATTGTGTCTCCCCCCGGCCGGCGACCAGGAAGCGCCTCCCGCGGTGGACGAGGACGTCGACCGGCGTCGAGTAGAGCCTGCCGCTGCGGCGGCCGCGTACCTCGAGCTGGTAGTTGTGCGAGAAGCCCAGGCCGAGGCCGACGAGCGCCCCGAACATCCGGCTGAAGAGGCGTTCGATCGGAGAAGGCGCGTCGAAGTGGATCTTCTCCTGGCTCATGACGCGGAGCATCGCAGATATGTCGGCGCGGGCCCAGGGAAATCCCGATCGATCTCGGCCGTTTCCCAGTCCTCGCCAACTAGGACGTAGGCTGGCCATCCTTCATCGGATAAAGTCGATCCGCTCCCAGAAAGTTCTTGACGTCGCGCCGTCGATCGTCGGAGATTCCCGTCGCAATGAGGCGCGACAAGGATTGGCTCTCCTTTGCCCTGCTCATGCTGACGGTGCTGGGGATGGCCCTCGTCGCCCTCGCCGAATAGCAGCGGTCGGCCGGACATCGCCGTCCGATCCCGCCCCACTCTCACGAATCCCGGGTGTGAGCGCGCACTCGCGGGTCACTTGTCCGTGGCACGTTCCATGCTTATCAGAAAAGCCCCTGCGGAGCGGCACGCGCCGCAGGTCATGGGAGGGACGGTATGAAGCCGATCGAGAAATTGCGGCAGAAGCTCCTGGCGCAGCGGCGGGCCCTCTTCGAGCAGGTCGCGCGGGCCGCGGACGATCTGCGCTGGCTCGATACGAACACGCATCCGGAGACCGAGGAGGAGGCGCAGGAGCAGAGCATCGCCCGACTGCTCGCCCGGCTGGACGAGCGCGGCAACACCGAGCTGCGCGCGATCGATCGCGCGCTCATCCTCATCGAGGCGGGTGCCTATGGGAGGTGTGAGGACTGCGACGAACCCATCCCCGTCGAGCGGCTGGAGGTCCTGCCGGCGGCGACCACGTGCGTCTTCTGCGCCTCGGCTCGCGAGCGTGATTCCCGACAGGCGGCGGCACCGTGATGTCGAGCAGCCGACTGCCCCCCTCGGAAGGCGGCGGTACGGACCTCCGGGCGAGGCACTGTATCCCGTGCGAAGGCGGCGTCCCGAAGCTCGCCGCGGCGCGCGTCGCCGAGCTGCGCGGTGAGGTCCCGGCCTGGGAAATGCGGGTCGACAAGCTGCACCGCACCTTCCGCTTCCGGGACTTCAAGGCGGCGATGCAGTTCGTCGACCGGATGGCGCAGGTCGCGGAGGCCGAAGGCCACCACCCGGACTTCGCCGTACACTACAATCGGGTCGACGTGACCGTCTGGACGCACGCCATCGACGGCCTCTCGGAGAATGACTTCATCCTTGCGGCCAAGATCGACGCGCTGGTGTCCTGACGGGAGGAGAGGCGGCGACCGGATTCGAACCGGTGCATGGAGGTTTTGCAGACCTCTCCCTTAACCACTTGGGTACGCCGCCCAAGGAACTTCGTTCCATACTTGCGAGCCTTGCGCGTGTCAACGCGCAGCGCGCTTGCGCGCTACCGTGGCGTCCCCGTGGGCGGCGTGGGGGGGGCGCCCGCGGTGGGCTCCGATTCCCGCTTGCGCTTCTCTTCCTTCTTCTGGCGCTTCTCGAGCGCCTTCATGCGACGCTCGGCTTCTCGGCGCTCACGGACGTTGCTCTTGAAGGCCCGTCCCCCTGCCATGGCGACACCTCCGCGCGCTGACGCTGGCTCGACGGCGATTCGTCCGAATTAACCCTGCCTCGCCGCCGACGTCAAGGCGTCGCCCGACGCTCGCCATGTGGGTCGGGGTCGTCCCCTCGTCCTCCTCCTCGGCGGGAACGAACTGGAATTGCCCCGTGAAACGGTTCACCACGAAGTCCTGGCCGGCGGAATAGAGACCGCCGTGCGCGAAGGCCGCGGCCACCAGAAAAAGACCGAGCAGGAGGACTGCGCGAGCACTCATCGGATGCCTCTCCTCTCTAGACGTCCAGCGTGCCGATGCTGGCTTCCCAGTTCCGGCCGTTGAAACGCGTCACCGCGAGCTGCTCGATGTCCACGCCGTCGAGACACCGGACGTTCACGTCGATCCGATCGGGATGGGAACGCGGGACGTAGAAGCTCGCCACACCGCACGTCCGACAGAAATGATGCTGGGCGGTCATGGTGCCGAAGCGATACGTGGCGAGCGCGTCCGCGCCGGCGAGCAGACGGAAGCGCTCGCGCGGGACGATGTGATGCAGGTAGCCCTTGCGCCCGCAGATGGAGCAGTTGCAGTCGACCACCCGTACCAGGTCCGCGGTGACCTCGAAGCGCACTCGCCCGCAATGGCAGCCGCCGGTGAAGATCCGCACGGCCGGATGCTAGACGACGGATTCCCGGCCCGTCAACGCAGTGATAGGCAGGAGCCGATGGTGGACGGGAGAGCCGCGAGGGTCGTCGTCCTCGGTGCGGGCTTCGCCGGGTTGCGTGCCGTCCGACGCCTGGCCCGGGCCGGTGTCCGGGTGCTCTGGGTCGACGGCCGCAACTATCACTGCTTCTTGCCGCTCCTCTACCAGGTGGCGATCGCCGGCCTCGAGCCGCAGGAGATCGCCTATCCCGCGCGCAGCATCCTGCGCCGGCTGCCGAGCGCCGAGTTCCGTCTGGCGCGCGTCGTCGCCGGCGACCCGGCCGCCCGGACCCTCCTCACCGCCACCGGCGACCGGCTCGCCTACGACTACCTGATCGTGGCCACGGGCGGCGTCGCCGAGTACTTCGGCATCCCGGGGGCGCGGGAGGCGGCCCTGCGGCTCTACGACCTCGAGGACGCGCGCCTCCTCCGCAACCACGTGCTGGGGGTGCTCGAGCAGGCCGAGGCGCTCGACGACCCGGCGGCGCGCGCCGCCCTCCTCACCTTCGTCATCGTCGGCGGCGGCCCGACGGGCGTCGAGATGGCGGGCGCGCTCGCCGAGTTCCGGCGTCACGTCGTCCCGCGCGACTACCGAAATGTCGAACCCCACGCGGTCCGCATCGTGCTCCTCGAGGCCGGCCCCGAGCTCCTGTCGCCGTTCGTCCCCCACCTGCGCGCGCGGGCGCGCCGGGATCTCCTCGAGTGCGGTGTCGAGGTCCGCACCGGAGCCAAGGTCACGCGCATCACCGAGGAACGCGTCGAGCTCGCGAGCGGCGAGCCGATCGCCGCCCGCACCGCGATCTGGGCCGCCGGCATCCGCGCCGCCCCGGTCAGCGCCCATCTCGGCCTGCCGACGGGACGGAGCGGCCGCGTGCGCGTCGACCCGACGCTGCGCGTCCCGGGATACCCCCACGTCTTCGCCGCGGGCGATGTCGCCGTCGTGGACGGCGCGGAGCGGCTCCCGCAGGTGGCCCAGGTGGCGATCCAGCAAGGCGAGCACGCCGCCGAGAACGTGCTCCGCAGCCTGCGAGGCGAGCCGTGCCTGCCCTTCCGCTACCGGGACAAGGGCTCCCTGGCGACGATCGGCCGCAGCCGCGCCGTCGCCATGATCGGCCGCCTGCAGGTCGCCGGCCGGCTCGCCTGGCTGCTCTGGCTCGTGGTGCACCTCGTCATGCTGATCGGCTTCCGCAACCGCCTCGTCGTCCTGGTCAACTGGGCATGGAGCTACCTGACCTACGACTTCGGGCTGCGCGCCATCGTCGGCGCCGAGCCCGAGCCTGCTGCCGCGCTCGCGCCCACGGCAGATGTGGCGGCTCAGCGCACGGCCATCGGCTCGAGCTAGGAGCGCGACCCAAGACTTCTTGGGTCGCGGCACGGACGCGAGCATGTGGCGCTCGCGGCACGCGCGACCGCCGTGCCGCGGCTGGCAAAGCCAGCGCGGCAGAACGGACACGCGCCGTTCCAGA
>Ga0209057_1000683_pt1 | contig 29572 bp, 34 predicted proteins | sample GraSoiAngelo_146_FD_185903 | JGI IMG/M metagenome (GOLD analysis project Ga0209057, IMG submission 185903) | Grasslands soil microbial communities from the Angelo Coastal Reserve, California, USA - 14_1009_05_30cm (SPAdes) (version 2) | ecosystem: Environmental > Terrestrial > Soil > Grasslands ... | reverse complement strand
GAATGAATGTCACCGTAATCGTCGCAGAAGGTGTCTGCTTTTCCGTCTCCATTTCGGTCCGGGTATGGTCCGCCTCCATTGACGGAGTTGTAGGTTGTGGAACAGTCACCGTAGGTCAGGTGTGGCATGTAGATGCCGTTGATCTGGACTAGGGTTGAAACTACCTGGCCTTTCGTGTTGGTGATTGTGCATGGCGGGGATAGTGCTCGCTTGTTGGGAACACCTCCTGTGGTGGAGCTTGTCTGCCATGGAGTCGAGATGGCTCCGGACGAGCCGGTGACATTCTGGAAGGTTGTCACTAACGCACTGCAGGAGACGTTCGGATTCCAGGCTGAGACAGATTGAGCGACTACAATAGGGACCGGGGCTGCAAACATGAGGCTTGCTGTTCCAACGATGAGGAGCGCAAGCAAGGAGGACTCTCGAAAGTTATGAATTGGGAACAGGGAAGAGAGGGTTGGAAAACTGTTAGACACGCGAGGACTCGGACGAACAGCCTATTTAAATCGTCCAGTTTTGCGATGCAAAAAGCTATCCAAGGATATCCAAGTCATCATGCAGGGAAATGTGTATTGAAAGCAACTGCTTACGTTCCTCAATAATGCCTAAGGAAGTGAACGCGTACAGTACGCAGCAAGCCCGAAGGTTCCGACGACCTCTCAGATGAGGGTCGCCCTCGAAAATACTGCCGAAACCAAAGTACCGCTAAAGCTTTACGTTCTGCAAAACACAGAACTATCTGGACCCATGGAAGAAGTTGTAGCAAATCGCCTAATCACCCTGATACGGGCACCGTTCTATGGCTAGATCACGCTCCTCGAGCTACGTTACTATCCAAGTCTCTTACGACACGTCCATCCGTTCCAGCGCGACAGCTCGGAAATTCTTTGAGAACTCGAGTCGCTCTATCCTGAGCTAGAGTTTAGGCTGATGGGGCAGTGGGAGCCTCTAAAGGAGAAGTACAGTCTGGAAAGGGCAATTGCTCTTTGGCAGGAGAATAAGGCAGCACCTTCAAGGGGACAGTACGGAGATTCCATCTTCCACGGAAAAGTACCCGCGCCGTTCTACGTTATCTCTCGTTGGTTTGGGACTGGAACTCACCCAGGCTGGTCAGACACCATATCGGTCATGCTCCACGAAACCTTCTGGACGCAAGAAAAGCTCCAAGACCCAAGCGGGAGGGCAGTGGAATTGATGAAAGAGCTCGCTGTCTTATCTACTCCTCTATATGGAAGAGGATACGCCCAGTCCGAATTCAACGCCAAGGACTACCATGAACGAACACTCCCCGATGGAGGGGTGAGCCGCGAGAGCGTCACCCTAACACCCCGGGATGGACTCGTGGACCTCTACTGGATGAACTATTTTGGCAAGCCCTACGTGAGAATCCTGGGCAAAGAAACATTGGCGGAAATAAAGAGCACAGTCAGCGAGCGAGTAGGCGAAGGATATCTACTGGTACTCTCTCCCGACCCTTTCAGGTGGAACGAGCCCGAAACACGCGCTCTACAAAAGGCGGCCAGAGCCGTAATGAACCCTGAGGTTTTCCTCGACCATTCGAAATCCTTCGAACCCCGCCTAAACATTCCTCGAGGGGACCAAGCACCCAATAGCAGAATGACTTCAGCCGCAATCTGCAGTGCATCTTCCGGAACGGGTTGAAATTGCATTCTCCGGACCAATTCTCGGGAAGTATCTAGATTTGACAAGCACCGATAAACCAACTCAAGAACAGATCAGCAAGTACGCCGAGCTCTGCGTGAAATCAGCTTTGCAAAGATCCAAAAAAGGTTTGCAAATGGGCATGGAAGATTCCCTTGCATTTTTCGCCAAGACTGTTGATGGCGTCGTAAGAGGTCGGCTCTGGCAGCGAGTGAGTTAGATTTGAACAAGGAACGGAACAACCAGATAGGCATGTAAGGGCTAATCATGTCACGGCCTAATGCTGCGCCTTTACTTCTGGGTGAGAAGCTGAGCGCGATAATGTTGGCTGGAGTTTAGTTGAGCGGCCACAACCAAGTAGTCAGCGGTCGGTGGCTTTTGGCTTCACAGGGCTCCCCCTTCTTAGGACAATGTACACGTTTGTCTGTTGATTGGGATGACAGCGTGCCGAGTTGTCAACCCACATTTTGGGTCTGATATCGGCAAGGTCCACACCTTAGAAGGGAACCGAACTCCAGATTCACGTCCCATTACGCTCGTGCTCTATGTCCCTGTCGAGATTCCGCTAAGCGAGTATAGGCTCGGATCAGGGGTCGCTACTTTCCAGTTTGATTTCTCGGAATTCGTCGCCCTTTCGCTAGAGTTCTTCAAGAATCCTGACCCAGTGAGGTAGTCGGTCGAGAACGCGGAATGCAGGTTGGTTGTTCTATGCGAGCTGTTCCTTCTGGGGCCTCGGTGCCTTTGTGTCTGGTTGTGGTTTCGGTGCGGCTTGGTCTTTTAGGAGGCCTTCGATCCGTTTGAGGATGGGTGCTTGTGAGTACGAGTGTATCTGGTCTGAGATTACGGCGTGTATTTTCTCTGGGTCGTGGATGCCGTATAGTTCGTAGTATGTGGCTGCTCGGGGGATCTGTATCTCTCGCCCGCCGAATACAGCTCCTGCCAGTGTGATGTTCTTGATTGTCTTGACAGCTGCTCCGGCTGCGGCTCCTGACATGTCGGCTCCGAGTCCGAGACCTGACTCGGAGACTGGGACGATTGTTCCGTAGTGGAGTCGGCGGCCCCAAAAGCTGGTCGTGACGATCAGGTCAGCGATCTTATCGTAGTGGAGTTCTCTAGCGGTGCGTCCCCAGAAAGTCTTCGCGAGGATGATCCTCCGGTCGGTTATGAGATAGCGATGGCCCCGGCGATATGCTTGGATGAATATGATAGCAATGATGGCGGCCGTTCCGAGTGTTAAGGGCAGAACATTCACTGGAGTCATGGTTGTCGGAGAGAATCCGAGGAGGGATGGAATGGTTAGAGTGGTGGAAAGGGTCCAGGCTGTTGCAATGGTGCCGGCTATGCCGGCTAGTATGGCGTAGACCAGCGGCTGTTTGCTGATCCAGAGCACTCCGGCAGCTAAGGCCGGGAGGACAAGGATGATCCAGTAAGCGGCTAGCTCATAATCCCAGGGTCCCGCGAACGCTGCCCCTCCGTAGAAGTTGGCCGCTATCCATAGCACTGCCGAAAGCAAGTATAATCCTGCGAGCTCGTAGTACTTTCCGAAGGCGAATATGACAGGGCGGAGTTTGCGGATCACATTCTCGTCTTGGCCGATTACGATTCCCGCGATTGTCGTCATGAAGAACACGCGAATTTGGTGTGATTCTTGTTAAACCCGTATAAGCTTATGGAAAGAGGGGAGTTCAGGAGGATGTTTTCCAGGCGGTCAGGGGGTGGAGTTCCCAGTGAGAGCTGGGGTCCTTGTTGTCCCAGAAGACGAAGCCCTGGACGGCGATAGGTGTGCCGTTGCAGAAGTTCGTCATTGGAGGAGGCACTGGAGGGCAGCGGGGAATTGTTTCGTTGCTATCGTATGTTGTTGAGGCACCTGCCCAGCCGGCCGCCATCCAGTCGTGGTCCAACTCGATGTGGATTCTTGGATTGAAACTGTTCGTGTCTCCGACAAGGAATAGATTGCCGGTGCTGTCGCAGAAAGTATCCGGCCTACCATCCCCGTTAATGTCCGGATAGAACGTTCCATTATTGATGGGGTCGAACTTGGTAGAACAATCCTCGGTCTCATAGCTAGTCAGATAGACTCCTGAAACCTGGACCAGAGCAGGCTCAGTCTGGCCGTTGATGTTGACGATGGAGCACGGCGGGCGTAGCATCCTCTTGTTCGGAATTCCTCCATCGGTCGCGTTTACCTGATATGGACTTCCCACGAGGCTCTGGTTTGGATACGCTGACCCGAGGATAGTCCTGAGATCGCCTAAGACGACTGGGCATGATACGTTAGGATTCCAGGACATAGGCGGCCAACCGAAGATCCCGGTATTGCCAACGATGAGTGAGGTGTTCGCTCCACTGCTTGCGACCATTAGCACGGTGAGAGTCAAGAGGGACGCGACATGGGTTCTCATAGCCTAAAGCTAGGAGATGGATATTCCAAAGTTCAGTGCGACCGGGCAGGAGGTGGAGAGACACGCAGTTGTGGACGCTGTAAGCGTAAACGTAACCAGCAGAGTCCCACCGTTTCCGCTCACCGTGCCACCAACCGAGGAGAAGCTTAGCCCGGAAGGTAATGTTCCGCTCCGAGTTATCGTCAAAGTATCAGGCGATGCTCCCGTATTCTTTACGCAAGCAAACTTCGACTGCGAGCTTCCAACGGTGACGTTCCAAGAGTTGATGATCAGCCCCGTATCGGAATATCCGGCGGCCGTCCCACAACTTGTCCCTTGGGCCACATCCACTATGGCGAAGAGATTGTTGCCCACGTTCACAAGAGTGCCTGTGTTGCTTATGGAGAGAAGGGAGGCTCCTATCACGATTGCGACTACAGAGACGGTGACGAGCATTCCGAGAATTAGCTTGATGGTTAGTCTAGATATCACTCTGCTTCACCTTTCAGTCACCTGTAGTTTGACGGCTCTCATGGTTTTGAATTGGGAGCGATGGCCATTTAACCTATCTCAACTTTTTTCACGGGAAAAGATAGGAAGGCTTCTAGTCTTAACTCCCTCGGTTCATCCTGATTGACCCTGAACTTCTCTATAGCTTCTATATGGGAGCTGGCATTCTGAACCCGAAACCTGTTAGAGGGTCTTCCATCGAAAAAGATTCTCGTCGAACATGTATTCTTTCTTGTCGGCCAAGCCGATGCCTCGGAAGCCCTGCCTTCTATCCGTCCTCCTGTCGTACGATGTTTCTATCTGACCTAGAGGCTCGGCCATTATCTCAGAGCACATCATCTGCCCAACAATACCGGTGAGATGCCGTATCTGGTCCATACTGACCACAGATCCTCATCCCCCGAGAGCCCTAGAGGAGAGACATGACGTATTTCGGATCGATAAGGCAGGGTGAAAGCTGCCATTTCATGGCTAGAGGACCCTCGAGCTAGTGGAAAGTAAACCGTCGATAAGCGTCTTTAAGCTTAAATGCAAATGAAACCGCAGACCCCGACTCTATGGAACCTAGGGGAAAGAGGAAATTCTTCTACTCCCCCTACATCAAACCGCTGGTCGTGATTATGACGGGAGTTCTGTTCGTTGGTGCCGCCGTAGCTATCACAACACTGAACATACCCGTCACTGTCATACCTTCTCAAAACGCTGTGACCTCCAGTGCCTGTGGAGGTACCCTCGCACTGAGCGGTGGACCTACGCCGGGCACTGGTACTCTCAGATATGAGTGCCCTCCATCCTCAGGGGCCTTTACAGTTACAACCGTCGGTTCTGATACTCCTACGTTCAGTCCGCCCTCGCAGATAACTTCAGTCGGGTTTGTTTCTCATTCAGCAACCAGCTGCTCAGGATCGTCGACCCTTACATCTGGAACGTCTACCACGCTAGCCTCCACTGGTGATTTCGACATCTGTGCGGGCTATTCCTGCCCAACCGGCTGCACCATTGCTACGTGGACCTTCTCCTGGTCAAGCTAGGAATGGCGAAAATCCTCATCCGCCATGTTCCACCCCTTTCTATAGAATCTAGTTCAGCGAACACGCTGATTAGATTCCGTTTATGTTAGTTTGCTATCAGTAGGCCACAGTTTTTGATGGACTATTCGTAAGCTTCTATAGTCACGCCACCGCTTTCTATTCGTATACAACTGGACTAGGGGCTGGGTGTAGCACAGGTCGTGAATCCCTTTAGTCAACTGCCTATCTGGTTATACGCGGTAGGCATGGCCTTCATCTTCTCAGGAATAGTCTGGGCACAGCTAACACGTAGGGCTCACTCGATTCGCATCGCGCAATCCGTGGGACGCGAAGCTGCGGGCCTGACTGGGGCAAGAGAGGAAACTGACTCGGCTGAGCTTGAAGATGAGTTCCATGATATCTCAAGCTTCGGAAATGTGGACTACAGCAAGCGAAGAGGTAGGGTGGCACGCAGAGGAGTGGGAGCGATTTTCAGCTCAGATAAAGATTGGAGTACGGGAAAGCATGAAGGGTCTCGAAGGGATTGGATCTCAACAACAGTGTTGCTCAACGTTATAGGCTGGGATCTCTTTCTAGTCGTATACGCCCTCCTCGTCCAGGAGTATAGCTCCAATGCCTACATGCAATCGTACATCCAAACGAAATTCAGTTTTGGAGCTTATCTCCTCAACAACTACACGCTTCTGATCACCGCGACTTTGATGGGGTTTCTGATATTCCGCATGCTATTCCTGAATTGGCGTCAGGCCAAGACTCGAAGAATAGACGAAGAATGACAAAGTAGAGCGCAGTATTGGCTCGTCGTCATAGTGGCCGACTGGTTCTTCGGTATATTATTTTCTAATTCTTTCGGGGCAAACTTGAGGCGACCGGAATGGGAATTAGACTAGTGCCATTCCTTTGATCTAAGCTGGACGCAAACACTTTTGCTATCATTTGTAAACGCCCGGTTTATCTGATGATCCCTTGGATACGGTGGATCGCTGTGGCCATGGCCGGCTATCCACAATCACCTGGAGGTTTTCGGTCTACCCTGCTTCTAGCGCTAGGTATGCGGCAACTAGGGTCGTTCGTGGAGGGCCTGAAGCGAGGCGTTGTGAGATGAGTGTGGAGACAACCGAGGAGGAATGCAAGAAAGGGATGGGAAGAGTGAAGATGCAAAGGGCCGCACTCATCCTGTTGGCCCTTGTTCTTTTGGCCCCCACTGGCCTAGCCCCTAGGCTGAACGTGGCCCATGCTGCTAGTTTTCCCTGCGATTCGTCCAAGACCGTCTTGCTAATTCAAGACTCTCCGCCACGTATGCCCGCACCGAATCACGATCCCAACGGGGCTGATGTGAACGAGCTGAAGGCCCGGAACATACCTTTCTGTATGATAAGCTCAAGCCAGATTGGATCGACCAGCCTGGCTCAGTTCTCGGAAATAATCATAGCTTCGACGCAGAACCAGGCTTTTTATGACAACCTCTTCCCAGGCGGCTCGGTTAGCCCCAATATTTCCAACTGGGTCCAGCATGGAGGGGTTCTCTCAGCCAACCTGGCAGACTGTGCAGGAGGAAGCTGGTCGTCCATCCAGTGCAGTTCAGACTCAGCATTTTCCTACACCTTCTTAGGAGGGGTCAGACACGTAGTCTCCTTCTCGGAGGACGACAACATCGCCACTCAGTCTCATCCAATCATTACCGGCCAGTTCGGAGAAACCCATGGCGGCCAGATCGTCGACGATAGTTGCCTCCAAGATCTGGACTGTTGGCAACACTCATCCCACGGCTACTTTACCAACCTACCGGTAGGCACCATAATAATTCTCACCGACTCGAACGGGCCAGTGTTCATCGAATACCGCCATGGCGACGGGTTAGTCATTGCCACGACCACGTCGATAGAGTGGAGGTACGACTATTTCCAGCAGAACTTTCAGAACCTAAAGCTCCTGGCGAACGAGATAGGCTACCAAGACTTCAAAGCGAAATGCCAGGAAAATGATGGCGACGGCGATTTTGAAGGGAACCATGGTCACGGGCATTTTCATCACGACCTAGACAAGTGTGAAGATGGAGACCAGGATGAGGTGTCATCCGAGGACCGAGGAGACGGTCAAGACTTCCAGTCCACATGGATCCAGTCAGTCCAACTCGAAAAGTCAGTTCAACTCGACGAGGTCACTAGGACGGTTACTGTCATTGGACTCGGCATCAGCGATGGACTGCCAGTCTCATTCACGTACGTCGCAATAGAGCCAGGGCTAACGACACCAGGCTGGGTTAGCTTCACCTTCAGTGACGGCTTTACTAACGCGGGTCCCTTGACAAGCGGCAGTATCGTACTGCACGGTTGGTAGGTTCCCGGTCCTAGAACTCCAACCTTTCCTACCTCAATCATGACTAAACTATAGCGAGCCTCAGGCTTTCGTCAAGTTGGACCTTCTTGGTGGAGAGTCTCCGTTTAACCTATTCTTCTGACGGGATTGCTTGACAGCGCCCTACATATCCGACCTGGTCTTCCATCGAAATAGTGACTCGTGAAAGACATACTCCTTCTTGTCGGTTAGGCCGACGCCCCGGAAGTTCTGCCATCTATCCGTCTTCCCATCGTACGACGTTTCGACCCGCTCTAGAGCCTCGACCATTGTCTCGGGACGCATCATCTGCGCGACAATACCGGTCAGATGCGCTATCTGGTTCATTGCCGAGCCCAGCTCCTCCTCCCCCAAGAGCCCGAGAGAAAAGACGAGACGTACTTTCTGATCGATAAAGGTCAGGTTGAACGCTGCACCCAGCCGACCTCTCCGGTATCTGATCTGCTTGAACAACTCCTTGAGACCACGCCAATCATCCCGGAGAATATCCGTGAAGAACTTTCGATCGTAAGGATGATGAAAGACAATGTTGACACGGGTCCCGATAATCTCATCCAGGAGATCAGAGTAGGAAGGCTGCTCTAACCGGAAATGTTTCTTGAGAAGCTGGTAGAGAGCCTCATGCTCAAACGGAGACAACTCCCCCTCCACCAGAACCTCGGCGACCGGTCTACCTGTTTCCAAGTCGTCGATCCTCGAAGAAATGTTAGATCCAGGAATCATGTGAATTCGATTCATGGCGTTGTTTTGGTCAAGCCCATCGCTGCAACTACGGCTCCAGCAATCATGCAAACCACGCCTTCAACCAACATGAACTGCCCGAATGCCGACCCACCAGGTGAAGAAAAGCCCAACGGATTTGACAGGAGGAATATCGTATTGCCGTACAACACCAGGACTAAGCTCACTACTGCGTTGAGTGTCTTCATACCAGCAAGCTCATTCTCGCATCCTTAGAAGCATTGCGGAGAAGAGATCAGTGCACTTGAGCGTCAAGTCTCTGCCGTTTTTTGACAACGCCCATTGCGAGGACCCCAAGAACGATCAAGACCAGCAACGTCAATCGAATGGTTAACTCCCGAATAGGCACTGTGGACCCGAAGCTCAGAGGAAGGTCGGCAACGCCGGCTAACGCAAGACTATTTGCCACGTACAAATATAACATGAAGGCAGTATATGCCCAAATTGCGAGCCTAAGGGTTCGAGTTCGCATTATTAGCGACCACTCTTTCATGTCGTTTCCAAAAGAATTGAACGAGCACGGAATAAGAGAAGGCTAAGACGAGAAAGTTAGCAACCTGACTGGGAAGAAATGGCGGGAGTGGAAGATTCGTAACTGCGAACAGTATCATTGCGACATACCAGATGGCAAAAGCAAGGATTAGACTTCGCCTATGACTAACCCATCGCATAAGTCCTCTCATGATACTTGATACTTGCATAGCCGAGGAAAAAGGATTGCTGGGTTGTGTGTTTTCGAAAGCCCTAAACGTCCTCGTCCTTCCTTCTAATCGTACGCCAGACTTCTCTGCCAATTGATTGAAGTGCCGAGAGAATCCCATGTAGCTCAATCCACAACAACTTCGACCAAATGTAGAACAATACTGGAATGATAACTCCTAAGACTACCACCGTTGAAAACACAAGGACAATGACCTCAGTCAAATAGTCAGCCGGGAGAAAGGAAGGAAATGTGAGACTTATGCGTTTCCTAAACCCTGGGTGGCTTTTCTCGTAATCGTCTCCATTGCCTGTTCACATACGTCCAACCGATTATTCCGATAGCTGACACAATAATGGAAACCCAAGCTGTGACGAGGAGTGCTGAGAATCCGTTGTTGGTCGTGCTTAGGGGGATCAGAGGGAGAGAATAGATGCCGGTCAGAGCAAGCATACCAGCTATGTCAAAGTAGAGCCATGGCACGGAGTAGACAAACATGGTTCGTCTAAGGAGCTTAATCGTTTCTGGTTTCAATACCATGAAAGGATGGGGAAACCCAAACTTAGGTGTTCCTTAGGCCCGCCAAGATAGAGGAAAGGAAGTTGGTAACAACAAAAGCTTCCCATAGCGACTGCCGGGGCCAGATTGGAACTGAAGGAGTATTTTCATTGCTTAGTTCGCCACGTGCCCTTGCCTTCTGTCGTGATACTTGACGAGGGCAAAAAGTGAGCCGTACCCGACAGCAGTAAGGAAAGCCGCGTCAAACGTGAAAACCAGCCAGTTAGCCGACAAAGGACAGGGCCCTGTCTCCTGAAACGCACATGAGTTCCAGTGATAGGTCGTCCACGCAAATGGCAAGCCACCGGTTGACCCAGTGACCAGAGCAAGCGAAAGGCCCAAAAGAATAGAGATAGACCAAAGATAGAGAGAGCGGGTCATTGCTCACTCCCCACCTTGCTGGCTGTGCCCCCGTCCATTCCATTGTGAGCTTTGGGATTTTAGATTTCTCTGAGAGGTAGCTAAGGGGTTTCACCTAGCCCCGACCAGGTTCGCTCTCTGTCGTTTCCTCGTCCGCTCGCGGTATACAAGTTGTGTGAGAGCAAGCCAACCCAGCCAAAACAGCAAGAACGAGGTATATCCCCACCAAGTAGTAGGGGCAAGTAACCAGAACGCAGTCTCCCCAAAGGGAAACCCGAGAGTCGCTGCAACCCAAAAGTATGCCAGTATGAGAACACCGGCGATGGAGATGACCGTGAAGGGTTGAGACCGGAATTGCATTTTGTCAAGGAATAGGGAAGGGTGAAACTTAGGCGTTACCTAAGACCAAACGGGTGTCCTCGGGGGAAGCGAACTCGGCGCTGAGTCTCGTTTATACAAGAGTAACGTCCCTCGCAAAGTAACAAGATGCCACAAGACACCGGCCTGTTGCAATTCCATGCCCCATTTGTGACGCTGCTCTTGTTGACAGGGACGATTACATGAACCATCTAAGATCCGCACACCCGACCTACGCCGCATGGGGGCGGAAAAACGCTCGAAACGCCTTCGTAGAAATCGTTATCGTGACAAGCATCGTATTGATATCGAATTTTCTTCTCCCCAGTAATACCTGGGTCTTGATTCTAGGGGCAGTTAGTTTCGTAGCTGTTGTTGCGATAACGATCTCTTACATGGCAATAATGAAGGGGAAATTCAGACTTTCTTGGAAAGAGCAGAACCCAGAAGGTACACAGTCAAATGCATGATAATACTCGCCTAGAAACATAATGACAGGCTAGACATTAATCTGGTCTAGTTCTCAACACAGAACACGGGCCCCCCTCCAACCAGAATCTCGGCAATAGGTTTAGTTATGCTCGAACTGGGATCAAGTCGTGGCCGAAATATTCTCTATTCGTCGTGTGATGCTCGGTCTTTGCAGCTTCCTGCTTGTAGGGGCTTTCTGTGTCTTAAGGTTCTCGACGTCGTCAAGTCCAAACCGATCGATGCGTTTCAGCACGTCGAGCAGAGTATTATTGCCAAGGAAAGCGTTTGCCTCTGCGTCGGCCTCGAGCATTGCAGCTCTCAATAGGGGAGAATATCGAGTAAACCCATATTTCGCTACCACAGCATACACCGGAGTGTAGGCTATGACAAGAGCTATTGCAAGTAACGGGTTGGTGTTTACAAGAAAAATGACAGGAATGAAGAATGGAATCATAGGCAGGAAGACGTAAGGAATCATACTCCGAAAGCCGGAATTGGTCAGGTCTCGTTCTGTCATTTTCTTATGGTAGAATATAGCTGCGACGACAATCGGTTTCCACTCTTCAAGCGTCAGTACCCCTCTCATTCCCAAGGGGCAAATAATACCCTGTGTCGATAACCAACACTGGTCTGAGGGAACAGTCCAGGCCCATAAGCCCCGCTTTATTTGAGGCTCATTAAAACCGAGTTCTCTTGTATATTCGTTCGCCATTCGTAGCAAAGACTCGTCTTCGTCTCCAGAGAACGGCTCCAAGAAACCAGATACACCCGGCATCACCAATTTACGATACAAGAAACCCTCGCGTAAAATGATGAAGACCAGGGAAGATTTAGGGTTGTTGCCCAAACAGTCCAAGCTTTTGTGCGCAGGATAAACCAGGCCTCACGCACACGACCCATATATCCAGGGCTACCCCATAGGCAGTCAATGGAAAAAGGAACGCGTCGGAAATCAATGACCTAACGATCCGTTGTTTGTTAGTCGATAGACCGAGCCCTCAGCAGATCCCCCTTGAGTTTGACCCTGGAGGGACCGCTTGTCCTTGACACGCTAGACATTAATCCGGTCTACTTTCAGGAATAAGAACATGGGCCTCCCGCTACAGGGTCTGCGAGTAATCGATCTGACACAGGACTTCGCCGGCCCCTTCTGCACCATGATACTATCCGATCTGGGAGGGAGGGTCTTGCGAACTAGCCTCTTTTCCTACAACTCCCGCTTTCTTGGTCCGAGTTGACGTGTATAGAAGAGCACCGATTGCGATCAAGATAATACCGTATTCGGGAGCCTTAGTAACTACTTGGCATTCAGCTGACTGAGTAAACCGGCATTGAGAATAGTCGCCCCATATGGTGTGGGGTGAGAGGAAAATGGTGTAGATTCCGACAACTGTTGAGATGACCCCAACTACGACTAGTAAGGTCGCGATCCGTTTCACCGTTCCAATTTTCATGTTCATGACCCGACTTGATGGTTGAACGATTAAGCACTACGTAATGTCGACTAGATAAGCGGAGTCCTTGACGCACCTTAGACCTACCAGAATCCTGACCCAAGAACATCATATCACGATAAGTTGTCATAAGCCAAAAGCATCAGCGCTCGTATAGATGAAAACAATAGACTAGCGCAAGGCACTAGAGTGAAACCAAATGTACTCGCACTGGGCAGAAGCCATCTTCGTGCACGTGTGAGTGTCTATCTAATAGAAAAATAGACACGGGCTCAGATATATCTTATTTTGTGGTGTTCATATGTGCACCGTTAACGTTATATGTAATTTGTCTGCGGGTACGCAACTCGAATCTTCTTGAAATCGACCTATGTTTTGAAGATCTCCAGCGTTCTTGTACTCGTTGCGATGCTCAACTTTCCTCTGACATATGCCAGTTCTAGTTCGGCACCAACCCAGCAAATAACACATTTCTCCCGACCTCCGCTGTTCCCAGACGGAAATACGATCAAGTCAACTGGTGAAAATCTAATTCCTCTAATAATGCGCTCAACGCAATTCAGGTCTCTCGCACAGGGGATGGCGTATCATGAGAAACCATATTCCAGTTTTGGATTCACCTCCGGACCAGATATACCGACAACCGAAAGGGTGATCCTGTTTTCACCCGACGAGTCATCCTACATCATAACAGAAGTTGAGGTGCCTTCAAACCAGATTCAGACGATGTATTTTGTAAATTCCTCGCAAGTAAACTTTCGTTTTACTAATCATAGCGATCTCTTTGCCGGATGGAGGGTTTTGTTTTGCACTGGCACTTGGTTCGGTTCTTGTGTCAGTACTGGAACTGCGGTCATTGCAATAGATAGTCAAGTTGTGCCATCATCGGAAACGCTTCCGGCGGGCGCTAACTCGGCCTGTTGTGCGTTTGGGGAATGGGACGGCGCTTCAAATGATGACTCTTTTTCGTATGGAGCCGTTCAAGGGGGGGTCGCTTGGAGCGGAATGAATCTGCCACAGTTCCAGAATGCTCTATCCGATGGATATGTAATGTGGACAGAATATCTCCCTGCGCAGCCAATGTACATCGCTCCGCCATCATGGATGGGCAACATGTATGGTCTAACCATTAACCTGACTATGGAACCATACGACTCCTGTTCTCCGGGTAACCTTTGGTATGCCCAAGTGTGGAATGTCGGCAATAATTATTCGACACAATTTATCAAATGCGACAATGTTGTCGAGCAATATGCCTGGTATGTCTTTGAATCGCCGCCTAGCGCTTCTTGCCAAAATGGAGGATATTACAACTATTGCCAGATTCCTTCTTTTCCAACCATCGGAATAAACGGGCAGATTTGCTTGGCCAATGGGCAACAGAACTGTAGGAACATCAATAGTTATTCTGACCCTATACAGGGTTACTATATTCAGCACCATTCAGTTGACGCTACGGTTAGCGACATTCCGGGTGGAAGCGGTTATTTCACGGTAACTTACCACAGCAGTACTTGAAAGCTGAACGATCATCACCTAGGTGATTGGTATTCCCAGATTCTCTGACCAATAGAACGTATAATGTCCTTGGACATCTTCTCCTCCTATTCCCATGTAGAAACGTGTCACGGACTGGTATTGATCGGGCACGCTGTTACAGCCGGGGATAGAACATGGTGCTCGATAGAGAACTGGTACGGCAAGCAAGAATACGACTGAAGCTAGTATAACAGAGGCAAATATCAGCTTCGGACTCCCTTTTCCCAAGACCGCTACATCCGACAGCATCTATTGTAGATTTCCCAGCATATAGGCAGTTTGGCTCCGGGGTGATTTGACTTAACCCTTCAGGCAACGCCATCGTTAACTCATACATGGTTTAGCAAGCGTGAACATGGGTCTTCCTTTAGCTGGTCTTCGAGTCATCGATCTAACACAGGACTTTGCAGGTCCCTTCTGCACCATGATACTAGCGGACTTGGGCGCGGAGGTGATCAAGATCGAGAAACCGGACGGCGGGGATGAGACCCGTGCCTGGGGTCCACCATTTGTCAATGGAGTCAGCTACTATTTCTTGAGCCTCAACCGCGGAAAGAAAAGCGTCGTACTTGACCTAAGGACACGTGAGGGGCAGAAGATCATCCGAAAACTGGTGGTGGATGCGGATATTTTTGTCGAGAGCTCTCGACCCGGACAAATGGCTCGGTTCAACCTCGACTATTCAAGATTACGGAGACTGAACAAAGCACTGGTGTATGCGTCGATCTCCAGCTTCGGCCAGACAGGACCGTACCGCGACCGGCTAGGATACGATCTTATCGCGTTCGCGATGAGCGGAATCATGGCCTCAACCGGGGAAGAGGGACGATCGCCTATCAGGATGAGCGTTCCAGTCGCCGACCTGGCAGCAGGACACTATGCTTCCACTGCAATACTAGCCGCGCTCTCCAGGAGACTGGTAACCGGGAGGGGAGACTACATCGACCTCTCTCTTCACGATTCTATTGTGTCATGGCTTACCTATCTTGCCAGCTACTATTTCGCCACCGGCAAAGAACCCGAGCGGCGAGGCTCCGCTCACCCGAGCATCGTCCCATACCAGGCATTCAGATGCAAAGACAAGGATCTAGTTCTCGCGATAGGAAACGATCATCAATGGAAGAATTTCTGCCACACCACAAGCCTAGAAAGACTGATCACGGATCGAAGATTCTCTACTAATCCGGCCAGGGTCAGAAACAGACATCTCCTGATCCCCGCTCTACAGCAGATGTTTCGTCGCAAAAAGGCCAAGGAGTGGCACAGGATTCTAGTTCAGAAACAAGTTCCAGCAACACCAATCTTCAACATTCGAGACGTGGCGCGAGATCCGCAAGTCCTCAACAGGAGGATGATAATCACGTCCCACGGCGATATTCCGCGTCTAGGCTCGCCGATGAGATTCTACAAGACAAAATCGAAAAACACTACAATCGCTCCGCGACTAGGACAACACACCAAGGAGATCCTCGATTCTCTTCACACGTGATTGTTCTCGCAGTGTCCGAATTGTGGTTGCGAGGGAGGGAACCATGGGTGCGACGATAGACTTCGGAACAATAATCGTGCATCGAAGAAGATCGAAAAACGTTGAGGGACGCTATAACCTCGTTGCCATCTTCGGGGTTAGTGCGTCGCCTGTGAGGCACGTGCCTTCATGCGCCTCTCCATTTCTTCCGGGGACACATCTTCGATGTGCGTGGCAATCCACCAGACGTTGCCGGTTGGGTCTTTCACTGCTGCGGTTCGGTCTCCATAAAACTGGGTTGTTGGCTCCTGTTCGGAGATTCCGCCTGCTTCCATTCCTCTCTTGTGGGTGTGGTCGACGTTGTCAACGTAGACGTACAACTGAGTAGGTATCGGGTTGTACTGGGCGGTTGAGTCAGCCATCATGATAATCGAGCCACCTATTCTGACCTCGGCATGACCAATGTGACCTTCCCTGTCGTTGATACGTTCCCTCTCTTCCGCGTCGAACGTGTGTTTCAAAAACTCGATAAGCTTGGGCACTCCATCTACGATTAGGTATGGTGTGACAGTACCATATTTTTGAGGAACCGGCTTTGTATCGCTAGTTACAGTTTGCATGCGTTCTCCATACACATCTCTCCAAGTTAAGAATTGCTGAGGCTGACTAACACTCTGATTCCAGGATCCTATCATCGAAACTGTGAGGCGGTTCCCCTCCGGCTGGCTATTGCTCACGAGACTTTTGTATCCAAGTCTCTTTGAATTTTCTGACACCCACGATGTACGTTTTTGCGATGCACACTCAACGATGATGAACGAAAGGAACAGTGCAATTGAAACCGGCTTTCATCCAGGAATCACGAGTGTTCCTACTTCGATCTGGCTATCCGCAGACGGGGCAGCCTCGTTGAGTTTGTACCTCCAGAACGGACCATTGGGTCTCGGACGGGCCTACCTTCGAGGAGAGGCTCGAAGAACCTGACAAATTCAGGATCAAGAAATGCCTCCTGCTTTGCGAGCTTGAAGACTGATTGGAACCGCGGTAGACCTGCGTATACTGCCATCTGGCTTCCGGTCCAAACGCGCCAGTGCTCATCTGTCACTATTCGGGAACGGCGTAGGACGAAAATGTCCTCAAATGTGTCTATCACGTCTCTGAAGAAGCCGTATACGTCGCCCCCGCCGACGGAGTCCACCACCTTCTGTATCTCTGGCCGGGAGTTTTTCAGTTCATCATCTATTCCAGGGACCTTGAAGAACCTAGAGCGTATCTGTTGCAGCCTCACCGAGATCTCTCGATTGCTCTCCAGCAGAGTTGCGCGAGTAGCCTGCTCGGCCTGCCGTCGAGCAGCAACCACTTGGCTTCTCGAATAGATCAGAGAGGCTGCTCCGGAAGCGACTCCCAGGAGCCCTAGAACGATTCCATAATCGACCATGACAGGTTCAATGGCCATCCCATCACAAGTATGATTTGCGGTTACCCAAGAGAGTGAGAGGATTGAGACATGGAACTTTCAGCACAGGCTTCTATCGGTGACTAGACAACTCTTACTTAGCCTGACCTCCTATCACAATCCATGAAAGCGCGACCGGCTGTGGCATTGGTGACCGTGGTCTTAGCCGGTTCCTTGGCCGGTTTCTATCTCTATGACCGCTTCAATGGGGGTTCAACATCATCCTGCAGTGACCCCGCGTCAATAAGCAGCCACGTCTACCATCCCTACAGACTTCAAAACGTAAAATCATGTATTACTGCTTCCGGAACAGTAGACCGAGTTATAGAGGAAGCTGACGGCGACGTTCACCTGCGAACCCATCTAGACCCGGCTTATAGCAATCTCACAAACAGCGGTAACGAAGGGTATCCAAATAACGGTGACCTTGTGGTCGAGATAATTTGTGTAAACACGCCTAGCCAGACAGACGCGATACCCGCATGCCAGAACTATACCAACCAGATCCCGATACCAACCGCTGGCCAGCACATCACAATCACCGGCCCATATGTTCTAGACACTGACCATTACGACTGGGCGGAGATACACCCAGTATACTCGATAGTGGTTGGATAGAGTGGGAAGAATGCAGTAGTGTCAGGTTACGACTATGTTGACTGCTAGGATGGGCGGGATTGTAGAGTAGTATCCCTGGAAAATTGTCACGGTGCCAGTGTAAGTTCCCTTGCAAGCTGGCGCGGCTACCAGACAGTGGGCAGTCACTGTTACAGGGTCCGGGGCTGGACCGCATGTCGCCTCGCCCGTCGGACTTACGTTGAGGCTCACCTTGGTCGGGTTACTGACGGAAGTATGGAAGACTACATTGGTGGTCTTTGGAGCACACTTTACATCCCCAATAAAACTACCCGACCCTGCACTGCCTGAGAACGTTATGGTAACAGGGTTCGCTGACCAGATGGCCTTCGGCGCTGAACTGGCAGCAAAGCTCACTGCGGCGTAAGCTCCCACCATGATCAGGCTTATCGAGAGCCCTACGATCATATGATCATATGATGGCGGAATTCAGTCTTGGCTACGACGCTCTAGAGCCAGGCGGGTTGTTGATATCCGACGACATAGGGTACAATTTGGCCTGGCAGGATTTTTGCGATACAAAGAAAGAAGAGTGGGAGGCCCTTTCAAAAGGATTGGAGTCTGGCGACAAATTCGCCTTTCTGATCAAATCCTCCCACCGAGGGAAATTCTGCGCCCTGAATCCTGCGTAAATCGTAGAGCGGGGCCTTAGCTCTCCTCCACAAGCTGCTTTCTCATTTCGGCCCAAACTAATTTTAGCTGTAACCCACAAGCACTGGCTCTATTCTTTTCCCAGCTGCTTGATTATTTCCTGATATCGTTCGTCCCATGTTGTGGTGGAGACACACACTACCATTTCATCTTCGAAAGGCAACTTTGCTTCTGCGAGATAACCTGAAGAACCGAGATTTAGAGGATGAGGGCGGTCAGGGGGGTGGAAGGGGGTAGGGGGTGGTCTATTTCACGTCAGCCTGTTCCAAACTACTAAAGTAGGGGAATATAAGTGGTCACAACAGTGAAGGCGAGCTAGCGGAGATCCATTCCTCTACGGCGTGTCGTTTCTTTTCTAGAAACGGAAGCATCTTGGTGAGCACCATGTGGACCCTTCCTGCGCCTCCGATTTCGAGCCTGTAGTAGCACCCTCTCGTCTTCTGTTCGCCGCTGATGCTTCCACTCCCGATGATCTTTCGGAAACTCTCCAGATGACCCCTATTGTAGCTGCAGATCCTTAGCCTGGACCTCCACCCGATTTCCTGCGATAGGTTACCGCTGCTGTCGTAGTAGCGAGCGAGATCCTTCCAAGTAAGAGATTTCACTACGATGGACCTTCCATGGGGATATTCTTCTGTCTCGAACTTGATGGCGTAGGTGAAGCCCGGCGCTCGGGCCGCCTGCTAGACGGACTCTGACATAGACCTGAAATCCCGCCTTTTTGAGTTTTTCCCGGGGCATTTCCAACTCCTCTAGCTAAGATGTTGAATCTCCTTCCGATTGAACGACGGTATTATTCCGTTTCAAGGGGGAACGAATTGTCGGCATGACTGTTCCAAGCTTCAGAAAGAGGATGATTCAAGCTTAAGCTGAAAGTATCACTGGGATTGTTCCGCCCAGGTTCTTAAGGCGTCTCTTAAAGACAGCCCAGACTGAAAAAAAAGTCTACAAAACCTAGATGCGTCATGTTCGACCTAGATGTATCCAGAACTGTTTGCGGGATTGTTGCGAGAGAAGCAGCAATGCGACTGGAATGACAACTAGGGTTCTATCTTGTTGTTTCTACTCGCGCCGGGCCGTATTTGTAGCGGAGGTACAAGACTTGCAGTCCAGCGCCTATGATCACGAATACTCCTCCAGCTAGTACGGCTGGCAGGTTGTTGTTCGCGATACCCCACCACATGAGGGTAGCGGCAAGGATGAACGCGATCCCTGGAGGGGTAGGACCTCGAATGTCCAGCAATTTTCCGTCAACCCACTAGCTAGGCTCCTGCCGCTCTTAAGGCGGTTGATACCGCATAGGTCTACTTGCCTTTACCGTAAGAAGCAGGGGGAAGCTTCAGGAATTCAAAAATTTTCTATAGGCAGTACCCCTGCGGTTCATCTTCATCTACGGCATGCTTCATCGACAGAAACGCCTGTAGATTGATTTGGTTATCGTGGTCAAAGGCAAAAAAGACCTCGGCTTATCTTCGACTACACTGTAGGCCTATTTTCACAACTACATTGTTAGGCACGAAACGGCTCTTTTTCCCCAATTGTTCCTTTTGGTTGTCTGTTTTATTTGGGGGCGTTCCATTCGTCTAGAGCCAACCTTTGTCCGTTCGCTACTTGGTAGCGCTTGTCCTATTTCGGACAGAATCTCTCTGAGAGCTGAGATGTCCATGTTATGGATTTCAATAGAGTGCAGACTGTTAGAGTCTCCTTCGTGTACTGCCGGCTTATAGTTAATCGTAAAACTCTCGGGACCTATACTGTAACTAAACTGTTTATCAACTTGAATAATAGTGCGCAATCCTGTGACCGCTTGTTGGCGGACCCTCGTCTCCTAATATACGCTATGTCCCAGTGAGGGTGTTCCCATTACACGAATAAACTGCCCGACTCTTGACCTGTTTTCGCGACTCGAAAAGGGATGGCTTTGGGGTGTTAAAGGGCGGGCCCAAAGAAACTAGGGCTAGATACTGGGCTATTTGGATCTTACAGCGCGCTGTCCCGTGACGTCTTGGCTAGTACTGTCAAACCAGTCCTCCTTCGCTTCATCTTCCATGTGTGAAGGAGAGATTGGAGTTGACGTGTGGTGCTTGCCTTTACGAGCTGGCTGTATCTCCGGTTTCTCGCGTTCTTTGTGATTAGTCTGTTTCTTCATCTTCGACGTTGAGGATGGAGCCTGCTTCTTCGACTTCTGTGTTACTGGTGCGGCCTCCTTCTTTGCTTTTTCTACAATGCTTTTTTTGGGCTCTGGCTGGGTCAGTTCTGGTCCGAATAGTTTTGCTCCGCAGTTCGGGCAGTTCTTCAACTGCTCGTCCTTGCTGTCGAAAGCTCTGTTGCAACCAAAGCAGACTATGAGGCCGAATGTTGTCTTCGCATTTTCCGCGAGCTGTTTCAGCTCGCTGTTGTCCGCAAGGTTCTGCTCCAACGGAATCTCGGCAACCATGTGCTCTACTAGAAGTCCGGCGTCGAGAATCTTCTTCGCTAGCTCATCTTGCCCCGCGTTGTCGGCGTCGAGCCACTTCTCCAAGGTTATGTCCTCAATGTCGGTGAAGAGTCTAACTCTCTCAAAGGTCCCGCTTGTCAAATCTCAACAAATCCAACGATCAGTTGCGTTCTCGGCTTTAGGAATGGAGTAACTTGACCTGCCACCGTGAAGGGAACGTGAAAATCGTCAGGTCGTGAGGAACGTGAACGATACGGAACTTGGTAGGTTGCGGTAGACCTTTCGGATCATTCGTCTTCGGCGAAACACCAAAGGTTCGTTCTAGGACGGTTTAAGCACCTAACCAGTGCAGGCAACAAGGCACCAGACGATGAAGCGCGAGCGCATTATTGGCGCGATTGTGCTAGCGGTCGGAATCGGCATGGTTGAGGCAGGAGCCTATAACGAATTGAGCCAAGCGGAGTATGCTTTCAACCTCGGAACCCTGTTGTTGCTAATTGGGTTCCTGACGTTAATCGCTGGCGCCGCTTTGTCTCTGAACCACAAGTAGAGAAAACATTGCGAGTTGTGTCCTAAGCTCTCTGGCGTCTTGCACTATTTTTCTTTCTGCGAGAGGATAATTCGAAACTGTTGGCTGATTTGTTGAAACACTCACGGTTGCCGGGAAAATGGTCTCGGCTAGCCGGGGAGCGTGTCGCTGGGCTCGGTTTCAGAAGAACTCCTGACCGCTTTCCGCCATTCTCTCGCCTTATCCCCGAGTCTGTGAAGTAACCTGTCCTCTTCGCTCGTAAGAAGTTCGCCCTTGCCTATCTTGCTCCTGAGCGCGGATATTGTCATCTCATCCTCTTCTATCGGATATCCTGACTCTTCGATAGAACGGAGAAGCGATCGCGCCTGGTCATCCCTTGTTCGAGCAACGTGTCTCTCCACTGTTCCTCCCTCAGCGGTCGTCTTGCTCGGCCCATTTGAGACCGGTTTGAATGCAAGAATATCTGTGATAGCGCCTGTACGTTCTGACAAGTTCTTGAGAGATGGCGTCACTTTCATCCCGAACGATACGCTAGCAGGATCCCCCGCGTCAAGCAGGTGGACCATTCCTCCTTTGACCCCTTCAAATTTCACAAGACCAACAGTAATTGGTGATTCTGTGTCGGCGCCGGATCTGTCTCGGTTGACCGTGGTGAAGCTGTAGACGTAACCGGGCTTGTCGATAGGGAACTGGTCCTTCATTTCAACGAAGCAACTGGGACAGTACATTCTGGCCGGAATGTACGTGCTTTTACACTTAGAACATTTCGAGACCAGGAAACGGCCGTTGTCCCGGAGCTCACGACGGAATTCTTCGCCCGCAACCCCTGCAGTGTAGTGGTATTCCAGAGGTATGCTGTCCGTCCAGTGGCGAGCCTGGCTTGGTTGCGCGAGTTTTTCTAAAATCGGCGTTTCCTACTCGTCTCCGATCGGTTTGAAGTAGCGGATATCTGTGATCGCTCCTTGTCGTTCGCTGGATGATTTCCATACGGCCTTGACTTTCATGCCTACTTTGATCCTTAAGGGCTCAACTTCTCCCAGGATATGGAGGATTCCCATTCCAGGAGTCGCGCCATCGAGATCCACGACAGCAACGAGTATGGGTGTTTTCAATCGTCTCGCATCAGTTCCCACGTGCGATATGGAGTAGGTGTTGACGGTCCCAGTGTCTTTGACTCGGACCCATTCGTCCGTAGGACGGAAGCACTGCTCGCAGTACATTCGCGGTGGTACAAGGATCCGTTCGCATCTCATGCATTTCCTAGCGATAATCCTCCCCTCTTTCAACTCGGCCAAGAAGCGGCTGATCGCAACTCCCGCAGCCCAGCTGTACTTCGGCTCAAACTTGTAGACAACATCGAGGTACTTTCCCTTCTTCACATCCTCCGGAGTAATTTCGTGGCCCGGATAACTTGTGATCTTCTGGGACATTCCCATTTTCCCCCTTTAGGACCTCATTACCGCAACAGTTCCAACTTGCATCAGGTCACCCCAGGCCTGAGCGAGACCTGTCCGAGCGTCCTTCTTCACCTGTCGCTTGCCCGCCTCGCCTCGAAGCTGCCAGAATACCTCACAGATCTTCATCATACCGGCAGCCGCTATCGGATTACCAACGCCCAATAGTCCGCCGGAGGGACAGACGGGCAGATCACCGTCCCGCTGCGTAACACCGTCAACGGCCATCTTTGGAGCTTCTCCCTTTTCTGCCAACTGCAGTCCTTCCATGTGGTGAAGTTCCTTGTAATCGAACGGGTCGTAGACTTCTGCGATATCGATCTCTTTCCTAGGCTTCTTGATCCCCGCCATCTTATAGGCCATCCACGCCGCCCTCTCAACATACTCCGGATAAGCCAAGTCCCTGTTCGTCCAGTGTGTCGAATCAAGCGTCCAACCAACACCGTCCAGCCAGACAGGCTGGTCGGTCAGTTTCTTCGCAACTTTCTCGGAAGCAAGCACCACCGCGGCAGCACCGTCGCTGGGAGGACTCACATCCAAGCGCTTCACGGGCCAGCAAATAGGCTCAGAGTTCATGACATCCTCAACAGTAATTTTAGCTCCTAGCTGAGCGCAAGGATGATCCACCGCGTTTCCCTTGTTCTTCACCGCAACACTCGCGATCTCCTCCTCCTTGATTCCATACTTGTGCATATACCGCCTCATCTCCAACGAAAAAATCCACAACAACGTCGTGCCAAGCGGCCTCTCCAAGATCTGATCGAAGATGCTCCAGAACGCATACTGAGGATGAGGATGCAAAGGCGACATTTTCTCTTCAGCTACACAGAGACAAGTATCGTACATTCCTGATGCAATATTCCACCACCCGCCGATAGGGGTGAAGACTCCGGTTCCGCCTCCAACGTAGACGCGCTGGTTGGGCTTGCCGATCCCGCCCGTCCCGTCTAGAAGATATTCTCCCTTCATATGCATGCCGTCGAACGCGTCAGGGGCTGAGCCAGATACCACTGATTGGATATCCTTCAGCTCAAGCCCTGCAGAGTCGAGAGCCATTCTCGTCGCTTCGAACGAGAGTTCCTTTGGACTTTCTAGCATTCGGCGACGGAACAATGTCATACCCGCTCCAACAATTGCTACACGATTCTTCAGCCCTAGATACCTCCTAGTTTCCTAACACCGCTACGGCTCCTGTGGCCGTGGGTATTCCTCTCCAGCTCTGAACGATCGCTTTCTTCACCCTTGGAATCTGCAAGCATCCCGCCTGTCCCCTGAGTTGTAGAACAGCCTCAAGCACTCTGTGAAGACCAGTTGCCTCTAGCAGGTGTCCAACCCCAAGGGACCCGCCTGACGCGTTTACAGGCAAGCGACCATTTCTGTCGAAAGTGCCTGACTCGACCATCTTACCAGCTTTGCCTTTCCCGGCAAGTTTGAGGGCTTCGAGGCTCTGAAGTTCCTTGTAGGAATAAGTATCATCTACCTCAGCGAGGTCAAAGTAGGTCGTAGGATTTCGTATTCCTGCCATCTTGTATGCGCGAGCTGCTGACTGTTCCACGTACTCGGCTTTTGCCATGTCGCGATCCTCTATCCACGGCGTATCAGAACTCCAACCGATACCGTTTATCCAGACAGTATGGTTACCGAGCTTCTTAGCCTTCTGAGCCGACGCTAACACGAACACGATACTTCCATCGATAGTCTTGCTCGATTCCAATTCGGTGAGTGGGGACGCCGCAACTTTCGAGCTGAGCACTGCCCTCTTGTCCAAATTTGCTCCGTGTACTCCACGAGGGTTCAGCAGCGCGTTTTTCTTGTTCTTGACAGCAACCTGCGCGCAGTAATCTCGTTTTGTTCCAGTCTCTTTCAAATAGCGAGCCATTTCAAGCCCAGCCACAAATCTTGGGTCGGCGTTAACATGGTGATCGTAGATCGGGTCCAGTGCGAAGCTAGAGATCTCGTCCGGGTTTCGAACATCTGAGATCTTGCTGTGAGACTCCACAACCGCAACATCCGCTATTCCCGACATAATGTGCATACACGCCGTTGCTAGTCCAACGATTCCATCTGATGAAATGGTGCACAATGGCTTGAGGACAGCCCCCAGCTGATCGGGCATATACTCGTCCGTTATGCTGATTCCCTCCCAAAAGTCCTCAGTACAACAGATGAAACTCTGAACGTCTTTTCGGGGGTCTATCCCCGCGTCCTCATAGGCGCGGCTTGCGGCTTCAAACATTAGCTCTCGGGTTGAGAGACTAGGAGTCATCGAGTCGAAGCCCGAATATCCGACTCCGACAATTCCTACTCGTAGAGGCAAGAATCGATCGGAAGCGACGGCACGAACGCGTTTAGTATAAGACTTCCGCGAAAAAAAGGCTCACTCCGGTGGTTGAGGCGGGGCGGATGATGAAGCAGGCACTTGCTGTGGGGGCGAGGGTTGCGGAGACCTGGCTCTAGGCGTTCCACACGTCGTGCAGAAGTATTCTGCTGGACTGAGAGGCTTTCCACAAGCTCCACAATAGGATGCAGGGATTGCAATTGGGTAAGGCAGAGTAGCTGGCATGGCGGCTCGGCGAGCTTGTTCTCTCTTCAATGCCAGGATTACAACTGCGATGGCAACAGCGATCGGTGGCATAACTACTGTGAGAAGTTCTGCGATGCTGAAGACAGGGATCGAGATGTTGACTGGTCCTATCACACTGGTCCTAAAGACGGACTGCACCCCGTAGGGTACTGTAACGCGCAGGTTGTAACTGCCTGGCGGTAGCTGTGCAAGAGTTGCATTTCCCTCAGGGCCAGTTTCTACCGTCTGATTCGTCGAGTCAGGGAGGAATGTGAGAACGGTCGCTCCGCTAACGGGCAGAGAGTAGAATCGACCGACTACCCGGACGGGAATTGAGAAGACATTTCCTTGAATTGTCTGGCTCGATGCTGAGCCGGAGACCAGAGAATCATTTACAACATTGACGCCATGCCAGTACGCATAGTTGATCTTGTAGGTGCTGTATTGGGGGATATTCTGAGACAGGTAGCTTGTGTAGTAGAGGACGCTGCCATTGCCTAGGTCCTGCAGCGAAATCCAATCAGGGGTGAAAGGATTTCCATTACGGTCGATAAAGTTGAACGAGGTCTGAGTAGGGAATAGAACCGATGTAGGCCAGAGGGCTGTGTCAGAGGCCGGTTGACGAATATTGCTTCCCGCAAGGAAATCATTATCGTGGCCTTCAACCTCCCAAACGCCGTACGGATTCGGCAGAGCATTGTTGCTATTGTAGCCAACGCAGCAATGGACAGTGGCTGACTGCATCTGCTGCCAAGCCCCAGTCTGACGTATCGTTATGTCTTTGAACTCGGCGGGCCCGATGATGTCTTTGTTGTCAATAGTTTGTGCTACCTCAGCGATGCCTCCGGGGGCGCATGTAGGACAACTTCCCGAGTTTGTAGCTCCAGTGCCAAGGTAGTTTGCCTGGCTGGGAAGGGGCGAGTGACCAAGGAACTGGCCGTCCATATAGAAGTACCACACACCACTTCCTACGTGTACCATTGAATATGTGTGAAAAGACCCGATGGGTCCTGCGGATCCTTCCGGTCCGATGACTGGTGGGCAGTCGCAGGATGGAGCGCTGAAAGTCTCGAAAAACCATGCACAGCAATATGGCTGGCCGGTCGTGCTCAGACCGTTAAGATAACCCACTTGAATGAAAGGGCCGCCGGTAGCTCCGAGACTGGTGCCAATCCAATAGGAGTGGGCGTCGTTGCGAACTTGGTCGTAGACAGTCCGGATTGTGATGTTAGCTGCATCCACGTTGAAGCTGTTGGACCCGCCTATCGCCCCTATCTGATACCAATAGTAACCGCTGGGAGCGAAGGTTAGTTGCTCCGGTCCCTGCCTAATCGGTTGAGGACTGAGGGAGGTATTCAGAATTGTTTCTGGAAGGCCGTGGTTTACCACTGCGAGAGATTGCAAGCTGAGCGGTCCAACTAGAATGACGAAGATTACGACCAGGCTTCTTGGCTTCAGCATCTTTCCTCCACCCTCGCTACTTGAGACTGTTCCAATTTTAGGAGTGTGGAACTCTCCTCCCTTACTCTCGATCAAGATTTGGTTCTCGGCTAAGGTATAAACCGGAGCTTCCAAAAAAGGAATCTCCTAGAGGCTAATCGCTTGGGGTTCTTCGGAAACGAGCAGAGAGAACTCATCCAGATGATTTACGGGTCCAGCTCCGAGGACCATCTTCTCCTCCTAGACTCTCTCGGGGATTTTATCGAGAAAGAGATCGAGCCTACTGCGCGAGAGATCGACGTAAACGCTCAGTTTCCACGCGAGAACATTGCCAAAATGTTCGAGCAGGGCTTCACAAGCATGGGTTTTCCCAAAGAGTACGGAGGCCTTGAGCTTCCTTGGCCAGTCTACGTTGCCGCCATGGAGATGGTTGGCAAGGCCTGCGCCAGCACTGCCCTCTCTCTGGCGATTCATGGAACCTGTTGCGAAGGAGTTCGGCAGTTCAGTAATCCAGAGCAGAAGAAGCAGTTTCTTCCCGGGATGATCAGTGGAAAATCGTTTGCCGCGTTTTCCCTAACGGAGCCAGGTGCGGGATCGGACGCGCGAAATATGCAAACGCAGGCCCGGTTGGACGGCAATGAATGGGTAGTTAACGGAACGAAAATGTTCACTACGAACGGCGGGTACTGTGACCTGTATTTTCTCTTCGCCAAGACAGCCAAAGGTCCTTCAGCATTTCTGGTCGAATCGAAGAAAGCGAAGTCAAGCAAGGATATTGAGAAGCTCGGCGTGAGAGGATCCGTGACTTCAGAGGTTGTGTTCGAAAACGCAAAGGTTCCGAAAGAGAACCTGGTTGGAACGGAGGGAGAAGGATTCGAGTATGCAAAGAGGATGCTGTGGGGTGGACGTGTGACTATTGGAGCGCTGACAACCGGAATTGCTCACGCCGCCTTCCAGAAAGCTGTGAAATACAGCAAGGAGAGGAGTGCATTTGGGAAAACGATATCCGAGTTCGAGATGACCCAAGCCAAGCTCGCTGACATGTTGACTATGATTAACGCGTCTCGGATGATGGTTTACCGTGCCGCGCATCTCAAGAGTCTGGGAAAGCCGTTCGAGTCAGAAGCTGCGCAAGGCAAACTGTTGGCCACCGAGAGCGCGCTGAAGGTATGCGATGAGGCGATTCAGATCTTTGGAGGTTATGGATATGCTGACGAGTTTGATATTCACCGTCACTGGCGGGACGCGAGACTGATGACGGTGGGCGAGGGGACCTCGGAGATCATGAGGCTGATTATCTCGAAGAATATACTTCATCCCTCGTAAGGTCACAACTTCTTCTCGTAGAGGCTAGCTTTCCAGCCAGGTGTCTCAGTATCTCTAACGTGGATGAATCCGACTTTCTGGTAGTATTCGCGGATAGTCTTGTTGCTAGCGAGACAGTCAAGCCGCAAGTATCTCTTTCCTTCGGCTCTCGCTTTGGCCTCAGCCCATTGTATCATTCGAAGTCCGAGATGTTGACCGCTGTAGGAGCGTTTGATGGCGAGCTTGTGAATGTACCCTGCCTCCGGTGGGAGGTCGCCCCAGAACTTCTTGTCGTTCCATTGGAGGGTGATTGTCCCGACGGTCGCTTCGACCGCCCTCACGACATATACCTCCCCGCGCTCAATATTGTCCTTGACGGTCTGGCGAAAACCCGGGCTGGGCCGCCACTGACTCTCAAGCCCCTTTGAAGATAACCATCGAGAGGCTTCCTCCAGAATTTCAAGAACCGTATCAAGATCGCTTTGGTGCGCTCGGATTATCCTGACATCCGATCCAAGGTTGACCAAATAGCGGGCCCTATCTTCAACCCTTGACCTCGTAAGATTTGGACGTTACCAGCACTCGACCGGCACGAGATACTCCTGAGACCTGCGCGTCGAGAGGCCGGACTTTGTGTTACCTGATTCCCATTGGGAGGGTTAGACTCTGGCTATCATAGGCCTTGCCAATGGCCCTAGCGATCCAACCATGAAAGCCAAGCGCAAAGCCAAGGCGAAGACAAGATCGAAACCTAAGACCAGAGCCAAATCCAAGACGAGTCGAACAACCCGGGCAAGGACGACCACGATGCCGACCGCGACTACAACACCAAACCTGAGCGCCGATTTCAAGACCTGTGAAGAGGTAGAAGTCGGAGATATCGGCGGCTTCGGAATCACCAGCGAGGAACGGATGGAGCGAGAGACCCGATGCTCTCAGAGGGCAACACAGTTCTGCAAGAGCTGCGTTAGGAATCTATGCAATACTCATTACGACCTCCTTCACAAAGACCACGACAATATCGTTCGCCACGATTCAGCGCCGAGCCCAGTTCAAATGTAGACGTATGGTGGGACACCCGTCCCATCCTCTTCTTTTTTCGAGACGATTTTGATCTTCATGTTTCAAGCTAAATCATCAAAATAAAGCGTGGATTATGCCCTAGTCTCCCCCATCAAGGCCATACTCGCTTGGATGGCCGTGTTTCAACGGTTGTCTCCCGCGTCCTCTTGATACAGTCGAAATAGGGCTTCGATTGGGAAAAAGGGACTCGTTTCGGCCCAATTGTGGGTAAGACCCTGAGCGTGCTGATGTCTTACACGTCCTTTCGGGGAACGGAAGCTTATTACTCGGTACATCCAACCGGCCTTCAGCTATTACCTACATTTCCCGAAAAAAAGGTGGAAAACAGCCTATGAGAACACTTATCGTTGGAGCGGGACGAATTGGAATGCACCTTATTGGGTACTTATCTTCGAGCGATGAGAACCAGCTTACGGTTATCGAGAAGA
>Ga0209057_1000675_pt1 | contig 29704 bp, 26 predicted proteins | sample GraSoiAngelo_146_FD_185903 | JGI IMG/M metagenome (GOLD analysis project Ga0209057, IMG submission 185903) | Grasslands soil microbial communities from the Angelo Coastal Reserve, California, USA - 14_1009_05_30cm (SPAdes) (version 2) | ecosystem: Environmental > Terrestrial > Soil > Grasslands ... | reverse complement strand
CTCCTGCTCGTGCTCATACTCATGCTCGTAATCGGTCTTGTGCTGCCTAACGTTCCCCTCATGCCAAAAAAACCCGGCCGCCCTTCACCCCGCCGTTCTTCCCCATCCGCCAGTCCGGCTCGGACCAGAAAAATCAAACGCTACGGCTGGATCCCCGACATCCCGGACCAGCGCGATTTCCTTTACGCTGCCCCGCCCGCTTTCCTGCGCGCCTTGCCGCCCAGGGTCCATCTGCGCAAACAATGCCCGCCCATTTACGACCAAGGTCAATTGGGAAGTTGCACCAGCAATGCAATCGGCGGCGCCATCGAGTTCGACCAGATGAAAGAGAAGCTGCCGCAAATCTTCATCCCGTCGCGTCTCTTCATTTACTACAACGAGCGCGTCATCGAAGGCACCGTCAACACCGACGCCGGCGCTATGCTCCGCGACGGGATCAAGACCGTGGCCAAACAAGGCGCCTGTCCCGAGCCCATGTGGCCGTATCTAATTGCCAAGTTCAAGACCAAACCGTCAGCTGCCTGCTATCGGGAAGCGGCCAAGCACACCGCCGTGAGCTATCAGCGGTTGGTTCAATCCCCCTCGCAAATGCAAGGCTGTCTGGCTTCGGGTTATCCTTTCGTCTTTGGCTTCACCGTTTACGAAAGCTTCGAAACCGACACGGTCGCGCGCACCGGTCACGCCCCGATGCCCGGCTCGGGCGAGCACGTCCTCGGCGGTCACGCCGTCTGCGCCGTTGGCTACAATACTACCCGACGCTGGTTCATTTGCCGGAATAGTTGGGGAACTAGCTGGGGCATGCGCGGCTACTTTACCATCCCCTTTGCCTACCTGACGGATACTGATCTATCCGCCGACTTTTGGACAATTAGAGTAGTTCAGTAGGACAGGAAGGTTGAGGTTTGAGGCCTAATGAAAATGACGAAGGTCGAATGACGAATGATGAACACGGGCTAGTCCCGTTCGACGTTCTGTGTTCGGTGTTCGGTGTTTGATTGCTATCCTCTGACTTCTGACTTCTGACCTCTGGCGCCGTGCGCCGTCTTTTTCCTTTCCGATCCCTCTCAAACTCATTAGCATTGCACCAGTGCGCGGCCTTTATCGAAAAGAGCGAACTGACCACGGGCGGCAGCTTGCCTCAGTCGCCTTTTCCGTCGTTCCTAAACTCGATAATCGCGTCCGCGTCGCGGAAGATCCTCCTTCCTCAACTGGCATACGACGCACACCTTCCCGCGTAAAAGGCGAGCCATTTCTTTACGCAACAGCTCGCTTACTCGGTTTGCCTGGGGGGACCTTCTGCCAGAAAATGTCGTAGTTGCGCTTTTAGAAAGCGCCTACCGGCACCGCTTTTCAGATAGTTTTCCCGTCCAAGTGCATCGGCTTGATGCAGGTACGCTTCATAGTAAATGAGCCTCCACGGACCGCGATAAGATGTAGCTCGACTGCGACCATCCTGATGTTGCCACAATCTTACTCGTAAGTTACTCGAGTAACCTATATAAAAGCCACTGTCGCTTTCTGACCTTAGTATATAAACGTAAAACACGCCGTCGTTTATACTAGCCCTCGGCACGTGAGCGAAGCTTTTACGTGCTCAATCCAATCGCAATAGGTCCTCTCCGTTCGCCAGCTGTAATGCTTGACCCGGATCACGTCCCGCACCCGTTCGAGCAGCTTTTTGGGCTTGTCGACGGCGGACGATTCTGTTAGGAGCACTGGCATAGAGCTTTTCTACAGGGGCGGCAGCGTGAAGAGCAAGCGGATTATACAGATTTTATCTGCCTTTAATTGCAGATTTTTGGGGCCGAATACTCGTTAGGCAAAATCGAAGTAAACCCGATGTGGAGTTGCCCGAAGTGCAAGCGTGTGTTCTCCCGGAGGAATCAACGTCACGCGTGTGGCACTGGCAATCGAGCGGAGGTCATTCGAGGCCGTCCTGAGTCGCTCGTACAGCTCTTGTCCGCAATTGAAGAGTTCGCTCGATCACTGGGGCCGATCGAGGTTGTCACCCGTGAGCGATACATCCTCTTGCGCAGCACTCGCATCTTCGCCGACCTGGTGATGATGTCAGATGCAGTACGAATAGCTATTCATCTTCGACAGAAGGTTGCTCATCCTCTCTTCTTCAAAGTTGGTGCCAATGATCGGGGCGGCGTCACACACGTGGCGAAAATCCGGGATCACCAAGAGTTCGAAAGCCTGAAGAGTTATCTGAAAGAGGCTTACGTCGTATCGCTCGCCTCGAGCCCCAAGCCTACCTAACCAGGCGATGCAGCGAACCGCCGTAATGTTGTTCAACGCTAGCCGTGGCTTATCTCTTTCTCGTTAGACGGCACGATTCTAGAATTGCTACGATGCAACCGAGCAGAATCTTTGAGACGGTCTTATATGCGGAGGATTTAACTGCGGCGGAGAGGTTTTATCACGAGGCGCTTGGATTGGAAGTAATAGAGCGTGGTAATGTGGCTGTGGTTTTCCGGTGCTGTGATGCGGTCCTGATAATCTTCGATCCTCGCAAGAGTGCTGCACCTGCCAGAGGCGTTCCTTCGCACGGGACTACAGGCGTCGGGCACGTTGCCTTCGCGGCAAAGTCAGAAGATCTTCCGGCGTGGAGGGAGCAACTGCGTCAGGCTGGAGTCTCGATCGAACGTGAGGTCGATTGGGATGAAGGCGGATGTTCGGTCTATTTTCGTGACCCGGCAGGCAATGTTGTTGAACTGGCCCCTCCAACCATATGGGGTGGCGGTTGGGAATTTTGACTCAGATGAGACAACCGTCTAACAAGTCGCTGGAGCCAACGCCGGGTGGCCCTCTCAGCTGATGGGGAACGCTCACGTTAGTCCTGCATCGGTTTCCGGCGTGGCTCAGCTTTTTCGTTAGGTCTTATGAATGTGTCTTTGATATTTTGAGGCATCCAGCAACAGTGATCATTGGCAAAATGACGTTTGAATTTCCCATACGCGTCGACGCGAGCTTGCTAGTCGGCGTTGCTCTCCTGATCGCAGCGTGCTCGCGGCCCGGTTCCACGGCCGGCTCGTCGGCGCTCAAGCCAATCGACCAGGCTGCGCTGCAGACCATGGTGGACACGACCGCCAAGGGACTTCTGATCCCCGGGGCCGTGGTTCTCTTGCGCACACCCCAAGGCGAGTTCACGGTCACCCACGGCACCACGTTACTAGGCGCTATAAGCCCACCCCGCGCCGACACCCACTTCCGGATCGCCTCCAATACCAAGACGATGACGGCCGCGGTGATCGTGTTGCTCGCCCAGGAAGGCAAGCTCAGTCTCGACGATCCAGTCTGGAAGTACGTCCCGGGCGTGCCCCACGGAGACAAGATCACCATCACCGAATTGCTGAAGATGCGCAGCGGCCTTTACAGCTACGACGACGACCCCGGGTTCTGGGCGATCCTCGACCGTGACCCGACCAAAGTTTGGTCCCCAGCCGAAGTGCTGGCGATCGCGTTCAAGCACTCGCCTTACTTCCCACCCGGTACGGACTTCCACTACTCCAACGCCAACTACGCGCTGCTCGGCCTCATTGCGGAAAAGATCGACGGGAAGCCGCTGGCGAGTTGTTTTCAGGACCGTTTGTTCGGACCGCTGGGCCTGAAGGACACCCTGCTCCCCGCCATCACCTCGAACACCCTCCCCGATCCCTACTCGCACGGCTACTTGTACGGCGGCTGCTCCTTCAGTAACCTAGTGGACAAGCCGTACCCGCCCGACCTCCAGGCCGCGGCCAGGGCCGGAACCCTCAAGCCCGACGACTGCACCGGCCAGAACCCTTCCTACGCCTCGGCGGCCGGGGGCGTCATCTCGACCGCCAACGATCTCGCCACCTGGATCCAGGCACTGGTCGGCGGCAGGGTGCTCAACGCCGACTATCAGCGCCAGTGGCTCGACAGCGTGCAGCTCGAAGATCCGAGCAAGCCCGACGGCCTACAGTACGGGTACGGCATCACTCAGCTGCGCTGGGGAGCGAACACGGTCTATTTTCACGGCGGCGAGATGCCCGGCTTCAACTCCTTCATGGGCTACGACCCCGCCAGCAAAATGACGCTCGTGGTCTGGACTAATCTGACCGTATCGCTCGACGGAAAGGTGACGGCCAATGCCCTGATGTTAAAAGTACTCGATCAGATCTACGTGGTGTCACCGCTGCCGCCCTCGCCATCGCCGATTAATTGAGCAAAGCCGGTTGGAGTTGGGCTGTGTTGCAACGAGCGCACAGATATAAAGAAGCCGATCGAAAAGATAGAGGTTTACCGAGGGGCCACGCGCGCGTGAAGAGTGGCAACCTGCAAAAGCAAGACGAGCCACTCACTACCTTCGAGGTGTGCAAGCAGAATGCACGGTGGATGACCATTCTGGGCACGATGAGCACAGGGCCCGCTATTATCATGGAGCATCCGTATTAGCACGAAAGACCTAACCAACCGATGAAGCCAACGGCCCCTTCGCGAGATAACCTCAGCGTGTTTGCCACGGCACCTTGGATTTCATCCAGGTGCCCGGCTACCCTAGTGCGATTCGTCTCTTCGCGCTCACGCACTCCCGCCGTAAAGTTGTTCAACGCTTGCCGTGCTTATCTCTTTCTCGTTAGGCGGCATGAGTGAACTTCTCGCGGGCAAGGTTCAGACTGGTCTAGGCGACGCCTCTCGCTGGTTGAAGCTCTTCAATGCCGCCTACAGCGAGAAGTTAGGGATCTCTGTGTTCCCCGGCTCGCTGAATATCGCACTCGATCAGGTCTTTGATTGGTTTGACGCGCGCTACGAAGCTCACAGAATTTGGTTCGGCCGAGAAGAGTACGGGGGCGAGCGGGACATACTGCTGCTTCCCTGCGAACTAGTGAGTCTCGATCATCGAGAGGCGTTCTTGTGGACGCCGACGACTGCGGCAATGGATCGCCGAGATCCTTGGGTCGTCGAGGTCGTCTCTAACGTCAATCTGAGAGGTCATTTCGGCTTGCAGGATGGCGATGTGGTCGAGATCAGGGTACCCACTAGTGGCATCCAGAGATGAGCTCGGGTAAGAGAACTCTCAGCGCTATTCGCTCGAGGGGTCGGGGTTAGGCGTTGCTACCCTCGTAGAAATGAACGGTTCGTCACTCTCAACGAAGCTCCTGGTCGCTCTTGCGGGCCAAGCGCTGTTTAGCCTCGTGCTTTTTGTTTACGTCTCTCAAACGCAGCTTCCCCACCTCCAGTTTGGCGTGCCACGGCCCATTGCAGATTACTGTGTTCTGCTACTCGCAATCATTGTGCCGCCCGCGATGTTACTGCTTTCAGTTGTAGCATTGCGCAGTCCGCGTCCCTCCATTTAGGCATCGATCATCGCTCAGTTGCTTGTCTGTCTAGTCGCCGCGCGATTTCTGGTGCCGGAGCTCCTCACGTGGCTCGCGGCGAGGACGTCGGGTGGGCCGGACGCCTTTTCATTGTGGGTTCCGCTCCCGTTGTGCTCGTCTCCCTCACGTTTGCTGCCATCTTTTATCACCACCTCGCCGCTACACGCAATACCGGCAATGCCTAACCAGGGGCTGCAGCCAACCCGCCTCAGGCGGGCCGTGGCGATGACCGACTCTAATTTTATGAAACCATTCTCAATGTTTGCCACGCTTATCTCTTTCTCGTTAGGCCCATGGCGCCACATAGTAGCAATGCTTCTCCTCCTCTGCCTTTCTCGTGCAGCCTATACAGATCAGCAGGTCGGCATCGTCGGCATTACCTCTCGGATCTTGGGAGTTCGGTTAATTCAGCTTTGCCGTCATTCGAAGGTCGGCATACTTCTCGACGTATGCCCAGATGAATGACCGTTAAACAAATGTCGCCACGAAAGGGAAATTGGGTATCATCGCGCGATGCATTGCCGACTTCTCCCCGGTGTGATGTCGATCGTTCTTGTTGGTTGCCCAGCTGCTTTCAGTGCTGAGGTCGATGCTGGGTGGAAACTGGCTGTTCGCGACAAAGATGTTGAGATTTACAGTCGGCCGCATGCAGCATCGCCGCTAAAGGAGTTCAAGGCTGTCGGCTCGATTGAGGCGCCCACTTACGCTGTGTGCGCGGTAATCGATGACTTCCAGAATTATCCAAAGTTCATGCCCTCCGTCACCGAGTGCCAGCTAATCAAGCGGGACGGCGATTCAATCGTTGGCTATCAACGACTTTCGCCGAAAGTTTGCGCGGATCGCGATTACACGCTGCGGGTGTGGAAGGAATCGTGGCGCGCGCCTAATGGCCTTGTGTTTATGAGTCGCTGGTCACCGGCAAATGAACTCGGGCCGCCGGAAAAGAAAGGCGTAGTGCGAGTAAAACTTTGCGAGGGCAAATGGCTGCTTGAGCCCGAAGGCATAACGAAGACGCGCGCTACATATTCCATATACACGGACACTGGTGGCTATATCCCTTCCTTCATTGCGAATCACGTGAGCCTGACGGGAATAAAAAGGCTGTTCGCAGCCATCCGCAACCAAGTCAAAGACCCCAAATATACAGTCGGTCAGCTGTAGTCGCACTCACCCCGCGCATCGAATACTTGGCCCATACTTGCGCTTTTCACTTTGCGTAACTGGGACTGACAAAGTGATTCGTTAAGAAGTTAAAAGGGTTACAAAGCTTACAAACGAGACCGCCGATGTGACCATGTAACTTTGCAACCCTAATTTTTCACGTCCCATTTTTCCAACTTGCGAAGGAAAGCACTGATCTGCGCTGGAGCGATTGCGATTCTTGTCGTCTTCGCTGTCGCAGCCGGAACGATCATTTTTTTCAGCCCGTTGGGCACTCATTACGTCGAAAGCAACGCGTTTCGCGTGGCCATGGAAAAGGAAACGGCGAAAGGCTTGCATTTCCCTCAGTGCCAGTACTCGCCGATCCTGCGCACGAGCGCATTCACAGCGCGAAGCGAGCGTTTTGAAGCGAGGAATGGAGTGAAAGCGATGAAGTCACTCAATGCTCGCGGCATTACGGCAACCTTTGATCCGTTGGGTGTCTTTGTGCGGCAGTGGAGGTTCAACGATGTGTGCGTGCAATCAGGCGACGTCGACATTCAGATCTACAAAGCAAATCCTGAAGCAGTGGCACCCAAGCCGTGGTTCGCCATTTTTTTGCCAAACCGGGTGTATGTGAAGCGGATTGAAACGCCGCAGGCCAACATAACGTGGCAATTTCGCGGCGAGCGGGCCGGATTTTTCGGCACACACCTGCTCATTACGCCTCACGGCCCCGATTTTGAATACATTGCCACCAGCGGCAGACTGAAGATGGCCGTGTTCCCCGAGCTGGATCTCCGCCGCGCGCATCTTCTCATCACCAAGACGCTCCTGACGATTTACGATATCGATCTCGCATCAAATTCGAGCAGCGGTGAAAGCATTCACGCCCGGGCAAACGCTGGCCTCGGAAAGGATAAGAGCGTCGATTTAAAGACGACCTTCAATCAGGTCCCAATTCGCTCATGGCTACCTGCTGAATGGAAAGGCCATTTGGCCGGCAGCGCCTTCGGCGATCTTCACTGGGCCGGAGCGGATCCGAAATTGGAAAGCTCTTCCGGCGAAGGTTCGTTGCGCGTCAGTAACGGGCGAATCGACAACCTTCCCGTTCTGGAAAAGCTGGCAGAGCTCGCGCAGAAGAAATCATTCGAACATTTGGAGCTAAATGATTGTTCGCTGAGCTTTGGATGGAAGTATCCGAAGATCGACATCAATGACATTGCCATCGAACAGAAAGGAAAATTTCGGATCGAGGGAGAAATATCGATTGAGCAGCGTCGTTTGCGCGGCACGATCACGCTTGGGCTGACCCGTGAATATCTCGATTGGTTGCCGAATCCGGAAGAAGTCTTTAGCCGGAAGCAGAACGGCTACCTCTGGACCAATGTGCGTCTGTTCGGAACAATTGATGACCCCGGGCAAGATCTGAGTCCTCGCATTATCGAATTGTTTAAGCAATCGCCCGGAGCGTACCTCAAGCTCCTGTTTCATCAGTTCGAAGGCTGGTTGAAAAGAGGATTTCGCGGCGATTAGGAGCGCGCAATCCGCTACCTCAAGGCGATTTGGTTTCGCCTGCTTCCAACATGCGAATGCGCTTTTCGATGTATGGCAATCGGATCGTAAGAGTGAGACCTTTGTCCTGGCCGCTCTCGATGGAGAGTTCGCCGCCATGCTCGCGCACAATGCGGCGCACAATTAACAATCCAAGACCAGTGCCGGACGGCTTGGTCGTGAAATAAGGCTCAAAGACACGACTCAAGTTTTCGGCCGACATGCCACCGCCGGTATCGGCGAACCTGATGACGACATGGGTATCGTCCACATCGGTGCGGATGCGCAACGTGCCATGGCGCTTCATGGCTTCGACACTATTTTTGATCACATTGTAAAACGCCTGCTTCATCTGATCACGATCAAGTTGAAGCAGAGGCAAATCAGAGCGCAGTTCTTGTTCCACAACAATATCGCGGTCCTGAATTTCGGGCGCGAAGAAACGCACTGCCTCCTCGATGATTGTGTTTAGGTTCTCCGGGCGGAGTTGCGGGCGCGATGGCCGGATTGCCCGTAAAAATTGAGTGACGATCGAATCGAGCCGGTCGACTTCGGAACGGGCGACATCGATCGATTGCTGGAGTTCGCCCTTTGCGCCGTCATGCAGCTTTTGAACCGTGCGCTGCATCAATTGCAAGTGAATGTGCAGCGAGTTGAGTGGATTACCGATCTCGTGCGCAACGCCTGCTGCCAGCAACGTCAGCGCATTCAAACGTTCCGACTCAATGGCTTGCTGGGCTGTGCGCCGGCTTTGAGTGATGTCGCGCAGGATCATAACATGGCCAACCTCCTCCGCACCTGTAGCGGTCGGTGATGCAGCGCGTTCTCCGCTCGCCGCTGCAGGCCGGCCGGAGTCAGCCACTCCGGCTACAGCCTCGCGGCGCTCGATCATTAGCGGCACGACATAAAAATTGATGAAGCGATTTTGTGGATAGAAGATTTCAATGTCATGACTGACTGGCCCTCGGCTTTTCGTAAGCGATTCCCAATCGAGACCTCGGATACGTTCGCCGAGCTGTTTGCCGATTGCATCCGCCGCCTCCAGTCCAAACAGTCCGCAAGCTGCATCGTTTAGATAAGTGATCCGGCCGTTCGAATCGGTTACGATGATCCCTTCCTGGATGGCATTGAAAACCGTTTCCAGGAAACCCTTCTCCTGTGCAAGGCGCAGAAAATAATTCTGCACCTCTTCCGGCCCCATGCGCCCGAGTCGCTCGATGAGTTTCTCAAGAAAACCAGCTTTCATGACGCAAGTCGCAGCGCTAGCAATTCGGGGATTAATCGTTAGCAGTTAACGCTTCGATTTTTTCCCGTGCGCGTGGCACTTCCACGGTTAGCATCTCTACCCGCAAATAGTTTAGTACCACCGGCGCGAGGATCAGACCTGGGATACCCATGAGTCGTTCGCCAATGATCAGCGCGACCAACGTCAGCCAAACGGGATTCCGTATGCGGTCGCCGATGATTTTGCTGTTTAAGAGGTATTCCAATTTGTGGATCACAACGAGAAATACGAGAGCCGAAATCGCCAGTTTCAGGGACACCGTCAAAGCGACGAAGACAATAATGGTGTTACTAATCAGGTTGCCAACAATAGGCACGAGGCCGCAAAGAAAGGTGATTGCAATGAGTAGTGGCGCATGCGGCAGGCGCACTGCGAGCAGGAAAATCGAGGTTAATAGCGTGTTGATCAGTGAGATCGTGATCTGGGCGCCCATGACGGTGGCGAAGCTGCGGTAGAAATCGCGAAATCGCGTCGAAACTTCGTTACAGCAAACGGAGTAGAGATTGTTCTTCACCCGATGTGTGCCCCGGTATGGGTCAAGTCCGGTTTTATAAAAGAGGCTCCCGGCTGCGACGATGCCCAGTATGCTGAAAACGATTACCGTTGCGGTGCTCTTGGCAAAATTCGCAACGTTTCGAAGGTACTGCGCTTCCTGCCCAAGCGTGTTGACCACCGCCTGTCTAAGACTCTCAAAATCAGTGAAGGGTAACTCGATCTGGCGCTTCTGAGCCCAGGCACTGGCCGAGGGAATGGAAGTATCAGCCACATCCGGCAGCGCCAGAATGGCAGCGCGAGTAAAGTAGACCGCTGCCGCGGCAATCCCGGCCACAACAATGCCAAATAAGATCAAAGCAAGCCATTTTCTTTTCGTCACAAAATAGAGCTGGCGTAATGCAAAATAGGAGAACAAAACGACCAGCAGCGGGACTCCGAGATGTAAAAGTCCCGCGAGGATAATTGTGACAGCGAGTACCCCGTAGGAAAGTCGAGTGGGAGTAATCATGGGTCGCTCTCCGCTTTTTACCTCCACCGGTGGCGCACATTGTCAACTACGCCGCTTAGCCGGGGCCGTTGACCCCGGCCTAAATCGAATGGCCAAGCACGCCTTTGGCTAGAGCATCCGGAAGAATTGTGATTTGTTAGGCAGGAATGAAACTCGTGATCGCCGCCACCGGCGCCAGCGGAACCATCTATCTGCAAAGGTTGCTCGCACAGATCGATTGTGCCGCGCACGAAGTCCATCTCGTTATGAGCGCGCACGCAAGTCAGGTTGCGAAGCACGAGCTCGATAATTTCAAGATTGCTCCAGAAGTTTCGCAGCATTCTGGAAACGACATGAACGTGCCATTCGTCAGTGGGTCAGCGCGTTTTGACGCGATGGTGATTGTGCCGTGCTCGATGGCCACGCTGGGGCGAATCGCCTCCGGTTCGAGCGACAGTGCGCTGTTGCGCGCAGCCGACGTTTTCTTGAAGGAAAGACGAAAATTGATTCTCGTCCCCCGCGAGACGCCATGGAGTTTGATTCACGCGCGCAATGTCGTCACGTTGCTTGAAGCCGGGGCGATTGTTCTCCCGGCTATTCCATCGTTTTACAGTCGTCCTAGTTCGTTAACCGCAATCGTGGACACAGTCGTGTGGCGCATTCTTGACCAACTCGGACTGCCGAACCCAGGCGCATATCGGTGGGCAGAGGAAAGAGCCTCAGCCAAGACCTCGCGAAAGAAAAGTTGAAGATCGAAGGATGGCTTGCGCGATGGTTAATCGCGTTTGGATTTAGGTTGCTGCAGCTCTGGGCGCGCACGCTGCGTTTTGAAATCGAGGACCGGGCAGGAGTTGTCGGGAGACGGGTAACGGAAAATTACATCGGTGCGCTGTGGCACAATCGATTATTGGTTTTCCCATTCGTCTTGCGTCGTTTTCTTCCGCAACGTCATGGCGCCGCCCTGATCAGTGCCAGCCGCGATGGCGATTTGATTGCCGACGTTGTTCAACGTTTTGGCTACGATGTGATTCGCGGCTCCAGCTCGCGGCTGGGCACGAGCGCACTTCTCCACCTCACAGGGGTCCTCATGTCCGGTAGCGATGTGGTGATCACTCCCGACGGTCCACGCGGTCCAGCTTACGAACTCGGTCCGGGGATAATCTTTCTGGCGCAGAAATCGGGGGCGGCGGTGGTACCCATGAATCTCGAATATTCGCACTGTTGGCGGCTGGGAAGTTGGGACCGGTTCATCGTGCCACGCCCTTTTGCCAAGGTACGAGTGCTGATCAATCGGCCGTATCGTGTCACAGTGACTACCACACCGGAAGAGTTTGAATCTGAACGAGTGAGCTTGCAGAACGCCATGATGGCGCTGGTTGAAATGCGCTGACTCTTTGTCATCCTGAGCGAAGCGCAGCGAAGTCGAAGGATCTCGTGACCCACCCTTCGGATTCGCAACAGGATTACAACTACACTCGAAATGACAAACAAAGTGGCGAAATTGATCGATGGACGCGCAATCGCTGAGAAAGTGTATGTCGATCTTCGGCGTGACATTGCGGAACTGAAGGCAAAAGGCGTCACACCGGGTCTTGCCGTCGTTCTCGTTGGAGACAATCCCGCTTCGCGCGCTTATGTGCGTTCGAAAGATAAGATGTGTCGCGAGCTTGGCCTGCACTCAGTGAAACTGGAACTGCCGGAATCGACCACGCACACCGAGCTTCGTGCTCGTGTCGGAGAATTGAACGCCGACTCGCGCATTCATGGAATTCTGGTGCAATCGCCGACCCCTGAGCACATCGATGAAGCAGCCATCGTGAGAGCATTTGACCCCCGCAAGGACGTCGACGGATTCCATCCGGAAAACGTTGCAAAGCTCGTGCTCGACGATCCCAGCGGCTTTGTGCCGTGCACTCCGCTCGGCGTGCAACGATTGCTCACCGAAACGAAAATCGAAATCGACGGCGCGCACGTCGTAGTTCTCGGCCGCAGCATGATCGTGGGCAAACCGCTCGCCCTGCTGCTCATGCAGAAAAACAAAAACGGAAACGCCACAGTCACAGTGGTGCACTCGCGCAGCCGCAATCTCGCGGCGATTACGCGCTCAGCCGACATTGTTGTGGCAGCAATTGGGCGCGCGGAATTCTTGAAGGCCGATCACGTGCGCGAAGGCGCCGTCGTCATCGACGTGGGCATTAATCGCGTCGAAGATGCAGCGAACGAGCGCGGGTACCGCCTGGTAGGCGATGTCGCATTTGGCGAAGTGTCGAGAAAGGCGAGCGCAATTACGCCGGTCCCGGGCGGCGTCGGTCCAATGACCATTGCGATGCTGATGTCGAATACGGTAAAAGCGGCGCGGCAATCGTTGTAGCCACGTACCTGCTGCACGTCGGCGGCAGAGGTCCTGCCGGGTCGTGGCTAGAAGTTTGGCACGACAATTCTCTTGGTAAGTGAGCGGAAGATAGGTTGAACTCGCGCAGCTTGAATAAGAAATGATGCTATGCGTGGCGACAAAACCGCCGTGCGCGCCAAGCGATTTATCCATAAACGTCCGTGGTACATTTCAGCGGAAGCGCGAGCGAAGTCGCGCAAAGCTAATTGCCGATCTTTGCCCCGAATGATTTTCTTAATCGCGTCCGCCGCCAGTTCTCCCGAGCGAAGAGCGTAGTAAATTCCTTCGCCCGTAAATGGCTCCACCACGCGGGCGGCGTCGCCGATGAATAAGAGATTTTCGTGCGCGCAAGAAACTGGCGAACGCGTAAGCGGCGTGATCGTGCGCCAGGGTTGATGAGCGGCGATCTCGAAATGGCGTTCCGCCCATTGGCGCAATTTAGAAATAGTCGGCGGCGTGCCAACGAGACAAAGATTTAGCTCAGTCTCGTTTACCGGCGCCTGACCGGAGTAACCTTCCCGAAGGAACTGTAAGACAACGCGTCTGCCAAAATCTCGCGGCAACGGGATATGCGCTTGCAGCGCGACGCGTTCGCGGATCGGCTGCGGCAATAAGCTGGACAAGCGCGCGACAGTAGAATTGCGCCCGTCTGCGCCGATTAATGTCTGCGCAGAGAACGTTTCCGCAGTGGCAGTTTGAATTTTCCAACTCCCGCCGTTAGCCAATGCTGTGACCGTTGTGCCCTCGCGGACGTGCGCGCCGAGTTCGCGAGCGCGCTTCAGCAGCAGATCGTCGAAAAGGCTGCGTTTCACAGAAAATTCGCAAGCGTCGCCGGTCGGAAGATCGACAACCACTTCATGGCCTTCGATTGCGATGAATGCGACCGAGTCGAGCTTGGAATGCGGCAAATTCCGGATCTGCTGCTGGAGACCGAGGCGTTCAAGCACCGACCAACACGATGGATTCAAACAGTCGCCGCACACTTTTTCGCGGGGAAAATTTTCCCGCTCAAGAACCAGCGTATCCAGACCAGCCAGCGCACAAAATGCCGCACAGCTCGATCCGGCCGGGCCGCCGCCCACTATTGCGACATCAAACGTTTCCATTTCAGGCTGCACAGAAACGCTCAACGTTCAACGCTCAACTCTCAACGTCCAGTGACCACTGGCGCGCTATTCAATACCGGAGCAGATTGAGTTAAATGGGCTGGTCTCTCCCAATCTTCCGTGTCGCCGGCATTCAATTGCGGATTCACATTACGTTTTTGCTGTTAATTGCCTGGCTGGCATTCGGCTATTATGCCCAGGGCGGTTCCGCCGCGGCGGCGAGCCGCGTTATATTTGTGCTGCTCCTTTTTCTTTGCGTGGTGTTGCACGAATTCGGGCACGCGTTCGCAGCCAAGGCGTTTGGGATTAATACACCAGACATCACGTTGCTGCCCATTGGCGGCGTGGCGCGACTGGAACGAATGCCAGAAGAACCGGTGCAGGAATTAATCATCGCAGTGGCGGGGCCATTGGTGAACGTGGTCATCGCTCTGGGTTTGTTTGTAGCTGGCGGATCACAAGGGTTGCTCAATCCTTCGACGGTCGAAGGCGGCGGTCTCATCGCGCAGTTGCTGACGATCAACATCATCCTCGTGCTTTTTAATTTGCTGCCGGCATTTCCGATGGATGGCGGACGCGTGTTGCGTGCGCTGCTCGCCACGCGCATGAGCTACGCACGTGCTACGCAGGTCGCCGCGACTGTTGGCCAGGGATTCGCCTTCGTCTTTGGTTTTCTCGGGCTGCTTTGGAACCCATTCCTGATCTTCATCGCGCTTTTCGTTTACATTGGCGCGTCGCAAGAAGCAGCTCTGGCGCAGATGAAAGATGTGTCACGGCGCTTTCCAGTCTCCAGCGCCATGGTGCGTGAGTTCCGGACGCTTTCCGAAGATGCCACGCTGCAAGAAGCAGTGGACGCATTGCTTGCGACTTCGCAGCACGATTTTCCAGTCATAGATGAAACCGGCAGCGTCGTCGGTTTGTTGACGCGTCAGGATCTCATCGGTGCGTTGCGTAAGAACGACCCTACGCTGCGCGTGGGCGACGTGATGCGGCGCGATATTCCCACTGTAACAACAGGCACACGCTTCGAAGACGCATTCCGCATAATGCAGGAGTGTAATTGCCCGGCAGTGCCGGTGTTGGATCGGATGAAGCGGCTGGTCGGTTTACTAACGCCGGAGAACGTGACCGAACTGATGATGGTACAATCGGCGATGCCGCCGCGGCGGGCCTCGTAAACTAGCCGCTCTATTGCCGCCCGAGACGTTCGGGTCACGAGCTGATGCGCATCGGCATCAGGACATACAGGAACGGCGTCTGAATTTTCAAAACACCCGGGCTCATCTCGTCAATCAGGTCGAGGAACACTTCGTCCTCAGTCAGTGCTCGCAGTGGCGCCATGAGAAACTCCGGATTAAATGCGATGGAAAACTCGCGGCCTTTGTAGGCGACGGCGAGCGATTCCTTCGCCTCACCCACCTCTGGGGTGTTTGCAGTGATGTCGATGTTGTTCTTGCTGAAATTCAGTTTGATCGAATGTGATTTGTCGCTGGCCAACAGCGAGACCCGCCGTAAAGAGTTCAGAAACATTTCGCGCTCGAGTTTTATTCGCTCCTTCGCTTCAGCTGGAATGACTTGCCGGTAGTTTGGATAATTACCTTCGATCAATTTCGAGACCAGCAGCGTTTTGTGAAGATCAAATGCGATCTGGCCGCTCCCCATGCTCACTTTGACATCGCCCTCATCGGTGAGCAGGCGTTGCAATTCCGTCACCGCTTTGGTCGGAACAATCAGGTCTGCTTCGTGGCTGCGCGGGAATTCCAGCTCGATTTCCGCCATGGCCAGCCGGCGCCCGTCCGTTGCAACCAGCGTCAGCTTATTGTCCCTGAAACTAAACAGAACACCGTTGAGCACGTAGCGAGTCTCGTCGGTCGATATGGCATAGGAAGTTTTGCGCACACCATCGCGCAAATCTTTCTGCCGAATCGTGACAACTTTCGCCTCCTCGAATTTTGGCAACGGCGGAAATTCGTCTTCGGGCAGCCCGAGAATTTTGAAGAAGCTTTGACCGCTGCGTATCGAAGCGGCATTTTTTCCATCCACATCGACCTGAATTTCACTCGAAGGCAGTTCGCGAACGATATTGAAAAGGCGTCGCGCCGGGAGAGTAGTCGCTCCCGTTTTGTCTACGTGCGCTTCGCAACTGCCGCGCACGCCGACATCAAGATCGGTTGTTGTAAGATGGATTTCGTCTTCATCGGCCTGCAGCAAAACATTGGAAAGGATTGGGAGTGTTGTGCGGGTGCTGACGACGTTTTGGACCTGTTGTAGACCCTCGAGCAGTTTTTCTTTCGTAACGCTAAATTTCATGATGAACGGAAGCGCTTAAGATGTAAGGCCTTCGATTTTGTTCGGCAAGCCGCAATCTCTCTGCGGCAATAACGACACGTAACCGGCGATTGACCTCAATCGCCACTGCCGTTCGGATGAACCGCCTTATCTTTGCAGAGAACTGTCGATGAACGATATCGTCTGCCGAATATTATCCTGCTCCCCCATCCGTTTCTTTACCAGTTTGCACGCGTGCAACACGGTTCCGTGGTCGCGCCCGCCAAAGGCCTCGCCAATTTCATTCAAAGACGCCTTGGTAAGCTCGCGCGCCAGATACATTGCCACCTGTCGCGGAAAGGCGATGCTGGCCGGGCGCCGCTTGCTGGTCATATCGGCCACCCGCACATCGAAATGTTCAGCCACGCGTCGCTGAATTTGTTCGATCGTGATGGAATGCCGACCTTCTTCCTGCAAAATGTCCTTCAGCAAATGCTCGATAGCTTCCTGCGTGAGCTCCTTGCCACTGAGTGATGCAAAGGAGGCTACCCGCATGAGCGCGCCTTCCAGACGGCGCACATTTGTGCGAATGCGGCTGGCGAGGAACTGGAAAATATCATCCCGCAACTTGATCTGCATGGTGTGCGCTTTTTTTCGCAGGATCGCCAGGCGCGTCTCGATGTCTGGTGGCTGAAGCTCGGCCGTAAGTCCCCATTCAAATCGCGAAACCAGGCGGTGTTCGAGATTTGCGATTCCCGAGGCCGGGCGATCGCTGGACAGCACGATCTGTTTGTGCCCGTCGAAAAGCGTATTGAATGTGTGAAAGAATTCCTCCTGGGACCGCTCCTTGCCGCCCAGAAATTGGATGTCGTCAATTAGAAGAAGATCGGCCTGGCGATAGCGCTTCCGGAACTTGACCAGATTACTGTGCTGAATGGCATCGATGAACTCATTAATGAAGAGTTCGCTCGAGACATAGATCACCTTCATGTTTTTCTTCTTCCCCCACACGTATTGCCCGATGGCCTGCATCAAATGGGTCTTGCCAAGACCCACTCCGCCGTACACAAAGAGGGGGTTGTACGTGCGCGCCGGCGCCTGCGCGACGGCAAGACTCGCCGCATGCGCAATTTCGTTGTTCGGCCCGACCACGAAAGATTCGAATGTGTTCCGTGGGTTGAGTCCGGGCACTGTTGCGCCCGGTTTTGGGTTGCTCGGTGCGGCCTGCAAAACTTCTTCCAGCGGCGTCGGGTCAGCCACGGATGTTGGCGTGCCAGGTCCGGATGGAAAGCAAAACTCTACCGAACGTGGGCTGCCAAACGTGGTGACGATCGCAGTCTGCAACGCCGGCATATAGTTACTCTCTATCCAGAACTGGTAAATGTTATTTGGAACGCCAAACGTTAACGATTTGTCTTTGGCCTCGATCAACTCGACACCAGAAAACCAGCGTTTGAAACTGTCGGCGCTAATCTGTGGCTTGAGCGCGGCCGATAATCGCTGCCACAGCTGCGCACATCTCTTGTCCATAGCAAACTTGTTAACAGTGTTACACAAATGCCACAGTGACCGAGACCATGGGAAATTGCTCCGAAAAACCGGTGTAAGATGGAGCTATTTCCTTACCTGATCCACCGTGGGAATGCTGAAGAAAAATGTCAAAAGTGCGTAAATACGAGGGAAAACGCTCATACGCACGCTCCGAGGTTACTCCGGCTGCAAGCTGCGCCGCACGCGCGCTCGATTGTTTTTTTGGGGAACTTTTGGTGTCGGTCATTCTCGCTGGTAAAAGTTTCTCAGAAATGTTCACAACTTATTCACATGCGCTTTGTTCCCGTCCTCGCCAGCGGGCTTGAGACTAGAAATCCGTTTTGAAATCGACAAGAAAAAAATGAATTTTATTTTTCATCGCGACAAAAAATTTTCTTGACTAAAAAATTGAACTCGCGTGTTCGAGGGAAAACAGAAGAATGATTGTTCGCGGCGATTTTGGCGCGACACGCGATTGCTATCGATCAGTGATCGCAGCTGAGAACTAATCTGATTAATCGCGTCCTGTGCGACACTCCTGAGTTGACCGGAATGGCATGCGCGCGCAATTTTCCCGCCCGCAGAGCCCCACACGGATCGCTCAGCAAATCAAAATGCAGCCCACGCCCGCGGAAATGACAAGGTCGCAGGCCAACTGTGTCGGCAATTCCAACCGGCCGGCAATGCGCCGATTTCTTCTATCTATCCTGATCGCCTTTTTTCTTTCTGCTCCGTATGCATTTCCGGTTGATGAGCTAGTGCCACCGTTCGGCTTTCGCTGGAACGACTCGATGCGGCGGGTGGAGGACGTTTTGCACGGTGCGAAAGCCAAAATCACGTCGCGGGAAAAAAAACAAACCCGCGAAGTCTGGACAGTGGAGGGCCTCGTTCATCCTGGATTGAAGCGGACGGTCTTTACTTTTAAGCAGCGAGCGCTTGTCGCGGTGGAGCTACAATACGAATACGCCGATTGGTCGATCGAACGTTACAACCAGCGGATGGGTGAGATTCGCAAATATTTCGACGAGAAGTACGGAACGGGAAAACTGGTTTCACGTTCTCGCGACAATGACACGGACGTGATTCAAACGCTGGTTGGCTATCAGTGGATGGTCGGCGCGACGATGCTAGAGCTCTTCTATTTTTCAGCGCAACACGACAACCTCGTTTACCGCACGATCACTGTTGATTACAAAGCGCTATAGATGGTCTGTTCGTTGCCGCAAAGTGCCCGTTCGCCATCTCTCCTTTCGTCATTTTTTCCTAGTTTCGATGGGCGCGACAAGTTATCACGTCCTCCTACGAATGAGCCGAGGAGTTGTTCATGCCAGCATCAGACTTCGCCGGGTCCGCTAATTCCACCACTGCGGAAATTGTGGCGAAGCTTGGGACGGATCCGAAGACGGGATTAGACTCCGCCCAGTTACAGGAACGTCTGAGCAAGTACGGGCCGAACGCGCTGGCGGAAGAAAAGAAAAGCGCGCTTTCTGCTTTCCTCGCATACTTCTGGGGCCCCATCCCATGGATGATCGAGGCCGCCGCCCTGATGGCGTTCATCGTAAGAGATTGGGGCGATTTCACTATCATCGCGTCACTCCTGTTATTTAACGCCTTGTTAGGTTTCTGGGAGGAACACGAAGCTGCCAACGCGCTCGACGCCTTAAAGAGTTCCCTCGCTCTAAAAGCACGTGTGCTTCGGGATGGAAAATGGCAGGAAGTCGATGCGCGAACGCTGGTGCCTGGTGATGTTATTCGCCTGTACCTTGGCGACGTTGTCCCTGCCGATTGTAAGCTGATCGAAGGCAACTACATCAGCATCGATCAATCGGCGCTCACTGGAGAATCGCTGCCAGTCACCAAAACATCTGGCGAGGACGCGTACTCGGGCTCCGTCGTCAAACAGGGAGAAATGGTCGCAGTGATTACTGCGACTGGGGCGAACACGTTTTTCGGGCGGACGGCAAAATTGGTCGCCACCGCCGGAAGCGTTTCCCACTTCCAGAGAGCGGTAATGAAGATCGGCAACTTCCTGATTATCCTAGCGCTGGTTCTGGTGGTGATTCTGGTGGCCAGCCGTCTTTTCGATATGCGAGGCCATTACGACCGGGCTGTTCTATTAAGACTCGCCGAAATCGTTCTCATCCTTTTGGTGGCATCGGTGCCGGTAGCAATGCCCGCCGTACTCATGGTGACAATGGCTTTGGGCGCACGGATGCTTGCCAGGAGCAAGGCAATCGTTTCCCGCCTGGAGTCAATCGAGGAACTAGCGGGTGTCGACGTACTCTGTTCCGATAAGACCGGCACGTTGACTGAGAACAAACTGACCCTTGGTGAAGCAGAACCTTGGACTGGAACCGATGCCGCAACATTGATTCTGATGGCGTCACTAGCTTCGCGCGCGGCGGACAACGACCCGATTGATCTCGCAGTACTGGCAGGCCTGAAAGACCCATCCATCCTCAAGACTTATCAGCAGGAAAAATATGTTCCGTTCGATCCCGTGGACAAGCGAACTGAGGCCACGATCAAAGATGCGTCTGGCAAAGTTTTTCGAGTTACCAAAGGCGCGCCGCAAGTGATTCTCGCGCTGGCGAAGCTCTCCGGTCCCGACCTCGAGAAAGCCAGCCAGCTCGTGAACATTCTGGCCAGTCGCGGTTACCGAACTATCGGCGTCGCCGTTGCCCAGGCCGATGGCCCGTGGGTGTTCCAAGGAATTTTGCCGCTGCTTGATCCGCCCCGACCGGATTCCAAGAGCACCATAGCAAAGGCTCACGCCTACGGCGTTAAGGTAAAGATGGTTACTGGCGATAATGTCGCCATTGCGCGGCAGATCGCACTAGAGCTAGACATGGGCACAAATATCCAGCCGGCAACGGAACTCTTCCCAGGGGATGTTACAAAAGGGCAAATCCCGTTGGACGCTGCTGAGAAAATCGAGGACGCCGATGGATTCGCTCAGGTCTTCCCGGAACATAAATACGCGATCGTCAAAATACTACAGGAGAACGGCCACATCGTCGGGATGACGGGCGATGGTGTTAACGATGCTCCAGCTCTCAAGCAAGCGGATGTGGGCATTGCTGTTTCCGGAGCAACCGAAGCAGCTCGAGCGGCAGCAGCTTTAATTCTGACCGCACCCGGTCTGTCGGTCATCATCGAAGGCATCGCGGAAGCGAGGCGTATCTTCGAGAGGATGATGAGCTACGTGTTATACCGAATCGCCATGACCATCGCAATCATGGTCTTCGTGGTGCTAGCGTCGATCTACTACCATTTTTTTCCTCTGACCGCGATTATGCTTATCGCGCTTGCTCTCCTAGACGACGTTCCGATAATGACTATCGCCTTTGACAATGCCAGCGTGCCGCCTCAGCCGGTAAAATGGGAGTTGGATCGTGTGTTGGTAATTTCGTCAGTCCTAGGGCTACTTGGAGTTATTCAAAGCTTTGGCCTGCTCTACTTGGGCGACACGCTTCGCCACCTCCACCATCCGCAACTCCAGACGATGATGTTCCTACAACTCGTCGCTGGCGGGCACCTGATGTTGTTCGTGACTCGCACAAGAGGCCCCTTCTGGAAGTCACCATACCCAAGCCCCAAGCTGTTCTTTGCAATTGTCGCGACCCAAATCGCTGCGGTATTCATGTGTGGCCAGGGCTGGCTCGTGCCGTCGCTTCCCTGGGGAATCATCGGCTTTGTGTGGGGATATAACTTGGTTTGGATGATCGCGCAGGACATCGTGAAGCTGGGACTCTACGGAGTTCTGGATCCGGGTCGCTCATGGAAAAGCTCGCTTTTCCAACCCCTTAGAGTTCCCACGGTAGGTAGCCAAAAGCCTAGTCGGTAAGTCAACGAGAAGAACAATCATGCCCAACTACGTAAAGAAACTTATCGTGAAACCGAGCTCGAAGATCCGGTTAAAGCATTTCGATCCCGGCTATCATGGCAAGCATGAGTCACACAAATCAGCTTTGCCTGAAATTCAGGAGAATCGTCAGAAAATGGAGGACCTGCAATATCTGATGTATGCGGAGAACAAGCATTCGCTTCTCATTGTGTTGCAAGGCCTCGACGCCGCAGGCAAAGATGGCGTCGTCCGCCACGTTCTCACTGGAATGAATCCGTCGGGTTGTGTGGCTGTTAACTTCAAGGAACCTACAGCGAAGGAGCTGGCGCACGATTTTCTCTGGCGCGTGCATCCGCATGTTCCCGCGAAAGGATCAGTCGCAATTTTCAATCGCTCCCATTATGAAGATGTACTGGTAGTAAGAGTTCACGGTTTGGTGCCGGAAAAAGTCTGGTCGAAACGCTATGATCAAATCAACGATTTCGAACAGCTAATCGTCACGGAAAACAACACAACAATTCTCAAATTTTTCCTGTACATTTCGAAACAGGAACAATTAGACCGGTTCAAGAAGCGACTGGATGACCCAACCCGTCAGTGGAAGATCAGTGAATCGGACTATAAGGAACGCGAGTATTGGGGAGACTACATCAAGGCATTCGAGGATGTGCTTACCAAAACGAGCACCGATCACGCCCCTTGGTTCATCATTCCTTCAAATCACAAGTGGCTTCGCGATCTGGCTATTTCGCAGATCATTGTCCGGCAGATGGAAGCGATGCGGATGCAGTTTCCCAAACCAACCGTGAACCTGGCCGAAATTCGACGCGAATATCATCAGGCCGAGGATGGGGAGAAGGCGGGCCGGCCTAAGAAGCGGTAACATTGGCTGAAATCACGTTACAACAACGCCTGACGCTGCTGTTGGACGGGTCGCCGCTGACCCCCACCCAGCGATGGCTCTGGGTGTTCTCGACCGGGGGGACGCTGCTTGATGGCTTCGGTATTTTCGTCCTTGGCGTGGCAATGCCGTTGATCATCGCTCAGTTTCATCTCACACCCGATGTGGTCGGTCTCATCGGCGCAAGTCTGGTGCTTGGTGCTGTGTTTGGGGCCGGACTTGGCGGACCAATGGCCGATTATCTTGGTCGAAAGCCGTTGATGCTTGTCGATATGATAATTATTTGCGCAGGCGCGGCAGCCAGCGCGTTAGCCAATGGAGCCGTGATGTTGTTTATCGGGCAATTCCTGGTCGGCGTGGGAGTAGGCGTCGATTTCCCGGTCAGTAGCAGTTACGTTTCGGAAGTATTGCCCAAGCGCAGTCGCGCGCGATCGATGGTCGCTACAATAGCCTGCCAATCGGTCGGCATGTTACTCGCGGCTGCGGTTACACTGGCACTGCTGAAAACTGTAAACAGTGCGCAGAACTGGCGACTTTTCCTCGCGACTGAAGGAGCGATTGCTCTTCTCTTTTTTTTGTTACGTCTATCGGAACCACACAGTTCGCATTGGTTGATGTCTCGAGGCAGATTTGCCGAGGCTACCGAATCGTTCATTCGACTCATGCCTGAGCAACGCCAGGTAGTGTTGCAACTTACCGGCAACGCTGGGAACCAGAGCCTGGCAACTTCGGTCGCGTCGGCAACATCGCCAGGGATCGCGATTCTTTTCTCGCGCGCCTATCGAGCTCGTACGGTGCTTGTGGCGGCCCCGTGGTTTTTGATGGATATCGCCACCTATGGCGTGGGACTCTTCACTCCAATTATCTTGAGCGCTATCGATACTTCCGGTCAGACAGCTGGCGCCATCACTCACGACCTGGCTGCCACCAGGGGAAGCGGTGCAATCGATTTGTTCCTGCTCTTCGGCTTCCTTCTTGGAATCTGGGCGGTGCCAAAGTTCGGACGCATCCGGATGCAGGCCATTGGTTTCGCTAGCATGGCTTGCGCTATGTTGCTGCTCATGATCGCTGTCCGCCTATCAAATTCCAGCTTGCACATTCCACTGGTGTTCACCGGATTCATCCTGTTCAACTTGTTAATGAACGCCGGCCCTAATTCCACGACGTTTACGTTGGCGCCGATCCTGTTCCCAACGCAACTGCGAGCAACTGCTAGTGGCTTCGCCGCTAGTGTGGCCAAAATCGGTGCGACTTTCGGCGTCTTTGTACTTCCAATCTTAAAAGGTAAATTTGGCGTTCCAGCCGTGCTGGGAATGGTGGTGGCTGTCAGCGTCCTGGGTCTCGTTGTTACTCTGGTCTTTGGCCGCGAGGATACTGAAGATTGAACCGAAAGGAAAACCGAAAGTCAGCTCGTCACGCCTTTAGCCAAGCTTCGAGAATCAGACTACTTTCCGTAGATATGCGGGAGCCGAAATTTTTGAAACCAGAGAAGCCGATCAAATTCGACGAGGCGATGCGCCGCGCAATGCGTGTCCCGCCGCCGCCAAGCGGAAAAAAGGCACAAAAGCGAGTCTGGCGAAAGAAGCGGCGGAAAGGTTAAGCTGCCTGACAGGCACGAGCCCTGGGCCTCAAACGCCCGCCAGGCAACGCATCTTTCAATTCGTAGATGGGCTCTTAATTGAGCGTGTGTGTCCCTAGCGCGCGCATAAACATCTCACCAAACCAATGGCAATTTCTGCCACGCATCCGACAAGGTACGGTGCGCGCCCATTACGGGGGAGAAGTAGGGTGCAATCGTGAACTTTGGGCAGCGGCTTAAATGCGGGGAATATAGGTGCCGAAATTGACGTAATCAAGCCGGCCCTGCCTGCCCAAACTCACGCTCCGAATCGCTATTCACTTACCTTTCGGAATTTCGGTGTTGGTGTCGATTGCAAATTAGTTCTGGTAATTCTAGTCCCTGCCGTGAGGATCGCGCTTGTGCTCTCGATCTTCATAGGAATTATCGGTGCTCTTGGGCTGGTTATCCGGGAACTTCGCAATGCGCCGATAGGCTACGAGAGTGAAGATGGGTTTCGCATCGGCGAGCAATCTTTCCGCTGCATGTAATCGGCGCTACAAGCCATTGTCTGCTTTTGTCAAGTGCATAATCCTCAAAATCTGACGAAACAGATAGGAAGCAGCCGCGCGCGGTCTATGTTTCTCTGATCCGAGCGAACAAAGAATTAACCGGCCATCGCGGCCCGATGCGACATGTTTAGCCCTTCGTACGTTTCTGCGACGATGTGGTCGACCACCGCTTTCATATCCTGTGCGTGTTCCCAGACGGCCAGTTGTCGGTCCGCGCCAGTGCCTTCGCGCATGATCCGCTCGATGTGCGCCATCTCATTCTGGGTGCCGAGCTCATTTACCTCGGTCGAGACGAACTCAAGCAGCTCGTTTAACAAGCTGCGCGTTTGTACTTCGGTTTCCTTGCCGAAATCGATTAGTTTGCCGTCGATGCCGTAGCGTGACGCGCGCCAGCGGTTTTCATCGATCAAACGTCGTCGATAAATGCGGAAGCTCATGTTTTGCCATTGGAGTTTGTGCAGTTTTGCAATCACGGCCTGAATCAAGGCTGCAATTGCCAGTGTGTCGTCCACCCGTGATTGCGCGTCGCACACGCGCACCTCCAGTGTGTCGAAAAACGGGTGCAGCCGGATGTCCCACCAGATTTTTTTCGCGTTGTCCACGCAGCCGGTCTTGACCAGCAGCTTGCAATAATCTTCGTACTCCGAAAGGCTTTCGAACGCGTCTGGAATTCCGGTGCGGGGAAAACGCTCGAACACTTTTAGTCGATAGCCTTTCAAGCCAGTGTCCTGGCCGACCCAAAACGGCGAGTTGACCGAAAGCGCGTAAATGTGCGGCAGGAAATAGCGCGCCTGATTCATCACGTGGATGGCGACATCGCGATCTGGAATGCCGACATGAACGTGCAATCCGAAAATCAGGTTCGCGCGCGCCAGTTGCTGCATGTCTTTGACGATTTCGCGATAACGCTCGCCTTGAGTAATTAGTTGATCGCGCCAGTGCGAAAATGGATGCGTGCCGACGGAGGCAATCTTTAATCCGCTGCCGGCGGCGAGTTCCGCGAGCCTGCTGCGCAGCTCGATCACGTGGGCACGGGCATCGACAATCGACTGGCAAATTTCGGTGCCCAGCTCAACAACCGATTGGTGCATCTCCGGCTTGATCTGCTCTTTAAGGATGACCTTCCCATACTCGAGGATCTCTTGGATGTGCGACCGCAGCTCACGGGTCTCCGGATCGATAATGGCAAATTCCTCTTCGATACCGAGAGTGAATGTGTGTTCCTTCGCGCTCATGCCGAGCGGGGAATGTCCCTCAAGAATGTGGCGCTGTCATCCCAATGACGAATGACGAAAGAAGCTCAAATGAGCGAATGGCGAAAAGATCAGTGCGCGCGCGTTCTAGCTTCGTCATTAGACATTCGGCATTCGTCATTTTCGATTACGCAAGGTCGCGCTTCATCACTGCGGCTTGCAGGAATTTGCCCCAGCTCAGGTTGTCGCGGCCAGGGACGTGCTCGCGCGCTTTACGGATTGCCATTTCCGAAATTGCGTCGACAACCCATTCGAAATTTTCCTGACCGATCCACGCCGCTTCGCAATCGGGCGCAGGATTGCAAAAGTCGATCGCAACCGGCACGCCATCCCGAATGGCAAATTCGACTGTGTTCAAATCATAACCGAGATACTCATTCAACCTCAGCACACCTTCTTCCACTTTCTGGAGAATCTCATGTGGCGCATTCCATTCGGTTTGGTAACGCAAATGAAACGGATGTCGCGGTTCATAGGGCATGATCCGGACGTGGCGCTGATCAATCGAATAGCAGCGGAAGTACATGTCGAATTTCACTTCCTCCTGCAACATCATCACGAGCTGGCCCGTCTCGCTGTAGGCGCGATAAAATTCCTCCGGGTTATGCAATCGATAGACATTCTTCCAACCGCCGCCTGCGAACGGTTTAAAAAATGCCGGCCAGCCAACATAACCGAAAATCCCTTCCCAATCGAGCGGGTAACCCAGATTGCGAAATGATTTATCGTTTGTGTCCGGCGGCGGCTGGTTCGACGGCAGCAACACGGTGCGAGGAACTGCCACTCCGATTTTTGTTGCGAGCGCGTTGTTGAAAAATTTTTCGTCCGCGCTCCACCAAAACGGATTGTTTACGACAGCTGTCCCAGTGAGTGCTGCATTCTTGAGCCACGCTCGATAGAAAGGCACGTCTTGAGAAATGCGATCGATCACCACGTCGTAACCGCACAGGTCGCCCTGAATCACTTTGTCGATCCTGACAAACTCCGCGACGATATCTTTGCCGCCGGTCTTTTGATTCACCCGCTCGACGAACGCCGGCGGAAAACTGTGTTCCTGGCCAAAAAGAATTGCTATTTTCTTCATAAGTGTCTCGCTGTCATTCCGAGCGAAGCCGGAGGCGAAGTCGAGAAATCTCTGGATACAGCAAGAGAAGTTTCGACTGCGCTCGAGATGGCAGAAAAAGAAAGCGAGTCCGCCAACTCTCGGTTAACACCCGCTTCAGCCTGGTGCTCGCCGCGCAGGCGAATGAAGCCGTTTTAGCGGCTTTGTCCAGATCGCGAGTAGCGGGAGATCAATGAAATTTGAGCGAGCTGTCTCGTGCCGCTAATCCCACTTAACGAACGCGGCAGTTTGAATCCATCTCTCGAAACCAATAAGATAGGCCATGGTTAAGAAATTGCTGCACACGCGCTATCGGGTACACGACTTGGAGGAAACGGTTTCTTTCTACAAGGATGTCCTCGGCCTCGAAGAGCTTCGACGACAAACCTCCGGTCGCGGGTCGCAACTCGTATTTTTAAGGGCGCCCGGCAGCGAAGAGGAAATTGAGATTTGCAAATTTGACGAGAGCGGGCCGGTAACGGTTGGCCCGGACCTTACGCATCTCGCTTTTGAAGTGGACGACTTGGACAAGTTCGCGAAGCACGCCGCGACAAAAGGTTATCCGTTGTCAGATGGGCCGCATGCAACCGGTACCGGCAGAATCGCCTTCATCGATGCGCCAGAAGGCTATGAGATCGAACTGATCGAGCGCGGCTCGAGATCGTAACTGTTGCCATCTCCAGAGACCCCGACGCTTGCACGAACAAAATTTCTGTCGCTAATTCCCCGCTCATGAAGTCGCGCAATCGAATTTGGATTTTTTGCGCATTTGTCCTGGTTTCAGCGCTGGGCGCTTGGGCGCAAGAGGGGGTCGACTCGGAGGGCGTGCGGCCCAGCGGTGTCTCCGGACCGGTTCGTAAAGCTAAGGCAGTCACCGCCAGGGACAGAGAAGATGCAGATGCTGAGCCTACTGCTGCTCGCAAAACAAAAGCGTCGAAATCAACTCATGCTTCATCACACCGGAAACGCGCAAAGGCGAAAGACACCGAAGAATCAATTCCCGCGCCGACCGAGTATACCCCGGATGGAATTCCGAAGACCAGCGCAGCCTCGGTGATCGTGGTCGACGCAAACACGGGCAAAATATTGTACGAAAAAAATGCGGACCAAATACGACCGCCGGCCAGCACGCAAAAATTGCTGACGGCCCTCATCGTGGCGGAGAGCGGTTTTTTGGATCGGCCGGTCACAGTTCAGCCAACAGATACAATGGCCGACCCAGTGAAGTTGAACATTAAAGCGGGCGACACTTATCAGCGGATCGATCTCCTGCGGGCATTGCTGGTGAAAAGTCCCAATGACGTTGCGCGATGTCTCGCGCGGGATAACGCGGGCAGTATCGAAGCGTTTGCCGAGACCATGAACAGACGCGCCCAGCAACTTGGAGCTGTGCATTCGCACTTTGTGAATCCAAATGGCTTGCCAGTGCCGGGGCAGTACTCAAGCGCACGCGATCTCTCACTAATAGCGCGCGCTGCGTACGCAAACTCGACGATCCGTTCGATCGTTTGTCTTCCGCAGCTTGTGTTCCGTTATGCCAATGGCCGCACCAGGGAGCTTGAGAACACGAACAAGCTTCTCAGACGACTCCCTTACTGCAACGGAATGAAGACTGGTTACACGGACGCTGCGGGCAAATGTTTGATCGCAAGCGGTTCGCGAGCTGGCAGGGAAGTAATCGTCGTTGTCCTCGGCGACAGCTCGAGCCGCGTTTGGCGTGACGCTTCAGCCCTGCTTTCGTGGGGCCTCTGGTTGTAACGACCTCCGAATATCGGCAGCGCCGCAATATTATCGACAAATTACGGATCGTCGATCTTGCAACTGCTCACGATGACGCACAGCACGGAGGAGATGATGGAACATCGCGCGCATCCAGCGGAAAAAAAATCGCAACGCAACCCCAAGCGACATTTTCGATCTTCCTCGTATGCGTTCGCGGAAGGTAATCGGGATTTCGCGCACCCGCAGTGTGCCATCGGCACGCACTATGGTCTCGAAAACGATTTTGAAACCGCTCGTTTCGGGTGCCAATTCCAGCAGACGGGAACGGCCAATGGCAAAGAAGCCGCACATAGAATCATGAAGACCGGTGAGCGGATAGGCGAGCGCCGCACCTGCTCTCGACACGATCCGGCGCCACATCGGCCAGCCCTGTGTCGATCCGCCTTTGATATAACGGCTACCGACTACCAAGTCCGCAGTGCCGGCAAATAGCGGCGCCAACAGATCATTGATTCGCTCGGATGGATGACTCAGATCCGCGTCCATCACGAGAAGAATTTCTCCTTCCGCGGCCCTCGCACCGGACATAATTGCGCCGGCCAGTCCGACGTCCGCGCCGTCTTGGTCAATCAAGCGGATTGGGTGACTTCTTTCGAGAGCGCGGATCTCGGCGCGAGTCGCGTCAGTGGAACGATCGTCAACGAAAAGAATTTCCCGAAAAGGAACAGCGCACGCAGTAATTTGCGACACCAGAGGCGCGATATTTTCCTCTTCGTTCAATGTTGGAACAATGATCGAGACGGATTGCGCGTGTGCGGAAGAATCTATCGTGCGGTGTCTTTCTGAAATGGCGAACATTCGACGCTCAACTTTAATGATCGAACACACATCAATCGCAGCTCAGCCGACGACGGGATTCGAACCCGTGACCTGCGGTTTACGAAACCGCTGCTCTACCAGCTGAGCTACGTCGGCGGGAAGCGGGCGAAACATTGCATCCGCTGGCCATTGACACAAGCGGTCTGCTGTAGCGGTTTCGCGGCGCACGAAGAGTTGAAGCGACCTCGTCGCTTAGACTTCTCAGGAGGTGTTTGCGACGCGCGCGCGCCACGCGTCTCATAGAGACGCGGCTACAACGGCAGAATAA
>Ga0209057_1000674_pt1 | contig 29733 bp, 36 predicted proteins | sample GraSoiAngelo_146_FD_185903 | JGI IMG/M metagenome (GOLD analysis project Ga0209057, IMG submission 185903) | Grasslands soil microbial communities from the Angelo Coastal Reserve, California, USA - 14_1009_05_30cm (SPAdes) (version 2) | ecosystem: Environmental > Terrestrial > Soil > Grasslands ... | reverse complement strand
GCTGGTAGTCGCCGAAGAACGTCCGGACCGCGCCCGCCGCAAACGCGATCGAAGCCGCGCCGAGCTGGTGGGCCGCAAAGATCCAGCCGTAGACGATTGCGAAGTTCTGCTGCCCGAACGCGCGGCGCGCGAGCTGGACTGTCGGCGGCACAGTGGCAACCCAGTCCAGGCCGTAGAAAACGATGAACAGGATGAGACCGAACTGGGGGCTGCCGAATACATAAGGAAGGAGCAGCAGCGAAAGGCCGCGCAGGCCGTAGTAGGAGAAGAGCAGCCACCGGCTGTCGAAGCGGTCGGTCAGGTAACCCGACGCGAGCGTGCCGATGACGTCGAAGACCCCGATCACCGCCAGCAGGCTTGCCGCGGTGACCTCTGCCATCCCGTGGTCGATCGACGCTGGGATCAGATGCGTGCCGATGAGCCCGTTGGTCGATGCGCCGCAGATGAAAAAGCTGCCCCCGAGAAGCCAGAAGTCGCGGGAGCGAACTCCGACGCGCAATCCGGCAAAGGCGTTGCGGATCGGACTGCCGGTGGTGAGCGGCGCGCTGTCTGCCTCCGTCGCGCCGTAGGCGCGGATCCCCAGGTCGCTGGGGCGATTGCGAAGCAGCAAGGCGACGATCGGAACGACGGCAAGGGCCGCGGCGCCGACCGCGATCGCGGACCAGCGCCAGCCCTGGTATTGCGCTAGCCAGCCGAGTCCCGGAAGGAAGATCAGCTGGCCGGTCGCGCCCGCCGCGGTCAGCGCGCCGAGGACCAGGCCCCGGCGATGCACGAACCAGCGGCCGGCCACGGTCGCCGCCAGCACCGACGCCATGCATCCGGTGCCGAGTCCGACCACGACGCCCCACAGGAGGTAGAGCTGCCACGGCGCATTCATGACCGTCGTCAGCAGCGCGCCGGTGGCGACCGTGATCAACGCGCCCACGGTCACGGCGCGCAAGCCGAAGCGATCCATGAGCGCCGCGGCAAACGGCCCCGTGAGACCGAACAGGACCAGGTTGATCGAAACCGCGACGGAAATTACTGCGCGGTTCCAGCCGAACTCGTTCTGGAGCGGAACGATGAGCACGCTCGGAGCCGCGCGAAAACCCGCGGCGCCCATCAGCGCGATGAACGTGACGGCCGCGACGATCCAGGCATAGTGAAAGCGCCTCACAGGGCTATTTCTAAGGGAATCGCACCCTGCGGCTGGTGATTTCATCTTGACTCAACAATTCAACAGTTGTAGAATTCACCGCACGATGAATTCTCGCGTTGTGGTGGAGGGTCTCAGATGACAGACGGAAGGCACGCAATCGAACCGGTGGCGGCGCCGATCGCCGCCGGGCTCGTGGTCCTGGTCACGTTGCTAGGGCTGATCGGGACGGCGATCCGGGACCCGCGACCCCATGACATCCCGGTCGGGGTGGCTGGACCGGCCCCGGCGGCGGCCCAGATCACCGGCGCTTTCAACTCCAAAGCCGCCGGCACGTTCAAGTTCACGACCTACGACTCCGAGGAACAGGCCCGGTCCGGTCTCGACGCGAGGGACGTCGACGCGGTTCTGGTGCTGGGCGCGCAGCCGAAGCTCATCGTCGCGGGGGCCGCGGGCGACGCGATCACAGGATTGACGACGGCCATCTTCTCGCAGGCGTTTACCGCTCAGGGCACTCAGCTCGCGGTGGAGGTCACCCATCCGTTTGCGTCCGGCGACCCGCACGGTCTCGTCCTCTTCTTCCTGGTCCTCGCCACGATTGTGTCGACCTTCGTCGTGCACGCGATCCTGCTCGTGCGCGGCGGGGGGGCACGACTCTCGACATGGCTCGGTGTGGAGGGCGGCTGGGCGGTCGTGGCGGGCCTGGCCGGCGTGGGAATGGCCGCCTGGATCGTGGGCGGCTACGACATGTCCGGCGCGACTGCGATGGCCGGACTGGTCGCGCTCACGGCCCTGGCCACCGGGACGGTGACAGCAGGCTTCTCGCGACTGCTTGGGCCGCCCGGCCTTGGCCTTGCGGGCCTGATCGTGGTGCTGCTGAACCTCATCTCGTCGGGCGGCCCCGCCGGCCAAGAGTTCCTACCCGACGCCTACCGAGCGCTTTCGCCGTGGATGCCGGCGGGACAGCTCTTCAGCGCTTTCCGCGGAGCCCTCTACTTCGACGGCCAGGGCGTGGCAGCACCGGTGCTTGTGCTGACGGGCTGGCTCGTCGTCGGCGTTGTGCTGATGCTGCTTGCAGAGGGCGTGCGGAATCGGGCCCGGACGCCGGCCGCGATGCCGGCGGTGGCTCGCTAACCTCCTCTGATGCCAAGAACCGGCCGCCGGCCGGGGACGGGCGGCACGCGGGAGAAGATCCTGGCCGCCGCCCGTTCTCGTTTCGGCCAGGAGGGCTACGACGGCACCACGATTCGCGGCATCGCCGCGGGCGCGGGCGTCGACCCGGCCCTGGTCCCCCACTACTTCGGGTCCAAGGAGGGCGTGTTCCTCGCCGCGGTCGAGTTCCCGGTCGATCCCGCGGAATTCGTCCCGCGCCTGCTCGCGCCGGGGATCGACGGCCTGGGCGAGCGGCTGGTCACCTTCTTCCTCGAGACGTGGGATTCACCCTCGGGCGCCTCGTTGCTCGGGCTCATCCGGTCCGTCGTGAGCAGCGAGCTGGCGGCCGACCTGATGCGCGAGTTCGTCACGCGCGAGGTGCTCGGCCGGCTCGCCGAGGCAATCAAGCTCGACCAGCCGCAGCTGCGTGCCGGCTTGGTGGCGACGCAGCTGGTCGGGCTGGCCATGCTTCGCTACGTGATCAAAGTCGAGTCGTTGTCATCGGCATCCCGCGGAGAGCTCGCACGCTGGATTGGCCCGACCATCCAGCACTACCTGACCGACCCCGCGGTCACGGCGAATAGACGAAGCACTGCGCGACGGCGCCGCTGATCTAGCGGGGTGCGATGCTTGAGTCGACATGGAGACGCAGAACGTCGTGTGCACGCATCTCGACCTGATCCAGGAAGTGACGCCGTCCTCCGATGGCTGCGAGGACTGCCTGAAGATCGGAGCGCGGTGGGTGCACCTGCGCGAATGCATGACATGTGGGCACGTTGGGTGCTGCGACTCATCGCCCAATCGCCATGCGTCGCGTCACGCCAGGACCTCGGGACATCCGATCGTGAGGTCGTTCGAGCCCGGAGAGGACTGGATGTGGTGCTACGTCGACGAGGTCGAGCTGCCGGGAGCCCCGTAACGCAGAATTTCCTGGGTGACTGAAACCCTGCCTGTGACAGGTGTATGCGAGATCGCGCTCGAGATGGCAGACCTCGAGGCGGGCGAGCGGTTCTACTCGGGCCTGCTGGGTTTGCCGGTCGTCGAACGGTGGTCCAGCAAGGGCGGCGCGATCTGGTTGATGGCGGGAGATCGCACACGGATCGGGCTGTGGCGGCCGCAGATCGGTCTTGGCGGCGGAAGGGGAGGCGTGCACGTCCACTACGCGATGCAGCTCCCGGCGGCGGCTTATGAGGCCGCGATCCAGCGACTGCGCGCGGCCGGCCTCGAGGTGCTCGACCACGATCATTCCGCCTACGGCCACGGACGGGGCCGGGCCGCCTATGTGACCGATCCGGGCGGCCACGTGGTCGAGCTCTGGACGTGGGATGTCGCCGAGCATCTGAAGGAGCACGCGCGCGGAGAAAGCCCGGGGAGCAGCTGAGGAGGTCGAGCGATGCGGTTTGTGACTCGGAAGAATGCGGCGGTGGACCGGATCGCCTGCCCCTGGCTGATCAGGCGGTTTCTCGACCAGGAGGCCGAGTTTCTATATGTCGATCCAGAAGACGTCGCTCGCGTGGCGCGGGAGAAGGACGCCGTGCCGTTCGACGTCGAGGGCGTGGAGCTTGGCCACGTCGACGGCCGCTGCTCGTTCGAGTCCATCCTGCTCAAGTACCGACTGGACGAACCCGCCCTTGGCCGCATGGCCCGGATCGTGCATGGCGCCGACGTCGACGCTGACGTCGAACAGACGCCTGAATCGGCCGGCCTTCGCGCGATCGCCATGGGATTCCGCCGTCTTTACGGTGACCGCGACCACGAGAAGCTGGAAGTACAGATGCCCATGTATGACGCGCTGTATGCCTGGTGCCAGGAGCAGGTCGCCGCCTAACTCGCTTGACAACCCGTCTATATCGCGTCACGATATAACGAAGGGCGATATATGGGACTTCGCGACGATGCGTCACTTCTCATCCTCACCAGCCTTGCTGGAGGGCCCAAGCACGGTTACGCGATGATCGAGGACATCGCGTCGATCACGGGTATACGACTCGGGCCCGGCACGCTTTACGGCGCGATCGGCCGCCTCGAGGCGGAGGGCATGATCGAGGCTCTGGAGAGCGACGACCGCCGCCGGCCATATCAGATCACGCCGCAGGGCCTCCGGCAGCTCGAAGCCGAAATCGGCGGAATGAAGGGCCTGATCGCGACGGGGCTTCGTCGCCTGAAGCGAGCCTAAGCATGCGAAAGCTGAGCGCGGCCGTCTCGCTTGTGCTTTTGGGCGTGCTCGCGGTCGCGGTTGCGGAAGCGTCGCTGGTCGCGCTCATCGTGCTGTTCAGCGCGGTCCTGAAGCTCAACCTGACGATCGAGCTAGGCCTTCATTACCTGCATCTCTCACTTCCCGCTGCGCCGTACCGGCCCGAGGTCGCGGTTTACAACGCCGGGTCCATCGCTTCGGTCTTGTTCACGGCAGCCGGCGGGGCGGTCGCGGCCACCTGGAAATTTCGCCGCTGGCGGGCGCCTCGATGAAGCGCCTCCTAAGCCTGTATCCCCGGTGGTGGCGCGAGCGCTACGGCCGCGAGATGGGGGTTCTCGTCGATGAGCTGCCCAGCAGGACCGGGGTCGCCCTTGACCTGCTGCTGGGCGCCGCCATCGCGTACGCGTTCGTGATTAGAGGTCACCGGATCCTGAGCGCCGCGGGCGCCTACCTCCACGGCCTGTGCGTGGCCGTCCTTCTCCAGGCGATCGGGTTCGTGCTGCTGATCCTGTATTCGCAGCGCTCGCCGGGAGGAGTCAACACAGATGTTGGGCTGGGTCCGTTTCACTTCGCCGCGGTCCTGTGGCCCGTCGACTTCTTCAGCCCTCGCTCGCTGGCCCAGGCGCTGACGAGGTTGCTGCCGCTCGACTGGTTGCCGGCAATTGGCCTCCTGGTGGTTCTGGTGGCGACGCTAGTGCTTGTGATGACCGCACCTCGACTCCTCCGGACTTCTCGATGAAGCTGCTCGTCGTGGGCATCCTCGCCGCCGCGCTTTCGGTCCTTCTGACGGTCGCGGTTCTGATCGGGTACCACAACGATCAACAAATCATTCGCTGGTTCCCGGGCACCGGCATCGCGGGCAAGCTGGACGTCAACGGCGTGGAACCCACTTACGTGTCGATCGAGAACGAGGCCACAGGCGTGGCGGCGACCGTCGCGGTGGCGGCCGACGGAACCTTCATCGCGCCACTCGACCCGGGAACTTACCGCCTCCAGCCTGCTGGCGACTCGCGGTCGACTACCGTCGTCGTGCCCGACGACCACTGCGTCGACCTGGTGCTCGATTTCCGACTACCGATGACCGTGCTGAAGATCCCTGGCGAGGGCTGGCCCATCCCGAGCTAGCGCCCGGCGACCTAGGCCGCGGCCTCCAGCTCGAACACTGGCCTGCGCTCAGCTGCGACAGCAGGGTCCTCGAGGATGTCCTTGGCTCCGAGGAACGACAGCAGCAGCGGGCCGATCCGCAGCCGGCGGACGTAAGGCCCGATCACGTCGCGAAAGAAAGCGGTTCGCTCGTCCGTCGTCAGTTCGCTGGCTTTGACCTGCTCCTGCCGCCGGCCCATGGACAGCGTCGCCTCGCCGGAGGCCCGCAGGTTGCGCACCCAGTTCGTTTCGCCAAAGGTCCCGATCACCCAGCGCTTGCCCTGAAGCTCGACCAGCGCGACCGGTGTGGTCCGGGGCAGTCCGCTTTTACGGCCGCGTACGGTGATGAGCGCGTTCGGTCCCAGCAGAGCGCCCAGCTTCAGGACCCTGCGAGCGATCGGGTTGAACAACCCGACAACTGATGGAACGTGGATCGGTTCGACGCGAGTCGCCATTGCCAACTCCTCCTGAGTCAATCAAATGATTGACTCCTAGGTTAGCAGGCTAATCAATCAGTTGCTTGACTTGCCTCAGGACCGCGAGCCTGGGATGCCCAGCCACCGTTCCAGCTGGCGGAGGGCCTGGTCGCCCCGCCTCGCGTCGCTCATGACCGGCAATGTCATCGCGGTGAGGGTGGCGATGATCAGCGCCGCCACGGCGTCGCTGTCGGCCTCGGGCCGGAGCTTGCCTTCCTTGACCGCCCGCCGGAGCAGTCCGCGCAACGTGACGTGCCACACGTCGTACATCTCATTCAGGATCGAGCCGATCGAATCGTCGCGGATCGAGCGCAGAGCTAGCTCGGCCATGACCGCTCCGAGCTCGGGCTCGTCGAGCATCAGCTTCCTCGTCGCGCGCAGATAGTTGCGCAGCTGGTCGGCCGGAGACCCGTGTGGGGCCAGGGTGGTGCGGAAACGGCCCATCGCGTGATCGAGCACGGCGCGGATCAGGGATTCCTTGGTCGGGAAGTAATAGTGGAGGGTCGCGATGTTGACCCCGACCTCGGCCGCGACCTCGCGCGTCCGGAGCCCCTCGAATCCACGCTCGGCGATCTCGCGGTAGGCGGCCAGCACCAGCTGCTGACGCCTCTTCTCGCTTACCGCTCCCGGCGGGTGCGGTGCCGCCCGTGTCGCCACGGGCTAATTAAACACTTGATGGAGCAGGAGTCCTCGAGTAGCGGTCGTACTGCAGCCGAAAGAGCTCGATCACGCCGGAGACATCGCCCGGGCCATCGATCCAGACGCTGATCCAACCGGTCTCGGGCAGGATGTGATGCGGCTGGGCGCGGCCCGACGCGATCAGCTCGTCGTGCAGGCGCCGCGGCAGCGGAAGGTCGGCGAGGCGGTCGCCGTGGACATGCCCCATCTCCTTCTTGCCATAGAGATATTCGGTGCCTCCAAAACGGTGTGGCTTGGTGGTGACGCCCGGCCACGAGCCGACGGTCTCCCGGATCTGCTCGCTCGCTGTCTTCACATAGACAGGAACCGCCTGGCCGGTCCGGCTAATCCGGGATGCTTACCCCCATCGTCTCGGCGGCGAGCAGCTCGACCACCGCCCGGGTGTCGCCGCTGTTTTTGAAGACCTTCAGCTGCCGGTCCGCGCTGGTGCCGCCGTCCAGGATAGTCCGTACGTACTCCACCGCCTGGCGCGAGCCGAGTTCGTCCAGCACATCGTCGACGAACTCGAGCAGCTCGACCGCCAGGTCGCGCATCGGGACCTCGGTCTGCTTGCCGAAGTCGATCAGGTTGCCGTCGAGCCCGTACCGGATCGCCCTCCATTTGTTTTCCGCGATGAGCGCCGGTATGTACTTGCGGAACCCCAGGTTGCTCGCCCGCAGCTTCAGCAGCTTGGCGCAGATGGCCTGCATCAGCCCTGCAAGGCAGATCGTCTCCTCGAGCCGAGTTGGCATGTCGCAGACGCGGAACTCGAGCGTCGGAAAGCTCGGGTGGGCGCGAAGGTCCCACCAGATCTTCTTCCCGTTGTCGATCGAGCCGGTCTTGACCAGCAGCTCGACGTAGTTCTGGTACTCGTCGTACGACGCGATGTCGGGCGGGATTCCGGTGCGAGGAAAGTTCGACCAGATCACGCTGCGGTACGACTTGAGGCCGGTGTTCCGCCCCATCCAGAACGGGCTCGACGTGCTGAGCGCGAGCAGGTGCGGCAGGAAATAGCGTGCCTCGTTGAGGACCTCGATGCGCAGCTCGGGATTCGGGATCGCGACGTGCACGTGCAGGCCGAAGATGACCAGCGAGCGGACCACGTCCTGGAGCTCCTCCTCCAGCATCTTGTAGCGCTCGTGGTCGGTGATCTGCTGCTCGTTCCAGCGCGAGAAAGGGTGGGTCCCGGCGCACGCGATGCGCAGCCCTTCGGGCTCGAGAAGCTCAGCCAGGGTCCGCCGCATCTCGCCGAGCTGGTTGCGGGCCTCGTCGACGTTCTCGCAGATGGTGGTGCCCACCTCGACCACCGACTGCATCATTTCCCGCTTGACCTTGTCGCCCAGCCGAGGCGCCGCCTTCGCGAGCAAGGTGTCGATGTGCGCGTGGAGCTCACCGTTCGCGTCGATGATCTGGTACTCCTCCTCGACGCCGATCGTGAGCAAGCCGTCGCGACTCATCCAGGCCCCTCGACCACGAATGTTGGCACGACACTGCCCGCTCCGGCCGTGACGTTGAGAAGAGCGGCCGCCGAGACCCTCGTCATGAAGCCCCCGACCCGGCCGTTGAAAAGGTAGGGGTCGAGGTCGACCGCCAGGTCCAGGTAACGAATGCCGTCGAGGGCCACCGGAAACGGCACGCGCGGGATCTCGACCGCCTCCTGGACGACGTAGCTTTCCGTGATGGCGACCTCGATCGCCGCCTCCCACTCCGCCTGGTCGACGGTCCAGCCGAGGACGACACCCTTGCCGCCGTACTCGTCGTTTGGCTTGAGCACCATGGTCTTCCGGCGCCGGGCGATCTGGGCGGCCAGCTCAGGTCGCACGCGCCGCGTCCATGGGACGTGGCGCCTGATCGCCGCTCGCTGCGCAGGGGTGTAAAGGCGCTGGTAGCGGTCGTCGGACAGCAGGGCCAGGCTCATCTTCTTGTGCAGCAGCTTGGCGCGAAAGCTGTTGACCACACACGCGGCGCCCGCCACGTACGCCTCGCGCAGCGCGAGGGTGTCGTCGCCCCGGGCGAGGAGCTCGCTGGTCAGGACCCGCCTGTACACGAGGTTGACGGCCTTTCCCCCCGCGTAGAGCTTGCCCCGCGTGAACTCGAGAGTGCGCGGGTCGCAGATCACGGTCTTGATCCCGGCGTCTTCGAAGAACGTCTTGAACATCTCGAACTCGGGTGCGGTCGGCAGGCCTTCCCAGTCGACGATCGCGATGACAGGCGTAGCGCTCCTCCCCCACTGCCTGAACGCGTAGAGCATCGCGCCCAGCTGGCGGCGGCGCGTCGGCAGGAACTTGCCGCGAAACCGCTTGCGAAACGCCTTGATCACGGGCAGCTGCTTGAAGACGTCGGTCAGGTTGTCGCTGTATGCCATGCCCGCGGGCGACTCTGCGTTGTACTCGACGAAGCGCACCTCATCCGCGAAGAAGCTGTCGAGCCGGACCGACGGGGATGAGAACTTGAAGCCAGGGTCGGCCATGGCCAGCCGCTCTTCCTCCGACTCGAGGCCCAGCTCACGCCGAAGGTCCGCATCCTGCAGCACGGCTTTCTCGAGAGCCGCCAGGGCGGACGCGACGCCCTCCGCCGCGGCAACGGCTTGCTCGTAGCGGCGGGACGTCAGCAGCTGTGGCCGCATCGCGACGCACAGGGGCCGCTCGCCGAACATCAAACGCCGCTCGCGCTGGCCCTCTGACAGCGCCTGCACGCTATCGGCCGCGAGCCGCTCGTTCTCCAGGAGGGCGTGAAAGGCGGCGACGGGATCCTTCACGCCCGAGCCTTCAGGTCCGGACGGGTTTGGGCGCCGACGTTTCCTGGACTTGCTTCCACCAGCGGCGCTCTTCGCGCCAGGGCGGAGTCGCTTCCCCGCGGACGTAGGCGAGCACGAGGTCGCTCATCTTCTCGAGCACCCAGCGGAAGTTGTCCTCCTTGATCGAGAAGTTGTCGAAATCAGGCGCGGGGTTCAGGAAGTCGATGGCGTACAGGACGCCGTCTTTGACCGCGAACTCGACGGTGTCCATGTCATAGCCGAGGGCCTCGACCAGGGTTCGCGCGTCCTTGATGGCTTGATCGCGGAGCTTGCCCTCAACCGGGTTCGAGGTCTGGTAGCGCTCTTCGAACGGCGCCTTGGGGTTGTAGCGGATCGGGAGGATGTTGTCGCGTCCGATGCAGATGCATCGGACATAGTCGTCCCAGTCGATGAATTCCTGCAGGATCATCGTCTTCAGGCCGGTCTGGTCGTACGCGGTGATGAGCTCCTCCATCGTGCGGACGATGAAGACGTCCTTCCACCCGCCTCCCGTATTCGGCTTGAGCACCGCCGGAAAGCCCGTGTAGTCCACGATCGCATCCCAGTCGAGGGGAAACTGCAGGTTGCGCAGCGAGCGGACGTGGTCGATGTCGGGGATGTACTGCTTGTTGGGCAGGACCACGGTCTTGGGCACCGCCACTCCGAGCTTGCGGGCGAGAGTGCACTCGAAGAACTTCTCGTCCGCCTGCCACCAGAAGGGATCGTTGATCACGATCGCGCCCATCAGGACCGCGCTCTTCAGGTGCGCGCGGTAGTAGGGCACCTCATGCGAGATCCGGTCGACCAGCACTGAGTGGTACGGCTCCGCCAGCTCCGAGGTTCCCCCGAGCACGGCGAGCTCGGCCGTGATCCCGTCCGCCTTCCCTTTCTTGTTGACCGTCTCGATGAAGGGGCCCGGAAACGTGTTCTCGCGTCCAACCAGCAGTCCGACTCTCTTTTGGGGGGCCATCTTCCTTCCTCTTTAACTCAGTGGGCGAGGTAGCGCCGCATCATGTCCTTCCAGTAGGGCCAATCGTGCGCCCATCCGGGCCAGATTTCGAGCCCGACCTCCACGCCTTTGTCGCGAAGAAGCCCGGCGACCTTGATCGACTCGTCGACGTTCGGGTCGTGCTCGCCGGTGGCGATGACCCTGGGATGCATCGCCCGCAACGGCCCCAGGTACGCCTCGTCGGTCAGGCCGGGGAGAAACTCCATCAGGTTGGTGAAATAGCAGCTGTCGTCGTGGTAGCCGTCGAGCCACTTCGACGTGTCGTAGGCCCCACTCAGGGCGATGAACCCGCCCACTCTGGTCGGATGTCTAGCCGCCAACAGCACCGCATGAAGCGCCCCGAACGATGCCCCGCACGTCACCGGTGGCTCCGGGAGCCGCGGCAGGATCTCCTCCACGAGGTAGGCCTCGTACTGGAGGTGACGGCGGACCCTGTCCGGCGGTGGACGGTCCCTGGCGTACCACGACTCGCCGTCAACGCTGTCCACACAGATCAGCTGGACTGCGCCGGACTCGATGAAGTCGCTCAGCGCCCCCACGAGCCCGAAGTCCTCCCACTGGTAGAACCGGCCCATCGAGGTCGGGAACACGAGCAGCGGCCGGCCGGCGTGGCCGAAGTGCAGCAATTCCATATCGCGGCCCAGCGCGCGGCTGTATTCCTTGATGTAGTCGCGCTGCACCTCAGTGGTGGTGGTGATGGTCGTGGTCGCCATGGTGGTCATGGTGAGCCATCTCGTGGCCGCCCGTGGGTGCCGCTTCCATCATCCGCAGCATGTCACGGCCGCCGGTGCGAAGGAATCGCAAGCCAAGGACGACAGCCAAGGCGAGCGCGGCGAGGTCGAGAATCGTCGTGTAGTTCCAGGATGGTCGAGCCTGGAACGCCTCGATGTGCTGGTGGGCGGGTACCAGGCCGAGGAGCTGGAATAGGCCGCCAATGATCAACCCGGCCAGCACCATGGCGGCATACGAGGTGCCTAGCAGATAGAGGCTCATCCTTCCTCCGTAGTACTTCCGGTAGATGTTGAGGATGGGAAGGATCAGCAGGTCGGCGAAGATGAAGCTGATCACGCCGCCGAAGCTGATGCCGCCGCTCCACAGGACCACCGCCAGGGGGATGTTGCCCACCGAGCAGACGAAGCTGAGCATGGCGATGACCGGACCGATGATCGGGCCCCACAACGCGGCAATCGTCGGATCGCGCGAGACGAAGAGCGCCTGCCAGAAGCCGTTGGGCACCCAGGCGGCCAGGGCGCCGGCGATGAGGAAGCCGAGCACCACGTCCTGGGCCACACTGGCCACGTCCATGTAGAAGTAGTGACTGACGGCGGTCAGGCCGCGGGGCGAAAAAAGACGTGCGAGGAAGGGACCTTCGGTCACCGACATGTCCATCTCGCCGTGGCCTTCCATACGTCCCCGCAGACCCTTCTCGGCCTGTGCGCGCGCGGTTTCAACCAGGCGAGCGCGAAGGGTGTACTTGAAGATCACGGCAAGGATCGCGATCATCACGAGCCCGCCGGCGAACTCGGCCGCGAGGAACTGCCAGCCCAGCAATATCAGAAGGACGAGCCCGAGCTCGAACACCAGGTTCGTGCTCGCGAACTCGAAAAGGATCGCGTTCGCGAACGTGGCGCCCTTGCGAAACAGGCCCCTCGCGACCGCGACGGCGGCGTAAGAGCAGCTCGAGCTCGCAGCGCCGAGCACGGTGGCGAAGGTCACGCCGCGCAGGTCGTCCCTGCCCAGCACGCGCACCACCGCCTCGCGCGGGACGAGCGACTGGACGATCGCGGAGATCAGGAAGCCGAGCGCGAGCGGCCACAGGACCTCCCAGAACATGAAAAAAGCCATCTGGAGGGCGTCCCAGATGGCGGAGAGCACGAACACGCTTAAGCCCTCACGAGCCTCTCGACCGCGCCGTTCAGCTCCTTGACCTTCGGCCCACCCCTTCCGGCGCGGATGGCCTCGGCGACGCAGTGTTCGGTGTGGTCGGCGAGCAGGAGCAGCGCTATGCCGTCAAGCGCTGCTTTCGCGGCGCTCACCTGGGTCAGCACGTCGATGCAGTAGCGATCGTTCTCAACCATCTTCTGGATGCCGCGGACCTGTCCCTCGACACGCCGAAGCCTCCCCTGGACGGCTCTCTTGTGGGTCGTGTAGCCAGGCATAGCCTGTGATTTTATACCCCCTAGGGGTATTAGCCATGGAAACCCGTGTCTGTACTACGGTGTGAGGCAATTTGGCAATCCGGGTTCTCGTCCTGTCGCTGCTCCTCTTCATGGTGGGTTTCGGCGCGCACGAGGTGATGCACCTGCTGGTGATCTACGCGGTCGGCGCGGAGGGCTCAATCGTCGTCCGCCCGTGGCGCCTCGGCTACGTGGACTTCACCATCTACGCGCTGCACGCGCAGCCGGCGCATCCGCTAGATGTCGTTCGGCAGGCGATAGTGAACTTCTTCGGTCCGTTCCTGGCGTCACTTCCGCTCGCCGGCCTGTTGCTCTACGTTCGCGAGCCGATCCCTTTCGCCGCGCTGAGCGCAAACGTCGTGATCCTGGTCTTCTACGCGATCATCGAGCTGGCCGACCTGCTGCTGGAGGCGGTGTGGAACGTCGACGTTCCGTTGCTGACCACGCCGGAGTTCAACTACGGGATCCCATTGCTCGTGATCGTGGTCACCACCCTGGCCGTGGCGATCCTGTCAGTTGTTCGGGGACGGCCTATCCCCGAGTGACGTGCAGGTCGCGACCGGGTGGAGCCCGGGCGCACTGCCCCCGCCGCAGGCCCATGCCCGCCCTTCGAAAACGGCGAGCTCGAACCCGTGTCGCGGCGACAGCATCTTGTCGGGGCTGATCCAGGATCCGCCGGGCGGGTAGAACGCGAGCTGGTCCACGATCCGGGTCTCGCTCGCGTCCTGGCCGCCCGTCATCACCACGTCGCCGCTCGCGAACGTGGTCGCCCCCGCGCCGCTTGCCGGCTGCGGGAGGTCGGGCAGGCGCGACCACGCGCCCGCGGCCGGATCGAAGCAGTCGACGCGCGCGGTGGTCGGCGAGCGGCCCCCGGCGACGCAAGCAGCGCCTCCCGCAGAGAAGCCGGACACATGGTTGCGGGCGACGGGCAGAGACGGCAGCACCGTCCAGGCGTTGTTGGCCAGGTCGTAGGCTTCCGCCGGCCCGACGTTGGCGCGGCTGTTGTTGCCACCGATCGCGTACAGCTTGCCGGCGGCCGCGACCAGGGCGTGACCGCCGCGCGCGAAGTTCATCGCCGCCAGCTCCGTCCAGTGGTCGGAGTCGAGCCTGAACACGCGCGCACTGTCGCGTCCGTTGCTGTGGCCCCCCGAGAGGTAGACGCGATCGTCGAGCGTCGCCGCCGAGGGATGGTCGACCGCCACGGGCAGGCGCGGACCCGCCGCCCAGGCGCTGCCGTCGAACACGTACACCGAGTCGAGGCTTGCCCCGGCGGTGTTGAAGCCGCCCATGACGTACAGGCTGCCGCCGGCCGCCGCCGCGCCTGTCTCCTCGACCGGTGCGGGGAGGGCAGGCTCCTGCCGCTGCGGGGGTGGCGGGCTGGGCGGGGGCGACGGCGAGCTGATCGCCGGCGGTGGAGGCGACGTACTCGGGGTGGTGCGTGCCGCGGGCTGGTTTGACCCGCAGGCCGCGGCCACCATCACGTACGCCAGGCCCACCAGCAGGTTGGTCCGTTTCATCCCGTCGCATAATCCCAGCATGGCGACCGCCCTCTCGCTCACCCACCTGGGCTCTCTGATGCGGGGCGTCCGGAGCGTGGACGAGGTCGGCGCCGACGAACGCGCCGCCGCGCTGGCCAAACGCTCGATCAAAAAGTCGTCGAAGCTGTGGGCGCTCGACCTCGCGGTCCGATGCATGGACCTCACCACGCTGGAAGGCGCCGACACTCCCGGCAAGGTGGCGGCAATGTGTGCCAAGGCGGTGCGGCCGAAGGCCGGCGACGCCACCATCCCGTCGGTCGCTGCGGTGTGCGTGTACCCGCTGCGCATCGCCGACTGCGTGGAGCACCTTCGCGGCACCACGGTGCGCATCGCTTCGGTCGCGACTGCTTTCCCGTCTGGCCAGAGCTTCACGCCGATCAAGGTCGAGGAGACCGAGCAGGCGGTGCGGGCCGGGGCGCACGAGATCGACATGGTGATCGACCGCGGCGCTTTCCTGTCCGGTGACTACCAACGCGTGTACGACGAGATCGTCGCGGTCAAGGAAGCTTGCGGGCCGGCGCACCTCAAGGTCATCCTGGAGACCGGCGAGCTCGGTACCTACGACGCGGTGCGGCGCGCGAGCATCCTGGCGATGGCCGCCGGCGCCGACTTCATCAAGACGTCGACCGGCAAGGTGCAGCCGGCGGCCACGCTGCCTGTGGCGCTGGTGATGATGGAGTCGATCCGCGATTTCGTCCGCGAGACCGGACGGCCGGTCGGCTTCAAGGCCGCCGGCGGAATTCGCACGGCAAAGCAGGCGATTGCATATCTCGTGCTCACCTACGAGACGCTCGGGCCCGACTGGATGACTCCAGACCGCTTGCGACTCGGGGCCTCGACTCTCCTCAACGACGTGTTGATGCAGATCGACAAGGAGCGGACCGGCGCCTATCAATCGCCGGATTACTTCACGATCGACTGATGGCGATCACCAAAAAGCAATCCACTGACCTCTCCGGGGTCCCCACGAAATCGAAGATTTCGCGGGGTGGTCTCGCCAAGCAGGTCTTCGAGTACGCGCCCGCACCCGAGTCGATCGACCACGTCAAGATCCAGCCCCGGTACGGGCTTTTCATCGGCGGCCGGATGGTCGAGCCCCACTCCAAGAAGCGATTTCCGACCATCAACCCCGCCACCGAGTCCAAGCTCGCCGAGGTCGTCGACGCCGACGAGGTCGACGTCGACCACGCGGTCAAAGCCGCGGACAAGGCGTTCGACTCCTGGGCCCGCCTGTCCCCGTCACGCCGCGCGCGCTACCTGTTCCGGATCTCCCGTCTGCTCCAGGAACGTTCGCGTGAGCTGGCGGTCGTGGAGACGATGGACGGAGGCAAGCCGATCAAGGAATCGCGCGACGTCGACATCCCGCTGAGCGCGGCGCACTTCTTCTACTACGCGGGCTGGGCGGACAAGCTCGAGTGGGCCTTCCCCAACCGCAAGCCGCGCCCGCTCGGTGTCGCGGGCCAGGTCATCCCGTGGAACTTCCCGCTGCTGATGCTCGCGTGGAAGATCGCGCCCGCTCTCGCCGCGGGCAACACCGTCGTGCTGAAGCCGGCCGAGACCACCCCACTGTCGGCCATGGTCTTTGCCGAGATCTGCATGCAGGCCGAGCTGCCGCCGGGCGTGGTCAACATCGTCACCGGCGCGGGCAAGACCGGCTCGCTGGTCGTCTCGCACCCCGACGTGAAGAAGGTCGCGTTCACAGGCTCGACCGAGGTGGGCAAGTCCATCCAGCGCGCGATCGCGGGCTCGGGCAAGCGGCTGACCCTGGAGCTCGGCGGCAAAGCCGCGAACATCGTCTTCGACGACGCGCCGCTCGACCAAGCCGTCGAGGGCATCGTGAACGGGATCTATTTCAACCAGGGCCACGTCTGCTGCGCAGGCAGCCGGCTGCTGGTGCAGGAGTCGATCGCCGAGCCGCTGCTCGAGAAGCTGAAGCGAAGGCTCTCGACGCTGCGCCTGGGCGACCCGCTCGACAAGAACACCGACATCGGAGCCATCAACTCGCGCGCTCAGCTCGAGAAGATCCAGGGCCTGGTCGAGTCGGGGATCGAGGAGGGCGCCGAGCTATACCAGCCGGAATGTGTGCTGCCCGCTCGGGGCTTCTGGTTCCCGCCGTCCCTTTTCACCAACGTGTCGCAGTCATATCGCATCGCGCGCGAGGAGATCTTCGGCCCGGTGCTGTCGGTGCTCACGTTCCGCACGCCCAACGAGGCCGTCGAGAAGGCGAACAACACGCCGTATGGACTTTCCGCCGGTGTCTGGACCGACAAGGGCTCGCGGATCCTATGGATGGCCGAGCGCATGCGCGCCGGCGTGGTGTGGGCGAACACGTTCAACCGCTTCGACCCCACCTCGCCGTTCGGCGGCTACAAAGAGTCGGGTTTTGGGCGCGAAGGCGGGGTCCACGGCCTGCTGCCGTACCTGGAGCTGAACTGATGGACGTTCGCAAGACGTACAAGCTCTTCGTGAACGGCGAGTTCGTGCGTTCCGAGTCGGGCCGCGCGTACCGGCCCGACGGCAAGGTCAACGTCCCACGCGGCTCACGCAAGGACCTGCGTGACGCGGTGCGCGCCGCGCGCACCGCATTCCCCGGATGGGCCGGGCGGACGGCGATGAACCGCGGCCAGATCCTTTACCGCGCCGCGGAGATGCTGGACGGCCGCGCCGCGCAGTTCGTCGAGCTTCTGGGCAGCGGAGCACGAGCTCGCCGCGAGCTCGACCAGGCGGTCGAGACCCTGGTCTGGTACGCCGGCTGGACCGACAAGCTTTCCCAGGTCACCGGCACGGTGAACCCGGTCGCCGGGCCTTACTTCAACTTCACGATCCCCGAGCCGACGGGCGTGGTGGCGATCATCGCGCCAGAAGAAGCTCCGCTCGCCGGCCTGGTCAGGCGCCTCGCTCCCGCCCTGTGCGGGGGCAATGTCGTGGTCGCGCTCGCGGCGGAATCGGCCCCGCTCGCGGCTTTGACCCTCGCCGAGGTGCTCGCCACCAGTGACATCCCCGCCGGCGTGGTCAACATCATCAGCGGCCAGCGCAAGGAGCTGCTCGGGTGGCTCGCCTCGCACATGGACGTCAATGCGATCGACGTGGCCGGCTGCACGCCAGAGGAAGTCAAGGCGATCGAAGAATCTGCTGCCGGCAACGTGAAACGCGTGATCAAAGTCACGTCGAAGGAGCAGAGTCCTTATCTCATCGCCGCTTTCATGGAAATGAAAACCATCTGGCACCCAATCGGTGTTTAGCCGACCTTAGAATTGATGGCGCATGACTGAGGTGCTCACCAGTCCGGCCCCGAAGGAAACATCGGGAGTCGGGCTGGACAGGCCCAGCAAGCCGATGATCTCCGCCGAACGCATCGCGCGACGTGTACACCGGCTTGGTCGCCAGATCTCCGAGATCTACTCCGATATCGATACCCCGCTCGTGATGGTTGTCATCCTCAAGGGCGCGACCGTTTTCGCGGCCGACCTGCTGCGCAGCCTCAGCATCCCCGCCGAGCTCGAGTTCGTGCGCGCTTCCAGCTACCCGACCGGAACCTCGAGCAACGGCCGGCTGCGTCTCGCCCATATGGTCGAGGGCCCGCTCGTGGGCCGGCACGTGCTGCTGGTCGAGGACATCATCGACTCGGGCGTCACTGTCAACGCGGTGGCAAGACGGATCCGCAAGCTGGGCGCTTCGTCGGTGAGGCTCGCCGCGCTCCTCGACCGCCCGGCGCGACGCCAGGTCGAGGTCAAGATCGACTTCACCGGGTTCGTCATCCCGGACCGATTCGTGATCGGCTACGGACTGGACTACGCCGGACTGTATCGCGAGCTGCCTCACATCTACTCGCTGACATAGTCTCCGACTCGCCGTATCTCGGCTGGAAGAAAGCCGAGCTGCATTCGCACCTCGACGGTGCGGTACGCGTCTCCACCGCGGAGGAGCTTTCCGGCAATCAAGGGCTTCGCATGGTCGCGCCCGACGATTGCCCCAGCCAGGCCGAGTACATCAGATACTTCGACCCGGCGATTGCCGTCATGCAGACGGAGCAAGCCCTCGAGCGCATCGCTTATGAGCTTTGCGTCGATTCCGCCGCCGAGAACATCGACTACCTCGAGGTGCGATGGGCGCCGCGATTGCACCTTCGGAACGGTCTGACCGTGGAGCAGGTGGTCCGGGCGGTCCTGTCGGGGCTGGACTCGGGCCTGATCGAGGCGGTCGCGATCGTCTGTGCGATGCGGCAGCACCCCCCCGGCGAAAACGTGGAGTTGGCTCGGATCGCCGGGAATTTCGCAGGCCGCGGCGTGGTCGGATTCGATCTGGCGGGTGACGAAGCGAACTATGCGGCCTCCCCGCATCGTGCTGCCTTCGAGGCCGCCAGGGCGGCCGGCCTGCACCTCACTTGCCACGCGGGCGAGGCCGGCGATCCTTCGAGCGTCGAGGAAGCGCTTGGGCTCGGGGTGGAGCGCATCGCTCACGGTGTCATCGGCGCGCGCGAGCCGCGCATCGTCGAGCGCATCAAGCGCGAAGGCATCGTGCTCGACATGTGTCCGACCGCGAACTGGAAGACCAAGGCGGTCCCCACTCTGGCCGACCACCCGCTGCCGCGACTCGTGCGCGCCGACGTGCGCTGCACCATCAGCACGGATTCGCGCACAGTTGCGAACACGACGCTCACTCACGAGTTCGAGCTGATGGCCGGCATCGGAATGACGGATGACGAGCTCCAGCTCTGCAATCGCACGGCCTACGCGGCGAAGTTCGGCTAGCCGCTAACCACAAACCCGGCTAGTCCGGACTTTGTGGGCCCATCGCTCGCCCCCAACCCCGGATAGTCCGGACTATGCGGATGGGTCGCGCCTAGTTGCCCGTCCCGAACAACCGGTCGCCGAAGTCCCCCAGGCCCGGCACGATGTACGCCTTGTCGTTGAGCCGTTCGTCGAGTGCGGCCGTATAGACGTCGACCTCAGGGTGCCGCTCTTCGAGCACCTTCACGCCTTCCGGCGCCGCCACGATGCACACCATCCGGGTATCTCGCCCGCCCGCTTCCTTGATCAGGTCCAGCGCCTGCGCCGCCGAGCCGCCCGTCGCGAGCATCGGGTCGAGCAGCAGCGGGATCTTGCCCTGCAGGCGCGGCAGCTTGTTGTAGTAGATGCGCGCGACTGCGGTCTCCTCGTCGCGCTCGAGGCCGATGTATCCGACGCTCACGCGCGGAAGGAGCTCGAGCACCGGGGCGAGCAGGCCGAGACCCGCACGGAGCACGGGGATCGCGACGACCTCGGTCTCGACCGCGATCGCCTCCGCCTCGGCGAGCGGCGTGCGCACCTTGCCGCGGCGTCCGGGCAGGTCCGCTGTCGCTTCGTACAGCAGGAACGTGATCACCTTGCGCGCCAGCACCCGGAATTCCTCGGGTGGCGTGGTGCTGTCGCGCAAGCCGCGCAGGCTGTCGGCGACCAGCGGGTGCTTACTGACGCTGAGTGGCACGGGCGTCGCGTTTGATCAGCCGCCGGATGGCGTCGACGGCCACCTTCAACATGCTGTCCATGTACGAGGGGTCGAGGTGATGGATCTCGCCGGCGCCGAGCTCGTCGACGCACAGGTTGACGCAGCCAGCTCGCATCTTCCTGAGCCGAGCGACCACGAAAAGCGTCGACGCCTCCATATCGTTGCTCAGGATGCCCGCCTTCGCCCACATCTCAAGCTCGTCACGGATGTGAGGCCGTGGCATCTGGTCCGGCATCAAATCTGAATACAGCGCGTCGACCGAGCGGGTCACGCCCACGTGGTACTTGGCCCCGGCCGCCTCGGCGGCTTCGACCAAAGCTTCGACGACGTCGAGCGAGGCAACGGCCGGATACTCGAGCGGGATGTAACCGTTGGGCGTGCCTTCCGATCGGACTGCGGCGTAGCTGATCACGAGGTCGCCCATCTTGATCTCGGGCTGCGAGGCGCCACAGGTTCCGACGCGAAGCAGGGTATGCACCCCGAGCTCGTGCAGCTCCTCGACGCCGATCGCGACCGACGGTCCGCCCATGCCTGTCGACATCGTGGAAACAGGCACGCCGTCAACCTTGCCCGTGAAGGTGCGGTACTCGCGGCTGAACGCGACCTCGCGCGAGTCGTCTAGATGTTTGGCGATCAACGGCGTCCGAAATGGATCGCCTGGGACCAACACGTAGTCGCCCACGTCTCCGGGCCCGAGTCCGACGTGGTACTTCTTCTCGGTCACCGCCATTGGGCGAATACTAATCCGCCCTGGTGACTCCGCTTTTGTCGACTCGAGCGAGCACGTGCGGCGGCCGCCGCACCTCGTGATCGACGATGTGCCACGCAGCCCGGACGCGGGGGGTGACGCCATCGACGAGCTCCCGCGATCGGGCGTGCACGACGACGAGCGGCTCGCCCTTGCTTACGCGCGCACCGACTTGCGCTTCGACGACGAAGCCCGCCGCCGGATCGATCTTGTCTTCCTTCCTGATGCGGCCCACGCCGATATCAGCCCCTGACAGCCCGATCTCCAGGGCGTCGATCGCCCCGACGTAACCATCTCGGTCGGCCTTCACCGCTACCTGCACCGCAGCCACGGGCAAGCCGCGCTCGAGATGTCCGCCCTGGGCAGCGAGCATTGCCTCGAACTTTTCGCGGCCGGCCCCTGAGCGCAGGACTTTCTGTGCGTCCGCGTGAACGCCGGCGAGCTCGCACATCTCGCGTGTCACCCTCAGGCATACCTCGAGCAGCTCCTCGTCGCCTCGACCGGAAAGCGCATCCAGCGCCTCCTGGACCTCGAGCGCATTGCCGACCGTGCGGCCCAAAGGGTTGTCCATCGCCGTGACCAACGCCACGGTGTGGCGGCCGGCGCCCTCGCCGAGCTTCACCATCTCCGCTGCCAGCTCTTCGGCCGACGTGAGGTCGGGCATGAACGCGCCACGGCCGAACTTCACGTCCAGGACGATCGCGTCCGCGCCGGCGGCGATCTTCTTCGACATCACGCTCGACGCGATTAGAGGAATCGAGGGAACGGTCGCCGTGACGTCGCGCAGGGCATACAGGAGCTTGTCCGCAGGCACTATCCGCGGCGACTGCGCGGCGACCGCGATCCCGATCTCCCGCACCTGCTTGGCGAAACGTTCCGGATCGAGCTCGACGGTCAGGCCTGGCACCGATTCGAGCTTGTCCAATGTGCCCCCGGTGTGGGCCAGCGCCCGCCCGCTCAGCTTGGGCACCTTCACCCCGCAGGCCGCGGCGAGCGGTCCCGCGACCAGCGTCACCTTGTCGCCCACGCCGCCGGTCGAATGCTTGTCGACCTTGATCCCGGGGATGGCGCTGAGGTCGAGCACCTCGCCGCTCATCACCATCGCCTGCGTCAGGGCAAGCGTCTCGGCGGGGCTCATGCCGCGAATGCAAACGGCCATCAGCCAGGCGGCCATCTGGTAGTCGGGGACCTCGCCGCGCACGTAACCGGCGAGGAGGAACTGGATCTCTTCAGGCGTGTGTTCGCGCCCGTCGCGCTTGCGCCCGATGACCTCCAGTGGGTTCATCGCGGCAATCGTTCCACACCTCCGGCCGTCACATAATGCAGGTGTACAATCCGCGCGACCGAGCGGTTCGCGCCCAGTTGGGGCTGGGCTTTTTCATTTGTGAAGGGAGCGACAAGGATGGCGCATAAGCAGCTTAGGTTCCTTGGTGTGGTGGCCGCGGCGATGATCCTGACCATGGCCTGCGGCGGGAGCTCCGGCGGCCCTCCGGCCAAGACCTTCAAGATCGGACTCGTCACCGACATAGGCGGCCTGAACGACAAGAGCTTCAACCACCTGGCGGACGTCGGCCTCGAGAAGGCCAAGACCGACTTCAAGGTCCAGGGCGACGTCAAAGAGTCGAAGAGCGGCGACGACTACGTCCCGAACCTCACGGACTTCGCGACCAAGAAATACGACCTCGTGATCGGCGTCGGCTTCCTGATGCAGGAAGCGGTCGGCACTGTCTCGGGACAGTTCCCGGACATCCACTTCGCAATCATCGACGGTGCCGGCACCGACGCCAAGGGCGTTGACCTCAAGCACCCCAACGTGCAGTCGCTCTACTTCAAGGAGCAGGACGCGGGCGCGATGGTCGGCGTGATGGCCGGCTGGATGGAGAAGAACGGCAAGGCGAAGAAGAACAAGCATGTCATCGGCGCGGTTGGCGGCATCAGCATCCCGCCGGTCGACCACTACATCGCCGGTTACAAATGGGCGGCCAAGATGGAAGACCCGTCGATCCAGGTGAAGATCGGTTACTCGAACAACTTCACCGACCCGGCCAAGTGCAAGGGTGTGGCCAAGAGCCAGGTGGATGCAAACGCGGACATCCTCTTCCAGGTCGCAGGGGGCTGCGGGCTGGGCGTGCTGCAGCAAGCCGGCCAGTCCGGCGTCTACAGCATCGGCGTCGACGCCGACCAGAAGGACGCTGACCCGTCCGTCATCGCCAGCGCCCTCAAGAAGGTTGACGTCGCGACCTACACGGCGATCAAGAACGTCGTCAACAACCAGTTCCAGGCCGGAGCGCTGACCTTCAGCATCGCCAATGAGGGTGCCGGTTACTCGGTCGACAACTTCACTGTGCCGCCAGAGCTGCAGGCCGAGCTGGACAAGGTCTTGGGCCAGATCAAGAGCGGCGCACTGACCCCACCCGCGGACATTCCGGCATAGCGACAGCTTCGGGGACGGGCGCAGGCCGCGCCCGTCCTCGACCGCCGGGCTTGCCGCCGATCGTCCGGCGCCTCGCCGGCGGGCTCGCGATGCCATTCGGGTCGGTCGTTTTCGCATTTGCCGTCGGGGCGCTGATCGTCGGCGCCACCGGCGCCAATCCCTTCAGCGCATACGCCGGGTTGCTCTGCGGAGGGCTGGGAATCGGCTGCACGCAGGGTGAGAACCCGGCGCTCGAGATCTCCAACACCATCGTCTTCGCCATCCCGCTGATCACGACGGGTGTCGCCGTGGCCCTTCCCTTCAGGGCCGGCCTGTTCAACATCGGCGCCGAGGGGCAGCTGCTTGTCGGGTCGATGGCGTGCACAGCCATCGGGATCAAGTTCAACACCCTGCCCTCCCCGATCCTGCTGCCCATGGTGCTGCTGGGCGGGATGGCCGCCGGCGCGGTTTGGGCGGGGATTCCGGGAGTGCTCAAGGCGACCGTCGGCGCGCACGAGGTGGTGACCACGATCATGCTCAACTACATCGCGCAGTGGCTGCTGCGCTTCCTGATCATCGGCGGTCCGCTGCAGCTTGGGCCCGGCACGTCGAAGTCATTGCCCATCGGCGAGGGCGCGCATCTGGCCACCGTGCTGCCGGTAGACAACGCGCTCATCATCTTCGGCTTGCCTGCAAGCGTGTATCGAGTGCACACCGGGCTGCTGATCGCCCTCGCCGCGGCCGCACTTTTCGCGTTTCTGTTGTGGCGTACCTCTTTTGGCTATGAGATCCGGGCGGTCGGACAGAGCCAGAAGGCCGCGCGTTACGCCGGGGTCAGCGTGCGCCGGACCATCATCCTGACGATGCTCATCGCCGGCGCGTTTTCGGGCCTCGCCGGCGCGGTCCAGATCGCCGGTGTCGACCACAACCTGACCGACAAGTACTTCACCGACACCACGGGTTTCGACGCCATCGCCGTTGCCCTGCTCGGCCTTGGGAGCGCGGTGGGCATCGTGCTCGCCGCGGTGCTCTTCGGCGCGCTGCACGCCGGCGGGGCGATCATGCAGAGCGACGCCGGGATCTCGAGCAACCTCGTGCTCGTCCTGCAGGCGCTGATCCTGTTCAGCATCGCGGCCAACTTCGTCGGCGCGATCCGGAGGGGGCTGCCCTTGGGAAGGGCCCCCGCCGCCTTGCCGCCGGAGCTTCCGCCCGCCGCGGGCCTGATGTCGGAGGCGACTGCGCCCCCTCCGGAGCCGACATGAGCGGTCTCGAAGACATCTTTCGCCTGCTGTTCACCGCCAACCTGTGGCAGGCGACGCTCGCGGCTGCAGTGTTGCTGCTGCTGCCCGCGCTCGGCGGCGTGATCTCCGAGCGCAGCGGCGTCGTGAACATCGCGATGGAAGGCATGATGCTCACCGGGGCGTTCTTTGCCGTCGTGGCGGACCTGGCCTGGCACAACGCCTGGCTTGCCACCGGCGTCGCCGTGCTTGCCGGGGCGCTGATGGCCACGATCCACGCGGTGGTTTCGATCCAGTTCCGCGCCGACCAGATCGTCAGCGGGATCGCGATCAACATCTTCGCGGCGGGACTCACGGTTTTCCTCGCCAACCGCATCTACGGTCTCCAGGACGTCGGTCACGTGGGGCCGACCGAGGGGCTGCCGAACATCGATGTCGGCGGACTCGACCAGATCCCATTCTTCGGCAAGGTGCTGTTCCAGCAGAACGTGGTCGTGTACATGGCGCTGGTGCTGCTCGTCCTCGTCCACGTCGTCCTGTTCCGGACCAGGCTCGGCCTGCGCATCCGGGCCGTCGGCGAACATCCGCAGGCCGCGGACACCGCGGGTATCAACGTCTATCTCTTCCGCTACAGCGCCGTGATCACGAGCGGCCTGCTCTCAGGTCTTGCCGGGGCCTTCCTCGCCATCGGTGTCTCGAACACCTTCGTCCCCAACATGACCGACGGCCGCGGTTACATCGCGCTGGCGGCGATGATCTTCGGCAAGTGGACGCCACTCGGCGCCTTCATCGCGTGCCTCATCTTCGGACTAGGGCAGGCCATCTACGACAACAACTCGGTCATCCACGTCTCGCCGTACCTTCTCAGCATGCTGCCCTACATCCTCACGTTGGTCGTGCTTGCGGGTCTGGTCGGCCGCGCCACGCCGCCCGCCGCCGACGGACTTCCCTATGTCCCAGGTTCCGAATGAACGACCAACAGCTCGCGGTCGACATGCGGGGCATCACCAAGCAGTTTCCCGGCGTGCTCGCCAACAACCACGTGGACTTCAGCGTCCGTCAGGGTGAGATTCACGCCCTGGTAGGCGAGAACGGCGCAGGCAAGTCGACCTTGATGAACATCCTCTACGGCCTGATCCCGCCGGACTCGGGTGAGATCCACATCAACGGCAAACACGTGCACATCGGCGGTCCTCGCGACGCCATCGCTCTGGGTATCGGCATGGTGCATCAGCACTTCATGCTGATCCCGGTCTTCTCGGTCGGAGAGAACATCATGCTGGGTCGCGAGCCGGCGACCGGGCCAGACTTCTATGACCACGCGCGGGCACGGGCGGCGATCAACGAGCTGACCAAACGCTATGGGCTCGCTTTGAATGCCGACGCGAGGATGGGGGACCTTCCCGTCGGCCTGCAGCAGCGAGCCGAGATCGTGAAAGTGCTTTACCGCGGAGCCAACATCCTCATCCTCGACGAACCGACCGGGGTGCTGACCCCCCAGGAGACCAAAGAGCTGTTCGTCGTGCTGCGCGACCTTGTCAAGTCGGGCAAGACGATCGTCTTCATCAGCCATAAGCTGAAAGAGGTCCTCGAGATCTCCGACCGCATCACAGTGATGCGCCGCGGCAAGGTGGTCGGCCACCTGACCACGAGGCAGACCAACGAAGAGGAGATCGCCACTCTCATGGTCGGCCGCGAGGTGCTGCTGCGCGTGGACAAGAAGCCCGCCAAGCCGGGAGCGGTCGTCATGCAGGTCGAAAACATCAGCGCCAGCACGGACCGGGGCGTTCCCGCTCTCAAGGGCGTGTCCTTCGAGCTGCGTCAGGGAGAGATCCTCGGCATCGCCGGGATCGAGGGCAACGGCCAGAGCGAGATGATGGAGGTCCTCGCGGGCACGCGTCCCGTGACTGGCGGGCGCGTCCTGCTGGGCAGCCGCGACATCACCACGTACGACGCGCGGACGGAGCGCGACGCCGGCGTCGCCTTCATTCCCGAGGACAGGCGCGGCACCGGTCTGGTGCTGAGCTTCTCGATCGCCGAGAACTCCATCCTGGGTCGCGAGCGCTCACCTAAGTTCTCCTGGCACGAGTTCGTGTTGAGGCTGGTCGCGATCCGCGAATGGGCGCGGCGCCTGGTGAAGGAGTTCGACGTCCGGACGCCGAGCATCGACGTGGCCGCACGCAATCTCTCCGGCGGCAACCAGCAGAAGGTGATCGTCGCGCGCGAGATGGGTAGCAAGCCGAAAGTTCTCCTTGCGGCGCAGCCGACCCGCGGCGTCGACATCGGGGCGATCGAGTTCATCCACCGGCGCATCGTCCAGGAGCGCGACGAGGGGACCGCGGTGCTGCTGGTCTCGGCCGAGCTCGACGAGGTCCGCTCGCTGTCCGACCGGATCGCGGTCATGTACGAAGGCCGGATCGTCAGCATCGAGCCGCCGGACGCCCCGGAGGAGAGACTCGGGTTGTTGATGACCGGCGGCGGCCAGGCTCGCGAAGGGGCGGCTTAGAGCTCGTCGAGGATTGCGGGCAGCTCGCGGATGGTCGAGACGCGTTGCCACCCCTCGTTCGGCAACTCTTCCTCCGGGACGTGCTCGTGGTGCCAGGTCACCTCGTACGGGATGTGGACGGCGTGAGCGCCGAGGCTGACCACCGGCACCACGTCCGAGCGCAGCGAGTTGCCTACCATCACGAAATCCTCGGGCTTGATCGCGCGCCGCGTGAACACTCCGCGGTAGGAGTCCGTGTTCTTCTCGCTCAGGATCTCGACGCCGAGGAAGAGGTCGCCCAGGCCTGACCGTGCGAGCTTGCCCTCCTGGTCGAAGAGATCGCCCTTGGTGATCAACAGCAGGTCATAGCGCCCGCTCAGGAGGCGCAGTGTTTCTTCGACCCCGTCGAGCAGCTCGGTCGGCTCCATCAGCATCCGCTTGCCCCAACCGAGGATCACCTCGAGGTCGCTCGCCGGGATCCGTCCTTCGGTGAGCTCGATCGCGGTCTCGAGCATGGAGAGGGTGAACGATTTGACTCCATAGCCGTAGATGCTGAGGTTCTTCATCTCCATCTCGGCCAGCCGCCGGTCGACGTCGGCGTCAGGAACGTGACGCTTCAGCAGGTCGCGGAACTCGCCTTGCGTGACGTGGAACCGCGTCTCGCTGTGCCAGAGCGTGTCGTCGCCGTCGAACCCCACCACTCGAACAGACACGAGCCGGAATTATCCCGGTCCCGGCCGGGTAGGAAACTGGAGAGACATGAAACCACTGAACGGCATCCACCACATAAGCGCGATCACGGCCGACGCCACGAAGAACTTGCTCTTCTATACCGGCGTCATGGGCATGCGCCTGGTCAAGAAAACGGTCAACCAGGACAACCCCGCCGTCTACCACCTCTTCTACGCCGACGAGGAAGGAAGCCCCGGCGCCGACCTCACCTTCTTCGAGTATCCAGGCCTGGCTCGGGGCCGCGCGGGCGCGGGGATGATCCACCGCATCGGTTTTCGCGTGGGCTCCAATGAGGCGCTCGAGTTCTGGGCGCTGCGCCTGACCGCGGCGGGGCTCGAGGGCGCGGTCGAGGGTGACCGCCTCCGCTTCGACGACCCGGAGGGCCTCTGTTTCGAGCTCATCGCCGCGCCGACCGAGGATGCGCCGCTCGTGGCGCGCCATCCCGAGATTCCCGAGAAGTTCGCACTCCAGGGATTCGCCGGCGTGCGTGCCTTTGAGCGCCGCCGCGACGCCAGCCACCAGTTCCTGACCGAAACGCTCGGCTTCGAGGGCACGGGCCAGGACGATTACGAGTCGCGCGGCGATTCGCGCGGCTCGTTCTACGCCTATGACGCCGCACCCGACGCCCGCGGCCTCGGTGGGTCGGGCACCGTGCATCACGTGGCCTGGTCTTCGACCATGGAGGACCACGTCGCCTGGCGCGACCGCGTCATCGAAGGGGGCGGCGACCCAACGCCAGTGATCGACCGCTTCTATTTCCGCTCGATCTACTTCAGGGAACCGAGCGGGGTGCTGTTCGAGATCGCGACCGTCGGCCCGGGATTCGCATCAGACGAGCCGAAGGAGCGCCTGGGCGAGAGGCTCTCGCTGCCGCCGGCGTTCGAATACCTGCGCGAGCAGGTCGAGGCGAACCTGACGCCGCTGCCAAACCCGAGAGAAACGAGCCGGATCAGCTAGACCGGACGCCCAAATGGCGGTCGGGAAGCGAGCAGCTACGCCGCCAGCCGGAACGCCGCCGGCAGCAGCTGCATCCGGGTACCCTCGAGCGCTTCGAGGGCGTCGTCGACCGTCACCTGCCGGCGGCGGAAGTTGCGCAGCGCAAACCTGTCGCACGCGGTCTCCGCGCCCGACCGCCGGCCCTGCACCTCGCGCAGATACCAGTGCAGCCATTCGTGGAGGTACACGAACCGCAGCACATCGCGCCGGGTCCGAAACCGGGCCTTCTCGGACAGCCAGGCGAACTTCATCACTGCGCCCGGCTTGCGCCTGGCGTTGACGTAAACGAGCTCGGCAAAGGGCCGGAAGGGCTCGGGAACGCTGACGATGATCCGTCCCACGTCGAATTCGCACAGGCCCGCAAGGTGGGGCCGGGTCCGGTACCGGAGCGGCTTGATCACCACCCGGTAGTCACCGGGTGATGGCAGGCCCGACAGCGCCCGCCGGACGTCGGCGGCGTTGAGCCCAGGCAGGTCGCTGCGAACCAGGAGTCCTCGCGACGGCGCTCGGTTGGCATCTCGCTCCCAAGCGGCGACCGCCCGCCGGGCGGCCCGCGGGTCGAAGTGCAGCTCCTCCGCCAGCTGAATCGCTGAGCGCCGGAGGCTTGTTCGGGCGGGGGGCAGGATCAGGAGGCTCACGGCTGTGCTACATAAGCGTCCACGCATCCGGGTCTACCCGGCCCCCTCCAGCCGGGTTTTGGCGGCCGGCCGAACGTTATAGAGGCGGAGATGCCAGGCAGGAAACCCGGCCCGTCGATCAAGCGGCCGAAGACCTACGAAGCCCTCAAGAAGAAGGGCATGAGCAAGGCTCGAGCGGCGCGCATCTCGAACGCGCAGGCCAAAAAGAGCAGGTAGACAAGAGATCTCGCCGCACCCCCATCATTTACGGGTGCACAAGATCAAGCTCGAGTCCGTCCGCCGCAAATCCGGCGGACGCATCCATCTCACCCCCCGGGTCCCCCGCTCGGGCCCCGTCGCGACCCTGTGCGGCCAGACGCTCGGCGAGGGCTCCTACGCGGCCGTCGATGCGGAACCGGATTGCGCGAACTGCATCCGGCGCTCGAAGGACCAGGCACGCATCTCCGGCGCCTTTTTTGCCCAGGAAGAAGGCTCCGAGCTCCTCCGTCTGTCGTTGGAGCAGGCGCGAGAGAGAAGGCCCAACCTGCGAGTCCTTCCACAGCCCGGCGCTTCCAGGGAAAAGCCGGTGGTCTGGCCGGTGGCGAAACCTCCGCTCGAGACCGTTCCGGACCAACTGGGAGAGCTCGTCGCGCGCGGCTTCAAGCCCTCGGGCGAAGGCGTTTGGCGCAGCCCGCAAGGCGTCATCGTCCGCATGCGCAAGCACGGCAAGGAGTGGCGC
>Ga0209057_1000671_pt1 | contig 29816 bp, 28 predicted proteins | sample GraSoiAngelo_146_FD_185903 | JGI IMG/M metagenome (GOLD analysis project Ga0209057, IMG submission 185903) | Grasslands soil microbial communities from the Angelo Coastal Reserve, California, USA - 14_1009_05_30cm (SPAdes) (version 2) | ecosystem: Environmental > Terrestrial > Soil > Grasslands ... | reverse complement strand
CGACCGAACCGCCAACTGCATCGAAGGGGCCGTCTTCGCGGCCGCCACCCTGCGTGTCCGAGGCGACCCGCCGCTGATCATGGACCTCACGGCGGTTCACGACGAGGACCACGTGATCGCGGTCTATCGACGCCGCGGCCTGTGGGGCGCCATTGGGACGAGCAAGTTCACCGGTCTGCGCGCCCGTCAACCGGTTTACCGAACGCTGCGCGAATTGGCGATGTCGTATTTCGAGCACTACTTCAATCTCGAGGGTGAGCTGACTCTCCGCGGTCACGGCCGACCTGTCAACCTGGCGCGCTTCGACCGGCTGCACTGGATGACGAGCGCGGTCGACCTCTGGCCCATCGCCGAGCACCTCGAACGCATCCCCCACGTCCCACTCGTCCGTGCCGCCACAGCCGGCGGCCTGACCGGGGTGGACGCGCGCCTTCGGGCGGCCGACCTCTTGTGGCACCCCACCGCCGGCCCGCAGAGCCGGGCTTCCCGCCTCCAGGCGAGGTGATTGACATTATCGGTATCACTTGTTAAATTAGCGAAACCATCATTCAAATTACGCGGCGACGCGGCCGCGCCGGCGTTCGATCGGAGGAAGGGATGAGAAAAGGCGCAACGGAACCGGATATCCCCCTGGAAGCCGTCCAGTCACTCCTGACGCGGGTGATCTGGCAGGCGGTGGCGGACCTCAGCGTGGAGAGCTACCGCTCGGAATCGGAGCGGTTCTTTGCCGGCGAGACCTTCGTCGAATACTGCGACATCCTCGGCTGGAACGTACGCCGCGCCCGCGACAGCCTCGGACGCTTCGTCGACAGCGGGTCGCGGATCTCGGGCAACCACCTGCTGACGGCCGCGGAGATGGCCGCTCAGCGCGCTCCCAGCGTCCCCGCCGTCGCCGTGTAGGCTCGCGCGCCTGGGGGGTTTGGCGGGCGCCTAGTCTCGCCTGGCCGACCCGCTACACTGTGGGCACACCCCGATGAATCTCCTCCTCGTCGAGGACGAGCGAAAGCTCTCGACGCTGCTCAAGCAGCTCCTGGAGGACGAGCGCTATGCCGTCGACATCGCGGCCGACGGCGAGCGGGCCCAGGAGCTAGCCGAAACGGCGCGCTATGACGCCATCATCCTCGATCTCATGATTCCCAAGAAAGACGGCATGGAAGTCTGCCGCTGGCTCCGTCAGAACCGCATTCAAACGCCGGTCATCATGCTGACCGCGCGCAGTCAGATCCATGACCGCGTCGCCGGTCTCGACGCCGGCGCCGACGATTACCTGCCCAAGCCGTTCGCCTTTGAAGAGCTGCTCGCCAGGTTGCGAGCCCTCATGCGCAGGGAGCAAAAGAACGGTCACGCCAACCGGCTTCAGGTGGCCGACCTCGTCCTCGACCTCAAGACTCACCAGGTCCGGCGGGCCGACACCCCAATTGAGTTAACCGCCCGGGAGTTCGCCCTCCTCGAGTTCTTGATGCGCCATCCCAACCAGGTGCTGACCCAGGCGCAGATCGCGGAGCGCGTCTGGGACTACAACTTCGAAGGCACCACGAATCGCGTCGCCGTCTACATCTCTTACCTGCGCGACAAGATCGACGAGGGCCGCTCGCCGAAGCTCATCCAAACGGTGTATGGCGTCGGCTACCGGCTGTCGGGATGATGTTCCGGGGCGCGCTGGTGCGCCTCGCCGCCCAGTACTTCGTCCTGCTCGTTCTGATCCTCGGATGCTTTGACCTGATCGTCTATGTGACCGTGTCACAAGCGTTGCAGGCAAAAGCCGACAAAGACCTCGAAACAGCCGTCACCCAGGCGATGAGCAACGTGACCGTCAGTGGCGATACGGTCAGCGTCAACCCCCAGCCGCTGCTCACCCCCAGCCTCGCCGATGTCTTCGTGCGCGTCCTCGACTTCAAGGGCCAGGAAGTCAGTCAGCCCCGCGCCGAGCTCAAGAAGCTGTTCAACAACCCGAGCTTGAGCGCGCCGATCGGTGCCGCCAACGCCGGCCAACCCGGTCAGACCCAGGTCTCCAGTGGCTCGGAGCTCTACATGGTCGACACGCGTCCCATCGTGTCGAAGTCTCACAAGGTCATTGGCGTCCTGCAGGTCGCGCAACCGATCTCATGGGTCGGGGACGCGCTTTCGCGCCTGGTACGGCAGCTCGTGCTGGCCTCGGCCATCGGGATCGTCCTCGGGGCCTTGGCCTCGCTGCTGATGGCAACCCGCTCGATCCGGCCCATCGGCCGTGCCTTCCAGCGCCAGCGAGAGTTCGTGGCGGACGCGTCTCACGAGCTGCGGACGCCCCTCACGTTGATCAGGACCAACGTCGAGGCATGGCTACGGCGCTCCAACGGGACGTCACGCGCGTATGCGAAGAGCATCGTCGATGAGGTCGAACAGCTGAACCGGATCGTCGGCGACCTGACCACGCTGGCCCTGGCCGATGCCCGGCAGCTGCACCTCGATCCGCGGCCAATGGAGTTGAATGAGTTGGTCAAGGGGCTGATCGTGCAAGCGACGCCCATGGCCGAAGCGCGCGGCGTCCAGCTTCGCCCGGATCTGAACGGTGGGGTCCGGGTGGACGCCGATCTGGGTCGGGTGCGTCAGCTCTTGCTGATCCTGATCGACAACGCCCTCATGCACACGCCCTCGGGTGGCGAGGTGTCGGTGGGCGTGCTCCGTCACAATGGCCGCGCCCACGTCCGGGTGACCGACACCGGCGAGGGGATCCCGAGTGCCGACCTACCTCATATCTTCGAACGCTTCTACCGGGCCGACAAGGCGCGCACCCGCGAGAGCGGCGGCACCGGCCTCGGCCTGGCGATCGCCAAATGGATCGTCGACGCGCACAAGGGCGAAATCGGGGTCAGGAGCGTCGAAGGCAAGGGCACCGAGGTCGACGTCAGCCTCCCGGCCCTCGACTGACCACTGCTCACTCGACCTTGATCTCGCGCACCGGCTGGAGTGTCAGCAGGGCGATCAAGAAGAATCCGGTGACGATCCCGAACATGACGCGGTAGCCGACCGCGCTCGCGCGGTTGTTGTTGAAGGCGTCGATGATCGGCCCCAGGATCGGCCGCGCGATGAGCCCCGCGCTGGCGGTCGCGATGTTCGAGACCCCCATGTAGCGACCGGCTTCGGCCTTGGGGATCAGGTCGGTCATGAACGCCCAGTCCACGGAGAGAAACGTCCCGAGGGATATGCCCACGATCAGTCCGAAGCCGAGGATCCAGGGCAGGCTGGGGGCGAAAATCAGCAGGGTCGACCCCACCGCGCCGGTCACGCAGGCGGCGGCAATCAGACGCTTCTTGCCGATGCGCTCGGCGAGGAATCCGGCGGTCATGCAGAGCACTGCCGCGAACACCAGGATGGTCGCCTGCAGGGCACTGCTGAACAGCGAGGCCTTGCCCTCGGAGTAATTGAACGTATAGCGGATGAAGTTGAAAGCGTAGGTCCCGATCGCCACCGGCGCCATCAGGAAGAAGAGCCGCGAGACCATCAACCAGGCGAAGTCCCGGTAGCGCCGCGTGTCGATGGCAACGCTGAGCAGCACGGAGCGCCCCAGCCGCTGGCTCGACGCGGCCGTCCGCCGGCGATCCGGTACGCGGAAAATCACCAGCGCGCCGGCGATGGCGACCACCACCGGCAGGGTCAGGATCGCGAGGCGGAGATGATGGGTCGGGATCAGAAGGGCGCCGACCACCAGGAAGCCGACGATCGTGCCCAGCAGGTTCATCAAGCCGTAGTAACCCGAGGCCTCGCCGCGCTGTTCGGACGGCACCTGGTCGGGCAGCATCCCCTGGTAGGGACCCTGTGCGGTGTTGGACGCGATCTGGAAGAGGACATAGACGAGGAGCAACGCCCAGTACGAGGTCACGAACGCAATCAGCGTCAGAAAGACGATGTCGCCGACCACGCCAATCGCAATAAAGGGGCGCCGTCGGCCGAGCTCGAAGCGGCTGTTGTCGCTGATCGCGCCGATGGCCGGTTGCCAGAGAATCGCGAACGCGGCGCCGATCGTGTCGAGCGCAGAGACATAAGTGTTGACGTCGGCGGCGATGGAAAACGGTCCGAGGCGGATGGTCATCGGGTCGGTGAACCGATCGACGATCAGCGGGATGATGTTGCCGCCCAGCGGCTGCATCACGTACGCGATCGCAAACCAGAAGGAGCTGAGCACGAGCATGCCGCGCCAGGAGAGGTGCGTTTGCGCCGCGGACTCGTGCAGTGTCTTCAGCAGGCGACGCTCGCCCGCCTGGATAATTCCCGCCATCCCCCCGCGGAGTCTACCGACGGCCGTGGTCGATTTGCTACGGTAGCGGGCGGATGGCTCGTTCCAAGATCACCGTGGTGGGGGCCGGTAACGTTGGCGCCACCCTGGCCCAACGCCTCGCCGAGCGCGGCTACGCCGACATCGTGCTGGTCGACATCGTCGAGGGCTTGCCCCAGGGAAAGGCGCTCGACATGCTGGAGGCCGGCCCGATCGTCGGCTACGACTCCACCATCGTCGGAACCAATGGCTACGAGGAGACCGCCCGCTCGAGCATCTGCGTGATCACCTCCGGCGTCCCCCGCAAGCCCGGCATGTCCCGGGACGACCTCGTGAAAACCAACCAGAACATCGTCCGCGGCGTGACCGAGGAGCTGGTGCGCCGATCACCCGACGCCATTCTCATCGTCGTCAGCAACCCGCTCGACGCCATGGCGCAGCTGGCGTTCGAGGTCAGCAAATTTCCGCGCCAGCGCGTGATCGGGATGGCCGGCGTCCTCGACACGGCGCGCTTTCGCAGCTTCATCGCCCAGGAGCTCAAGGTCTCCGTGCGTGATGTGGAAGCCTACGTCCTTGGTGGCCACGGGGACACCATGGTGCCGCTGGCCCGCATGTGCACCGTCGCCGGCATCCCCATCAGCACGTTGATTCCATCGGAGCGGATCGAGGCCATCGTCAAGCGCACCCGCGACGGCGGTGCCGAGATCGTCAACCTGCTGAAGTCGGGCAGCGCCTACTACGCGCCCTCGGCGGCGGTCGCCGAAATGGTCGATGCCATTATGCTCGACCGCAAGCAGATTCTTCCCTGCGCCGTGCGGCTGGACGGCGAGTATGGCATCCGCGGTCTCTTCGTGGGCGTGCCGGTCAAGCTGGGTGCGGGCGGTGCGGAAGAGGTCATTGAGCTCGAACTCACCGGCGATGAGCGGGCCGCGTTGCAGCGATCGGCCGACTCCGTCAAGGAGCTCGTCGGCATCATGCAGATTTAAGTCCGCGCCGCCCTTCCCGGTATCCTTTAGTCAGTGACCATCGAGATCCGTAGCGGGTATATCCCGCAATCCAAGCGCCTGATCGAGAACCCGACCGCCGACCAGCTTCGAGAGCTCACCGCCCGGATGCCGAACGCGCGGCGCACGACTTACGACAACTACAACGTCCACACGCGGGTCGACTCCCGCAGCACCAAAAGCACCTACATCGTCACGGATCGTCCGCAGGAGCACACCGCGCAGAGCGTAACCCCCGAGGAAGGCCGGAAGTGGGCCAAGCTCCAGGACGCGTACATCCGCGACCAGGAAATGGTGCTGCTCGACGGGGTTATCGGAAATGACCCAGCCTTCCTGACGCCCGCCCGGCTGATCATCGAGGCCCGCAACGCCAACGTTGCGGGCATGCAGCGGCACCTCTACTATCCGCCCACCGCAGGCCAGCAGCCGGAAGTCACGATGATCTATACGCCGAACCTCGAGGCGCCGGGGTACCCCAGCGACCGGGCGATCTTCGTCGACCTCGAGGCCGGGATCACGCGGGTCTTCAACTCCGACTATTTCGGTGAGTCGAAGAAGGGCGGGCTCCGCATGTGGAACAAGAAGGTGTACGACGCGGGCGGGCTCGCCATGCACGCCGGCTGCAAAGTCATCCCGGTGGGCTCGGAGCAGCGCGTCGTCCTCATCGTTGGGCTCAGTGGGACGGGCAAGACCACGACAACCTTCACGCGACAAAACAACTCCAAACCCGTACAGGATGACTTCATCGCCCTGATGCCGAAGGGCAAGATCTATGGCACCGAGAACGGCTGCTTCGCCAAGACCTTCGGTCTCGACCCCAAGCACGAGCCGACCATCTATGGCGCGGTGACGAAGCGGGACGCGTACCTGGAAAACGTTTCGCAGAAAGACGACGGCGGTCCCGTCGACTTCTACGATGCGAGCTACACGCAGAATGGCCGCGCCACCTTCGAGCTGTCGGCGCTGGGGTGGGTGGAGGACGCCCGGAAGATCGGGCCGGCCGACGTCCTATTGATTCTCAACCGCAACGACAACATCATCCCGGGAGTGGCGCGCTTGGATTCCGAGCACGCCGCCGCCTACTTCATGCTCGGCGAAACGCAGGGGACGTCAGCGGGCGGCAAGGACGAGATGGGCAAGGCCCTGCGCGTGCCCGGAACCAACCCCTTCTTCCCACTGCGCCACGAGCAGCAGGGCAACCGCTTTCTCGAACTGCACCGGTCACGCCCGTTCGAGGTCTACCTGATGAACACCGGACGGGTCGGTGGCCCGGAAGGGTCCCGCAACAGTAAGAAGCTGACGATCGAACACTCGAGCGCGGTCGTCAAGGCGATCGCGGAAGACACGATCAGCTGGACCAGCGACGCGGACTTCGGCTACGACGTCGCGCAGGCCGTTCCCGGCATCGACGACATCGAGGTGCTGCAGCCGCGACGGCTCTACGAGCGCACGGGTCGCGCGGAGGAATATCGCGCCATGGTCCAGCGCATCAAAGAGGAGCGAGTCGCCGAACTGCAGAAGTACCCTGGCCTCGACACGGAGATCCTCGCCGCCGTCCGCTAACCGGCCTCGGCCTCCCCGATTCGACGCCCGTAGTAATAGGCCACCACGATGGCCAGGAGCAGGATGATCGCGATGGGGATGGTGAACGGTCCAAGGGCGGCCGCGACCCGCTCATAGTTCCGGCCCAGCGTGAAGCCCGCATAGGCAAGGGCGAGATTCCAGGGGATCGCGCCGAGGGTGGTCGCCAGGGTGAAGGGCAGCACCGTGATGCGCGAGAGTCCCGCCGGGAACGAGATGTAGGTGCGGATGACGGGGAGGAGGCGCCCGGCTAAGACGGCGGGCAATCCCCACCGCTCGAAGAAGCGGTTGGCGAGGCGGAGATGCCCTGCGGTGAGGCCGACGCGGCGGCCCGGCCCGAGGATCAACGCTTCGCCGTAGCGTCTGACGAGCAGGTAGGCGACGAGCGAGCCGAGAAGGTTACCGGCGCTGGCGGCGATGACGACCCCCACGAAGGAGAGCTTGCCCTGCGCCGCCAGCGCGCCTCCGAGGGGAACGACGATCTCGCTCGATATGGGGATGCCCGCGCTTTCCGCGGCCATCGTGAGGAAGATGGCGAGCAATCCACCGGCGCTGATGATTTGAATGAGCTGATGCGACATCCGGCGAAGCGTAGCAGTTAGCCTGTACCGGACATGCCGCCAAAAAGCCCGCGCGACGTGGCCGACGACGCCCTCGGCCGCGTCGTTGAGCGGCTCACCACCTCCCATCACCGGCGCCGCCTCGCGCGTGTGCGCTTGACCGCGGCCATCGATCCTCAGCCAGGCGGGTGGGCCGAGGGCGAACCACCGCCGCGGGCGGGGAACGCGGTCACCGTGCTGATCGATGGGGCGGAGGCATTGCCGGCGATGGTGGACGCGATCGAGAACGCCCGCTCGCACGTCCATGTCACCGGCTGGCACGTCACACCGGATTTCGCCCTGACCCGCGACGAAGCGCCGAGGATCCTACGACAGCTGCTCGCTGAGGTTGCAACCCGGATCCCCGTTCGGGTGTTGATCTGGGCGGGTGCGCCCCTTCCCGTCCTTCGTCCGTGGCGCGGTGACGTCCGCGGAATCCGCGAACAACTTGTGACTGGGACCCGCACCCAGTGCGCGCTGGATGCCCGCGAGCGGCCGATGCACTGCCATCACGAAAAGACGATCGTGGTCGACGATCAGGTGGCCTTCGTCGGTGGAATCGACCTGACGCGCTTCAACGGCGATCGATGGGACACGCCCCGGCATCAGGCACGTGGCGGTGTTGGCTGGCACGATGTCGCGGCGAGAATCAGCGGGCCCGCGGTGCAGGACGTGGCGCAGAACTTTGCGATGCGCTGGGAGGCAACCACGGGCGAGAAGTTGCCCGCAGCCTCTGCGCCGTCAGTCACCGGTGACGTCGAGCTGCAGCTGGTGCGGACGGTCCCGGACGGCATGTACCGGCAGCTGCCGCGCGGAGAATTCCGGATCCTCGAGTCGTACCTGCGCGGCCTGCGTGCCGCGCAACGTTTTGTTTATCTCGAGAACCAATTCCTCTGGTCGCCCGAGATCCTCGCGGTGCTGCGTGAGAAGCTCGCCCGACCGCCGACGCCCGACTTCCGCCTCGTCCTCGTCCTTCCGGCCAGGCCCGACAACGGCGCTGACGATACGCGCGGCCAGCTCGGAACGCTGGTGCAGGCCGACGGCGACGGAGGCCGGCTGCTGGCATGCACGCTCTACGCGATCGGCGGCGAGAAGGACTGGCCGGTCTATGTCCACGCCAAGGTAGGCATCGTCGACGATGCCTGGATGACGATTGGATCAGCGAACCTCAACGAGCACTCGCTCTTCAACGACACCGAGATGAATCTCGTAACCCGGGACGCCGGGCTCGCCACGCAGACCCGGGTCCGCCTCTGGGCCGAGCATCTGCAGCGGCCGGTCGACGAGGTCGCCGGCGATCCCGCCGATGTCGTCGACCGCGTGTGGAAACCGATCGCGCACGAGCAAGCGGAGCGCCGAAAACGAGGAGAGCGGGCGACCCACCGCCTCAGTATGTTGCCAGGGATTTCCCGGCGATCGCGACTCCTGCTCGGTCCACTGCAGGGCCTCGTCGTCGATGCCTAACGATTGCGCTCGTTGCGAACGAACAGCGCCGTGCCGATGACCAGGAAGACCACGAACATCCCGGCGATCACCGCCAGGTCGACGATGGGTGGATCCAGCACGACCCGCGAGAACTCGGGTCGCCCGGCGTAGAAAAATCCGCGCGCCAGGTCGACGGCATAACGCATCGGAGCGATCCGAGAAAAGACTTCCAGGTAGGGAGGAAGGATCTTGATCGGGTTGAAAATGCCGGCGAGGAAGAATTGCGGCAGCATCACGAAGGTGAAGATCTGCCCGGCCATCTCCTGGCTGCTCAGGTTAGATAGCACAAGCACGCCGAACGCGCCGCCAAGCAGGCAGATCAAGAGGCCCGCGATGACCAGCCCGCCCAAATTCGCGGCCGTGGCGTGAATCCCGACGATGAACGCGAAGGCGACGATCGCCGCAGCCTGTGGAAGGGCGACGAGCGATTCTCCCAGGATCTTGCCGACGATGATCGAATAGCGCGAGATCGGTGAGACGAACATCTCCTGGCTGAAATCGTTCTCGCGATCGCTGATCAACGACATGACGCCCTGCGCCGTAGTCTGAAACAGGGTCTGTCCGAACACGCCTGTGAACGTGAAGGCCAGGAAATTGAAACCGAGGTTGCGACCGAGGTTCGCCTGCAGGCTACCGCCCAGCACCCCGATCAGAAGCAGAGGAAATACCAGGGTTGTCACCAACCGTGGCCGGTCGCGCAGCAGCTTCATCAGGTCGCGCTGCGCAATCGCCAGCACCGGCCCGAGCTCACTCATCGCCGGTCCCAATGATGGAGATGTACGCGTCCTCGAGTGAAGGCTGGTGCACCGTGACGACGGACAGTGGCGTGTCGATCGCCTTGAGCAGCTGATGCGCGCTTCGGCCGTCCAGTTTGATCTTGAAGAGCGGCGTCTCGGTGAAAGGCACGCCCCGAGCGACGAGCTCGCCGCGCAACTGGTCACGATCATCGGCGTCGATGAGTACGTGCTCGGTGACCAGCTCCGCCTTGATCCGCGAGGGCGGACCGAACGATACGATCCGTCCTTTGTTGATGATGCACACGCTGTCGGCGCCTTCGGCTTCTTCCAAATAGTGCGTCGTCAGAAACACCGTGGTCCCCCCTTTCTGGACGCCGCGAAGGTACTCCCACAAGTTGCGTCGCCCACTGGTGTCGAGTCCGCGTGTCGGCTCGTCAAGGAAGAGCACGTCGGGGCGGTGCATCAAGCTTCGAATGATCTCGAGTTTGCGTCGCGTGCCTCCGGAGAGGGTCTTGATCGGACGGAAGACATCCGTCTCGATGTCGAGCAGGGCCGCCAGGTCTCGGACCTGGCGCCGGTAGTTCTCCGGCATCAGGCTGAAGCGCGGGCGGTAGGGATAAAGCCGGTAGAGGACCGCGTGAAAGCGGATGTTTTCCTCGCCGGTAAGGTTCATGTCGAGGCTGGGGTTTTGAAAGATGATGCCTACCCGGGCGCGAACGGCGCTCGCCTGACTGACGACGTCATACCCGGCGATCCGGACCCGCCCAGACGTTGGGATCAGCGTGGTCGTGAGAATCGAGATCGTCGTCGTCTTGCCCGCGCCGTTTGGGCCAAGGAAGGCAAAGAACTCACCCTTGCGCACCGAAAAGCTAATGCCATCCACCGCGTTGGTCTTCCCCTTCCGATATCGCTTGACGAGATTTTCGACCTCGACGATGGCCGGGTTGTTCGCCGATTCGGCGCCTCTCAGCTCTCCCACTGGGAGACAGCCAGAAAGTAGGGGCGGATATTGCACCGCCAACCGATCAACGGGTGAACGCCGAGCCGGCCCGGCGGGTCCTCGTCGAGATAGGGCTGCCGGACTTCCTGCCAGTTGGGCTGGCCGTTGCAGTGCGGGCATCGCACCGGCGGCCGTAGGGCTTCCATGCACGAGTTATGGTACCGACTGATGGCTGAGGAGCGACTCTATTCGATCACCGAGGCGGCGGCGAAGCTCGGCGTCTCGCCGGCGACGATTGCCACCTGGATCCGGCTCGGCATCGCGACGGCGAGCCGTCAGGATGAGTTGGGTCGGAACCGGTACACCGATTCCGACCTCGTCGAGATGGAGCGGCGCTTCCAGGAACGCCAGGCTCGGAAACGCACGCGCTAGGCGGCACGTACAATACGGAACGTTTGCGAGGGGGAGAGGAGGACGCATGCAGGCTCGGCTGCTGAACACTGCCCCCGAAAAGGCAGAGGCGGACGCGCTCATCCTGCCGATCTTTGAAGGGCAGTCGGTGCCGGCGGAAGCCGTCGCCCTCGACAAGAAGCTGAAAGGCGCCATCACGCAGCTGCTCGCAGATGACGAGTTCCGCGGCAAATTCATGGAGCTGGTCCCCCTCCACAACCTCGGCAACGCGCCGAGCAAGTGGACCGTCCTGCTCGGCTTGGGCAAGCCGGCGGAATTGGACCTGGTCCGGCTTCGCAATGCGCTCCAAGCCGCCGGCCGTGTCCTCCGCAAGCGGGGGCATCGGCGGGTTACCGTCATCCTGCCAAAGGCCGTCACGGCCACCGCGGGCGCCGACGACATCGCACGGGCCGCCACAGAGGGCATCGGGCTCAGCAACTTCGACGCCGGCTCCCTCAAGACGCGGCCGGAGCAAGCCGTCACCGAAATCGACGCCTTGAGCATCATCGGGCTCAACGGCGAGAAGAGCGCGGCGGCGGCCGTCAAGGACGGCCTTGTCCTCGCCGAGGCGACGAATCGCATCCGTGGCTGGGTCAATGCGCCAGCCAATGCGTTCACGCCAACCGTCTTTGTGGAGAAAGTGAAGGAGGCGGTCAAAGGGACGGGCCTCGATCTCAAAGTCCTCGAGGTCGACGACATGCGCCGTCTCAAGATGGGTGCCTTGTTGGCAGTGGCGCGCGGCTCGGACGAGCCGGCCAAGATGATCGTGATCCGGTATGGCGGCGGGCGCAAGAGCGGCCCCACACTCGCGCTCGTCGGCAAGGGCATCACGTTCGACAGTGGCGGCATCTCGATCAAGCCAGCGCTGAACATGGAGATGATGAAATCGGATATGGGCGGTGGCGCGGCGGTGGTCGGTGCCATGCTGGCGATCGCCCAGCTGAAGCCGAAGATCAACGTCATCGGCATCGTGCCAACGACGGAGAACATGCCGTCGGGGAAGGCGATCAAGCCCGGCGACGTCGTGACTGGGTCAGGCGGAAAGACGATCGAGATCATCAACACCGATGCCGAGGGACGCCTCATCCTGTCGGATGGGATCACGTACGCCGTCAACGAAGGCGCGACCCACATCGTGGACATCGCCACACTGACGGGCTCGATCGCCCGCACGCTGGGACCACTGGCGATCGGCGCCTTCGGAAACAACCCACCCCTGATGGACCTTGTGCGCCGCTCGGCGGAGCTCGCCGGTGAGCGGCTGTGGGAGCTTCCCACCTGGGCCGATTACGACGGCTTGATCGACAGCGAAATCGCCGATATCAAGAACGCCACCGTGCCCTGGGCCGGTGCCACCACGGCCGCCCTGTTCCTCCGCGAGTTCGTCGATGGCCGTCCCTGGGTCCATCTCGACATCGCCGGCAGCGCCTGGCAGGATGCCGCCGAGTTGAAGACCGTGCCGAGGGGTCCGACCGGTTCCGGCGTGCGCGTGATGGCGCACCTTGCTCAACTACTCGCCGATCAATAAGGCAGACTCCGTCTCCGCCGTTCGCGAGCTGGCCGATCGCTACGTCGATCAGTCGGCGGTGCTTGATCCCATCCTGGCCACGTCGCGCGGCGTCACGGGTCACGACGCCGAGATGACGGACTACTCCCCTGACGGCCAGGCCGCGCGCGCCGCGCTCGATCGGACGACGCTGGCGGAGCTATCGCAGATTCGGCCGCTCAGCGAGCCTGACCGGCTGGCGGTAGACGTGATGCGTGAGCGCCTCCAGGTAGCCATCGACCAGGACCAGGCCGGCGAGCGCCTGCGTGACCTCCGCATCATTGGCAGCCCGTTCCAGAGCATCCGTCAATGCTTCGATCTGATGGCCACCGCGACCGATGCCGATTGGGAGCTCATCGCCACCAGGATGGAGCGGGTGCCGCAGGCGCTGGCCAGCTTCGAGGCGGCCCTGCGCGAGGGACAACGTCGTGGGGTCGTGGCGGCGCGACGCCAGGCGTTGGTCTGCGCCGATCAAGGGGCAACCTGGAGCGGCCAGAAAGCGACCCGGCCCTTTTTCGAGACGCTCGCCGCCAAGTCCGGCGCCCGCGGCACCGGCGACGGGGCGCTTCAGCGCCGGCTCGGCGCCGCCGCCCTTCGCGCCTCGGAAGCCTACGCCCACGCGACGCGCTTTCTGCGGGAGGAATACGCGGCGGCAGCGGCCGAACGTGATGCGGTGGGATCGGAGCGATACACCCTGTGGGCGCGAGCGTTTCTCGGAACGGCCATCGACCTGGATGAGACCTACCGCTGGGCCTGGGACGAGCTCCACCGGATCGAGGACCGCATGGACACCGTCGCGGGACGAATCCTCCCCGGCGAAGCCTTGCCGGCGGTGGTCCATCTGCTGGAAACCGACCCCACGCGGTCGATCGACGGCGTCGACGCGTTTCGCGACTGGCTCCAGGCGCTGATGGATCGAACCATCGCGGAGCTCGACGGCACCCATTTCGATATTCCGGAACCCGTCAAGCGCGTCGAGGCCATGATCGCGCCGCCAGGCGGCGCCGCGGCGATGTATTACACCCGGCCATCGGAGGACTTCAAGCGACCGGGGAGAACCTGGTATCCCACGCTGGGAAAGACGCGCTTCCCTGTGTGGGGCGAAGTTTCCACGGCCTACCACGAGGGTGTGCCCGGGCACCATCTGCAGCTGGCCCAGCTCACCTACCGGGCCGCCGAGCTCAACCGGTTCCAGCGCGTCGCCGCGTTCGTGCCCGGCTACTCCGAGGGCTGGGCCCTCTACGCCGAGCGCCTCATGGGGGAGCTCGGTTACCTGGAGAATCCAGCCTACGAGCTCGGCATGCTCCGGGCCCAGGCCTTCCGCGCCATGCGCGTCGTGGTCGATATCGGCGTGCATGTTGGACTGAAGATCCCCGCGAACGAGGGCTACCACCCGGCGGAGACGTGGTCGCCGCAGCTGATGTTGCCATTCGCCATCGAGCATGGCCATGAGCCTGAGGACTTCCTGCGGAGCGAGGTCGATCGCTACCTGGGCTGGCCGGGGCAGGCGATCTGCTACAAGGTCGGCGAGCGAGCCTGGCTCGCCGTCCGAGAGCAGGCGCGCGCGCGTGCGGGCACCGCGTTCAACCTGAAGGCGTTCCACGGCCGCGCGCTCAACCTTGGACCGATGGGTCTCGCCCAACTGGGGCGAGAACTCGGTTCAGAGGGCCGCTCGGTCTAACGCTTCGCCCAGCCCGGATCCGGGTAGCGAGGCCGGGCGCTGGCGATCTCGGGTGGCCAGATGAGAACCGCGCGCCCTGACTGGACCTGCTGCACGTAAACCGGCTTCACGGCGTTGGCCCCACGGTCGTCGAACTTGATTTGACCGAAGAAGGTATTCAGGTCGGTGGCGGCGAGCGCCTCCCGAACCTTGGCGGGCTCCGTCGAGGCTGCCCGCTCGATCGCCACCTCGAGGGTTAGACAGGCGGCCGTCGCGGCGGCGGCATGCTGGTCGGGCATGTGCCCGAACTGGGAGGCGAACGCCAGGGCGTAATGGAAGCTATCGAGGAAATAGCTAATCCGGTTGCGCGCGGCTGGTGCCCACTGTGTCGCTCCGACCGCGAAGTTCGCCGCCTTATGGAGGTCGGCGGTGAACCGATCTCCACCGGGTCCGTCGCTAAAGCCAAGGAGCTTGGCCTGAATGTTCATCTGCTGGGCCTGTTGAACCGTGCGCACGCTCTCACTGGGATGGCCAGCTTCGAGGATGATCTCCGCTCCGGCGGCGGCGGCCGCCGCAAGCTGGCTGCTGATGTCGTTGACGCCCGAGGGGTAAGTGTTCCAGTACACCATGGTCAAACCCTTCGCCTGCGCATAGGCAGCGGTGGCGTTCGCGACCTCGGCTGACAGGCTATCGCTGGCGAACAGGATCGCGACCGATTGGGGTTTGGGGTTCTGCGCCAGCGCCATGTCGACTACGCCCTGCAGCTGCCGGCTACGCGGCGCCAACACACTGAATAGATAGTGGTAGTGGCTGTTGAAGATCGCATCCGACGAGCCGCCACTGCTGACCATGGGTACCTGGTGCTGCTCGGCGACCGGCGCCGCCCGGCTGGTGGTGGCGTCATTCGACGGTCCCAACAGCAGGGTGTCGTGATTCTCAGAGATCAAGCGTTCGGTAGTCGACGCGGCGATCGATGGCCGGCTCTGATCGTCGGCGATATCAAGGCTCAGCCGGTGGCCGGCCCCCTTGAAGTAGATGCCGCCCTTGTCGTTGATCCAATCCTGGCAGTAGAGGTACCCCTCCTTGGCCATCTGGCCGCTCGCGGCCTGGCTACCGGTGAGGGAGAGGACCGCCCCGACGGTAATGACGGTGCCCATCGGCGGACTGATCACGGCAGGAGCGGGCGAGCAGGCGGCCGCCAGCGAGCTCGTCGCGATCAGGGCCGAGAGGGCAAGCCAGGACCTCCGCACGTCGCGTGATTATGTGCTCGCCGCGCCAGCAAGCCTGGCCGATCGGGTGACAAATTTGTTGATAGCCGCGGAGGCAGGGCCGGGTGCCTACTAAACTATGCGATTGGCTCCGGTGGCGAGTTAGCCAAGTGGTAAGGCAGAGGTCTGCAAAACCTCCATCGCGGGTTCGAATCCCGCACTCGCCTCCAGTTTTCGAATACGACGTGCGGTGCCGTCACGGAGTAAAGAAACGTCAGCGAATGCCGTCCCAGAGCTGGCGCTCTTTGGCCGCCGGGTCCATCACAACCCTCCCGCCCGCCGCGTCGAAGCGCATCACCCTCCGCTCGTTTACATCGTACGGCGTCCATCCGGGCGCTCCCCTGTTGGCAAAGGCGACCCATGCCTTGTGCATCACATCTGACAGCAGACCTGGCGGCTCCGCGCCGGCCAGGGTCATGGCGCCCTTGCGGCCGAGGTTGCCGAAGACGAATCCGATCTCCACCGCGTGGGCAGCACCGAACCGACCGTCAAACATGGGCGAGCGCCAAGCGAACTCATACATATGCGTCGACCCGCCGTTCTTGACGTGCGCCTCGGCAAGCCGGATGGCCGGGATGCGAAAGAACCAGTCGGTGATTAGCGCGCCGAGAAGGTCTCCCGCTGTTGCCCTGTCTCGTGAGACGCGATACAGGGGCAGCGCGGTCTCCACATCAAGACCCATGAAGCGCGCCATGGTGGATAGACGGTCGTCGGTGACGCGGTCGATCGCGCCGCCGGGGACGAGGAAAAACCGCCACTCTTCGGTCGTCGTCCCAACCATCAGATCGAGGTCGGCACCCGCACCGGCGGCGATCCGCTCGATTGGCCTGGCCGGCAGCACCTCGCCGTCGACGACCGGTTCGAAGATCATTGCGTTCGCCGCGATTTCGCCCCACCGACCAGGATCAGGCCGCAGCGCCACCTCAATCCCTAACTCCACCTGTGCCTCCACCAGGCGTGCCAGCGGGACGGCTGCGATCGCCGGCATCGTCGGCGCCACACCGAGCTTGTCGGCCAGGTTTCGACCGACCAGCTGGGCGGTTGCCAAAGAGCTTGTGTGGTGCGCGGCTCCGCTTTGCGCGATCGCTCGTCGGAACAGGCCCTTCGCCCGTGGCATCGACAGCAGCGTGGCCACGCTGAACGCGCCTGCCGACTCGCCGAAGATGGTGACCCGTTGCGGATCCCCGCCGAAGGCCTCAATGTTCTCCTGCACCCACGTGAGCGCCGCCAGCTGGTCGAGCAGCCCCCGGTTCGCGATGCCATCGCCCAGGAGGAGAAAGCCGTCCGCCCCCAGTCGGTAGTTGATGGTGACGCAGACGATCCCGTCTCGAGCGAACGCGCTGCCGTCGTAGATCGGTAGCGAGCCGGAACCCCTGACAAATGAGCCGCCGTGCATCCACACCATCACCGGGAGGCCGCGGGTGCTCGGATCAGGCGTCCAGACGTTGAGGTTGAGGCAATCCTCTCCGACAATGCCCTGGTCGCCCAACAACGCATCAAAGGGCGGTGCGTATGGCGCCTGCGGCGCGATACGGCCCACTTCGAGCGCGTCACGCACGCCGTCCCAGGATTCGGGTGGTCGCGGCGGCTGGAACCGATTCGGTCCGAAGGGTGGCGCCGCGTACTGAATCCCTTTGAACGCCGCCACGCCGTCCCTGACCTGGCCTCGCAGCCGGCCGTGCCGGGTGGTCACGACGACAGTGCTGGCCGCGGTGCGCATGACGGCTCCTCCCTCAGTCATGGCCCGCCGCTTGCGTAGATCGTCTGCCCGGTCACAAAGCTCGCATCGTCGCTGCACAGAAAGCAAATCACCCCGGCGATGTCCTCTGGCCGGCCGGTCCGACGTAGTGGCGTCCGTTCCGCGGCCACCCGTTTCAAATCCTCGTAGTCGACCCCGGTGCGTTGCGCGACCGACTGCGTCATCCGGGTCTCGATGAACCCAGGTGCGACTGCGTTGACGTTGATGTTGAAGGGACCCAGCTCGATCGCCAGCGTCCGTGCCATTCCCTGGATACCCGCCTTGGCCGCCGAATAATTGACCTGCCCACGGTTGCCCAAGGCCGAATTGGACGACAGGAAGACCATCTTGCCCCAACGTGCCGGAACCATCACCCGCTGCGCGGCCTGCGCGCACAGAAATGTTCCCTTCAGATGGGTGTCGACGACGAGGTCCCAATCGTTGTCCGTCATCTTGTGAATCAAGTTGTCGCGCAGGACGCCGGCGCAGGTGACGAGGACGTCGAGGCTTCCGGACTCCTTCACGGCGCGGTCGACCAGGGCTTCGACAGCGAGGCGATCCGTCACGTCGCAGGCGACCGCCAGCGCCGACCCGCCCTGGCTGCGGATCTCCGCGGCGACCGCTTCTGCCGGGTCGTGATCGAGGTCGGAGATCACGACCTTCGCGTCCTCGGCGGCGAAGCGCATCGCCGTGGCTGCGCCAATCCCTCGGCCGCCGCCGGTGACCAATGCGGTGCGCCCTTCGAATCGTCCGCTCATGCGATCTCAACCTCCGCCTCGCCGACGGTGACCCGTACGGCTCGTTGATTCTCGGCCCACACCTCGAGCTGAAGTCGCCTCCCAGTATTGACGCTGGTTCGCTCTTTCACGCGTCCTCGACAGGTCAGCGCGTCAGCAGGCCGGACCATCTCGACGAAGCGCACCGAGATCCGTCGCACCGATTCCGGCCCGGCCAGCCAGCAGAGATACTCGCCCAGGAATGCCATGCTCAGCATGCCGTGCGCGATGACGCCGTCGAGTCCGACCGTTCGCGCCGTCTCGTCGTCGGTATGGATCAGGTTGTAGTCGCCCGAGGCGCCGGCGTACTTGACCAGCTGCATCTTGGTGATCGGCGGCTTGCGAAGATCCGGGAGAAGGCTTCCGCTATCGAGGTCCTGGTCCGGCCGCGCCGCGAGTACCGGACCAGTCATCGCAGGATGGCGGTGGTCGTTCCGCTAAAGATGGGGCTGCCAGACTCGTCCGTACCGTCCATCGCCAGGATCAGAAAGGTCATCTCGCCCAGGCGGCCCTTTCGCCGATAGACGTTGGCCACTCGCACTCGGCAGCGCACGCGATCGCCCGCCCGGAGCGGCCGTTCATATCTGTACTCCTGTGCGCCATGCAGCACGCGCGCCAGGTCGAAGGTCACGCCGGGGATCGTCATCCGAAAGGTGGTCGGGAAGGTTGGCGGTGCAATATCGCCGCGAACGCATGCCGGCGTCTGGTCCTGCACCGCGTCGGCGAATTTTCGGATGGCGCCTCGCTCCACCTCGAAGAGGACGACCTCGGACTCGCGTCCGATGAGGTCGCTGCTCAGGGCCGCAGGGTGATCCATGACCGGTCCAGCGCTTTGACATCATGGGCGCCGATCAGCGCGAGCGTCAGATCGATTTCGGCCATCAAGTTGCGGATGACGCGCTCCACGCCGGTCTGTCCCGCGACCGCGAGCCCGTAGACGTAGGGCCGGCCCAACAGGACGGCGTTCGCGCCAAGCGCGAGCGCCTTGATGACGTCGGCGCCACGCCGGATGCCGCTGTCCATCAGCACCACCGCGTCCTCTCCCAGCGCGTCGCGTACCTCGACCAGCGCATCGAGCGCCGCGACCGCGCCATCCACCTGGCGGCCCCCATGGTTGGAAACGATGACGCCTTGAAAGCCGGCGTCGAGCACTCGCCGCGCGTCGTCGGCACGCAGGACACCTTTTGCCAGCAGCGGCAGGCGGGTCCGTTCGCGGAGCCACGCGAGGTCATCCCAGCGCAGGCCGAGGTTGGAGAACATCCCGACCATGGCCGTGCCGGCGTTCTGCGGATCGTCTTCCGGGGAAACCGACAACCGCGAACGGAAGACCGGGTCGCTCGTGAACTGGCCGATCCCCTCGCCGAGGATGAATGGCAGGTAGCGGTTGCTGAGATCGCGAACGCGCCAGCCCAATTGCAGCGTGTCCAGGGTCAGGACGATGGCCGCATAGCCGGCCGCCTCCGCGCGGTGGACCAGGCTTGCCACCACCTCGCGGTCGTTGACCCAGTAGAGCTGATACCAGCGTGGCGCCCCGCCCATCGTCTGCGCGATCGTCTCCATGGGCGTCGAGGCGGCGGTGCTCACCACCCATGGAACGCCCGCGCCGGCAGCGGCCCGGGCGACGTCGAGGTCGCCGTCGGGACGGGCGGCCGAGAGCACGCCGACCGGCGCCAGGAGGAACGGCGCTGGCGGCGATGTGCCGAGCACGTTGACGTGGAGATCCCGCTGCTGGTTACCGGCGAGCATCGCGGGACGCAAACGCCAGCGTGCGAAGGCCTCCCGGTTGGCCCGCATCGTCGACTCGCCGCCGGCCCCGCCGGCGATGTAGTCGAAAGGGCCGGGCTCGAGGACGGCTTTCGCGCGGGATTCCCACTCATCGGGGTCGATGGGGAGGTCATCCGCGCCGCCGCCGTAGATCTCGGCCTGCGTCGCCGGTCCAAATGGAAACGACATCTCAGGCATCGATCAATCGGAGGCCGGCTTTGCCGGACCGCGCCGCGCGCGCTGAGGCTCGTTTCGCAAGTCTATGGTGATGTTGGTGGCGCGGCAGCTCGCCAGCAGCGTGCCCTCCTCGTCATGGAGCTCCGACGCGGCGAACGTGACCCGACGCGTCTTGCGCACGACCCAGCCAGTCGCGCGGATTCGCACCGGGCGGGTGGGATGATAGAACTCCGTCCTCAGGTCGGCGGTGAGGTAGACCTCGTGCCGGTCGAGAAGGCTCCAGGTCGCGCTGCCCATGGCGCTGTCGAGGATGGCCGTCACCATGCCACCATGGACGATCCAGCCGTCGCCGGCCGGAAACGCGTGATCGAGGTTCGGCTCCCACTCGAGGACGGCGCGTCCAGCCTCGAGCTCCGCGCGCCGCCAGCCGAGCGCATTCCAGATGCCGGGCTCGCCGGGCGCCGGTTGTTGCCAAGAATCCATATCGGCGAGGCGCTCGCCTGGACGAAAGCTTGCCCTGGCGGACGTCATGACCCGGTCCGCGTGCGTTCCTGTTCGACCAGCACCCGCCGCAGGATCTTCCCCGACGGGCTCTTTGGGATCTGGGTTACGACCTCGACCTGCCGGATCTTCTTGTACGGGGCCACCTGCTGGTTCACGAATGCCATCAGCTCCTCAGGCGTGACAACGCCCTTGAGCACGACCAGCGCCTTCGGGACTTCGCCCGCCTCGATGTCGCGGCAGGGGATCACGGCGGCGTCGGCTACCGCCGGATGGGTGAGGAGCAGGCCCTCGAGCTCGGCGGGCGCGACCTGGTACCCCTTGTACTTGATCAGCTCCTTGAGCCGGTCCACGACACGCAGGTAGCCCTCGGCATCAACCGATCCGATGTCGCCGGTGTGAAGCCAGCCATCCGCATCGAGCATGGCCGCGGTCGCCTCCGGGTTGTTGAGGTAGCCCGTCATCACCTGCGGTCCCCGGATCCACACTTCACCGAGCTCTCCCGGTCCCAGCTCGGCGCCGCTCGCCGGATCCACCACTTGGCATTCCGTGTTTGGGATGAGCAGGCCGGCCGAACCCCCGCGCCGCCTGGCGGGGTCGACCGGTGTGGTCGAAACCACCGGGCTCGTCTCGGTGAGCCCGTATCCCTGGGCAACGAAGCACTTCAGCCGCTCGCTGCATGCCTGCTCGACGCTCGCGTCGAGCGGCGCGGCTCCCGAGTTGATCGAGAGCAAGGCATGCAGGTCGTATTTCGCGACCGACGGATGCTTGGCCAGCGCCAGCACGATCGGCGGGACCACGTTGGCGCGCGTGATCGCGTAGTCCTGCATCAACCGCAGGAAGAGCTCGAGATCGAAGCGGGGCATGCTGACGATCGTGACGCCCTGGTAGAGGCTGATGTTCAGCAGCACCGTGAAGCCATAGATGTGATAGAAGGGCAGAACCGCCATCGAGACTTCCCCCTCCGTGGCTTGGACGACTGCGGAGGTTTGCACGATGTTCGCGACGAGGTTTCGGTGGGTGAGCATCACGCCCTTCGGTAGGCCCGTCGTCCCGCTCGAGTAGGGCAGCGCCACCAGGTCTGTCCGGGGATTGATCGCCACAGCCGGTGGGGCGTCGTTCCCTTCCAGCAAGGCCGCGAAGGGCGTGGCCCCGGCCGCCTCGCCAAAGACGAAGACCTCCTTCACCGGCTCCTGGCGTGTCGCCTCGAGCGCATGGTCGAGGAGTTCGGGGATCGTGACCAGGTACGCCGCCCGAGCGTCCTTGAGCTGCAGCGCGAGCTCGCGAGGCGTCGACAGTGGATTCGCGGTGCTGGCGATTCCGCCGAGGGTGGCGACGGCGTGTAAGGCCACGGCGTATTCGAGGACGTTCGGGCTGTAGATCGCAAAGACGTCGCCTTTTCGGAACCCGCGCCTCGCCAGGTTGGCGGCGGCCCGTCGGACCGACCTGGCCAGATCCGCGTAGCTGAGCGTGCGCCCGGTCGGCCCGTCGATCAGCGCCGGCTTGTTGCCGAGCGCCGTTGCGCCTTTGAGCACGAAGGCCGGCAGCGAGACATCCGGGATGTCGACGTCCGGGTAGGTGCTGCGGAAGATCACCTGCGCACCCCCGTCAGCCCCATGATCCGACTTTCGCGTGTCCCTTCAGCAAGTTGCGCGCGATCGACCGGCGCTGGATCTCGTCCGTACCCTCGTAGATCCGGTAGACGCGGACGTCGCGCATCACGCGCTCGATCGGCATCTCTTTGGTGTAGCCCATGCCGCCGTGGATCTGCATCACGCGGTCGACGACCCGCCAGATCATGCCGCCACCCGCCAGCTTCGCGATGGACGCCTCGTGCCGAGCGTCGCCACCCTGGTCGGCCTTCCAGGCGGCGTTGAGCACGAGCCACTTCACCTGCTCGATCTCGACGGCGCTGTCGGCCAGCATCCACTGGATCGCCTGGTACTCGGCGATGGGGCGGCCGAAGGCGATCCGCTGGCGCGAATAATCGAGCGCCATCTCGAGCAGCCGCTGCGCCTGGCCGATGGCCCGGGCCGGGATGATGATCCGTCCCTGGCCAATCCAGGCCATGGCGAGCTGGAAGCCCTTTCCGACTTCGCCGAGGACGTTTTCCTGCGGGACGCGGACCCCGTCGAAGCTGATCTCCGCCGGCCGCCAGGCGCCCATCGTCTGGATCGGCTGGCTGCTCCATCCCATCGCCCGATCGACCAGGAACGCGGTGACGCCACCCTGGTGACCCTTGCCCTTGTCGGTGACGGCAAAGACGATCGCGAAATCCGCCTCGAGACCATTCGTGATGAAGACCTTGCGGCCGTTGAGGACCCAGTCCGAGCCGTCTCGGACAGCCGGCATCTGGATGTTGGTCGCGTCCGAGCCGGTGTCGGGCTCGGTCAACGCAAAGCAACTGGTTCGCTCGCCGTCGATGGTGGGGCACAGGTAGCGCTGTTTTTGCTCGGCGTTGCTCGAGTACAGAATGTTGTCGGCGTGACCTCCGTAGGAGAAGGGGATGAGTGCCTTCGACGTCTCCATGCTGATCAACGAGGTCATCAGCAAGCCCAGGTTGGCGCCCCCGTACTCCTCGGGCGTCAGCAGGCCCCAGAGACCGGCCGTCTTGGCCCGCTGCTGCAGCCGGCGGATGTCAGTGGGCCCCGGGAAGGTGCGGCCGTCGAGTTCGGCGCGTTGCGCCTCCGCCTCCAGCGGCAACAGCTCCTTGGTCACGAATTCGCGGACGGTTCCCAGGATCAGGCGCTGTTCGTCGGTAAGCCCGAAGTCCATTTACGGTTCCCTTACTATCTCCCACCTTTCCACGCTGGGGGTCGGGCCCCTACTGCCTAACGATCGTTCGATCGACAATATGAACCGGCCGGTATGATGCTGTCAAGGGAAGGGCGCGATGAGGAACGTCGACCGGGCAACGCTGGGTGGCAATCTACGGATCGACCAGGTCCTCGAATCGGCCACGCGGCTCTTCACGGAGAAGGGCTACGAGGCCGCCAGCGTGCGGGATCTCGCGGCCGAGTTAGAGATCCGGCCATCGTCTCTCTACCATCACTTCCCTGGAAAGCAGCACATCCTTTTCGCCATCTGCATGCGGATGCAGACGGACTTCAACGCTGAGGTGATACCCGAGTTGACTGCCAATCGCCCGCCCGACGAGGCGATCGCGGCAGCCGTTCGCCGGCATGTCCTCTTCGGGCACCGGCGGAAAGGCGAGGTCGTGGTCAACATCCGCGAGCGCCGCAGCCTACCGGCGGAGCAGCTCTCCCAGGTCAACAGCCTGCGGAGGGAGTACCGGGATACGATGGCCCGCCTGATCGAGGCTGGCTGTGAACAGGGATTGTTTCGGGTCGGGGATCCCAAGCTCGCCACGATGGCGATCGTCGACATGATCAACGGCTTGCCCCACTGGTTCAAGCCGCGCGACGAGCAAGACCTCGAGCGGGTGGCTGACCTCTACGCGCGCGCCGCGCTGGCCTTGCTCCGCGGCTGGGAGACCGACCACGTGAGCTGAGCGGCGGCGGCTTGACTTGCCCCAGCGTCAGCGGATACTGTCTGATCGAACGTTCGTTAGGGAGAGGAGAGCGTGGGAGAGCTTTCGCGGCCGACCCTTGAGGTCGTAGACCTGAAAATTCGCTTCGGGGGAATCCTGGCGCTGGATGAGGTCTCCCTCCGTATCGATCCAGGTGAAGTGGTCGCCATCATCGGACCGAACGGCGCCGGCAAGACGACACTGTTCAACGCCGTGTGCGGATTCGTGCGTCCGGACTCTGGCCGCATCAACTACCGCGGCGAGCCGCTGCTCGGCACTGCGCCCCACCGCCTCGCGCGGCTCGGTATCGCCCGCACCCTCCAGGGCCTGGGCCTCTGGCCAGGACTTACTGTTCAGGAAAATGTCGTCGCCGGATCGAGGGTGCGTCCGGGCCTACTTCCGTCGCTCCTCGCCCTGCCGAGCTCCGATCGGATCGAGGCCGAGCTCGCCTCGAAAGCCCACGAGATCCTCGACCGGCTCGGCATCGCCGGCCACACGAGAGCCTACCCCGGCACGCTGCCCTATGGGGTACAGAAACGGGTCATCATCGCTCGGGCCCTCATGGCGGAGCCTTCGCTGCTGCTGTTGGATGAGCCCGTCAGCGGACTCTCGGCTCAGGACATCGATGAGCTCGCCGCCCTCATCAAGCAGCTCCGCGCTCGGATGTGCGTCGCCGTCGTCGAGCACCACCTCGATTTCGTGATGGCGATTTCCGACCGCGTCATCGTGCTCAACCTCGGCCGCGTGATCGCGTCGGGGACGCCCAAGGAGATCCGGGACGATCCCCAGGTGGCGACGGCCTATCTCGGTGAAGATGTCACAAGCCCAGAGGCGTCTTCCGATGCTTGAGGTCATCGACCTCACGGTTGCCTACGGTCCGGTTGTGGCGCTGCATGCTGTTTCCCTCACGGTGCTGGACGGGTCGATGACGGCGGTCCTTGGGGCCAATGGGGCCGGGAAAACGACCCTGGTCCGCACGATCTCAGGTCTGACGCGGCCGCGTGGCGGGTCGGTGCGCCTCGATGGGCACGACATCACGCGCCTTGCCCCCGAGGAGATCGCGCGTTTAGGGGTCGCGCATGTGCCCCAGGGCCAGGGTGTGCTCGCCGAGTTGACGGTGGACGAAAACCTCCGGCTCGGGGGTCTGTGGCGACGCGATCCCAAGGGCCAGCGCGGCGCGCTCGCCGAGGCCTACGATCTCTTTCCCCCGCTGGCCAACCGCCGGCACGTGGCGGCCTTCAACCTCTCGGGCGGCGAACGCCAGATGCTATCGCTCGGCCGCGCTCTGGTCGCTCGCGCGCGGGTGCTCCTCCTCGATGAGCCCTCGCTCGGCCTCGCCCGGCTCGTGCTCGTCCAGATCATGGCTCGCCTCAGGACGCTGGTCACGGAGCGCGGGTTGACGGTCCTCCTGATCGAACAGAACGCAAAGAGCGCCCTCTCGGTTGCCGACGAAGGCATCGTCCTCCACCTGGGGAAGGTGGTGGCCCGGGGCCGAGCTCAACAGCTCTTGGGCGAGGAGCGGCTTCGACATGCCTACCTGGGTTTCTAAGCCATGAGCCGGTTCTTCGTCCTGACCTTGAACGGTGTGACCCAGGGGGCGATCTACGCCGCGATGGCGCTGGCCCTGGTGATGATCTGGCGCGCCACCAAGGTCATCAACTTCGCCCAGGGGGCGATGGCGATGTTCACCACCTACCTCGCGGTCTTCGCCATCGAGCACGGTACGCCCTACTGGGTGGGCTTTCTGGTTGCCCTCGTCAGCGGGTTGCTGCTTGGCGCGATCGTCGAGCGCGTGATCGTTCGCCCCGTCGAGTCGGCGCCTGCCCTCAACGTGGTCATCCTTACGTTGGGGCTGCTGCTCTTCCTCGAGGCCCTCGCTCCCATGGCCTTTGGTGGCCAGATCAGGTCCTTCCCTCCGGCCTTCTCGATCGTCGGCCTGCGTCTGGGAACCTCGCAGGTCCCCTTCTCGCCGTTCGATCTCTTTACCCTCGGCAGCGTCGTGGCCGTGATGCTCCTCCTCCTGGTGCTCTTCCAGAAGACGGACCTGGGCCTCCGCATGCGGGCCTCGGCCTTCAACCCCGAAGTCTCGCGGCTTCTCGGTATCCGGGTTGGACGAATGCTCACCCTGGGATGGGCGCTCGCGTCGCTGGTCGGCGCGCTCGCCGGCGTGCTGATCGCCCCCTCGCTGCTGCTCTATCCGACGTTCATGGACGACGTGCTGGTCTTTGGTTTCACCGGGGCTGTCCTCGGGGGACTCGACAGCGCGGTGGGGGCGGTCGTCGGCGGGCTGCTGATGGGCTTTGCCCTCACGTACGTCGGCGGCTATTTCGGCTCCGACCTCGAAACGGTCGGGGCCCTGGTCATCCTCATCGCGGTGCTGATGGTGAGGCCGAGCGGCCTCTTCTCGGTGCAGCGGGTCCGGCAAGTCTGAGATGGTGGCCGTCCAGTCGCGTCTCGATCGGCTGGTCAGGCCAACCTTCGGTCGTCACCTGCTGTTCGCGCTGGCGGCGGCCGTCGTGCTGCTCTTGCTCAGCTCGCAGATCGGGGCCTACGACGACTACAACCTGACGGCGGTCGCCATCTTCGCGGTCGCGGCGGCGGGGCTCAACCTGCTTACGGGGCTGAACGGGCAGCTGTCGCTCGGCCACGGCGCACTAATGGCTATCGGCGCGTACACCGCCTCACTCTTACTCAAGGACCACCATCAGTTCCCCGTCATCGTCGTGCTGCTCGCCGCGGTGCTGAGCACAGGGGTCATTGGCATCGGCTTCGGGTATGCCGCGGCGCGTCTGCGCGGTCCCTACCTCGCGGGCGCAACCCTCACCCTGGCGGTCGCAATCCCGCAGGTGGCGACCCGGTACAAGAGCATCTTCGGCGGTGAGTCCGGTCTGACCGTGGCGCCATCGTCGCCCCCCGACTGGCTGGGAGCCGACTTTCCCCCGGAGCGCTGGCTCGCCTGGATCGCGTTCGCCGCCGCCATCGTGACGATGGTGCTGCTGGCCAACCTCCTCCGCGGCGCCCCGGGTCGCGCCTTCAAGGCCGTGCGCGATAACGAAGCTGCCGCGGCACTCGCCGGCATCAATGTCGCTCGCACCCAGGTACTGGCTTTCGTGGTCAGCGCGGCGTGCGCGGGCCTGGCGGGCGCGTTGCTCGCCTACTGGACCGGGGTCACGGCGCCGGCCGGATTCACCCTCGCCCTTTCCCTCCAACTGATCACCGCGATCGTCATCGGCGGGTTGGGCAGCCTGGCGGGCGCCGTGTGGGGCTCCCTCGTACTGGTCTTCGTCCCGCTGCTCACCAGCGGAATGGCGAGCAGGTTGAGCCTTCCGAGCTCCGTCGCCGACAACCTGCCGCTCGCGATTTACGGCTGCATCCTCGTGATCGCCATGCTCGTGGCTCCGCACGGCATCCAGGGCGCGCTTCGGAGAATTCTTGCGTACGGCCGGGCTCGCTGGGGAAACACCCCGGGAGGTGGGCAAAAGGGGGTGGTGGATTGGGACGATCCCGCACCAGATACCTAGTCGATGAACCTGGGACCCGCACAAAGGAAGGAGGTTCGATTGAAAAGTGTGATGGGCGGCAATGCCTTAAGGATTAGAGCGATTGCGATCGTCTGTCTTGCCGGGTTGCTCGCGGCCTGCGGCACGAGCGGCGATAGCAGCTCCGGCACCAACACGGCGTCGGCGCCTGGCATCACGGCGACGACGATCACGATTGGGAGTACACAACCGCTGACCGGGCGGGCCGCGCCTGGCTATTCGGAGATCTCTCCCAGCTCGAACGCCTACTTCAACTACGTGAACGACCACGGCGGAATCAACGGGCGCAAGATCACGTACTACTACTACGACGACGGCTACAATCCGACGAACACCGCAAGCCTTACGCGCAAGCTGATCCTGGAGGACAAGGTCTTCGCGATGTTCAGCGCACTGGGAACGCCGACGCACCTGGCGGTCGTCGATTACATCAACTCTCAAAAGGTGCCCGATCTGTTCGTATCGAGCGGCTGCAACTGCTGGAACGATGTCTCCAATCACCCCTACACCTTCGGCTGGCAGCCGGACTACACCATCGAGGGCAAGATCCTCGGCCAATACATTCAGAAGAGTCTTGGTGGCAAGAAGGTCGGGTATTTCTACCAGAACGACGAGTTCGGCACCGACGGCGTCAAAGGTCTCGATGCTCAGCTCGGCGCGTCGTCCGTCCCGGACGCGAGCCGGCAGAACTATGTCCCGACCAACACGAACATCGGGCCGCAGATCGCCGCCCTGAAAGCATCGGGCGCGGAGGTGGTCGTCTCCTTTTCGATTCCGGCCTTCACCGCGCTAGCGCTCCTGGGCGCGGCCAAGCTCGGCTACCATCCGATCTGGGTGGTGAGCAATGTTGGCTCCGACGTCACCACCTTGACCGGCCTGCTGAAGAACTTCTCGAAGGGCGCGGTCGGAGGAGCGTTGCTCGGCGGCATGGTCACCGACGCCTATCTCCCGCTGACCGGGGATAGCGCGAATCCGTGGATCAGCCTATTCAAGGGGATCCACGACAAGTACGTCTCGAACCTGCCCTGGGATGGCAATGTCCTTTACGGCATGGCGCAGGCCTACACCTTCGTCCAGGCCATGAAGGCAGCGGGCCGCAATCCGACCCGAGCCAGCTTCGTGAAGGCGCTCGAGACGACCAAGCTGAGCGGCGGGCCGGGGCTCGCGCCGCTTGGCTTCTCGTCCAGCAACCACCTCGGCTTCCTCGGTGTGCAGATCTACACGATCGCGGCGGACGGGACGCAAACGACGACGGGTCCCGTGTATACGTCCTCCGACTCGGGCCCGATCTCCCAGTACAGCGGATCGGCATCGACGCCTCCGGCAAACGGTATTCCGTAGGGTACGCGTCGCGGGAAAGGGCTGCCGGCGTGATCCGGCGGCCCTTACTGCTCCGCCAGGATTCGGCCGCGCAAACGACGCATGCCCTTAAGCCATCGGTCGTAGTCGGAGGCTTTGCGCAGGAAAAATTCGCCCACGTCCGGATGGGGCAGGATGAGAAACCGCTCGTCGCGCATCGCCTCGACGACGGCATCGGCGACCTGCTCGGGACCCAGCGCGCCCGATGTCAGAAAGTTCCGCTCGCCCCCCTTCGCCAGCATCGCCGTCCGCACCCCCTGCGGGCAGAGCGCGGAGACCCGGAGGCCCTGGTCGTGGTAGGCGATGGCCATCCATTCGAAGAGGGAGAGGCCGGCTGACTTCGTCACCGCGTAGGGCGCCGCCAGGATGTGGTTGAGCAGCCCGGCGGCCGAAATAGTGCCCACGATGTAGCCTTCACCGCGCGCCCGCATCCCCGGGAGCAGGGCGCGCGCCGCGTAGACGTGCGCCATGACGTGCACGTCCCAACTCTTTCGCCACGCCTGGTCGGACGCCTCGGGCCCACCGCCGAAGGCGATGCCGGCATTGGAGCAATAGATATCGATTCGGCCATGGGCCTTCATGGTTGTCGCAACCAGGCGCTGCACGTCGGACTCCACCGCGACATCGGCGGGAACCGCCGTGCCGCCGATCTCAGCCGCGACCGCCGCTGCGGCCTGAGCGTCGATGTCCGACACCACCACCCGCTCCGCGCCATCGGCCGCGAAGCGCCGGCAGAGCGCAGCGCCGATCCCGCCTGCGCCGCCAGTCACGACCACGACGCGACCGCGCGTCTCCACGCTAGCCCAGCACGGTGGTGCCCTGGTCGATGAATCCTAGGATGGTGTCCGTTCGTTGTTCGTAGCTCGGATCGGGCCGCTTGCCGCGGCGATGCAGCATCAGGTTGTAGCCGA